>WNGL01010323.1_pt1 | contig 10781 bp, 10 predicted proteins | sample 5400591 | NCBI WGS metagenome assembly WNGL01 (sample SAMN13153377, study PRJNA577476) | soil metagenome | isolation source: 80 cm soil or saprolite under Garry oak tree replicate 1 | place: USA:California | collected 2016-06-15
CGGCGCTGTACCACGTGCCGCCGGGCGATACGAAGGCGCGTATCGCGAACGTATTGGCCGCCGTGAAGCTCGCCGACCGCGCCGACGATTACGTGGAGCGTTACTCCACCGGCATGCGGCAGCGTCTCGCGCTGGCGCGAGCGCTCCTGCCCAATCCTCCGCTCGTGGTACTCGACGAGCCGACGGTCGGGCTCGACCCCCAGGCTTCGCGCGACCTGCGCGACAGGGTCCGCGAGCTCAAGGCACAAGGCCGGACGGTCCTGCTCACGACGCATTACATGGAGGAGGCGGACCAGCTCTGCGACCGCATCGCGATCATCGACCACGGCCGCATCGTCGCCCTGGACACCCCAACGGCTTTAAAGCGGACTATCCGGGCGGAGGAGGTCGTGCATCTCGAGATCGCCCTGGACGGCGACGAGCGACCGGTGATCGACCGCCTCGCGCGGAGCGCAACGGTCGCGCGGAGCGAGCGTTCGAACGGAACGCTGGTGGTCACCGCGCACTGCGCCTCCGCGCGAGATTTCGTTCCCGCGGCGTTCGATGCCGCGCGATCGACCGGTGCCACGATCCGCCACGTCGAAGTAGTTCCCGTGACTCTCGAGGACGTGTTTCTCGCGGTCACCGGCCGCGCGCTGCGCGAATGAGCCTCCTGGCCGCGGATATCCGGGCGTTTCTCGCGGCGGCCCGGAAGGAGCTGCGTCAGCAGCGACGCTATCCGACGCTGTTCCTCGGGCTTCTGTTCTGGCCCGTCCTGCTGCCGGCATCGTGGGTGCTCATGGGTCACGCCTACTCGGGCAACGATCCGAAGGCCCTCACCGCGTTCGCCGAGCGGGCCGGCAGCACGAACGTCGCCGGTTTTGTCTTCGTCGGTTACGCGATGTACATGTGGCTCTCCAGCCTGCTCTGGGGCTCGGGGACCGCGTTGCGCCAGGAACAAGTGCGCGGCTCGCTCGAGGCGGTCTTCGTCACGCCGGCGTCACGGCTGGTGCCTCTCTTCGGGCCGGGTGTCGCGACGCTCATCCCGATGGCCGCGACGTTCGTCGTCATGGGTGTCGCCCTCTGGCTGCTCTTCGGGGTAGTGCCCCCGCCGGGCGCCGTGCTGCAAGCCGCGGTCGTTGTCGTTCTGGGTGTTCCGGCTCTCTACGCGATCGGCACTCTGTTCGCCGCGAGCGTGCTGCGCTTCGGAGAAGTCGCCCCGATCGTCCAGCTGATCCGGGGGATGTTCGTCCTCGCCTGCGGCATCACCTTCCCGGTCGCGATGCTGCCTGGGTGGGCGCAGGTGTGGGCCTGGCTCATGCCGCCGACCTACATCGTCGAGGACTTGCGGCGCGTTCTGCTCCAGGGCGCGGGTCTCGCCGAGGTGGCCCCACACATCGCGATCGTGCTGACCATCGCGATGCTCACGGCCCTGGTCGCGATCGCCGTCTTCCGTTTCCTCGAGACGAGCGCCCGACGTTCGGGCATGCTCGGCCGGTTCTAAATGGGCGACATACGGGCCGCTCTCGCGGTCGCGCGCAAGGACATCCGCATCTTTTCGCGCTACCGCATCGCCGTCGCCGGCACCGTCTTCACGCCGCTCTATCAATTCGTCATTCCCGCGTTCTTGTTCGGCGCGGCTTTCGCCGTGAACGGGCACCAACCGGGACTCTCGGCAACGCTTGGCACGGAGGACCTACCGGGATTCATCTTCCTCGGAGGCCTCGTGGGCGGCCTCATCGCGATCGCGTTCTGGGGGATCGCCTTTTCCCTCCGGAGTGAGATGGACATGGGCACTCTGGAGCCATCGTGGCTGACCCCGACGCGCCACGAGACCTTCATCATCGGACGTGCGCTCGGCGGCATGTTCTGGTTCGTGCTCTCCCAGACCGTGCTGTTCGCGTTCGGCATCTGGTTCCTCGGTCTCCGACTTCGACCCGAAATGCTCATCGCGCTGCCGGCAGTCGGCCTCGCGATCCTTGCCATGGTGGGAATCGCCTATCTGCTTGCGGCGGTCGTCCTGATCATCCGCGAGGCGAACTTCTTCGTGGACACGATGCAGTTCGTCGTCGGCACCATGTCGGGGACAGCGTTCCCGGTGACGCTCCTACCTGGCGTCCTGCAGCCGATCGCTTTCGCGCTGCCGACGACATATGCGATCGACATCTTGCGGTCGCAGGCGCTCGGCTCGCGACCACTGTTCGACACCGGTCTCGAGTACTTGGTGTTGGTGATCCTTACCGGCTTGACCTATCCGCTCGGGCGCTGGGCCTTCGCCCGCGCCGAGGTCACGATGCGCCGCCGCGGGATGCTCGCCCAATATTGATAGGCTGTCGCCGATGAAGATCATCTGGCGCGCGCTCATCAACGCGGCCGCGATCGCGATCGCAGCGTTCTTCGTTCCGGGGATCACCTACGGGAATACGTCATACGGCTACGGCGACGCCGACAAATACATCTCGCTCCTGCTGACCGGCCTCGTCCTCGGCGTCGTGAACGCATTCATCCGGCCGATCATCGAGCTCATCTCCGCGCCGATCACCTGCCTCACCCTCGGTCTCTTCCACTTCGTCATCGGCGCCCTGATGCTCTACCTCGTCTCTCTGGTATCGGCGCTTGGATTCCAGGTGAACGGAATCATCCCCGCGTTCCTCGGCGCGATCATCATCGCGATCGTCGGCCTCGTCCTGTCATGGATCCTGCCCGACTGACCTCCACGGGTCAGCCGGACTTCGTCGTCGTCACAGGGCTCTCCGGCTCGGGCAAGTCGCAGGCGGCGAAGGTCCTCGAGGACCTCGGCTACTACACCCTCGACAACCTCCCGCCCGCCCTTATGGCATCGGCGATCGACGTCTCGCGCAAGGGTGGGAAACAGAAGGTGGCGTTCGTGATCGACGCGCGGAGCGGTTCGCTCTTCGCCGACGCGAAGAAGGACCTCGAGGCGCTCGACAAAGCGGGTACGCCCGCGCACGTGCTGTTCTTCGACGCGTCCGACGACGTGCTTCTTCGCCGCTACAGCGAGACGCGCCACCGCCATCCGGTCGACGCACCCGGCGGCGTCCAGCCGTCGATCGACGAGGAACGCCGGATGCTCGTCGACGTGCGCGCGCGCGCGGACAAGGTGATCGACACGACGCACCTTTCGGTCAAGGACCTTCGCGACACGCTTCACTCGCTCTACGGGTCGGGGAAGACCGGGATGCTCGTCCATGTCGAGAGCTTCGGATACAAGTACGGGCTGCCACCCGCCGCCGATCTCGTCTTCGACGTGCGCTTCATGGAGAACCCTTTCTATATCCCCGAGCTGCGGGACCTGGGCGGGCGCGACGAGGCGGTGCGCGACTACGTCCTCGGCCACCCGGCGACGAAGGAATTCCTCAGGCACGTCATGCCGTTCCTGCGCTTCGCGCTCCCGCGCTACGAGAGCGAGAAGAAGGCGCGGCTCGGCCTCGCGTTTGGCTGCACCGGCGGGCGCCATCGCTCCGTCGTCATCGCCGACGAGGTCGCGCGCGCAACCCGCGAGTTCTGGCCGGGTGGGATCGAGGTCGAGCACCGCGATATCGATCGGCCGGAGGTGCGCAGCTGATGCGCGAACGGATCGTGATCGGCAACTGGAAGATGAATCCGCCGACGATCGCCGACGCGGTCGAGCTCGCACGCAACGTCGCCAAGCGCGACGCGGGCGGTGTGTCCGTTGGGGTTGCGCCCGCCGCGGTCGCCCTGCCTGCGGTCGCGGATGCGCTCCGCGACGCGAATGTCGACGTCTACGCGCAGGATGTGCACTGGGAGGAGCGGGGAGCGTTCACGGGACAGGTCGCCGTCTCGATGGTCCGCGGGCTGGCGGTGGGAACGATCGTCGGACACTCGGAAGTCCGGCGGGACCTGGGCGACACTGACGAGCGCGTCGCGAAGAAGCTCGCCCGCGCGGTCACAGCCGGCTTGCGTCCGGTCCTGTGCGTTGGTGAGAGCGCGGCGGAACACGCGGCCGGCAACGCGAGCATCGTCGTCGTGCGGCAGATCATGGCGGACTTGAAAGAGGCGCCCCGGCGCGGGCTCGAACGCCTGGTGATCGCGTACGAGCCGGTCTGGGCGATCGGCACAGGAAACCCGGCCACCGGCGTATGGGCGACGACGGTGGTACGCGCGATCCGCGCGGCGCTCAAACAGTCCGGCCTCGACTCCGAGGCCATCCCTGTTTTATACGGCGGGAGCGTGAGTGCGCGCTCGGTCGGCGAGTTCGCGGAGGCTGAAGGCATAGACGGCGCTCTCGTGGGTGGAGCGTCTCTCGACGCCGACGAGTTCGCGGCCGTCGTCCGCGCGTTCGCTTGAGCGACGCACGTAAGGCGCTCTATCGCCCGGTCGTCCTCTGCGTGCTCGACGGATGGGGTCTCGCGCCGGACTCGCCATCGAACGCCGTGACGCGCGCGAACACGCCGCGCCTGCGCGCTTTTGTCGAGACGTACCCGCACGCGACCCTGCGCGCAAGCGGGCGCGACGTGGGCCTTCCCGACGGCGTCATGGGGAACAGCGAGGTCGGCCATCTGACGATGGGCGCCGGCTACGTGCAGTACCAGGAGCTCGTCCGGATCAATGACGCCATCGAGAATGGAAGGTTCTTCGAGAATCCCGCTCTGCGCGCAGCGTGCGCCGCGGCGCGGGGCAAGGGAACTCTGCACCTGATGGGCCTCATCTCCACCGGCGGCGTGCATGCGGATATGAAGCACCTCGCGGCGCTTGCCGAGCTCGCGCGACGAGAGAAGGTCCGGAACGTCGTCGTGCACGCGTTCCTCGACGGCCGCGACATGCCGCCGCGAAGCGCGCTTGAGCTCATACCGCGCGTTCCGGCCCGCATCGCCACGGTGCACGGCCGCTATTACGCGATGGACCGCGACAAGAGGTGGGATCGCGTCGAGCGTTCGTACCGAGCGATCGTCGATGCCGAGGGCCCGCGCGTCGCGACCGCGGAGGACGCGTTGCGTGCGTGCTACGCCAACCCCGAGTGCCGCGACGAGCTCCTCGAGCCGCACATCGTCGCCGAGGCCGCGCCGATGCGGGACGGCGACGCCGTCATCTTCTTCAACTTTCGACCCGACCGGGCACGGGAACTGACTTGGGCCCTCGCGAAGCCCGCCTTCGACGGATTCAAGAGGGACCGCGTCGTGAAGGACCTCACGTTCGTGACGTTGACCGACTACAAGGTCGATCTCCCGAATGTCCGCGTCGCGTTCCCGTCGCAGGAGGTGACGCCGATGGCCCAGATCCTCGCCGACAAGGGCATGAAGCAGTTCCACACCGCCGAGACCGAGAAGTACGCACACGTGACCTATTTTTTCAACGGCGGCCGCGAGCAGCCGTTCGAAGGAGAGGACCGGGAGCTCGTTCCGTCGGCGAAAGTCGCCACCTACGACCACAAGCCGGAGATGAGCGCGGCGGGCGTCGCCGCGGGCCTCGTCAAGGCGATCCGAGGCGGCGGCTATGACTTCGCGATCGTCAACCTCGCGAATCCGGACATGGTCGGTCACACCGGCGACTTCAACGCGACCCTCGTGGCGATGGAGGCGACCGACGCCGCCGTCGGTCAGATCGTCGACGCGACCTTGATGGCCGGAGGCTGCATGCTCCTGACCGCCGATCACGGCAACGCGGAAGAGATGGCGTTTCCGAACGGCGAGCCGAACACGCAGCACAGCACGAATCCGGTCCCCGTCGTCTTCATCGCGAAGGACGCCCGCCGCTTCGCGCTCCATGACGGCGGGCTCGTCGACGTGGCGCCGACCCTCCTCGGTCTGCTGGGCCTTCCGGTACCCGCCCGGATGACCGGGCGAAGCCTGCTGGATCCGCTGGTCGGGACCTGATGCGCCCGCGCGCGACGGTCGCGTGGGTCGCCTATCTCATTCCCGCCGCGGGGCTCGCGCTTTACGCGTTGGCGCAATGGCTCTCCGCGCTCGCGAACCGCATTCCCGTGATGTACGGCGAAGGGGCGGTGGCGAATGCGGCGCGCCTCGCGCGCGACGGCATCGCCTACCTCGACCCCGATCCATCTCGCTTCGTCGCGGCCAATTACCCGCCGCTGTATTTCCACCTCGCGTCGATCGTGGATCCGTTCATCACCGGTCGCGCCGCGAGCATCGCGGCGACGCTCGCCGTAGCGGCCATGTTGTTCGTGAGCGCCCGCTCCGCAGGGCGACTGGCAGCGGCCGCGCTCACCGCGGGATGGCTCGCGCTCGCGCCGGTGATGATCTGGGGACCGGCGCTGAAGCCGGATCTCGTCGCACTCGCGTTGACGGCGCTCGCCGTGGTCTTGCTGGATCGCCGGCGCGAGCTCGCACCGATCGCGGGATTCGCGCTCGTATTCGCGGCGCTCGCGAAGCCGACCGCGCTGTTGCCCGCGGCGGCGCTCGTGGCCTGGCTCGCGTGGTCCGACCGGGCGACGCTCGTGCGCTTCGGGTTCGGTGCGGCCGTCGCGGTCGTCGCCGCGGCGGTCACGGTGTACCTCGACTCGGTCCCCGATGTGTGGCGCCACGTGGTGAGCTGGAACGCCTTGTCGTGGTCGCCGGACCAGGCCGTCTCGGTCGCGGTCATCGGCATCCTTGTGATCGGCATCTCGATAGGGATTGCCGCCCTTTCCGGCGGCCTCGGCGGAGCCCGGATCGCCTATCTCGTCGGCGCGTTGGCGATAGTCGTGCTCGGCGGGCGTGAGGGGGCGACGATCAACTACCTGCTCGATCTGACAGCCGCGACCATGCTGTCGATCGCAGCGATCGGGCCGAGACTCCGACCGAGCGCGTTCATCCCGCTCGCCTTATTGGTGCAGCTCATCGTCGGAACCATCGTGCTCGACCCCCTTCGAGTGGTGCCAGGTCGCGTCCCGACCACGGGTGCGTGGTTGGACCAGCTCCGCGGAGGCACAATCGCTCTCGCGTTCCAAGCGGACGGCCGCTACCTGGTGGAAGATTCGGGATTGCTTGTGAGGAATGGGATCCCGCCTGTCGTGGACGATCTCTTCCTGTGGTCGCGTCTCGTGGAGCGGGGGATCATCGATGCGGACCCCATCGTTAACCAAGTCCGGGAGGGGCGCATCGATACCGTGATCGCCCAAACCGATCTCGAGCATCTCGATGCGGCCCCCGGCTTCGAGCGCCAGCGGTGGGCCGGAGTCCTCGTGCGGGCGGTGCTGGACCATTACCAGCTGACGAATCACATCGGCGACCTTTGGATCTACGCGCGGCGCTGACCACTTACACTGACATCAATCGATGGATCCACTTCAGATCACCCAGATCGTCATCGCCATCGCGGTGGCGAGCGCAATCCTGCTGCAGGCGCGCGGCACGGGACTTTCGTCCACGTTCGGTGGGGAATCGACTGCCTACCGGAGCCGCCGCGGGCTTGAGCGAACGCTGTTCCGGATCACGGTGATCCTGATCATCGTTTTCGTCGCCATCTCGCTCTACGGCGCGCGGCAGGCGACCACCGGCTAGGTGACGGGACGCGACAAGTTCATCGTTGTCGCTCTCATCGGCCTGATGGTCGTCGCGAGCGTCGCGGCGATCGGAGCGGACCAGAACCCGGCGGCAGGCAATCCCGCCTACGGCGGGACGTACGTCGAGGGGGTCGCCGGAGTTCCGCAATATCTCAACCCGGTCATCGCCGCGACCGACGTCGATGAGGACGTCTCACGCCTCGCTTTCAGCGGGCTGACGCGCTACGACCAGACCGGGGCGATCGTCCCCGACCTCGCCTCGGCATTCCACACCGAGAGCGATGGGCGCATTTGGACCTTCGACATCCGCGAGGACGCCACATGGCACGACGGCCAACCGGTAACGGCGGACGACGTCGTGTTCACGGTCAAGCTCCTCCAGGACCGCGGCTACGTGGGCCCGTACAGCGACGCCTTCCGCGGCGTCACGGTGGACCGCATCGCGCCCCGCACCGTCCGCTTCAGCCTCCCCGATGTGTACGGGCCATTCGCCGACAGCACCACCGTTCCGCTCCTCCCGTCCCACCTCCTCGGCAACGTGCCGTATGCCGAGCTCTCGCGGCAGCCGTTCAACGCAAGTCCGATCGGCACCGGACCGTTCCGGGTGAGCGAGATCGACGCGCGGCAGATCGTTCTTTTGAGAAACGACGACTTCTATCGCACGCGCCCCGCACGCGCCAGGCCCTATCTCGACAAGGTCATCCTTCGCTTCTATCCGGATTCGACCGAGGCGTTGCTCGCGCTCTCTCGCGGGGAGATCGACGGCGTCGGCGGGCTCTCCAGCGAGGACGCCGAGCGCGCGCGGTCCCTCAAAGGGGCCGTCCTGTACAGCCTTCCGACCGACAACTTCGTTTCCCTGTTCTTGAACGTCCGTCCCGATCGGGTCGTCTTCCGCGACCGCCAAGTCCGGCAGGCGATCGCTTACGCCATCGACCGCGGCCGCGTCTTGCGCCTCGCGGCGGACGGACGCGGGACCGTGGCCGACGAGTTCGTACCTTCCGGCTCGTGGGCCTATGTGAAGGACGTCACGAAATACACGTTCTCCACCGAAGATGCGAACGCCTTGCTCGATCAAGCCGATTGGAAGGACCACGACGGGGACGGCATCCGCGACAAGGGTGGGCAAAAGCTCGCCTTCTCGATCTCGACGTCTGACGAGCCGGCACGCATGGCGGCCGCGACGGAGATCCAGCGCGATCTGAACGCGGTCGGGATGAGCGTCACGGTGAAATCGATGCCGTTCGGCGCGCTTGTGGACAGCGTCGCGCGCCAACGGGCGTTCGACGCGCTGCTCGTGGAGATCGCCGTGTCCGGGGACCCCGACCCGTACACGTTCTTCCATTCGACGGAGGTCAACGACCCGGGACACAACTTCTCGGGGTTCTCCACCCTGCCGATCGATAGGAACCTCGAGGCCGCGCGCCGGACGTTCGACGAGGCCGCTCGCCGTGAGCTCTACGCGCCCGTGTTCCAGGCGATCTCGAAAGAGGTCCCGGTCGTGTTCCTGTACTTCAGCGACTATCTCTACGCGCAGAGCCGCCAGGTGCAGGGGCTGCGCATCGCTCCGCTGACGGACCCACGCGAACGTTTTTGGAATATTGAAGACTGGTACGTGCGAACGTCGCCCAAGCGATGACGCCTTGTCGTCATTTTTGACGACAGCATTGGCGTAATTTCATGGCTTCACACGACGTCCGACTTATGCGTAGATGCGCATGTGGGAAAAGACTGGGCGAAGGGACTGACTGCGGCAACGGATCCTCGTGTCGCGAAGGCGGCTGCGGCGCACCGCGGGAAGGTCTACCAGCGCCGGACGCCATTTCAGGAATGTCGGTGGCGATTCGCCGGCCGCACGACGCTTCCGCTCGCATGGTCCGACGATATGGCCTACATCGTGGGGCTTACGGCGACGGACGGCTGCCTCATCACTGGAAGACGGGTGATCAACTTCAAGTCCGAGGATCGCCAGCTGGTCGAGACCTATCTAAGCGTGCTCGGCCGCACCAATCGCATCCGCAGAGAGAAAACCCATACGCCGGATGGAGTGGTCTTTACGACCCAGTTTGCGGACTCGCGGTTGTACGAATGGTTTCGCTCGACCGGCCTGACGCCACGAAAGAGCCTGACACTTGGCTCGATCCGCGCACCGTCGCAGTTCATCATCCCGCTCGCCCGAGGGTTGATGGATGGTGACGGAAGCATCGCCAACTTCGTCCACGCGCCAACGGTCATGACCTATCCGGCTTACCGCTATGAACGGCTCATTGTGAGCTTCAACTCAGCAAGTAGGGAACACCTCGACTGGCTGCGCGCGCAGCTTTCGGAAGTCATCGGGGAGACCGGAAGTCTTAACGTTCACCGCATCAGAAATCGTCGTGACATGTTTAGGCTTCAATACGGGAAACACGCGAGCATGAGGCTGCTCCGTCTCTTCTACGCCGATCCAACCGCACCTCGGCTAATCCGCAAGTGGCACATTTGGAACGCATACGTCGAGCGAAATTCGGACGCCGACGGCCAAAGCGATTGCTAGAATTCGTGATCTCGCCGAAGTGGTGAAACGGTAAACACAGCAGCTCCAGGGGCTGCCGCCTGCAAGGGCTTGGGGGTTCGATTCCCCCCTTCGGCACCGCCAATCCTCCATCGCGCCGAATCCGTACCATCGCCACGATGCGTCGCACAGCCGATGTCGTCATCGTTGGTGGCGGGATCATCGGCGCCTCCATCGCGTACCACCTCACGAAGAAGGGTGTGCGCGACGTCCTCGTTCTCGAACGCGACCGCCTCGGGTCCGGATCGACGGGCAAGAATGCCGGCGGCATTCGTCTCCAGTTCTCGAGCGAGATCAACGTTCGGCTCTCGCAGCGCTCGCTCCCGCACATCGAACGGTTCGCCGAAGAGATCGGGACCGACCCGCATTTCCATCAGGTCGGCTATCTCTTTCTCATCACAGAGGACCGCGATGTCGCCGCATTCGAGCGTTCGCTCGCGGTGTGGTCGCGCTTAGGCGTCCCCGCCCGCCGCGTGACGGCGGGTGAAGCGCAAGCGTTGTTCAAACACGCACGCACCGACGACGTCCGGTTCGGCACCTTCTGCGCGAAAGACGGCTACGCCGATCCTTCCAGCATGCTGAACGGTTACGTCGCGCGCGCACGCGAAGCCGGGGTCACGTTCGCGGAAGATGCGGTGGTCACCGCGATCTCCTGCGCGAACGGCCGCACCGCCGGCGTGCGCACGAAAGCCGATGAGATCGGCGCGCGCAGCGTAGTCAACGCGGCCGGTCCGTGGGCGGCGCAGGTCGCGAAGCTCGCGGGCGTCG
>WNGL01019516.1_pt1 | contig 10780 bp, 11 predicted proteins | sample 5400591 | NCBI WGS metagenome assembly WNGL01 (sample SAMN13153377, study PRJNA577476) | soil metagenome | isolation source: 80 cm soil or saprolite under Garry oak tree replicate 1 | place: USA:California | collected 2016-06-15
ACATGTGCGGCGGCGAGCTGATCACCCGGGAAGATGACACCGAGGAGGCGCTCGCGGTCCGGCTGCGGGACTATCACGACCAGACCAACCCCGTCCTGGAGATCTTCCGGCGCAAGGAGTACGTCTACACCGTGGACGCTCGGCCCGCGCCGGAGGTCATCCAGCAGCAGATCAGGCAGTGCCTCGGCCTGCCGCCGTACCAGCCGGAAAACCGGGGATCCGAAGTTGCGTGAGATCGCGGTCTTCGGCGGCACGGCGCACTCGGCGCTGGCCGCCGGGATCTGCGCGGACCGGGGCGTCCGGTGCGCGGCAAGCCAGGCCTTATCCAGTGACCAGCACAACCGCACATCAACGCCTGGGCGGGGATCCTCAACGAGTACCAAGATGCCGCTTTGCACGGACGAGGTTTTCGGCAAGCGCAGCGCCGCCAAGGCGTCGATGCTGGCCGGCGAATCGGCGAGAGCTTCGAAGATGCCAGCTCGCCAGCCGATGGCATGCAGCCCCGCCGCGGTGGGCCGCCCGTGATCAGCGGCTTAGTCCCGGCCGGCGGGGATGTCGGGGGTTCGGAGGCCGAGCGCGAGTTTCACCAGCCGGGTCCAGTGGTGCATGCCGGTTTCGAGGTCGGTGGCCGCGGCGGGCATGCCGAGCGCGGTCAGCCGGTGGTGCAGGCGGGGGATGGCGCGCAGGCAGATGGCCGACGGGTGGTGCCGCCATGGTTCACCGGCCACCTCGCACGCGGCGGCGCAGGCGGCCGGGATCTCGGCGGCGAGGACGGTCATGGCGTGCAGGACGTCGGGGTTGACGGCGCTGCCGGCTGACAGGCCGGTGCGGCTGTCCGGGGGGGTGCCGTCGCGGGACAGCGCCGGGACGAGCGCCGGGATGAGGGCCGCGAGCTCGGCGCACGCAGGCCCGAGGTCGTCACTCATGGCTGACCCCGGCCGGCGGGGCTGGCCCGGGCGGTCGCCGCGGCGTATGAGCCGGCGACGTGCCCGGGCGCTGGCGTGACCTGCGCTGGCAGGGTGGCGCTCGGTGCCGGGGTGCTCGGGGTGGTGCTCATGGCCGGCTCCTTCGGCGGCACCCGGTCAGCTGACCGCCTGCGCCGCCTGATCCCCGGTGTCTGCCCTCAACCTACACTCGCAATCAGAAACTAGCAATATTCTTCTAGAAAATATAGTCGACTTTCAAGGATGGCGAGCTGAAGTTTCCCGACCACGTCCGGGTCCTGTTCCCGGCGGTTCCGGCATCACCGGCTCAGCAGCCCAGCGGCCTTCTGGACCGCCGGGGACCAGGCCAGCACCTCGAGCACGCCCGCCGGTTCGCGGGTGCGACAGAATGTCCGTTCGCGCGCGGCTCGCACAGCCATCCCCGCCGCCCGGGCCTGGCGCCATAACGGCGGGAGTGTATGCCACCTCCAACGGCAGGGCCGATCACGCAGCGTGGACGGCGGCATCGGTCGCTGAGTCCCTGATCGCCGACTCGACGCGCGTGGCGACCGCGCTAGATGCGTCGCGCATCGTGCGCAGAACGTCCGGCTCTGGGCCCTTGCTCCAAGGTGGATGCGTCATCGCGACACCGGCGCAAGAGCCAAGGGCAGGATAGGTTGCCGGCGCGGGCCGCCGTGATGGAGGTGGAGGCCGGCCTACGGAAAGAGCGCGTGCAGCGAGCCGGGCGTGATCGTATCAATGACGTTGCCGGGAGGGGCTGGACACGGGCGCCGCGTTCATCGGGAAACCCCGGGAGCCCGCGAGCCCCGGGATCGGGGGATCCCGGGGCTCCCGCCCGGAGGTGCCTGCCGGGTGGCTGGGCTGTGGTCAGCGAGCGAACTTTTCGATGGCGGCCGTGGTGACAGAGGTGAAAAAGTTGACGAGGTTGCCGTCGGGGTCACCGAACAGCAGCGAGCGGTTGCCCCAGGGCATCGTGGTGGGCTCGGTGACGAAGTCCTCGACGAAGCCGGCCAGGTTCTGGTGCACGCCGTCCACCAGGGTCACAACGCGTACGCCGTGGCCAGCACTGTCCCGGAAGCCGCCGCGGTCACCCGCGGCGCAATCGGGCCGCTTGTTTGGCGAGGTAGTCGCGCTCGGCGGTGCTACGCGCCCGGGCTGCTGCGCGGGTGTAGTGCTCAGCGGCGATGTCGAAGTGCCCGGCCCGCTCGTGCAAGCGGGCGCGTACCGCGTCGAGCCGGTGATGGTCGCCGAGCCGCGCCGCAAGCTCCTCGACGGCGCTCAGCCCGGCAAGCGGTCCGTCGACCTCGCCGACCGCGACCGCGCGGCTGAGCGCGGCGACCGGATTGTCGGTGAGCTCGATGAGCTCGTCGTACCAGGCGAGAATCTGCGGCCAGTCGGTCTCCTCGGCGGTGCGGGCGTCGTCGTGCAGCGCGGCGACGGCGGCCTGGATCTGGTACTCGCCGCGCTGGCCGCGGGCTAGGGCCGCTTGCAGGATGCGCGCGCCTTCGGTGATCTCGGCCTCGTTTTACCGTGTGCGATCCTGCTTGTCGAGAGGGATCAGTGCGCCGTGCTCGTCGGTACGCGCGGCGTGGCGGGCGTGGTGCAGCAGCATCAGCGCGAGCAGCCCGGCGGCCTCGGGTTCGTCGCATGCGAGCGCCAGCTGGCGGGTGAGGCGGATCGCTTCGGCGGACAGGTCGACCCGGCCGGAATAGCCCTCGTTGAAGACCAGGTACGGCACGCGCAGTACGACCGCGACGTCGCCGGGCTGTGTGAATGGCCGGCCGCTGACCGTCCGCTTCGCGCGGCTGATGCGCTGCGCTATCGTCGCCTCCGGAACCAGGAACGCCTCGGCGATTTCTCTGGTCGTCAGCCCGCCGACGGCGCGCAGCGTGAGCGCGATCGCCGGCCCGGGACCGGGCTTAGCGTGTCTTCGCGTCGGCGCTGCGCCGCCTCGGAGCGCCGCGCGTCGATCAGCTTGCGGCCCGCGACGGTGGGCAGCCAGCCCTTCGGATCGTCGGGAGGTGCGTCTCCCCAGAACCGGTGCGCCTCCAGCAGCGCGTCCTGCACGGCATCCTCGGCCGCCGCGGAGTCGTTCCCGCGACGGACGAGGATGCCGAGGACCTGCGGTGCCAGACGCGGGCGACGTCCTCGTTCACTCCGCCGTGGCCGGGGCGTCGCTCATCACCGGCCGCACCTCGATCCATTCATAAAGCGGCTGCCCGTCCTTACCGGGCGCGGACGACAGATAGGCCGCAACCTCGTGCGCCCGCGCTTCGGACTCGACGTCGATGACGAACCAGCCGGCGGCGAGTTCCTTGGTTTCGGGGAACGGGCCGTCCGTGGTCACCGGTGTCATGCCCGGCCCGCCGTAGCGGACGTACGTCCCCTCCGGACTCAGTGCCTGCACGTCGACGCGCGGTGATCTCGTCCTCGGTCCACTCGCTCATCGGCACGAAGTCCGGGTGGCGCTCCGGGCCACCGGTGTAGTGCTTGAGCAGAAGCTACTTCGGCATCGTCACTGCTCATAGTCCGTGGCAGCCATCGTGCCGCCGTCACACCCGGGGCCGAACCGGCCGCGGCTTCTCGAGATCACGAACGTTGCCCTCAATGCACCGCCGGACATCGCCGGGTCAGGCACCTGCGGCAGCGTAGGTCGCGATGATCGCGCCCGTGCTGGTCACCTGGCTGCCGGCCAGCCGCAGCGATCGGAGCGCGCCGTCGTCGCGGAACAGGCGCTTGCCGCCGCCCGCCACCAGCGGGTCGATCATCAGCCGGAGCTCGTCCACCAGGCCTCGGGCCATCAGGGTCTGGACGAGCCCGGGGCTGCCGATCACATGCAGGTCCTTGCCCCCCTCCGCCTTCAGTGCGCGCACGGCCGCACCGATGTCGCCTCGCAGCAGCCTCGAATTCCGCCAGCCGAGCGGCTCGTCGAGGGTCGTCGAGGCGATGTACTTCGGCAACGCGTTCAGGGGCCCGGCGAGCACCTGCTGCTCCTCCGGCGCGTCCGGCCAGTGGGCGGCGAAGATCTCGTACGTGCCGCGCCCCAGCAGGTAGCCGCCCGCGCCGCGCACGTTCTCGATCACCCAGTTCATGGACAGGTCATCGAGGTAGCGGGTGTGCCAGCCGCCGTGCCCGAAGCCGCCGGTCACGTCCTCGTCGGCATAGCTGGGAGCCTGCACGACCCCGTCCAGCGTCATCCACTCGTTCGCGATCACTTTCCGCATCCCGGCCTCCTACCGGTCGTTGTCCGCCGCTCCGGCGTTCGCGTCGCGGAACAGCTCTGTCACCCTCCAGGACGGAGCCAGGCGTCCGCCTTCGACATGACCCGCGGTCCGGGTATCGCGATCTGCGCGCGATACCGGCCAGGAACCCCGGCGAGGGCGAGCCGTCCGGCGTCGGTGAAGGCGGGCTGGATCATAGCGAGTGCGGTGGATGGCGTGGCAGTGATCATCGGATACCTCCGCCGGATGGGGACCCGGCGGGCTGGGCCAGCTGCGGGTCCCAGCGATTGAGCGGAGATTCAACCTAACCCTGGGCAGCCGTCACGCCATGTCACGACCAGCCTGAGACCGGAGCCGTGACGCCCACGGACAAGCGGCTCCAGACCGCCGAATATTTACGCCCGCCACGACGGTCGGCCGACTGTGATGACGGCATTCATATCGTCCAATTCTGGGCCCCATGCCCGCAATGCCCGTCTCTGTGTGGTGGTGCGGCAAATTCGGCAGGTGCACACCCGGATGGCCGCGTTCCGCCCCCGGCCGCCTGAACGGCACGCGAATGCGCCGATGTGGTGAGGCGTAGGGGAGCGGTCTGTGTCACCGTCGGCTTCGCCTACCCAGGTTCGAACCCTGGACCTGCCACACAAGCCAGAATGAGCCCCTGACCAGCATAAATCCGGTCAGAGGCTCATCGTGTCGTGTGCGGCTGCCCGCGGCTGACGACGGCGGTATGCGGCTGGCTGTGCCAAATACGCGCGCAAGTCAGTCGGTGCCGTCAGCCTCGTCGGCGCCTTCCTCCGCCACCATGTCCGGAGGTGGCCAGGGCACGCCGGTTCGTTCGGGCAAAGGGGGGACGCTCGTGGCAATGACCTATGGCGAACTGAGGACGCTCATCGAGAATGAGCAACTTGGCTGGCAGACGCCGCCTGATGTGCCGGATGAGGCGCCGCTGCCTGTCACTGGGCTTGGCGCTGATCCGGCCGGGCTGATCAGCGCGAACAGCTCACCGCGGGTGGATTTCACCGCGCTCGGCCCGGGAACCAACCCGTATCTCGCACTCGAGCGCGCGAAGCGGGGGCTTGCCACCGCCGAGCAGCTCGGCGCCGCTTTCTCGGCTAGCCTGCTGCACCGCCTCGGGCTGGACGAGGTCGCCGAGGGTATGGCCGCGGCTCCGCCGGAGGCCGGCGCGCCGAGTTCAGTGGACTGGCGTAACCGGTTTGGCCAGAACTGGATCACGAGCGTCCGGGACCAGAACCCGTGCAACTCCTGTTGGGCGTTCGCCGGTGTGGCGCTCGTGGAGTCGATGGTCCGCATCGAGCACGCGATGTGGACGAGGCTGTCGGAGGGAGACCCCCGGGACGGGGTCGGCAAAGGCTGCGCCGATCTCGGCAACGAGGGCGAGGTCTCCAACTTCTTCGCGAACAACGGCTTCTGCGACCCGGGGTCGTGGCCCTGGCACACCGACGCGCGCGCGTACGCGCCGACGCCAGACCGACCTGGCCGCTCTGTGCGCGGGCCCGCGTTCACTTCGGTGTCTGTGGCCGACTCGAAGAACTGGCTGGACACCGTGGGTCCGCTGGTGACGTATATCGACGTGTACCAGGACTTCAGTGGGGTCGGTTCCGGCGTTTACCGGCGCAGCACCGACCCGTCCAACACGCTTCGGGGCGGCCATCTGTTCCTTATTGTCGGCTACGACGACGCGCTGGGCGCCTGGCTCTGCAAGAACTCGTGGGGCACGTGGTGGGGGATGAACGGCTTCGGCTGGATCGCCTACGGCGAATGCAACATCGACAGCTACGACCGCGTCGGCGTCCAGAACGTCAACCCCGATCCGTGGACCAAGCGGCGGCTGCACAGCGGCAACTTGTACGAAAGCGGCAACGGGGCGCTGCACAGGAACCTTGAGGTCGCTGGGTCGAACGGTAGCCGGGTGCTGCACCGCTGGCGGGAGGGCGGACCGCCGTGGACCTGGGGAACCGCCTCGTCCTTCGCGACCGACGCGGCGGTGTGCCCCACGCTAACCGGTACGACCTTCAACCGCAATCTCGAGCTGGTCTACCTCACCACGGGTGGCCAACTGCACCACTGGTGGACAGGCGGAGGTGGCGGCGGGCCGTGGAACGACGGCGGCGTCTTCGGCCCGTCAGGTTGCGACGGTGTGCCTGGCTTCGTGCAGGGTGACTACGGAGCGCCGGGCAATTTCGAAGTAGTGGTGAGCAATGCCGGGCAGCTGCTGCACCTGTGGCGCGACGGAGCCGGCTGGCACGAGGGCCCCCGGTTCGGCAGCGGCATCTTGCGCTCCGGACCGAGCCTGGTGCAAGGCAGTTTCGGTAGCCCACACGGCAACCTGGAATGCGTCGCGGTGCGCACGGACGGCACGATGCAGCATTTCTGGCGCGATGAGCCCACCCTTACCTGGAAGGACGGCGATGTATTCGGGGCCGGCTGCAACAGCGGTCCGGTCATGGTGCAGGGGCAGTACGGGATGACCGACGAGGGCGGCCCGTCCGGAAACTTCGAACTCTGCGTGGCAGTCGGCGGCGCCGTCCAGCACTGGTGGCGGTGGAACCAGGGCGACCTGCAATGGCGGCACAGCGCGGACTTCGGGCACGACGTCCTCGCCGTCGCAGGGCTGTGCGAGTCGTCCCGGGAAATGAACCTCGAAGTGATCGTCCTTCGCACCGACGGGCAGCTACAGCACTACTGGCGTGACGGCGCGGGCTGGCACGAAGGTCCGGTCATCGGCCCAGCATAACGCCCTTAGCCGACAGATGGCAGACGGCACGTGAGTGTTGAGATCCCTGGTCTCCCGCGGCGGATCACCGTCACCGCGGGAGACCAGCATGAGATACCGCTGCCGTCATACGCCGGCTCGGGGAACACGTGGTCGGCCATCGCCGTTTCCGGCGAGAACGCGGCCACGGTCACCGTGGAGACCGGGCCCGCGCAGCCTCCGGCTCCCGTACCGGGCGGGGGGCCCCCCGAACCCAGGCTCGCCGCCGAACGGGCCATCGTTTCTGGCCTGCGGGCCGGCCGCGCTCACTGGCGTCTGGAGCTGGCGCGATCCTTCGGCCCGCGCCAGCCCGTGGCCGTCGTGGACATCGACATCGAGGTGACCCCCCGATGATCAAGTTCCGGGGGAGGACGCACCGATCGCGAGCTCGTGCTCGACCAGCGCGACGAGGGCTAGGTGGCGCCCAGCCCCCTACAGCACCTCCGGCGGGATTCCGAGGCGTCGGGCCGCCTCGGCTACCACCGGCTGGAGCATGTTCAGGGTCGCCCCGGTACTGGCCCAACGGATCCATGCCGACCGGCCGCGGCCAGCCTCGTCCCAGCGACAGATCAATCCTTCGGTACGGCGCCAACGGCCACGGGCGTCCGAATAGGCAGCCGAGCAGATCGGCGGGTACGCGCGCGGCCTGTCGTTGGTGGCGGTCACCGTGCGTGGGGGAGTGCAGGACCTACGCCGGGAGTAGCGGCGCTGCCGGGTGCGCGGGTCTATGAGGAGTACATGGAAGGTGTATCAGGGGCCGGCGGCGGGTGGATCGGGCGTGCTATTGCGGTTGTTATTAAGCATCCATAGTGCGCGAGGGGATCTGGCTGGGGTCGCCTTCGCGTCGTCGTTCCCGGTACCCTGAATCCGGTGGCCGAAGTACTTCTGCCTGCGGTTTTGGGAGCTGTACGTGCCTGTACGTGGCTGTCCGTGGATTTGGCGGCGGGGGAGCCCTAGCGCACGTACATATGGTGTACAGCGTGTCTGTTGAAAGCGTCATCTAGCATCGTTTGCGCAGGTCAGGGGCCATGTGGAGGTGCAGGCAGGAGCGGGCTGTAAAACCGTCGGCTCAGCCTGCGTTGGTTTGAAACCTACTTGACCGGGTTTCTGGCTATTGCCCAGAATGTAACCGCCGCAGCCGTGCCATGCGTTTACCAGCACCGCCTCTGGCGACCGGACGTGGGTGGAGCGGCCAGTATCACTTCTACCAGCAACGATCGCCCAGAATTACCATTCGGATCCGCTCCTGCCAGCCGGTCATTACCGGCGCTCAATTAGGACGATACTTGGGAGATTCTCCCGTAGCTGGCATGCTTGCTGACGTGGAATCTCGGGTGTCGAGTCCGGTTCTGGTCGGCCGTTCGGGCCAGCTTTCCGCGCTGGATACCGCGCTGGCCGAGGCGGGCCGCGGCAGCCCGGCGGCGATCATGGTCGGCGGCGAGGCTGGGGTGGGAAAGTCCCGGCTGGTGAGCGAGTTCGCCGAGCGGTCACGCGGTGCGGGTGCCCGGGTGCTGATCGGTGGTTGCCTGGAGCTTGGCGCCGACGGCCTGCCGTTCGCCCCGTTCACCTCGGTGCTCCGGAATCTCGTCCGGGATCTGGGCGCGGCCAGGGTGGCCGAGCTGCTGCCGGGCGGCGCGGCCAGGGAGCTGGCCCGGCTGCTGCCGGAGTTCGGCGAGCCCGCAGGCTCGCACGACGCAGGAGAAGCGCGAGTGCGGCTGTTCGAGCAGGCGCTCATCCTGCTGGAGCGGCTGGCCGAGGCCGGTCCCGTGGTACTGGTCATCGAGGACATGCAGTGGGCCGACCGATCCAGCCGGGACCTGCTGGCCTTCCTGATCCGCAACCAGGCGTCGCTGGATGGTGTGCTGATCGTGGTGACTTACCGGTCCGACGACCTGCACCACACGCACCCGTTGCGCCCGCTGCTGGCCGAACTCGACCGCATCGGCTGGGTCACCAGGATGGATCTGGGCAGGCTCACCCGGGCCGACACCGGCCAGCTGGTCGCCCAGATCATCGGCCGGGAGCCGCATGATGAGCTGCTTGCGGCCGTGCATCGCCGGAGCGAAGGCAACCCGCTGTTCGTGGAGGCGCTGCTTGATGACGGCGCGCAGGGTTCGGAGCTCGCGCAGTCGTTGCGTGACCTGCTGGTGGCGGCCGTGCGGCGGCTGCCAGAAGAGACCCAGGAGGTGATCCGGGTCGCCAGCGCCGGCGCCGGGACGCCCAAGCGCGGCGGCACGCTGAGCTTCGGCCGCCAGACCGGGCCGACCCAGCTGGACCCGGCCAATTCCATCGTCGAGGGCGACGTCTACACCCTGGACAAGATCCTCGAGCCGCTCTACATCACCAGCCCGGCCGGCCAGCTGGTGCCCTGGCTCGCCCAGGGCCACACGGTCAGCACGGACGGCAAGACCTGGACGTTCGCGCTGCGACCTGGGGTGAAGTTATCCGACGGCAAGCCGGTCACCGCCGACGACGTGGTGTTCTCCATCAAGCGGGCGGCGGGCGACGCCAACGGGCCGCTCAGCTTCCTGGACTTCGCGATCAAGTCGCTCAAGTCGCTCAAGGCGGACGGCGCCAGCTCGGTGGTGGCCACCTTGTCCCAGCCGTGGGCGCCGTTCCTGTCGGGCATCTCGGTGTTCGCCAACGCGATCGTGCCCAAGGACCTCGGCGGGCAGAGCGCGTCGTCGTTCTTCGCCAGCCCGGTCGGCACCGGCCCGTATTCCTCGCTCAACCCGCGGCTGACCGTGCGGCGGATGCTGCGTGAACTGCTCGCCGTGCACGAGCTGGTACCACGGCCCGCGATGGAGGAACGCTCCCGGGAACTGATGGGCCTGGTCGGCATGCCCGCGGCGGCGCTGGACGGGCTGCCGGCCCAGTTCTCCGGTGGCCAGCGGCAGCGGATCGCGATCGCGCGGGCGCTCGCTACCGAACCCCGCGTACTGATCGCCGATGAGCCGGTCTCGTCCCTCGACGTCTCGGTCCAGGCCACGATCCTGCGGCTGTTCGCTGAGCTCAGGGACCGGCTCGGCCTCGCCATGATCATCATCTCGCACAACCTCGCGGTCGTGCGGCAGCTGAGCGATCAGGTAGCCGTCATGTACCTCGGCCGGATCATCGAGGAGGGCGGCACGAACGAGCTGTTCGGGTCGGTGCGCCACCCGTACGCGCGTGCCCTGCTGGCCGCCGCGCCCCGGCTGCACCAGCGCGGCCTGGACCGTGCCACCCGCCCGGACCTGCGCGGCGAGCCGCCGAGTCCGGTCGACCTGCCGTCCGGATGCCGGTTCCATCCGCGCTGCCCGCAGGCCGCGGACATCTGCCAGCACGCCGATCCGCCGCCGCGGCCGGTGCGGCCGGGCAGCACGCACATCGTGGCCTGCCATTTCGGCGCAGATCCCGTCCCGGAATAACCCCGGCGACCAATCCCGTCGTAGCGCCGCTCACCCGGCCGACCAGGGATGGAAGTCTTTCGGCCGAACGGTCTGGGGTGCTTCCCCCGGCGACCGCATCAGCGCCGATGGTCCGCCGGTGAAGCGCACTCTCGCCGCGCTCGGCATCGACCTGGCCGCCGCGTCCCGCTGCGGCCTGGCCTGTCTGCCGGTCCGTGAGCGCCGGCCGCTACCCTGTGTCCATTCGCAATGGGGAAAGGAACATCGTGGCCGACTCTCAGCAGTTGCGGGAGCGCACGCTTGTCGTGCTGAAACCGGATGCCGTAGTCCGCGGCCTGGCCGGACGCATCATCCAGCGGTTCGAGGACGCGTCGCTGAAGGTCATCGGCATGAAGATGCGCGAGATGGACGCCGACTTCGCCCGCAGGCACTACTTCGACCTGGAGCAGCGGC
>WNGL01010324.1_pt1 | contig 10779 bp, 9 predicted proteins | sample 5400591 | NCBI WGS metagenome assembly WNGL01 (sample SAMN13153377, study PRJNA577476) | soil metagenome | isolation source: 80 cm soil or saprolite under Garry oak tree replicate 1 | place: USA:California | collected 2016-06-15
GATCGTGCTCGTGCATTTCGCCGAGCACCTGTTCCAGGCGTATCAGGTGTACGTGCTCCACTGGCCGGTGCATGAAGCGCGGGGCATGTTGGGCCAGTGGTTCCCCTGGCTCGTGCACTCGGAGGTGTTGCACTACGGGTATGCGGTGATCATGCTGGTCGGGATCTGGATGCTGTTGCCGGGCTTCGTCGGCCGGTCACGCACGTGGTGGCTGGCGGCGCTCGTGATTCAATTCTGGCACCACATCGAGCACGCCCTGCTCCAGGGCCAAGCCATTGCGGGGCACAACCTGTTCGGCTCGCCAGTCCCGATCAGCATCGTGCAGCTGTGGATCCCGCGCGTCGAGCTGCACCTGTTCTACAACACGCTCGTTCTCGTGCCGATGCTCGTGGCCATGTACTACCACCTCCTGCCCCGCCTCCCCGAGGCCGCGACCATGAGGTGTAGCTGCGCGCTCCGAGTCAGCGCGGGCACAGCCTGAGCGTTCTCAGACGACTGCGGCCTCCATCGCGTCCAGCCGCGAGTAGTAATCCGGGATCTCCTTGAGATGCGCCCACGCGATCTTCGCCGTCAGGTCGAGGTCGTCGTTGGTCACGTTGGTTTGTGGGTCGTGGGCGCCGTGCTCGAGCTCTACCTCGAGCCCGCGACGGAATTGCGCGAGATCGATCTTGTCCCAGTCGATGCCTGCGCGGGTTCCGATCACCCGGGCCTCATCGGCGGAGAAGTGGCGTTGGTTGGCATGGCTGTCTCATCGAGGGATGCCGGTAAAACGGACGCCCGCCGCTCCGCCTCGCGGCGCAGCGCCGGTAGCAGCAGCCAGCGGATCAGGACGATTCCCATTCCGAACATGCGCCAGTAGCGCCGGAACTTCTTGCGCGCTGCGGCGTCGGTCGCGCGCACGCGAGTCTCGGTACGGAACCGTGTGAGTGCGGGGCCGAGTGGCTCGGCCTCGAGCGTCCAGACGATTTTCACCAAATCGGGTTCGGCGAACTGCGTGAAGCGGTCCCGCGGGATGGACGTGAACCTGACATCGGCCTTCCACGGCTGCGTGGCTGTGCCCATGACCAGCTCACGCCCTGGGCGGTAAGCGAGGACGCCCCAGCCCAACGCCTGAGTCTCGGCCAGCAGTCCCTTGGCGAATAGATCCGCCGGCGGCTTCGCGGCGCCGAGCAGCTGTGCGCGCAGCCAGAAGAGGGCGCGGATGATGGGGATGGACTGGACGTCGAAGTGCTGTGCGACGTGGAAGACCACGTCGGCCGGCGCGCGCACCAATGTCTCATGGCGCTCCCGGATGTCCGCATGAGGCATGAAGCGATTGATCAAGTCTACCGTGTTCACGTGTCATGACCCCAGTCTAGGGGCGCGAGATTGAAAGCGATCCCAAGACGAGATGAAGGGTGGCTCAAGGCTCATGATGCAAAGCTCAGCGCTGTTTCAGCGTCGCTTTAGACATCCATCTTCACCTTAACGGCATGTCTCGAGTCCTGATCGTGTACGGCACCACCGACGGTCACACGCGCAAGATCGCGGCGGCCCTAGGGGGCGTCCTCAGGTGGGAGGGGAGTTGCGTCGATGTGATCGACACCCAGCATGTCTCCCCGGATGTCCGTCCGGAGGGCTACGACGGTGTCGTCATCGCGGGCTCGATTCACATCGGCAATTTTCAGCGCGCGGTCAAGCGCTGGGTTCGCCGGAATGTTGAGCAGCTCAATCGCCGACCGAGCGCCTTCGTATCGGTGTGCCTCGGGATTCTGGAGCAGCGCCCCGAAGCTCGGCAAGAAGTCCAGGAGATCGTGCAGCGGTTTTTGCGTCGCAGCGGATGGCGGCCGCTCATGTCACGGATAGTCGCCGGGGCGGTGCCGTACACCCAGTACAACTGGTTGAAGAAATGGGTCATGAAGCGGGTCGTGGCCAAAGCTGGAGGCGATACGGACACGACGCGCGACTATGAGTACACGGACTGGGACGATCTCCGTGCGTTCGCGCGGGAGTTCGCGGGCCGTGTCGAGGCGGGTCAACCGGCAGGAGGGGTGCGATGATGCGGAGGATTCTCGGCTTTGCGTTGTTCGCGGTGGCCGTCTGGCTGGTCCTGAAGCTCGCGTTGGGCATTCTGGGCACGCTCATCGGGCTGGCGATCACGGTCCTGGTGCTCGCGGGTCTCGGGTATGCCTGCTATCTCGTGCTGCGGGTGATCAGTCCGAGCACAGCGGCCAAGGTGCGCGACGCGATCCGGGGACGGCCGGCGAAGGTCGGCTAGTTCCGATGTTCTTCCGGTCAATGCGCTCAAGGTGAGCGGCTCCGTCTGCCGGCAGGCCGCGGGCGCGAAGCGTTCGCCCTGATCTGCAGCCGCTGCCACGCGCTCCCCGATCCGCGGGTCCACTCGAAGCAGGACTGGGCGATCGTGTTCGCGCGCATGGAGCGGAACATGGAGCGGATGCGGGTCGCGCCGCCGGCGGGCCAGCAGACGGAGGACATCCTCTACTACCTGCAGACCGGGGGCCAGATGAAGAAACCATGAAGACGATCGGTTGACAGCTGAGCAGGACAGCGCAAACGTTCCTGCCGACGTTCGGCGACGAGGAGTGCGGGCCATGAGATACCTTCGTGCAGTTGGCTTCGTCGTAGTGCTGCTCGGTGCCTGTACCACGGAGAAGATCCAATACCTCGTACGCCCGTTCAACGCGCCCCAGGATGCCGCCAACGGGTTCCTCGGGTACTTCACGGTCAGCGACAAGCAAACCAACTGCGGCAACTGCCACGTCGGCGTGCAGGCGTCCTGGAAAGGAACCAAGCACGCGTCGGCGTGGGTCGATTTGCAAGGCTCGGGCCACGCGCAGGCCTCATGCAACGGCTGCCATTCGGTTTCGCAGCTCGGCAACAGCGTCGGCCACGCTGCCGGCTATAATCTCGTGCCGGATGCGAGCTACCAGGATGTGCAGTGCGAAAGCTGTCATGGGCCCGGATTCACCCATGCGCAGAATCCGCTCGCCACGAACGCGCCGCTCGCCGCGATGCACGTCGACACGGGGATCACGAACGGGTGCGGCGGGTGCCACACCGGAACCCACGAGCCGTTCGTGGATCAATGGGTTGGGTCCGCGCACGGCTCCGGTCCCGCTTTCTCCCACGCCGCCGCGAACGCGAGCTGTGCCCCGTGCCACGAGGGGAAAGCGGCGCTGGCCGTAAAGTTCGGCGTGACGACAAACTACGTGGAAAAGAGTGACACGACCCATCAGCGCATCGTGTGCATCGTGTGTCACGACCCGCACGGGGCGACCCCGTACTCCGGACAACTGCGCGCATCGATCTCGGATCCCACGACCGACAACCTCTGCATCAAGTGTCACTCCCGCAGTGGGACTCCGCCCTGGGGCAGAGCCGCGGTCGGCTCGCCGGCCCGTGGGGCACACGGCGCGCAGGGCTTGCTGGTGATCGGGCAGAACGTCGGGTGGATTCCACCCAACTTCACCTATGACACGAACCAGATCGTGAGCAGCCACGGCTCCGCGGCGAACACACGGCTGTGCGCGACCTGTCACGTGGCGTTCACTACGATCACCGATGCGAACGGTGTCCTCATACAGAACAGCGTCGGCCACCTGTTTGAAGCCATTCCGTGCACCAAAGCGAGCACCGGCGTCCCCGTCCCCTGCGCGACGGCTGCGCCGGCGGACACGGTGCGCAGCTTCGTGGCGTGCTCGAACAGCGGTTGTCATGCCACCGCCGCGGTCGCGCGTTCCGCGTATCTCACGTTCAAAGGACGGCTCGACAACCTGCTTGACCAGATCTGGGCGGATACGAACAAGAACGGCGTGATCGACTCGATCGAACCCGGCTTGCTGCCCCAGCTGGTCGCGCGGGCGCAGCGGTCCGGAGCCACGGCGGCCGATTCCGCCCAGATCGACTTCGGGAGCACGACCACCACGGTCGCCAAGGGGGCGCTCTTCAACGCCGCGCTCGCCGCAACGGACGACCGTCAATTCTTCCTGAACGGCACAGTGTTGGGCAAGGGCTTCGCGACGCACATGGCGTCCGGGAATGGCGTGCACAACCCGTTCCTGCTCGAGGCGCTGCTCACGTCCTCGATCGCGGCGCTGCACTCGACGTATGCATTGCCCTCGCCGCCGGCGCGCAATCTCCAGGTGCAGGCGACTCCGCCGCCAGCACTCAGGATGCGCGCGGGCCAGAGGTAGCGGGGTCGCGAGACCTTCGTTCAGACTTGCCCGCGAGCGGCGGCCCTGGGCCCCGGAACCGCGGTGGTTCCTGGGGCCCCTGTTTACCGATAACGTAGAGGGACCGACATGCTGACCCTCCAGCAGATCGCCGTCGGTCCCCCCCCACTGCCGGGCGGCGTCGCTGCGGTGCTGCGGTTCTTCTTCAATCTTCCCCAGTGGTTCCAGATCGTCGGGTTCATCGTGGGAGTCATCGTCGCCGCGGCGGTGCTCCTGCTCCTGTGGCGGCATCGCGCCGTGATCGTACAGTGGGTGTTCACGCGCCGGCGGGGGGTCAAGATCGGGCTTGCCGCCGGGGCCGCGGCGATCGTGCTCGGCTTCGGCGCCTTCGGCGTGGTCGGCTACGGCTACATGCAACACAACAACGGCTTCTGCACCGGCTGCCACGTGATGAAGGTGCCGTTCCAGCGCTTCGCCGGGTCCAAGCACGATTCCCTCTCGTGTCACTCGTGCCACCAGCAGTCGATGTTCGCCAACATGCGACAGCTTTACTTGTGGGTGGCTGAGCGCCCGAAGGAGATCGGCAAGCACGCCAAAGTGCCGACCCGCATCTGCGCCAACTGTCACGTTCGCGGCGACGCCAAGGAGACGTGGCAGCGCATCGCGTCCACCGCCGGCCACCGCACGCACCTCGAATCCGATTCGAGCGCCCTCAAGCACGTGCAGTGCGTAACCTGCCACGGGCTCGAGGTGCACCGCTTCCTGCCCGTGGATTCGACCTGCGCGCAATCCGGCTGCCACGTCAACGTCCAGATCAAGCTCGCCAAGATGCGCGGCCAGACCGACCTCCATTGCATCATGTGTCACCGCTTCACCGCGGAGGTGCCGGCGTTGGCGACGCGCGACTCGGCGCGCGGCACACTGGTCCCGGCGATGAAGCAGTGCTTGTCGTGTCACGAGATGCAGGTGGCCCTCGCCGAATTCGACCCGGCGCGCGACCCGCACCGCGGCACCTGCGGGATGTGCCACAACCCGCACACCCAGACGCAGCCCGTGGAAGCTGGGCAGACGTGCGCGTCCGCCAAGTGCCACGCCGACTGGCGCTCCGAACCGTTCCACATCGGCAAGAACCACGGCGCCATCAGCGACGAATGCACCCTCTGCCACCAACCCCACCAGGCCAAGGTGGATGCGAGCGACTGCGCCGGGTGCCACGCGGCGGTGAAAGAGCGGCGCGCCGGGCGCAGGCTGAGCCCACCCCTGCCGTTCGATACGACCAAGGCGTTGCGGCGCATCTCGTTGAGGCCCCCGAAGGGCAAGGGAGACGGACCTTTTTTTGACGATCCGCCGCCGGGGGAGGCCCCGCGCGGCGGCACTCTCGCCGCGGTCGACACCTTCCCGCACGACCGCCATAAGAAGCTCTCCTGTATCACCTGCCACGCGTCCCAGCGCGAGCACGGTCGGCTAACCTTCCAGCCTCCCCGCGGCTGTCAGATCTGCCACCACCAGGCTCCGCAAACGAACGACTGCGCGGTGTGTCACCAGCCGGCGGCGCTGGTGCGTCCCGAGTCGGTGACGGTGCGGGTCACGGTGGCAGCGCACCCGGAACGCCGGCACGCCGCGCGGTTCGATCACGCTACCCACCGGACCGTGAAGTGCGTCGCGTGTCACACCACCCCCGTCAGCCTCGACCCCGAGTCGAAGGCGGCGGCTTGTGCGGCATGCCACGACGACCACCACGCGGGCGGAAAGCAGTGCAGCGCCTGCCACACGGGCGACGCCGCCGAGCGCCGCACCGCGCACGCGCCGCCGGTCGAGGCGCACGTGGCGTGCGACGCATGTCATACGCCGGCGATCGTGGCGCGGCTCGTGCCCGACCGGGCGCTGTGCGTCACCTGCCATGCGAAGCAGCGGGACCACTATCCGGACCGGGAGTGCACACTGTGCCACTTCGGATCGTCACCCGACCGGTTCCGCGATCACCTGCGCAAACCGGCGGCCGGATCGTGAGCCGCGGTGCCGGCGCGCTCGCCGCGCTCGCCCTCGCCGTGCTTCCCGCCGCGGCGCGCGCCCAGGGCTATCGCCTGCGACTCGAGACGCGGGCGCAGACGGTCGCGTTTCGCGGGATTACGCCCGACAGCATCCCGGCCAGCGACACGGTCCCGGGCCCGAGCGGAGGACCGACCACGCCGGACGGCTTCGCCGTCACCTGCCTGAGCGGAAGCGCCTACTGCACGTACTTCCGGCCCGGGCCGGCGGTGCACGCCGCGCCGATTACAACGACAGCGGACGTTACGCTTTGGGGCCTCGGTCTCCCGGGCCTGAGCATCCGTGCCTCCGCTCGCGTCGCCGGCGATCTGAGCAGCGGGGACAACTGGCCGGGGACCGATTCCCACCTGCAGCTGCTCGAAGGATACGCCCAGTACGCCGGCGAGCGGCTCACGGCACAGGTCGGCCGCCAGACGACCGTCACGCGGCTCGGCTTCGCGGGATTCGACGGCGCGCGGGTGACTGTGCGAGACGCGCGGCGTGGACTCGAGCTCGTAGCGTACGGCGGCTGGGGCCTGGCGCGCGGCGTGGCACTGCCCGTCACGAGCCCGGCGTTGAATCCGCTCGATGACTTCCAGCCGCAGCAGCGCCAGCTCGTGGCGGGCGCGGGCGCAGACTGGACCACGTCGCGCTTCGACGTGCGGGCCACCTACCTGCGCGAGGTCGACCCCATCGTCGATTATTTCGTCTCGGAGCGCGCCGGCGTGGACGTCGCGATCCGTCCCTACGCTGGTTGGACCCTCACAGGCGGCGCCGACTACGACCTCGCCGCCGGCTGGTGGGGGAGCGCGGAAGCGGCGCTCGGGTTTCTACCGGTAGGCGGCCGCGTCACCGCCACCCTCGGCGTGCGCCGCTACCGCCCGCACTTCGATCTGTGGACCATTTGGGGCGCGTTCAGCCCGGTGCCATACCACACGGTCGAGGGGTCCGTTTCGTTCGCGCCCGTCGCCAAGGTCAGGCTGCGGGCCCGCGGCGAAAGATATGCCTTCGATGCCGCCGACGTGTCGACACCGCTCGTGACGTACGAGACGTCCGGCTGGCGATTCGCCTGGGGTACCACCGTCACGCCGTCCGCTCGCTGGACCGTCGACGGCGGCTACCACGCCGAGTTCGGGCCCGGGGCGGCGTCGCGGGGGTTCGTCGGCGCCCTCACATTCACACCGGGCGAGTTCCTGGCGCTCAGCGTGTACGGCTCCACGCTCGATCGCCCGCTCGAATTCCGGTTCGACGAGTCGTCCCTCAAGGCGTACGGGCTCTCGGCCGAGTGCCGCGCAATGTCCCGGCTGCGACTGCAGATCGACGCTGGCCGTTATGTGGAAGACCGGAAGCGCCCCGACGCGGCGGCGTTCAACTGGGATCAGGTGCGGGTCAGCGCGCGCGCCATCCTGCTGTTAGGCAGCAGCGCCGATCTCTCCGGCGTCCCGCCTGCTGTGCGGCGGATGCCCGTCAGGGGCGAGAGCCGGTGAGCACAATGTCCTTCAGGACAGTGATTGGCCGAGCCGATCCTTCAGGATGGGAACGAGCGAGCAATGGCGTGCCCCTGCTGGCCCGAGCCTTGGCGGCGTTGCTGGTTGCCAGCCCGCTCGCTGCTCAGCAGCCGGCGTCCGGCTTCGATCACCCGAAGCACCAGAAGCTGTTCCCCACGTGCACCACCTGTCATGCTGGTGCCGCGAGCGCCGGCGCGGCGCTGTGGCCCGATCCGGCGTCGTGCGCGACGTGCCACGACGGCAAGATTCAGAAGGCCGTCACGTGGCGGCCGCCCGTCGAGCCAGCGCGACACAATCTGACATTCGAGCACGCCAAGCACGCGGCGACTCTTGTGGCTCGCGGCCAAGCGGTGGTCGGGTGCGTGGACTGCCACTCGGATGAGGGTGCTCCGTGGATGGCCGTGAAGCCGCCGGTCGCGGAGCGCTGCCTCGACTGCCACGCCATCCGGACCGCTCATCTCGCCGCGCCCGACAGTGCGTGCACGACGTGCCACGTGCCACTCGCCCGAGCCGAGCGGCTGACGGTTCGGGACGTCGCAGCGTTTGAAACACCACCTGCTCACAAACAGGCCGGCTTCGCGGGCGGGCGGGGTCACGGCGCACAAGCGAGGGTCGAAAGCCCGGTCGCAGCGAGCTGCGCGACCTGTCATGCGCGCGATTTCTGCCTACAGTGTCACGTGGATGCCCCGGAGCAGCCGACCGTCCAGGCGCTCGCCGCCGACCCCCGCTCGCTCGGGATCAAGGCGCGTCTCCAGGCTCCGCCGACGCACGCGGCCGGGACGTTCCTGGCTGAGCACGGCGCCGTTGCGCGCAGCGCGCCACAGCAGTGCAGCACCTGTCACACGCAGGAGAGCTGCCTCGCCTGCCACGCGGGGACCCCGCGGGTGGCGGTGCGGCTGTTCCCCTCGGGTGCGGGGCGGGGGATTGGTGCCGTCATCACGCGCCGGCGACCGCCGTCGCACGGCGAGAGCTTCCGGACACGTCACGCCGCCGCCGCGAATGCTGTCCCAGCCACGTGCTCCGGTTGCCACGTACGCAACGACTGCCTCGAGTGCCACCGGCCCGACGCCGCCCGCGCGGCCGGGTATCACCCAGCCGGCTTCCTGGCGCGTCACCCGGCGGCGGCGTACGCGCGCGAGACCTCCTGCAGCGACTGCCACAACGCCGGGCAGTTCTGCACTAGCTGTCACGCGCGGTCCGGTCTCGCGGCGCAAGGGCCGCTGCGCCACGGCTATCACGACTCGAACCAGTTCTTCGTCGCGGGGCATGGTGGGGCGGCGCGCCAAAGCCTCGAGACCTGCGTCAGCTGCCACGCCGAGCGCGACTGCCTCACCTGCCACTCGGCGATCGGCGGCCGGCACGTAGACCCGCACGGCCCGGGTTTCGACACCACCCGGCTCGCGCGCAAGAATCCGCAGATGTGCACCGCGTGCCACGGCACCAACATCCCCACGCGCTAAGCGTGAAGGTTGTCGCTCGGAAATCTCAGACCCGTTTCAGCAGCGTCTCACGGGCCGGCCGCTAGCATGGGGTTACCCTCGCCTGGCTGCCGTTCGTCGACATCTTCGAGGCCCCGGAGTACATCCGGCTCGTCGCCGAGGTGCCGGGTGTGAAGCCCGAGGAAGTGAAGATCTTCGTGGAGGGCAACCTCCTGACGATCAAAGGCACGAAGGAGCAGGTGGCCGAGGAGAAGGCGTGATGATCCCCCCGCGGCGCCAAAGCTCCGCGGGGGGATTGACGTTTTCTGAAGGCCTCTTCATGGCGTCTTCATGTCCGCGATGCCACGCCACCTGCAAACTCCCTCAACCTTCGCACCGGGAGTGCTCATGTCGCGTCGAGCCAGGATCGTAGTCCTCATTTGCGCGCTGATCACGGGCGCCGCACGCGCCGCCCTCGCCGACCGTGGCGCCGGGGATCGCGAACGAGCCAATGCGGCGCGGGCGCTGCAGGTCTACGCCACGCGCTACGTGCTGGCTGCCGCGCGCGTAACACCGACCTACGCGCGCCAGACCGGCCTGGCGTGCAGCGCCTGCCACACCCATTTCCCGGAGCTCACGCCCACGGGCCGGGCCTTCAAGCTCAACGGCTACGTGTTCCGGAGGAGTGAGTCCCTCGAGGGCAAGAGCCCCGAGGGCCAACAAAGCCTGCTGCTCAACCTGGTGGCGCCGGTGTCCTTGATGTTCCAGACGTCGTACACCAGCACGAAAAAGGCGCTGCCCGGCACGCAGAACGGCACGGTGCTCTTTCCCGATCAGCTGAGCCTCTTCACCGGGGGCGAGATAACCCCCCACGTGGGTGGTTTCTTACAGGTGACGTTCGATCCGCAGAGCGGTCAGCTGGGGGTCGACAACGCGGATTTCCGGTTCGCGACTCACGTGAACCTCCTGTCTAAGCGCACCACGCTCGGGCTGAGCCTGAACAACAACCCCACGGTACAAGACGTCTGGAACAGCACACCAGCCTGGGGTTTCCCGTACGGCAGCTCGGCGGTGGCTCCGGCGCCGGCCGCGGCCACGCTGGTGGACGGTACACTCGGCCAGCAAGCGGCGGGACTGACGGCGTACACGATGTGGAACGATCGAGTCTACGGAGAACTCGGGGCCTACCGCTCCGCGCCCCTCGGGATCCAGCGTCCGCTCGACTCAACGGCGACGGATGTGATCAAAGGCGCCGCGCCGTACTGGCGCGTCGCGTTCCCGAACGTGTGGGGCCAGAACTATCTGTCGGTCGGGACCTACGGCCTGGCGGCCAGCGTCTTCCCTGAGGGTGTGGTGGGGCCGACGAATCGATTCACCGATATTGCCGTGGACCTCGCGTACATGCACTCGTTCGGGCCGAACAGCTTCACGCTCGACGGCACTTGGATCCACGAGAAGCAGACCTGGACCGCCGGCGGCGCGGCGAACCTCACGAACACGCTCCGCACGTTTCGGGTGGACGCCATGTACCACATCGGCACGCGGTACGCATTCACCCTCGCGCCGTTCGTCACCACGGGCACGAGCGACACCTTGCTCTACGCACCGGGCCCCGTGGCGGGGAGTCGTACCGGCAGTCCCAACAACGACGGC
>WNGL01011932.1_pt1 | contig 10777 bp, 13 predicted proteins | sample 5400591 | NCBI WGS metagenome assembly WNGL01 (sample SAMN13153377, study PRJNA577476) | soil metagenome | isolation source: 80 cm soil or saprolite under Garry oak tree replicate 1 | place: USA:California | collected 2016-06-15
CTACCGGGGCACGGCGCGCGCGGGCGGAGCGCCCGGGTGCGCGACGAGATCCGCCAGGGGTGGAGCTGGCTGTGGGCGCACGCCGCGGTGCGGACGCTGGCCATCACGATCTTCACCTTCAACGTCACCTTCGGCGCCGCCTGGTCGGTGCTGGTTCTCTACGCGCGTGAGCGGCTGGGGCTGGGCGCGGCCGGCTTCGGGCTGATCTCCACCGCCATAGCAGTGGGCCGCCTGCTGGGCACCGTGTCCTACGGCTGGCTGGAGCGGCACGTACGGCTCGGCGTCATCATGCGCGGCGGCCTGATTATCGAGACGCTGACCCACCTTGCGCTCGCGCTGACCCGCTGGGCCTGGTTCGCGCTGATCGTGTTCGTGATCTTCGGCGCGCACGCGTTTATCTGGGGAACGACATCGACGAGCGTGCGGCAGCGGGCGGTGCCCGTCCCGTTCCAGGGTCGCGTCGGCAGCGTCTACCTCACCGGCGTAGTCGGCGGCATCGTGATCGGGTCGGCGCTCGGCGGGCTGGTCGCCTCAGTGTGGGGCGTCACCGCGCCGTTCTGGTTCGCCTTCGCCGGATCTGCTCTCATCCTCGCGGCGATCTGGCGTTCGCTGCTGCATATCGCACACGCCGACGAGCACACCCGGGCCAGCACCTCCGCCGAAGCGGCCTGACGACAGCACGACAGGGACCGGCCAGTGCTTTCGCGAGCAGATGGCTGACCGCGATGTGCCGCAGTCCGGAGGGCCGTACGGTAGCCAGCCTCAGTCCGCCTTCATCGGCGAGCCGAACCGGATCATGTTGCCGTCGGGATCCGCGAGCACGCCCTCATGCTGACCCCACTCGGTGTCCTGCGGGAGCCGCACATCGCCTCCGGCCGCAACCCAGGCCCGGGCCAGCGCGTCGGCGTCCTCGACAAACAAGTAGGCCGTCGACCGGCGATCCGGTCGCTTTTCGAGGTCAGGCTCCGCGCCGAGATGAATCTCCACGCCATCAAAGGTGACGAAGCCGTATCCGCCGCCGTGCCACTCGCGGGCACCGAAACCAAGCCCGCGGTAGTAGGCAAGGGCAGCGGCCAGGTCACTGACCGGGAAGATAGGCGCTACTCGCGTGCTCACGACTGCAACCTATCTCGCCCGACCCGGCAGGTGCTCCAGGGTGTCTTGAAGCCACGAGCGCTGCTCGGGCGCTGAGGACTGGCATGACAGTCTCGACGTCACGCCGATCCTTGTCGCTCTTTGAGCGCGACTTGAACAGCAGCACCACTTCGGGGAGCCAGGAACGGAATGCCATCCCGGGTTTGCTCGCGGCTGTCGCGGTGGCGTGCGGGCCCGGGCCGTTCGGCACATATGTCTGACCGTGGTTCACGGCGACCGTGGTCGCTGCGGGACATGGTCATGACGATGCGCTTACGGAACTCGCGCCGCCTTTCCGCGTGCACGCCGGAGCGAAACAATCGTCACATCCAGTGCATAAGTGAGCACATGGCAGCCGGGGCCCTGTTACTGCGGGGAGGGCTGAGACGAACATGACGGCACAAGCGCACGACAGCATGACTCCCGTCGCCGCGTCCCGCCGGCGGCGCGCTGACGCGGGCGCGCTCCAGCTGTCCCAGCGGGACATCGACGGGCTCCTGCTCTGCGGCGAGCACTCCGGCGCGCCGTTCGACCTGCTGGCCGCGGCGTCGCGGGTGGAGCCGGAGCGGCTGTCCGCGATCACGGCCCGGTGGCGGCGGGCAGGGTTTGCGGCTACGGCGCGACTGGGTCCGGGGCCGAAGTGGTGCTGGCTGACCCAGGACGGGATGACAGCGACTGGCCTGGGGTTCCCGGCCGGCCCGCCCGCGCTGGGCCGGCTCGCGCACCTGCGGGCGATCCTGGCCGCCCGGTTGTGGCTGGAGGCCAGCCCCGCCTGGCGGGCCGGCCGCCCGTGGTGGCACTCGGAGCGGCGGCTGCGCGCCGGCCAGCCCGCGGCCGACCGCGCCGGGCACATCCCGGACGCGGAGATTCACTGGCCCAGCATCGACGGCACTCCCTATGCCGGGCAGGTCTGGGCGGTCGAGGTTGAGCTGACGCCCAAGTCGATCGGGCGGACCACCCGGATCATGGCCGGGCTGCTGTCGCCGATGCAGTATGCCCTGGTCATCTACTTGACCGCCGCGCGAGCCCACCCGGTGGTGACCCGGGCCGCCGGGCTGCTGCCGGCCGCGGAGAGGTCCCAGGTGGTGATCAGGGAACTGCCCGGCTACGCGTTCGTCCCGCGGGGGTCGTTACCGGGGGGCGGCCCGATGGTGGCGGCGTCGGGACCGAGGTGGGTCACGTACCGGGGGTGCACCTCGACCCAGAGTTCGCCCATGGGCCGCTGTGGCGTCCCGTCGAGCTCTGCGACCAGGCGGTCCAGGCACTCGTGCCAGCCCGCGCCGTCGCGCGCGGCCTGGCCGAGCTCATCGAAAGTATCCGTCAAGGTGAGCAGGGTGCCGGCGCCGTCCGCCCGCAACTCGATGCGCAGCCGGTCGGTGCCCCAGGTGAACTCCATGACCTCGGGCGGGTCGAAGACCAGCATCTGGCCATCGAAGCCGTCGCCGGCCGAACTGACGAACCGCAGCGGGGCGCCCGCCCGGCGCTCGCCGACGATCTCCTGGGGGTACCAGACGGCCAGGTGCTCGGGTTCGGTCACGGCCCGCCAGACCTTCTCGCGCGGGTGCGCCAGCCTGCGGGTGAAGCTGAGCATCCACCGGTCCCCCTGGCGGGTCAGCGTGCCGAGTTCCGCGTCATCCATGCGTTCTCCTCAGTTGTCCATGTCGTCGAGGTGGGCTTCCAGCGCGCCGAGGCGGCCGGCCCAGGCGGCGCGGTAGGGCGCCAGCCACTCGTCGATCTCGCGGAGAGGTTCGGTCCGGAGCCGGTACACGCGCCGCTGGGCGTCGGTTCGCACCTCGACCAGCCCCGCCTCGCGCAGCACCCGCAGGTGCTTGGACACGCCGGGCTGGCTGATGCCCAGGACGGACACCAGGTCGCCGACGGCCTGGTCCTGCTCGCGCAGCAGGTCCAGGATCCGGCGCCGGTGCGGCTCGGCCAGAGCCTCGAACATGCCACGAGCATAGCCGTCTGGTTATATAACCGTCAAGAAATATAATGCCGAACGGGTATGGCCCTTCGCGGCAGCCGCCGGGTGCCAGCTCAGCGCCGGGCGAAGCGCAGAACGGCAAGGAGCCCGAACACCACGAAGATTGCCGCCGCCCAGACCAGCGACAGTCCGACGTAATAGCTGGTGCTGTGCTCGAGCAGCGCCTTCCCGCCGGGCCCCGTGGCGAGGCCGCGCACCGCGTTGACCATCGGAGTCAACGGCTGGATCTCGCCGAACTGCCTTATCCCGCCGGGCATGCTCGCGACCGGCACGTAGGCGCTGGAAAGGAAGACCAGCGGGGTAATCATCAGGCCCATCGACTGGGCCGCTTGCGCGGTGCCGCCCACCAGGCCCATCACGATGAAGATCCATTCGAAGGCAAAGCCGAATACGAGGCACAGGCCGAACGCGGCCAGCGCGCCGGAAACGGAGCCGGTCAGCCGGAACCCGACGATGAATCCGAAGATCGCGGCGATCGCGAGCGCCCAGACCATCAGGGCAAGGTCGGCCAGACTTCGCCCGATCAGCACGGCCGCGCGGGGAATGGGGAGGGACCGGAGCCGGTCGACAAAGCCGTGCTCAACGTCCTCGGCCACCCCAGTCGCCGCCCCCATCCCGGCCCACAGGACGGTGGTAGTGATGAAGCCGGGCACCATGAAGTTGACGTACGACAGGGAGCCTCCGGTGCTGATGGCACCGCCGAAGGCAAACCTGAACATGAGCAGGAACAGCGCGCTCTGGATCGTGGTGAAGACGATGAGCTGCGGGGTGCGGGCGAACTTGCGCACCATCCGCCCCGCCACGACGAGGGAGCTGACCCGCAACCCGGCGCCGGGGTTGACCGCGGCCCTGGGCAGACCCGGGGATGACGCGATCACCGACATATCGGTCATGATGCCTCCGCTGGCTTTCTGGTGAGGGAGAGGAACACTTCATCAAGCGTGGGCCGGCGCAACGAGACGTCCTCGACCGTGATGCCGTGGGCGTCCAGGACCCGCAGTGTGTCCATCAGACGGCTGCTGCCGTCGTCCACCGCTACATAGGCGCGGCGCTGAGGGACATCAACCCGTGGCTCGTGACCGATCTTGGCCAGGACGCCGGAAACCGCCGGGAGATGGCCGGCGTCGCGGACGTGCACCTCGATCACATCGTCCCCGGCACGGGTCTTCAGCTCCGCGGGGGTACCGGCGGCGATCACTGTGCCGTGGTCGATGATGACGATGTCAGAGGCGAGCCGGTCGGCTTCGTCGAGGTACTGGGTTGTCAGCAGGATGTCGGTGCCGGTAACAACCAGGCTCCGGATCGCGTCCCATAGCTGGATGCGGCTGCCCGGATCCAGACCGGCTGTCGGCTCGTCGAGCAGGAGCAGGCGGGGGGTTCGGGCCAGGCTGATGCCCAGGTCGATGCGGCGGCGCATGCCGCCGGAATAGGTGCGCACCAGCCGGTCGGCGTCGGCGGTCAGCTGCATCTGGTCGAGAACCCTGACCGCCTCCGCCTTGGCCGCCTTCTTGCTGAGCCCGAAAAGACGACCGACCATCTCCAGGTTCTCCCGGCCGGTCATCGCCTCCTCCACGGCCGCGAACTGACCGGCCAGGCCGACCACCTGCCGCACCTTGGCGGGCTTCCGCAGCGCGTCGATGCCGTCGACGTGCAGCGTCCCCGCGTCCGGGCGCAGCAGGGTGGCTACCGCCCGCACGAACGTGGTCTTCCCCGCCCCGTTCGGCCCCAGGAGGGCAACCACCCGGCCCGGGTTGACGACGAGGTCCAGCCCCGCCAGCGCCTGGGTCTTGCCGTAGCGCTTCACGAGGCCGTGGGCCTCGAGGATCGGTGTCATCCGGCTGGTCTCCTTGTCACATCGGCGGGCTCTCGCCGGTCACCCCTATGACCGGCAACCACGAGGGAATGTGACCGATGGACGAACATGACGTGCTCGCGGAACGGTTCGAGGCCCACCGGGTCCGGCTGCGGGCGGTCGCCTACCAGATGCTCGGCTCGACCAGCGACGCCGACGACGCCGTTCAGGAAGCCTGGCTGCGGCTGAGCCGCTCCGACCCCGATGACATCGAGAATCTCGGCGGATGGCTGACGACGGTCGTCGCCCGGGTGTGCCTGAACATGCTGCAGTCACGCCGTGAACAGCCAGTCGGGATGCACCTGCCCGAGTCGGTCGTCAGCGACGCGGACGGCATCGACCCCGAAGCCGAAGCGCTGCTTGCCGACTCGATCGGGCCCGCGCTCCTGGTCATCCTGCACACGCTGGCGCCCGCCGAGCGGCTGGCCTTCGTCCTGCACGATGTGTTCGCCGTCCCGTTCGACGACATCGCGCCCATCGTCGCACGCTCGCCCGCCGCGGCCCGCCAGCTGGCCAGCCGCGCCCGCCGGCGAGTTCAGGGCGTGGAGCAGGTCCTCGACACCGATCTGACCCGGCAGCGAGCGATCGTCGACGCCTTCCTCGCCGCCGCCCGCAACGGTGACTTCGACCCGCTGCTCAAGGCACTCGACCCAGACGTCGTGGTGCGCTCCAACGGCGCCGAAGCGGTCCGCGGTGCGGCGGCGGTGGCCGGACGCGCGCTCGCTGGCGCGCGATTCGCCCAGGTCAGCCTGTCCGCACTGATCAACGGAGCCGCCGGCGTCGTCATCGCCGCGGACGGGATGCCGATCTCACTCATGGCGTTCACGATCTCGGACGCGAAGATCGTCGCGATCGACCTCATCGATAACCCCGGCCGCATCGCAGAAGCCGACCTGACCATCCTCGACCGCCAAGGCGGCCCAGTAGTTCCTGGCTGACAGGGGGCCGTAGGCTGGGCGGTCATGACGCCAGACGAACGCTGGCTGGCCGCGCTCTGGCCATCGGTCCGCGCCCCGCTGCCGGCCCCGCCCGCCCGCGTGCTGGAGATCGGGTGCGGCCCGCTCGGGGGCTTCGTCCCGATGCTCCGGGACGGCGGCTACGAGGCGACCGGAATCGATCCCGAAGCACCAGAGGGAAACGACTTCCGGCGGGTCGGGTTCGAGGACTACCTGCCGTCGCGGCCAGCCGACGCCATCATCAGGATCGCGGCGTGGAGCCCCCGGCCTTCAGGCCGGGGAGGAAACGCCGCTTCCTCTCGCATGTCAGCTTATCCATGACGAGTCCTCCTGATAAGATTGATACGTGCGGACGGCGTACAAGTGCCGGGCTTACCCGGACCCCGAACAAACGAGCGTGCTTAACCGCACGTTCGGCTGTGTCCGCGTGGTCTGGAACCGCACCCTGGCGTGGCGGCACCAGCGGTATTACGGCGAGCAGGTGAAGACGAACTTCACCCAGGCCAACGCCTACCTGACCGCCATGAAAGCCACCGAAGACCTGGCATGGCTGAACGAGGTGTCCTCGGTCCCGCTGCAGCAGGCGATCCGGCACCAGCAGGTCGCGTTCAGCAACTTCTTCGCCGGGCGCGCCAGGTACCCGCGGTACAAGTCCCGCACCGGCCGCCAGTCCGCCGAGTACACCCGATCCGGGTTCCGGTACCGCTACGGGCAGCTGTTCCTCGCCAAGATGGACACGCCCCTGGAATTCACCTGGTCCTGGCCGGATGTTGACGTGGCGTCGATCGACCCGACCACGGTGACGGTTTCCCGCGATCCGTGCGGGCGCTGGTATGTCTCCTTCGCCGTGGACGTAGCCGACCCGGTGCAGCTGCCCGCGACGGGTGCCGTCGTGGGCGTGGACCTGGGCATCAAGGACTTCGCCGTCACCTCGGACGGAGAGAAGATCCCGAACCCCCGCAACCTCGCCAAACGGGAACGGAACCTGGCCCGGTATCAGCGGCGCCTGGCCCGCTGTCAGAAGGGCTCCGCGAACCGGGCCAAGGCCAGGGCCAAGGTCGCCCGCGCGCACCGGAAAGTCCGCGCGTCCCGCACCGACTTCCTGCACCGCGCCTCTGCCCGCCTGGTCCGCGACCACGACGTGATCGTCGTCGAAGACCTCGCCGTCAAGAACATGGTTCGCAACCGCTCCCTGGCCAAGGCCATCAGCGACTGCGGCTGGGGTGAGTTCCGCCGCCAGCTGGAGTACAAGGCGGCGACGGCCGGACGGCACGTGATCGTGATCGACCGCTGGTACCCCAGCTCCAAGACCTGCTCGGCGTGCGGGTACCTGCTCGCCTCCCTGAGCCTTTCCACCCGGACGTGGCAGTGCCCGTCCTGCGGCATCCGGCATGACCGGGACGTCAACGCCGCGAAGAACATCCTGGCGGCAGGTCTTGCCGTAGGCACCAGAGATGGTGCCGATGCCTGCGGAGCTGATGTCAGCCACCCCGGGTCCCCCCGGGTGCAGTCGGCCGTGAAACAGGAACCCCTGGCCGCGAGGCCCGGAATCCCCGTCCTTCAGGGCGGGGAGTAGTCAACGCCTGTACCTCGCTGCACCACGTGGCTGACCTGGACCGCGTGCTGGACCTGGCCGCGGCGGCCCTGCTGCCGGCGGGGGTCCTGGTCGTGGTCGAATGGGCTCGCGAACGCTTCGACGAGGCGACCGCGGGGTGGTGCTTCGCCCGGTTGCCCGGGCCGGGTGAAGAGCGGGGCTGGCTGAACGATCGCTACGAGCAGTGGCAGGCTTCGGGTCAGCGCTGGGATGCCTACTTCCGGTCGTGGGCGGACGGCGAGGGGCTGCATTCGGGCGAGGACATCCTGCGCGCGCTGCAAGCCAGGTTCGAGACCCGCGAGCTCAGCTACGGCGCCTACTTCTTCCCCGACCTGAGCGGCACCAGCGAGGCCGGCGAGCTCGCCGCGATCGACGCCGGGCAGATCCAGGCCAACCGGATCCAGTACCATGGCAGCCGCCGAGAATCGCGAACATAGGCCTGTCGATCTGGGGCTGGCCCGTTCGTCCAGGGGTAAACCTGATCTGGACGGAGGCGAGCATGCGTTACCTGTGTCTTCTGATCGGCGAGCCGGGCATCGAGGGTCCCGTGCCCGGCACGCCCGAGTTCGCGCAGATGCTGAGCGACTACGAATCCGCCACGCGGGCGATGGCGGCCGACGGCGCGCTGGTGGACAGCGGCCCGCTGCAGCCGCCGTCGTCGGCCGCCACGCTGCGGGTCCGGGACGGGCGGCCGCTGGTCACCGACGGGCCGTTCGCCGAGCTCAAGGAGCAGATCGGCGGCTACTACGTGCTGGAGTGCGCCGACCTGGACGAGGCGCTGCGGCGGGCCGCGACCATCCCGGCGGCCCGCTACGGGGCGATCGAGGTGCGCCCCCTGATGGTGCTGCCGGGCCAGGGGTGACGTCGCAGGCCGAGATCGTCTTCCGGCGCGAGTGGGGCCGGGCCGTGGCCGTGGTCACCAGGCTGACCGGCGATCTCGGCCTGGCCGAGGACGCCGTCCAGGAGGCGTTCGCGTCGGCGGTGGGCCGCTGGGCCAGCGGGCCGCTGCCGACGGATCCGTCCGGATGGCTGATCACCGTGGCCAAGAACCACGCCTTGGACTGGCTCCGGCGCGAGGCCCGGCGGTCCGGCAAGGAGCAGGCCGCGACGCTGCTGCTGGGCCAGCGCGACCCCGCTCCCCCGCCGGGCCGCATCGGCGGCGTGCTACGGGTGGTGTACCTGGTGTTCACCGAGGGGCATCAGGCCAGCACGGGTTCGCGGGTCGTCCGCGGCGAGCTGTGCGACGAGGCGGTCCGGCTGGCCCGGCTGCTGGCCGGGCTGTGCCCGGACGACCCCGAGGTGCTCGGGCTGCTCGCACTCCTGCTGCTCACCGACGCCCGGCGGGACGCCAGGGCCAGGGACCGCCTGGTGCTGCTCGAGGAGCAGGACCGCAGCTCCTGGGACCACGCCAAGATCGACGAGGGCACGCGGGTGCTCGACCGGGCCACGCAGCTCCGGCGGCCCGGCCCCTACCAGCTGCAGGCCGCGATAGCCGCCTGCCACGCCGCCGCGGGCGAGGCGAGCGCCACCGACTGGGCCGAGATAGCGGCCCTGTACGCGGCCCTGGCCCGCCACGAGCCCTCGCCCGTGGTGCACGCCAACCGGGCGGTCGCGGTGGCGATGGCCGAGGGACCCGCGGCCGGCCTGGCCATCCTCGACGAGCTCCGCGCGGACAGCCAGGGCGGGCGCTGGCACCTGCTGCACGCCTGCCGCGCCGACCTGCTGCGCAGGTTGGGACGCACCGCCGAGGCGGGCGACGCCTACCGGGCCGCGCTCGCCCTCGACCCGCTGCCCGCCGAGCGGGAGTTCCTCGCCGGGCGGCTCGCCGAAATCGACCGCTAATGCAAAGGAGACGCCATGGCCAGCGTGGAGGACGGCATCGCCGCCCAGGTCCGCAACATCGAGGCGCGGTACGGCAGGACGCTGCCAGAATGGTTCGGCATCATCGCAGCGAGCGGCCTGACCAAGCACACCGAGGTGGTGGCCATGCTCAAGGCCGATCACGGCATGGCTCACGGCGCTGCGCACCGCGTCTCGCTGCTGTCCCGGCAGGCTCCGGCTCCAGATGCGGCTCAGGCCTCGGGCCTGGCTACGGCCTCGGGCCTGGCTACGGCCTCGGGCCTGGCTACGGCCTCGGGCTCGGGCCCGGCTACGGCCTCGCCGGGTGAGGTGGCCGACGCGCTGTACGCCGGGAAGAAGGCGTCGCTGCGGCCGCTGCACGACGAGCTCATGGCGATGGTCCAGGCCATGGGGCCTGACGTGAGCCTGGCGCCCAAGAAGGGATACGTCAGCCTGCGCCGCCCGAGAAAGCAGTTCGCCATGATCCAGCCCAGCGGGGCCGGCCGTATCGACCTAGGCCTGATCCTGCCCGGCGTCCAGGCGACCGGCCGGCTGGAGCCTTCCGGCAGTTTCAACGCCTTGTTCACCCACCGGGTCCGGGTGACGTGCGCTGGCGACCTGGACGACGCGCTTGCCGGGTGGCTCGCCGCCGCCTACGCCGCCGCGGGCTGACTCGCAGGGCTTGACCCACGGCGATCCGCCCGTCCGCCGCCCTTCTGGCGGGGCTGGTGTGATTACTGATGCGGCTCGCCGGTCGGCAACCAGGACCGTGGACATTTACCCCCCATTTTCCGCGGGTTTCTGTCCACAATGATGGATCGTGCCGCGGGAGCCACGGTCACTGGAGCGGGAACTCTATGCCGCGCTCGCCGGCCGGGCGGGGGCCGAAGATGCGGCGCTGGGACTCCTCGATCGCGACGTCGTTGATGCTCGCCTCCCGGCGGCGCATCAGGCCGTGCTCGTCGAACTCCCACAGCTCATTGCCGTAGCTGCGCCACCAATGGCCATTCGCGTCGTGTGGCTCGTACTGGAACCGGACCGCGATCCTGTTCTCGCCGAACGCCCACAGGTTCTTGCGCAGGGCGTAGTCGAGCTCGCGGTTCCATTTGGCGGTGAGGAACTCGATGATCGCGGCCCGCCCGGTGAAGAAGGCGTCGCGGTTGCGCCAGGCCGAGTCCACGGTGTAGGCGCCCGCGACGCGCTCGGGGTCGCGGGTGTTCCAGGCGTCCTCGGCCGCCTGCACCTTGGTCAGGGCGCTTTCCCGGTCGAACGGCGGCAGCGGCGGGCGGTCGGTCATGAGCGGACTCCTTGCTGGTTCCTCGAGCTTCTTTAATTAAAGATTTTTAGTGATAGAGTCTCGAGCGTGAGCCTATCACCCAGCGGCCCGGATCTGGCCTCCCTGAGCAGCCTGGACGATC
>WNGL01010333.1_pt1 | contig 10776 bp, 5 predicted proteins | sample 5400591 | NCBI WGS metagenome assembly WNGL01 (sample SAMN13153377, study PRJNA577476) | soil metagenome | isolation source: 80 cm soil or saprolite under Garry oak tree replicate 1 | place: USA:California | collected 2016-06-15
TCGTTGCCGGCGCCGTGCCGGGGCGCGCGCAGGACTACCCGTCGAGGCCGATCACCGTGATCGTGCCGTTCCCGCCGGGAGGCGCCAGCGATGTGGTGGCGCGCATCGTCACCAACGAGATGTCCAGGACGCTTGGGCAATCCTTCATTATCGAGAATGTCGGCGGCGCCGGCGGCACCATTGGCAGCGCGCGCGCCGCCGCCGCCACACCCGACGGCTACACCCTGCTGGCGGCGGCGATGGGTTCGCATGTGGCGGCGCCGGTGCTGACGCCGAACGTCAAATACGATCCCGTCGTGGACTTCGTGCCGATCGGCATCACCGCCCATTCGCCGGCGGTCGTCATCGCGCGCAAGGATTTCCCGGCGCAGGACTTGAAGGAATTCATTGCCGTGCTCCGGCAACGGGGCGATGCCTTGAAAGAGGCGCATGGCGGCACCGGCGCGTCCCCGCCAAGGCCGAGCGCAACCCGGCGGCGTTCGACCGTTTTGTCCGTTCCGAAATGGCGCGCTGGGCGCCGATTCTCGCCGCGACCCGTGCGGAGAAATAACGCGATGGACGCAGGCCACGCCGGAACAATGCGCTGATCTGTCAACTTCAGTTCGGTTGGGCGCAGCCAACCCGGCACGCCTCACGTCACGCCGCGCGAACGCTGTCCAGGAACTTCTCGACTTCGTCCTTGAGGTGAATGCTCACCTCGGACAGCGCCTGTGCGGATTTCAGCATATGACCTGACGTCGTGCCGGTTTCGCCGGCTCCCTTGGCGACGCGCTCGATGTTGTCGGCAACATCGAGGGTGCCGCTGGCGGCGGCCTCGACGCCTTTGGCAATGCTCTGGGTCGCCGCGCCCTGCTGCTCGACCGCGGAGGAAATCGACGTGGTGATCTCGCTGATGCGCTCGATCGTCAGCCCGATCGCTTTGTTCGCGCTGACGGATTCTCCGGTGGCGCGCTGCATGTTGACAATGTGCGCGCTGATCTCGTCGGTGGCTTTCGCGGTCTGGCCAGCCAGGGTCTTGACCTCCTGCGCCACGACAGCAAATCCACGGCCGGCATCGCCGGCCCGTGCGGCCTCGATGGTCGCGTTGAGGGCCAGCAGATTGGTCTGTTCCGCAATCGACGTGATCAGCTTCACCACGTCACCGATGCGGTCGCCCGCCGCCGACAATTCCGCCATCCGCTGGTCGGTGGCGTTGGCTTGCTTGACCGCCTCGGCCGCGACACCGTTCGACTCCTGAACCCGGCGGCTGATTTCAACGATCGACTGCGACAATTCGTTCGAAGCCGCCGCCGCGGTACGAACGTGTTCGGAGGCCTGCCTCGAGACATCGGCGGACTGGCCCGACATCTCCGCCGTCGAATGCGCGGTCACGGAAAGCTGCTGCGCATCCTTTTCGAATTTTCCCGAGGAATTCAGCACCTGCTCGATGATTCCGCCGATCTTGGTGCGGAAGTCCTCGACAAATTGATTCCGTTCCGCTTTGCGCTTCTCCATCGCCAGCTTCTCGGCACCGATGCGTTCGGCCTCGAGTTGGCGGCGCTCGATGCGGTTGTTCAGGAAAACGCTGACGGTGCGGGCGATCGCGCCGATTTCGTCGTGACGATCGGCGTGCCGAACTTCAATGTCCGTCCTGCCTTCGGCGAGAACCGTCAGTGTTGCCGTCACGGCCTTCAGAGGCTTGGTGACGCGGCGGACAATCAGCATTGTCATCCCGAGCACGAGCAGAGCGGCAATGGCCGCCGCAATCGCCATGGCCGAGAGCGCCTGCCACAGCATGCTGTCGAGCTGAGCCGTCGGAATGCCGACATAGACGATGCCGATCACCTTGCTGCCGGCACCGAACACCGGTTGATACGCCGTGTAGAAACGATTTCCGAACAGCATCGCCGGGCCTTTATAGGCCTGGCCGCGGCGGACGACGGCTTGCCCCGGATGATCCGCCGCAAGCTGCGTGCCGACCGCCCGGTCGCCATTTTCTTTTTTCACATTGGTGGTTCGGCGGACAAACTGCTGCGATGCGTCGTCGTAGACGAACAGCGTGGCGTTGCCGCCGACATAGGAGGTTGCCCGATCCACGATCTTGTGGTCGCTGAATTCAGGCATCTGCGGAATTTCGATACGCTCGACCACGCCGTCGCGAATGGCGATCTTCGCATTCGGGAAGGTTTCGCCGAACGCGAGACTGAGCGTGCGCAAGTTGGCGTCGATATCGCGCAGGGCGCGGGTGTCGAAGTCGCGCGACAACGACCAGTACCCCGCCCCCACCACCAGCGCGGTATTCACCGCGATCAGCAGCGCTGCGCTCAGGACCGCCTTCGGCCCGAGGTTAAGTCGCAAAAGAGCAAAGCTCTTTCCTTTGGATCCAAACGCCATGCCGAGCTCTCCGGAAAATCGGTTCCGATTGTAGAGACTTGTTTTTACGATTCCCTTTACGATCAGCTTGGTGATCGCCGGCTGCGCATAACAAAGCGCGTGCGTCCGTTACTCCGATACCTTGAAATGGACAAAAAAACAGCGATGACAAGACGGATGCCCATTCGTCAGGCATGATTCGAGTCGGCCTCGATCAGGATTTTTTCGCCAGCTGGGCGAGCGCGTGCATCGCTGCGATGTAGCCGTAAGGTCCCAATCCGCAAATAACGCCGGCCGTGATTCGACTGACGCAAGGTGAGGTCGAAGCCCAGGCCCGCCGCGTGGTGCACGCAGCTTCCTCCATCTGCGCCAATGTGGTCGTCCCGTAAATGCGCGCGGCTCACATACACCCAATCGATTGAGGTTGGGGCCGTTTCAAAATCATCAATCTTTTCATGGCGTGTCGTTCTGCTGGCGTGAGCTTTCGAAATGTTTCGCGGGTGACGAGCAACGGTACGGCGCGCGGCGCAATCGAGTGGCGAAATGAAGGCGAGGTGTCTTCTCTTGACGGCCGCCGCGGCGGGTTGTCAGGTCAACCGAACCGGGGCAGCATCGCGACTCGAACGCCGATGCAGATGCCGGTTCCCTCGATCTCAAAATCCCATATTCAGGGCTAGAATTTGCCGCACCTGACAGACAGCGTCGAATTCCTGCGCGGTGGATTCTGGCGGCGGGCGGTCGCACTTTTTATTGATCTGGTCGCGGTCGTCGCTGTTCTGCAGGTCACCGCGCTGGCGTTGTTTCCGCTGTCGAACGGGCACGTGCAGTTTTCCGCGGGCTTGTTGTATGCCCTCAACTGCGAATACCTGGAGTCGGTGCCGAAGGGACTGTCGATTTCAGTCGAGTTCGACGCCAATTCGATTGCCGATTGCCAGCAAAGCCTGCTGGGCCTGCAGACATCCCGCGCCTTGAGCGTAAGCAGGATTACGCGCGACAGCGCCGTGACCAGGGTGGCGCAAATCCGCCACATGCTTGACGCGGACGGCAAGCCGGCAAGCGGTTTGCCGCTCGACATCTTGATCCTGCCGTTGCTGATCGCCTTGCGCTTCGCGCTCGACCGTATCGGGGGAAGTATTGGCCGCAGGATTTGCTGCATCCGGCTGTCGAACCGATTGGACGGGCAATACCCGCCACCGGCTGCATCGATGACCCGGCGCTACGCGGCGCTGGCGCTGCCGTTGGCGCCGGTCTGGATCTGGTCGTCCTGTGCCGCGTTGTTTCCGGGCCCGGAACTGGTTGACCCCCGGTTGTACTGGCTGTGCTGGGTCGGGACCGGCATTCCCTTGCTGATTGCAGCGCTAGAGGCCGCGGATTCAATCATCCGGCACAGGGACGCCTTTTATGATCGCATCGCGGGCACTTCCGTGCTGCGCCTCGACGAGAAAAAAGCCGTCATTGCGATGGCAGGTGTCTCACCACCGCCCAGTCTCGGTCAAAGCGATTCGTCCCGTCCGCACATCATGCCGGAACCGTTATTCGTGCCGTCCCCGCTATCGCCGCAGCAGGCATCCCGATCGCGCAACTATATCGCGCGGCACTGGCGCGGCGAACTTTCGCTGCCGGTGTCGTATTGGTTGAACGGCATCCTCGGCGCCGTGATGGTCGGCGCCACGGTCGGCGTGCTGGCCTACGCCATCAACCAGCAGAGCGATGCGCAGCCGATGCTGTGGCTGTTCTCCCTGATCGCCACCTGGACCTCAGCCGCGCTGCTGACGATCTGGCAGGCGGTCGGGGTGTGGCGCTCGGCCACCCGATACCGGCAACGCGGCAGGCGATTTTGGGGCACCGCTGCGAAGGCGCTGGTGCTGCTCGGCGTCGCGCAGCTCGCGGCAAATTTTGTGATGGTCGGCACCGCGCAAATGGCCGGCATTTATGAAATCGTCAGCGGCGACGCCCGCGTCCGCCCGCATCAATTTCATATCCTCGCCAATGGCGAAACCCTGGAATTTTCCGGCGGCATCACCTTCGGCGTGACCCAGGAGCTCGAACAATTTCTGAATGCGATGGCGGGCGTCCGCGCCGTGCGGCTCAATTCCACCGGCGGCCGTATCCTCGAAGCCCAGAAGATGTCGGATATGATCAGGAGCCGGGATCTGGCGACCGTCGTCGCGGTGGATTGCCTGTCGGCCTGTACCATCGTGTTCCTCGGCGGCAAGGAGCGCCTGATGCTTCCGAGCGCGCGGCTTGGTTTCCATCAGCCGGCCTTTCGCGGCATGACGGCAGCCGACCGCAGCGCCGCGATCGCGACCGAACAGCTGCGGCTGCAGGGATTCGGATTGAGCAGCGCATTCGCAGCGCGGGCGACCACTGCCTCGCCGAGTGGCATGTGGTATCCTGACCAGGACGAACTCGTCAGGGAGCGCGTGGTGACGCGCGTGATTTCGCCCACTCAGGAAAGCCCGATCGACAGGCCGTTTGTCGATACATCAGTGCCCGATGCCGGCAGCACCGACATGCCGATCGCCCGTGTAACCGTGCCAACTGCGGCGCGATCGGCGCCCGCGGCCGGTCTTTCCAGCACCGGCGATTCGACGGCGTCCACCGGTGCCGCGGATTACGGACCGGTCCGGAACAGGGTTCCGGCAGATTTGCTGAAGCGGCTATCCAGTGTCCCGCGCAAGACGGCGGTGATTCCGCAGTTGGCGCCGGCGCCGAAATAGCGGCTAACGGAAGATGGAATTTCAAAACAAAACAGCCGGGTCTTTCGACCCGGCCATCAAAACTTTTCAGCATTAAAACCGACGAAGATTTTAGCTCGCCTTCGCCGCCGGTGCTGCCGCTGCCGCTGCCGTCTTCTTCTCGATCTGGCGCTTAAGCTCGAGCGCCCGGGGCGAAAGTTCCGCCGCCTTGGCCTTGATCATGAACGCATCGAAGCCGCCACGATGATCGACTGTTTTGATCGCATTGGTCGAAACCCGCAACCGCACGTTCCGCCCCAGCGTATCGGAAATGAAGGTGACGTTGCACAGGTTCGGCAGGAACCGGCGCTTGGTCTTGATATTGGAGTGGCTTACCTTGTGGCCCACCAGCGGGCCCTTGGCCGTCAGTTCGCAGCGCCGCGACATCGCGAAATCCTCTTTCGTCCCCGGGCTCGAATCCCTCGGGGGTTCAAATTCACGTCCATTTCAGGAACCGCGGACGTATAGGGGGAGAGCGGCAAGCCGTCAAGGAAGCCACCCAAGATTTTGCGCCGGCCCCACCCCCGGGAAAACCGGTTTAGCAAGGAGTTCCATCGGCTTAGGCCGTCATATAAGCGGCGCAATCGCCGCCGAAATCATGCCTCCGCGCAGGCTCCCGCGGCGAAGCTGCGGATTTGTTTAAAAAGCGCGCCGATCCGTTGTTTGCCGGACATTTTTGCCTAAATGAACAACCGATCGCGCCGACATCAGGACCGCCCTTCAGTGACCACGCGCAGCATGATTTCGCCCCGGCTGGCAAGACCGGCGCTGCGGGTGTTGAGCAGCCTGTGCGCCGGCGCATTGGTGCTGCTGGCGGCGCCGTCGGCCTTCGCCCAGGGCAAGCTCGATGCGCGCTATGAGGCGACGCTGGCAGGCATTCCCGTCGGCAAGGGCGCATGGACCATCGATATTTCGGACGATACGTTTTCCGCGGCGGCCTCCGGCGGCACCTCGGGACTATTGAAGGCGTTCGCCGGTGGTTCCGGCACCGGCGGAGCCCAGGGCCGCGTCGTCAACGGTGGGTTGGTCGCGACCAGTTATTCCGCCACCACCACGACATCCAAAAAATCCGAAGCCATCCGCATGGTTTTGTCTGGCGGCAACATCAAGGAATATGTGATCGAGCCGGAGCCCCCGGTCGAACCGGAGCGGCTTCCCGTGACCGATGCGCAGCGCCGTGGAGTCTACGATCCGATGACGGGATCGATGCTGCGGGTGCCGGGGTCAGGCGATCCGCTCAGCCCCGACGCCTGCCGCACCGGGGCTGCGATTTTCGACGGCCGCATGCGCTATGACCTCAAGCTCGACTTCAAACGCATGGAAACGGTGAAGGCCGAAAAGGGCTATCATGGCCCGGTGGTGGTCTGCGCGATCTATTTCACGCCGGTCGCCGGCTATATCCCCGACCGCCCGGTGATCAAATACCTCGCGGCCCAGCGCAACATCGAAATCGCGTTCGCGCCGATCGCCGGCACCCGCATCCTGGTCCCGTTCCGGATGGTGATCCCGACGCCGCTCGGCACCGCGATGCTGGAGGCCACCCAATTCATCACTCAGGCGTCGCCGCCGCGGGTCGCCAAAACGCAATGATCCTCAGCCGCCGGCCGCCTGAAAGCGGCCGCGAGCGAATTTGTGAGGAGTGCGGGGATCGAAAATCCGGTCTGCCCGGTTGACTCACAGCTTGACTCTTGGCTCGATCGCGATGCGCATGCAGTTAACGACTTCGCCGCCAATCCGCAGCTTGTCGAGCCGCGCCAAACTTGATCTAGTGCCGCGATGAGGTGTCAGTGCGAGATGTTGCGGTGAACGAAACCGGAGTTGGTCCGAGTCAGCGATTCGGGCGCGATTCGTTCCGGACTCGTTCCAGAGCTTAAGCCGCGACCTCGATGCGTCGCATTGTGAAACACTCCTCAAACGCCAGCGACGCAGAAACTCCCGGAAAACATGGCCTTTTCGTCATCACCGCCCATTTTCGCAAACGAACGGGCTCCCGGCGCCGGCGTCACCGCGGTGCTCGGGCCCACCAACACCGGCAAGACCCACCTGGCGATCGAGCGCATGCTCGCCCATTCCTCCGGCGTGATCGGTTTGCCGCTGCGTCTGCTGGCACGCGAGGTCTATAACAAGATCGTCGATCGCGCCGGTGTGGACTCGGTTGCGCTCATTACCGGCGAGGAAAAGATAAAACCGCTGAAGGCGCGGTTCTGGGTTTCCACCGTGGAAGCGATGCCCCGGGATCTCGATGTGTCGTTCCTGGCGGTCGATGAAATCCAGATCGCGGCTGATCTGGAACGCGGGCACGTCTTCACCGATCGCATCCTGCATCGGCGCGGCCGCGACGAAACGCTGCTGCTTGGCGCCGCCACCATGCGCCCGATCATCGAGCGGCTATTGCCCGGCGCCAGCATCGTGACACGGCCGCGGCTGTCGCAGCTTGAATTCGCCGGCGACCGCAAGATCTCGCGGCAGCCGCGGCGCACCGCGATCGTGGCGTTTTCGGCTGATGAAGTTTACGCCATTGCCGAACTGATCAAGCGCCAGCACGGCGGTGCGGCGGTGGTGCTGGGGTCGTTGTCGCCGCGCACCCGCAACGCCCAGGTGGCGATGTTCCAGTCCGGCGACGTCGACTACCTGGTCGCGACCGATGCGGTGGGGATGGGGCTCAACCTCGACGTCGACCACGTCGCCTTCGCCTCCGACCGCAAATATGACGGTTATCAGTTCCGCCGCCTCAATCCATCCGAATTCGCCCAGATCGCCGGGCGGGCCGGCCGCGCCACCCGCGACGGCACCTTTGGCACCACCGGCCGCTGCGCGCCGTTCGAGCCGGAACTGGTCAATGCGCTGCAGAATCACACCTTCGAGAGCGTGAAGGTGCTGCAATGGCGCAATTCGAAGCTGGATTTCTCTTCGCTCGGCGCCTTGCAGGTGTCGCTGGCGCTGACGCCCTCGCACGAAGCGCTGACCCGCGCGCCGATCGCGGAGGATCTGCGGGTACTCGATCACGCCGCGCGCGATGCCGACGTGCGCGAGATGGCGCATGGCGCCGCCGCGGTGGAACGGCTGTGGGATGCTTGCCAGATTCCGGATTACCGCAAGATCGCGCCGGCCGCGCACGCCGAACTGGTGACGACCTTGTTCGGCTTTTTGATGCAAAAGGGCAGGATTCCGGACGCCTGGTTCGCCACCCAGGTCGAGCAGGCCGATCGCGTCGACGGCGATATCGACACGCTATCGAGCCGGATTGCGCAAATCCGGACCTGGACCTTTGTCGCTAACCGCCCGGACTGGCTGGCGGATCCCGAACATTGGCAGGGAATCGCGCGCGACGTCGAAAATAAATTGTCCGATGCGCTGCATGAACGGCTCACGGAGCGTTTCGTTGATCGCCGTACCAGTGTATTGATGCGCCGCCTGCGGGAAAACACGATGTTGAATACGGAAATTGGCAAGACCGGCGAAGTGACCGTAGAGGGCCATGTGATTGGCCGCCTCGACGGTTTCACGTTTGCGCCCGACGCGGCTGAGGCCGGCTCCGATGCCAAGGCATTGCAGGCGACCGCGCAAAAAGCGCTGGCCGGTGAAATCGACGCGCGCGCCGAGAAATTATCGGCCGCCCCCGACGATCAGTTTGTGCTGACATCGGACGCCACCATCCGCTGGACCGGTGACGCCGTGGCAAAGCTGGTTGCGGCCGATGACGCGCTGCATCCGCGCATTCGCATCATTTCCGACGATCGCTTGACCGGCGCGCCGCGCGAGGCGGTACAGACGCGGCTCGATCTGTGGCTGAAGACGCATATCGAAAAGCTGCTGGGGCCGCTGTTCGACCTCGCCAAGGCCGAGGACATCACGGGGATTGCGCGCGGGATCGCATTTCAGTTGATCGAGGCGCTGGGCGTGCTGGAACGTTCGAAGATCGCGGCCGAGATGAAGGATCTCGACCAGCCGTCGCGGGCCTCGTTGCGCAAATACGGCGTGCGGTTCGGGGCCTATCATATCTACCTTCCGGCGCTCTTGAAGCCGGCGGCGCGCGCGCTGGCGTCGCTGTTGTGGGCGCAGAAGCAGGACGATGTCGACCTGTCGGCGCTGTCGGGTGCGCAGCACCTCGCGGGCAGCGGCCGCACGTCATTCCCGGTCGACAAGCTGCTCGATCGCGATGCCTATCGCGTGCTGGGCTATCGGCAATGCGGCGAGCGCGCCGTGCGGGTCGATATTCTGGAGCGTCTTGCCGATCTGATCCGGCCCGCGCTGTCGTGGCGCGAAACGGCGCCGGGTGGAAAGCCTCCGGGCGCGTTCGACGGCCGCGGCTTCGTGGTGACACAAGCGATGACCTCGCTCACCGGTTCAGCCGGCGAAGATTTCGCCTCGATCCTGCGTGCGCTCGGCTATCGCATGGAGCGCCGCCCGGCGCCGCCTCCGAAGCCGGCTGCGATCGAAGCAATTGTGGAAACCGCGCCGCCTGATGTCGCCGCTCCGGAAATTTCGTCTCCAGAGGCGCCGTCGCCGGAAAGCGCAGCTGCCGACGCCATTGCGCCGGAGCCGGTGGTCGCCACCGAGACAGGCGACATCGCAGACATCGCCGTTGCAGACATCCCGAATGACGCGCCGCCGGCCGCTGAAGAGAAGGCGGCATCGTCCGCGACGTTACTTCCCAATGTCGCGTTCTCGTCGGTTTCGAGTGAGAACGAGGCCGCGGCAGTTGAAGCCAATGTGATCGAAGCCAATGCGATCGAAGTCCTGCCGGATCCCGCGGCTTCGACCGAAGCTGCAACGTCAGAAGTTCCTGCGACAGAAGCTCCAGCGGCTGAAGCGCCGCAGGTTGAGGCCGCCGCTGAAACAACGACGGCGAGCGTCGCAGTGGGCGACGTTGCAGCGGCGGATGCGGGTACCGCTGTCGCAACAGCGCCCGATGCCGTTGCGGTTCCGGAGATGGTGGATGTCTGGCGGCCCGGTGGCCGATCGGAAGAGCGCCGGCCGCGCCATGACCGCAGCCGTCATCGCCATCACGGCCATCAGGACCGTCCGCAGGAAGGCGTTCAGCCGGCTGCCGCTGCGGCCGAGGCCACTGACGGTGCCAAGCGCGAGCGTCACGGCCGCGGACGGCGCGACCGCGGCAACGATTTCCGTAAGCCGCGTGGCGATGCGCCGGTCGAAGCCGCAGCGGCGGCTCCGGCGGAAGGTGCGCCGGTTCGCGAGCCACGTGACGACAAGGGCCGCCCCTCCCGCGAGCGCTTTGCGGGCAAGGGCAGGGAAGCGGACAAGTACAAGGGCAAATCCGGCGGTGGGCGCGACCACGGCGGCCGCGACAAAGGCGGCCGCGACAAGCGCGAGGGCGGGCCGTCGCATCGGCAGTTCGCGACCACCGCGCCGCCGCGCGAACGCGAGCGCCCGGTCGATCCCAATTCGCCGTTTGCCAAACTGGCGGCGCTCAAGGAGCAGCTCACCGCCAACCGCAAGGATCAGCGCTAGCGCATGATCCGGAGCCGAATGATCGCGATCGCGCAAAGTAGTCCCCGTTTTTCCCGGATGAACGGTTTCGTTTGTTGAGTGATGCTGCTCAAGACAAGGGGATCGCGCATCCGGTCTGTTCTCGAATTGGTGTTGCTTGGAGCGCCAGCGTCTCGATAAGTGGTTGTGGCACGCGCGGGTGGTGAAGGCTCGCACCAGCGCTGCGGCGCTGGTC
>WNGL01011491.1_pt1 | contig 10776 bp, 14 predicted proteins | sample 5400591 | NCBI WGS metagenome assembly WNGL01 (sample SAMN13153377, study PRJNA577476) | soil metagenome | isolation source: 80 cm soil or saprolite under Garry oak tree replicate 1 | place: USA:California | collected 2016-06-15
GGCGTGTGGAACAGCGGCACCGTGACCATTCAAAACAGCACCCTCTCCGGCAATTCAGCCTCCTATGGTGGCGGTGTATCGAACTACGGCGGCACCCTGACCCTCGTCCGCACTCTGGTCTCCGGCAACACCGCCCCCACCGGCCCCGAAATCGACAATTTTCCTAATGGCACCGTCACAGCCGACAACTACAACCTGTCCGGCCACGACGGCAATGCCGGGGTGGCGGGCTTCACACCGGGCGCCACTGATGTGGTGCCCGCTGAGCCGCTCACCGATATCCTTGACCCCACTCTGGCTGATAATGGCGGGCCCACCTTCACCCATGCCCTGGTGCCCGACAGCCCAGCCCTCGATGCCAGCCCAGCCGATGCCAACTGTCCACCAACGGACCAGCGCGGGGTGCCGCGCCCACAAGGCTCAGCCTGTGACATTGGTGCCTTTGAGCTTGAGGCCAGCATGAGGGTGGGCCTCGACATCAAACCTGGCACCTCCCCCAACCCCATTAACCTCAAGAGCAAAGGGGTGATCCCCCTGGCCATTCTGAGCACGGCCACCTTTGATGCCACTACAGTGGACCCCAGCACGGTCTGCTTTGGCGATGCAGAGGATGCCACCCAGCGGGACTGTACCGAGGCACACGGCAAGGGGCATATCGAAGATGTAGATGGTGATGGGGACCTGGACCTGGTGCTACACTACAGGACCCAGCAGACAGGCATAGACCCAGGCGATACTCAGGCCTGTCTAACGGGGGAGACGTTTGAGGGCATAGCCATCGAAGGCTGTGACTCCGTGCAGACACAATAGGGTTGCTGGTGACCAGGGGGCTGCAAGGAGATAAGGGGGTTGGGCTTCTGCCTGGCCCCCCTGCTTAATAGTGACGTAGCCCGGCATGAGCATTCCTCCTTTTTGCGAGAATGCAGGAGGGAGCAAAAGCCCGCTTATTTATATCACTCTGCGGGTCCTTGCAAATCCTCACTCCCTATATGCGGTATACTCTCGGCCGAACGCCTCGCGCGCCACGATGCCCTTCATGATCTCTGGCGTGCCGTCGCCGATCTCTAGTCCCACCACGTCGCGCCAGCGCTGCTCCAGGGGCGCGTCCATGTTGTAGCCATAATGACCGTGCAGGATGATACAGGCATGGATCGCCTCGGCTGAGACCTTCGGCCCTACCCACTTGGCCATCGCTGACTCTTTGGTGTGCTTCTGACCCTGATCTTTAAGCCATAGACACTTGTACGCGACCAGACGCGCAGCTTCGAGCAGGGTCAGGTACTCAGCCACCTGAAACGCCACCCCTTCGAACTTGGCCAGGGGCTTGCCGAACACGTGCCGTCCCTTGGTGTACTCGATGGTCTCTTCGACTGACTGCTGGGCCGCGCCGATACAGGCAAGCGCGATGATGGCGCGGTTAAAATCGAAGGCAATCATCGCCTGATAAAACCCGCGGCTCTCGTCACCCAGACGGTTGCGGGCCGGAATGTGTACCCCATCGAAGAAGAGCGAGCCGCGCTGGGTGAGACGCTCCCCCGGGCTTTTGTATACCTGACGCGAGACCCCAGGCGCATCGAGCGGCACCAGGAACGCGGACACCCCGTGCGCGCCCTGGTCTCCGGTGCGCGCGAAGACAACGCACGCGTCAGCGTATCCAGCGAAGGTGATCGAGGCTTTCTCACCAGTGATGACGTAGTCGTCACCCAGTTTGACCGCGCGGGTGGAAATATTGGCTGCGTCCGAGCCCACACTCGGTTCGGTCAGGCCAAAGGCGATAATCGCGTCACCGGCCGCGTGTCGCGGCAGCCACTCCGCTTGCACCTGGGGATGCGCGTAGCCGGCCAGTAACTCTGAAGCGATGAGCCCGAGCTGGATAAACAGGCTATAGTTAAAGTCCCCGCGTGACAGCTCCTCAGTCATCAGGCCGCAGGTGACATAGCTCGCCTCCTGGCCCCCGAACTTCTCAGGTACACGCAGGCCGAAGATGCCGAGCGCGGCCACCTCTTTGATCTCTGCTCTGCCGATCTGCTCGCCGCGATCCCAACGTGGATAGTTGGGCAAGAGCTTTTCCCTGGCGAACTGGCGGAGCGTCTGCTGCAACAGGAGTTGGTCTTCGGTTAGAGCGAATTCCATAGTGGCGCCTTTTGTCAGTGGAAATGAACTTATCGTACTGGCCGATAGAGAGAGGCGCAAGCCGCCGCGGCAGGCCCCCGTTCGCTCGCTCCACAAGGAACAAGGGTCAGGCAGGTAGAGCTTATAGCATTCAGGAATGGGTCTTAGCGGTTGTCTGAAAAGTGAGGAACTCCCTGATGCCATTGCCCCGAAGGGGCATTGGAGATTAACCGGGGGTGCAACCCCCGGAGTACGCGACCCCTCACCCTGCTCTCTCCTGCACCCCGGCGGGGTGCAGGCCATCCCTCCCGCTTACGTCTTCTCCTCCCGCTTTCTCCCGCGCCCCTCCGGGGCGCAGGGGAGAGGAGGTATCCCCTCACTAGCCGGGGGTCATACCCCCGGCTATCAACCTCACGCCCCTGCGAGGCGTGCTCCCTCTTCCTCAGACCTCCAGCAGATTGAAGATACTTGTGACCCCATTGCCGCCGTGGGCGACTCTTTCCAGGAAAGCTCTGTTTACTGAGAAGTTTCGGTCCCTCTTATAGCGGAGATCGATCACGAAGACGTTGGTATCAATCACTGTCAGCCCCGCCTCCGCGTCCACCGCAGCGCCTCCTTCCACGTCTTGTAGTAGGGACGGGTCTCCTTGAGCGACCTCTCGATGTCCGCCCAAGCTTCTTCAAAGGGCCGCAGGTCTAGGGTGGGCAGTTGGCCTTCCTCTAGGGGGGAAAGCAGAGCGCAGGGTTGGCCTCTTTTGGTGATCAAGATCTTCTCTCCGCGCCCCACTTGGTGGAGAATCTCGCCGGTACGATTCTTTAGCTCCTTAGCGCTAACGGACTTCATAAGCCCCCTCAGAAGTAATTACTTGACGTGTAGTCATAGCTACTTTACGAGAGCAGCACAAGAGAATGGATAGAGGCAACACGCCTGGTTATTCTTTCCACTTCAACCCTACGTGGCCACCCAGAAGGAGCACCCACAGAGGGCGTTACCCCTCCCAGGGCGAAGCCCATGACCCTCCTGCCCTTGTCGGCAGGAATGGGTTTGGTGTAATACCTGCACATCTCTGAAGGAGGAATGCATGGCGGGCGCAGAACTTACACATGTTTTAGACGGCTACAGGGTTCTTGACTTCACCCAGGTGCTGGCCGGGCCGACCGTGACCCGGCTGATGGCAGAGATGGGGGCAGAGATCATCAAGGTCGAACTGGCCCCTAGCGGGGACCTCTCGCGCGCGCTGCCTTTCTTGAAGGACGGCCGCAGCGCCTATTTCATCCAGCAGAACCGCGGCAAAAAGAGCCTCTGCCTTGACGCCAAGAATCCTAAGGGCCTGGAGATTCTCAAGTCCTTGGTGGAGAAGGTGGACGTCCTGGTCGAGAACTACGCGCCGGGTACAATTGGCCGCTTGGGCCTGGACTACGAGACGGTCAAGCAGACTAATCCCCGCCTGGTCATGTGTTCGGTTTCGGCTTTTGGTCAGACTGGGCCCTTGTCGAACCGGCCCGGTTATGACTACATCGCTCAGGCCTACTCCGGAGTGACCCATATGATTGGCGAGCCAGAGGGCCCTCCTTACTTCCCCATGTTAGGCGTTGGGGATGTGAGCACTGGAGTGCATGCAGTGGCCGCGATTGCCTGCGCGTTGCTCTATCGTGAGCGCACCGGCAAGGGGCAGTACCTGGACATCTCAATCCTTGATGCCTACTTCCACTGTCACGAGATGAATGTCCAGATGTATAGCGCTAGCAAGGGGGCGATTAAGCCTAAACGGTCCGGCACGCAACACTACGCCATCTGCCCCATCGGTCTCTTTAAAAGTAAGGAGGCTTATCTCTGCATTATGGCTTTACCCCACCAATGGTCGGCCCTGTGCCGGGCGATGGGCCGGCCGGAGCTGGCCGAGGATCCGCGCTTCGTGGACAATGCCAAACGGGTGGAGAACCTGCCGCAGGTCGTGCAGGTGATCGAGGATTGGCTGGCCTCAACGCCGAGCGACGCCGAGGCCATGCGCCTCCTGGAAGAGGCGCGCATTCCGGTGGCTCCGATCCTGTCGATTGAGCAGGCGGTCAACCATCCGCATCTGCAATATCGGCGCACGGTGCGCCGGGTGACCGACCGCCTCTTTGGTGAGCTGGACATTCCCGGCATGCCGCTCAAGTTCTCGGAGTTTCCTGACGACCTGCCTTTGCAGGCGCCTTTCCTCGGTGAACACAATGAAGCAGTGCTCTCGCAGTACCTGTCGTATACGCCCGAGCAGGTGCACAGGCTGGAGAGCGAAGGCGTGCTGAAACGAGCCAATTGAATGACGAATGACGAGTGATGAGTGATGAGTGATGAGTGATGAGTGATGAGTGGGGGGCAGGGACTCAGTCCTCAGTCCTCATTACTCATCACTCCTTAAGGAGGGAGCATGGACTTCAACTATTCCCTTGAAGAAGAAAAGTTCCGCCAGGAAGTCCACTCCTGGCTGGAGGTGAACCTACCTAACGACTTGCGTGAGGGGCGCGATGAAGAATTGGCCCAGGACGAGCGCTGGAAGCGGCACAAGGCCTGGCACAAGAAGCTCTACGAAGGCGGCTGGGTCGGCATCGGATGGCCGAAAGAGTACGGTGGCCGCGGGGCCTCGCTGATCGAGCAGACCATCTTCAATGAAGAGCTGGCCCGTACAGGTGCTCCTCCCGGGGTCAACATGAACGGCATTGCCTTGCTCGGCCCTACGCTAATGCATTGGGGTACCGAAGAGCAGAAGAAACGGTTTCTGCCCAAGATCCTGCCAGCGGAGGAGATCTGGTGCCAGGGCTACTCTGAGCCGGGATCGGGTTCTGACCTCGCGTCCCTACAGACAAAAGCGGTTGAAGACGGCGACTATTTCGTGGTCAACGGCCAGAAGGTGTGGACCAGCCAGGCGCAGTACGCGGACTGGTGCTTTCTGCTAGTGCGCACCGATCCCAACGCTCCCAAGCACCAGGGCATCAGCTACCTGCTCGTGGATATGCACAGCCCTGGCATCACCGTCCGCCCGCTGGTGCAGATTACCGGCGACGCCGAGTTCAACGAGGTTTTCTTTGAAGACGTGCGCGTTCCCAAGCAGAACCTGGTTGGTGAGAAAAACCGTGGCTGGATGGTGTCGGTCACCACATTGATGTACGAGCGAGCCGCGACCGGCAGCTATTTTCGTTTTGAGAAGACCTTGCCGCAACTATTTGACCTGGCGCGTCGCATCGAGTTGAACGGCCGGCCGGCGATCGCAGACACTGCGGTACGCCAGCAGTTAGCCCAGTTCGCCATCGAGGCCCAGGCGATCAAGTACAATGAGCTACGCCGTCTGACCCGCCGGCTGAAAGGCCAGCCTCCTGGACCGGAAGGCTCATTCTCCAAGATTACCACCACCGAGCTCAACCTCCGTCTCACCAATTTCGCTATGGAGCTCCTGGGTCCCTACGCAGTATTGGAAAAAGGCTCGCCCTTCGCGGTGGACCACGCGCGCTGGTCACGCCGGGCGCTGGGCGCGCGCGCCGGTACTATCGCCGCTGGGACCAACGAGATCCAGCGCGGGATCATTGGCGAACGCGTGCTGGGGTTGCCAAAGGGCAGGTAGAAAGTAAGCGTTCGGCTATTGGCGTATAGCATATGGCTCGCTCGCTACGCTCGCTTTATACTGCCCAGTCCAGTTGGGCAGTCGCATCCTGCGAGATGGGCGTATGGCATATGGCTCGCTCACTACGTTCGCTCTATACTGCCCGGTCCAGTCGGGCAGTCGCATCCTGCGAGATGGGCTTATGGTTCTTGCTATAAGCCATAAGCTATAAGCTATAAGCCGTATTGCTGACGGCTGAACGCTACGGAGCACAGCATGTCTGGACTCACTACAGACTCCCTCATTGAAACCATTGATGGGCCGATGCGGGTCGGCCAACTGGCAGGCAAGTCGATGCCTGTGCTGACCAGGTTCCCCGACCCTGATCACGGTAACCTGGGCTTCCGTATCATGCGGGTGGCGAAGGAAGGAAAGCGGGCAGCGGTGGTCAAAGTCACCCTGGACAACGGCTTGAGCGCGACCGTGGCCACGGATCATGTCTTCTATAGGAAAGGGGCGCAGGAGACAGTGCTCGCCAAAGATTTGCAAGTCGGCGAGCACCTCGAATCCGCTTGGGTCTTTCCCGCAGGCTATATTTCACCGCAGACTGGCACTCCGTCTGCTGGCTGCTATAAGGTGGTGGCGGTCGAAGAGGCTGGTGAAGCCGAGGTGTTTCATGGCTCGGTGAACCAGACCCACTGGTACTTCCTGACCTGTGGCGTGCTCTGCAAGGACGGAGGGTAGAGAATGGGAGCTGTTAGCTCTTAGCCAGTGGATTATTTTCGAGGAGAAAAACATGGCAGACAGACTGAAAGGCAAGGTCGCGTTGATCTCTGGTGGCGCCCGTGGGCAGGGCGCCACTGAGGGTAAGCTCTTTGCCCGGGAGGGAGCGAAGGTGGTCCTGGGGGATGTGTTGGAGGCCGAAGGCATGCGTACGGCCGAGGAGGTCCGCACCCAAGGCGGGGAAGCAGTGTTCGTCAAACTCGACGTCACCAAAGAAGATGATTGGCAACGGGCCGTCGATACGGCGGTGAGCACCTATGGCAAGCTGAATATCCTGGTGAACAACGCTGGCATCCTGCAGATGGAAGGGGTCGAGGACATCACCCAGGGGGTGTGGGACCGCATCATGGCGGTGAACCAGGCCGGGGTGTGGCTCGGCATGAAGGCGGCCATACCAGCTCTGCGGAAAGCCGGTGGTGGCTCAATTGTCAACATCTCTTCCATCTCCGGCCTGATAGGCACCGGCATGCAGACCGCCTACCAGGCGAGCAAGGGTGCCGTGCGGATCATGACCAAGACCGCGGCGATCCAGTACGCCAAGGAAGGCATCCGCGTCAATTCTATCCATCCCGGCCCCATCGATACGCCGATGACCACGGGCCTGGACCGTGAGCTGTGGCAGATGTTTCTCAACGGCGTGCCGCTCAAACGCGCCGGCTCGGCGCAGGATGTAGCCTTTGGCGTGCTCTACCTGGCGTCAGACGAGTCGTCGTTTGTGACCGGGTCGGAGTTGGTGATCGATGGCGGATACACGGCGCAGTAGCCCTTACGAATGCGGAGTGCGGATTGTCGATTGCGGACTACGCAGTTCTCCTTCCGAAGATTCCGCATTCCGCACTCCGCATTCCGCAATTAAAGAGGGAGGGGAATATGCCAGGTAGACTCGAAGGCAAAGTGGCGTTGATCACTGGCGGAGCGTCGGGCATCGGCGAGGCTACAGCCAGGCTCTTCGCCAAAGAAGGGGCCAAGGTGGTAATCACTGACGTGCAAACGGAGAAAGGGCAGGCGGTCGCGGACGAGATTAAGGCGGCCGGTGGCGAAGCCGCCTTTGTCAAGGCGAATGTCGTGCGCGAGGCCCAGGCCAAGCGTATGGTCGAGTTCACGGTGAGGAAGTATGGGCGCTTGGACATCTTGTTCAACAACGCCGGCGTGGAAAATCCCAAGCCCGAGGTCGAGACCAGTGTGGCGGAATGGGATCTGGTGATGGACGTCAACGTGAAAGGGGTGTTTCTGGGCACCAAGTATGCGGTGCCGGAGATGAAGAAAAACGGTGGGGGCTCGATTATCAACACCTCGTCGATCTTCGGGTTGATCGGCTCGCCCGGGTTCGCGGCCTATCATGCGTCCAAAGGAGCGGTGCGGCTGCTGACCAAATCGACCGCCTTGGCTCATGCCGGCGACAACATCCGCGCCAACGCCATCTGCCCAGGCGTGATCGAGACCCCCATGTTCGCGCAGGTGCTGCGCGAAACCCCGAACCCGGACACCGCTCGGGCTGAGTGGATGGAGACCGAGCCGATCGGTCGGTTCGGCCGACCTGACGACATCGCCTACGGCGCGCTCTACCTGGCTTCTGATGAATCGGCGTACGTCACCGGCACGGAGCTGGTGATCGATGGTGGGTACACGGCAAGATAGCGGTTGGCATATGGCTTATAGCATATAGCTTATGGCTTATAGCGTATGGCAAGAGCTTTCTGCCCATCTCGCAGGATGCGACTGCCCGACTGGACCGGGCAGTATAGAGCGAGCGTAGTGAGCGAGCCATATGCCATAGAGCGAGCGCAGCGAGCGGGCTATATGCCATACGCCCATCTCGCAGGATGCGACTGCCCGACTGGACCGGGCAGTATAAAGCGAGCGTAGCGAGCGAGCCATATGTGAACCATTGACACCTTGGTCCGCCTTTACTAGCATACGCCCCGGCGTGACCAGTTCACGCCGGCCGCAAATATCATGCAGGAGGTGTACTATGGCAGACGGGAAAGCGAAACGGATGTGGGCGCTCCCAAACGCAGAGCTAACGGTACCTCGCAGCCTCTTGATGCACGGCGCCCCGAACGAGCCGGTAACGGTGCCCTGCCCGGCGTACCTGATCGAGCACGCCAAGGGCCTGGTGCTGTTCGACACCGGCTGTCACCCCAAGGTGGCCGATGACCCGGTGGGATACTGGGGGCCGATCGCCAACGCCATCCAGGTGAAGTATCCCAAGACCATGCTGCTCGACAAGCAGATTCAGGGACTCGGCTACAAGATGGACGACATCAAGTATGTGGTCATCTCCCATCTCCACCTCGACCACACTGGCTACATGTACGCTTTTCCCAAGGCTAAGTTCCTGATCATGGCCAACGAGCTGCGCTACGCTTACTGGCCGGACCCGGATCGGCGGGGCGTGTTTGTCTTCAATGATCTCGTGCCTACCCGCAACTTTAACTGGATCGAGCTGGACGGCGACCTGGACCTGTTCGATGACGGCAGCCTTCACATGCTTAAGACTCCCGGCCACACTCCAGGTGAGAGCTCGCTCTATGTGCGCCTGCCCAACCGCAAGATCCTGCTGGTTGGTGACACCATTCACCTGCGCGACCAGATCACGACCGGCGCTACCATGCCGCTCGATACCGACCCGATGCAGGCCGCACTGTCGATCCAGCGAGTCAAGGCGATCCGCGACATGCACGAAGCCACGATTTGGATTAGTCATGACCCCCAAGACTGGGCCGAGCTGCCGCACGCTCCCACGGCGATCGCGTAAACGGAGGGGGCAGTATGCCACTCTATGAATACCATTGCCCTTCGTGCGACCTGACCTTCGAGGTACTGACCTCGCTGAGCGAGGCGTCGAAGAAGAAGCCATGCCCGGAATGTGGAAGACGGGCACCACGCATTGTCTCGGCCTTTGCCATCGCTTCTGGCGGAGACAACCATCGTGAGGGTGAAGCGGCGATCGTCGCGCAGCAACCGCGCGACCCGCGGCCGCCGTGCATGAAGTACCCGCAGATTCCGCTCTCGTGTCACATGGACGAGCCCTCGCTGCGGCGCTTCGTCGCGCACGCCACGGGGCGGGGCAACGAGTATGACGACAAGGCGGCGAAGCAGGCGGAGACCCGCCAGCAGCGCGGGATTCCCGAACCTGCGGTCGCGCCTGCGGCTCATGGTCACGACCATGGCCGCAACTTGCGTCGGCATGCGGTGACCCAGGGGCACGAGCACGGTCACGATCATGGGCACACCCATGAGCACGGCCACAGCCACGCTGAGGGGAAGGCCCACACGCACCCTTAGGCAGGCCCTTACCCTGACCCTCTCCCGCGTTGCGGGAGAGGGTGGAAAATGCCAAGGCCGACTTCTCCTAGTTCCCTCTCCCCTTGCGGGAGAGGGCTAGGGTGAGGGGGCGGCTGTCACCCCACGGACGCTAAACACCACAGCATGGGCGTCTCTCGCTACACAGCCCTCCTCTGCGCAGCGGGCCTGCTCGTCCTGTCCCAGTCTGGTTGCTTCTTCTCTGGCGGAGTCTCTACCATGAGCAGGAAGACCCGCGCGAGTGGCAGCGGCTTTCTCTCCGCTACTGAGCGCAACGGCCAATGGGACGCAGACGGGCCGCCGCCGCAAGTCGGCGAGGTGACCGAGCGACCCGTTTATCGCCTGTTGCAGAAAGAGCGGGTTACGAGGTCGAGTTTGACCCGCTAGAGGGCGGCTAAAGCCTCGGTGCACGGCTAGAGAGCCAGGAGAAATCACCCGTGATCTATAGTGTAAGATAACGGATTCAAGAAGGTAAAGCCCATGACACAACCTGTTTATAAAGGCATCGTGAGGGGCAAGGCCGTCATGCTCCAAGAACCAGTAGATTTGCCAGAGGGAACCGAAGTCATCGTGACGCCCTTGGCAGCAGCTCAGGGCTCCCCCCAGGCCGTATTAGCGGCAATGGATGCTCCGCCACACGTGCAGCCTGAGGATGTCGAAGAGCTGAGGCGATTAATTGAAGAGGGTAAGCGTCCTGTGCGCTTTGACAACCCTCTGGAGCGTAAACGAAAGCGGTAGTGTGGCAATTTACCTTTTGGACAGCTCTGTCCCTAAGAGTGCGAGAGAACTCTCAGGCACGAAATGGAGTTCGGATAGAGCGGAGCAGGAACGGCTGATCCGAACCTAGGTTCAGCTACAACCTATGAGCAGAAATGGCACGGTGACGGACCGGAGAGGTCTATGGTCAGTTCGCAAGAGATTGGTAGGAGCCACGAGGAACGAGTGAAACAGCTCCTCCAGGCCTGGGAGGTAAGGTACTGATGGTAGAGCGAAGACCG
>WNGL01010334.1_pt1 | contig 10775 bp, 8 predicted proteins | sample 5400591 | NCBI WGS metagenome assembly WNGL01 (sample SAMN13153377, study PRJNA577476) | soil metagenome | isolation source: 80 cm soil or saprolite under Garry oak tree replicate 1 | place: USA:California | collected 2016-06-15
GCCTACTTGTAATTACGATTTTTCACAGTCGCATGTCACCATGGAAACTTCGCATGTGTAAAATGTACCGTTTTCTATTCGCGTGACATTGTAAGTCAAATGTATCGAAATATATCGCCCCTGGGCAAATCTTCTGATACACTTGTAAAAAAGGAGGTGAAATATAGTGTTTCTGAGCGTATAGTGTGATACACTAGAGATAGTACGGGGGAGAGGGTTGTAGGAGCAAGGTTTGCCTTTGTCTAATTTAGAGCGGGATCGCCTCTACACTTCCTCACAGTCTCAAACACCCATATCTTTCGTAGACCATATTTCAGAGGATGAGAGCGGCATGCCCATTATATTTGACCGTGGCGTGTGTTGTGATTTGAACGAGACAATCTCGCGTGAGTGGTTGGTGACGAACGGCCTGGGGGGATACGCAGCAGGGACAGTCGCTGGTGTATTGACTCGCATGCACCACGGCTTACTTGTGGCCCCGCCGCTCGATACAGCCGTGCCGCAGCTTCTGCTGGCAAAGATTGATGAAGAGGTTGCGTTCGATCAACGCACCTATTATCTAGGCACCAACGAGTATCGCGATGGCCTACTCAACCCTTCCGGCTTTGCACACCTGGAAACATTTCGCCTGGAAGAAGGTTTTCCCATCTTCACCTTCCGGCTGGGCGGCATCGATGGCATTATGCTCGAAAAACGTATCTGGATGCCTCGCGGCTATAATACAACCTGCATCCAATATCGCGTTCTGCGCACCGCGGGTACCTATGCACATGATCTAGAGAATAGGGAAAGCAGCGCGCATCGAAGGAGTGAGGAACAAGGCTCGTGGGATCATATAAATAGAACGACAACTAACGGTTATACACGTCATCATGGCAATACAGAGGCGGCGCAACACGCAATCGCTCTGACGCTCCTACCATTTTCTGCTTACCGCCCGCATCACCAGCCGCAGTATGGAAACAATGACTGGCACTTTCAGGTATACGTGCACCCGGCATATGACACGCACGAGGGTGAGCAACAACAGTTTACGCTGCCTGAAGGTGCGGCAGGCTGCACCATTCGCGCCTGGGATGGAGCACATCCCTACCACATCTTAGCCGTTGGCCATCCTGAGAGCCAGGTTACCTTTATTCCCACTGGTGTATGGTACTGGAGCTTCTTGCGCAGGCATGACCAGGCAGCCGGACTTCCATCAACAGATGACCTCTATCTTCCTGGCGTCATTCGTGCAAGGCTCTGGCCCGGTGAGGATGCGGCACTGACGATTATTGCCAGCGCAGAAGAGTTATCTGAGCAGATGCTCAGCCTCAACCAACTTAATCTCTCCTACAAGCGCGCTGTAGAGCGGCAACTCAATATTTCACATCCGCAGCGTTACTTTGGTGAGGGGGGTGAAACAGTGCAGCAACTACCGGTCCTCCCAATCACAATAAATTCTGATTCCTTTGCTCAAGGTGAGGAGTTCCTACGACTTCTCTTGCAGGCAGGTGACCATTTCCTGGCCAGGCGCACTTCCCCGCGAAACGATTCTGTTGACACACAATTTATGTTTTTCAATAGTGTAGAGAGCATCCCACTCGTGCTTGCAAACTATTTCAATATGGAAGAGCATACTCGCGATACCCTGATTTCTCTTCCCGGGCTAATGCTTGCTACAGGCCGCTATGATGAAGCTCGCCGCTTCCTGCATGGTCTCGCACGCTACTTCAAGCAAGGTATGCTACCAGATCGTTTGCCAACACCGGATCATCCTTTGGAAGAGTGCGACTATGGCAGTGTTGACACAACTCTCTGGTACTTTTATAGTCTCGATTACTACTTCCGAGTCGCTCATGACTACAAGCTTCTCGATGAACTCTTTCCTCGCCTTGTCGAGTGTATTAACTACTATATTCAGGGCACTTTCAATGGTATCGGGGTTGATAGCAGCGATGGCTTGCTACACGCACAGCGGCCTGGCAGAGCCCTTACCTGGATGAATGCAACTATTAACGATGTCCCTATTACACCTCGCCAGGGAAAACCAGTCGAGGTTAACGCCCTATGGTACCATGCACTTTCCCTCATGCACGAATGGTCACACTACCTACACCGTACAGGGCGTACCAGCCATGTTACTTTCTCTTACCAGGAACAGAGCCTATGCTGCAAACAGAGCTTTCAGCAGCGCTTCTGGTACTCCTCCGGCAACTACCTCTATGACGTGATCGATGGGCCAGATAGCAACGATACTGCTTTCCGCCCTAACCAACTGTTAGCACTTTCACTGCGCTATCCAATACTGGACAGTGAGTATCGATCTATCGTGCTCAATCTCATTACTCAACACCTGTTAACACCACTGGGCTTGCGTACATTAGCACCATATGAACCGGGTTACCGGGGTCATCTGCCAGGAAATCTGGAACACCTACAGCGAGCACTTCACCAGGGAAGTGTTTGGCCCTGGTTGATCGGGCCTTATGTTGATGCCTGGCTCAATGTGCACGGATCATCCTCCATTCTTACGCTTTCTGCAGTGCAGGACAGGCAACTGCAGCAGGAGCACTTAAAGCGATTACAGCACGAGGGCCTTGCGATCCTTGAACCGTTCCGCAAGCAGCTAAGCGAAGGAATATTGGGCATGATTGGGAGCGCATTCTCTGGTGATGCTCCCCACGATGGAGGCTACAGGGTTACTTCCGCTCTCAGTATTGGCGAAATCCTGCGGGTGTATAACCTCTTCGCTCAAACCGATATCGGATACTCCAGTCAGGCATTCTCAATCCCTACCCCGACTTTCCGGTAAGTTCCAGGGAGTCGTTCCGTTTTTGCACACTTTTTCCCTTAGTTATCCACACTCGCTGTGGATAACCTGGCACTTTTTTCTCATCTTTCTCAAGGTATTCACCTTTTATACAGCGAATTGGGGACGAATAGGTTTCGCACATTTATGGTGGATAAGTTTTCCACACCATCCACCAAATGAGGAGTAATTGGCTAATTTATCCACATTTATGGTGGATAAGTTTTCCACACCATCCACCAAATGAGGAGTAATTGGCTAGTTCTCCACATTTATGGTGGATAAGTTTTCCACATCATCCACCCTAGCAATAGAAGCTGTACCATTCATTCACCAGAGGTTTAAGATGTAAGCAGCCACTAGTAAGTGGATAAACCGGCTCAAAGTGTGGATAACTCATTAAAATTGTGCAAAAACCTCCCTCATGGTTTCTTGCACGTTTTGCTTATACACAATCCTGTAGATAAGTTTTCCACTATCACTATAGCAGTGGACAACCCTGGCTAGAGATCCACATAGTCGGTGGACAACTTATCCACTTTGCCATTCCTTCCAGCAAAATGGAATCAGTTTATCCCCATAACCTTCATTATTATCCACCATCCAATCCACCTTATCCTCTTTCTATCCACTACGTCTGGAGCTTTTGAACAGGATAGTTAATGAACATGAAAACCTCTGGGGAGGCTGGCACAGGCACACATAAAAGTGACATCAAAGAGGTTGTTTGGGAATTTTATCCACTTATCCACAAGGCCTATTACTACTACGGTAATATACTTATTAAAAAGGTAGAATCTAATAGTATATAGAAGATGTGGATAAGTCAAACACGCCTACTGAAGCACGGGGGCTCGTTTCTAAGCTTCACCGCAGTTCAGCGTATCGGGAAAGGAACAGCCATTCCTCCCTGCGTGAATGACGGGGCAACCTGGCATTTCTATTAACGTAATAAATTAGTAGTACAAATAGGGTATCTATTAGCATAACTTTGTACATTTGCATGTTATCACGCGACTTTCTGGGATATTGCTCGTTATATTGTGTGTGAGACTCAGGGAGTGTGAGCAACAGCCCGGTCGCAGCGAGCGCGTCTTGTTGAAGGAAAAAGCATGGCGTCTATCATTGACACGATCAAGGCTAAGATTGATGTGGTAGAGGAAATTGGCCTGATCGTTGCTTTACAGAAATCCGGCAGGTCATTCAAAGGGCTCTGCCCGTTTCACAATGAGCGAACACCATCCTTCCATGTATTTGCAGAGTCACAGAACTGGCACTGTTTTGGATGCAATGAGGGTGGTGATGTCTTTACCTTCGTACAGAAGCAGCAAGGATTGGAGTTTCGCGATGCCCTCGCCTACCTGGCAGAAAAAGCAGGTGTCTCGATTGAAGACAATGGCACCCGCAACCCGGAGGAAGAGCGCGAGGCGAGTGCCATCAGGGAACGCCTGCGCAAGCTGAACGAAGATGCGCTGCTCTGGTTTCACCAGATGCTATTGCGCTCGAAAGATGCAGCAGAGGCCCGTGCTTACATTCAAAATCGCGGTATCTCGTCTGACTCTGTAATTGCTTTCGGGTTGGGTTATGCACCCAATCATGGGAATGCGTTAAGCAGCTTTCTTCTTGGGCGAGGCTATACTGGGCACGAACTAGTACACGGGGGCCTGGCGCGAGTGCGAGAGGATGCCGGGAATACTGGCGGCGTTAGGAGTGTTGAAGGTATCGGGGAAGCAGGTGGTGGGGTATATGATTACTTTAGGCAGCGTATTATTTTTCCCATCCGGGACATGCGAGGTAGAGTAATCGGCTTTGGTGGGCGTGCGCTGGGCGATGGTCAACCAAAGTATCTGAACTCTCCCCAGACAATACTGTTTGAGAAGAACAGTATACTCTACGCCCTTGATATGGCAAAGGACGCGATTAAACTCGCAAAACAGGTCATCATCGTTGAAGGATACGTAGATGCGATCATTGCTCACCAGTATGGAACCAGGCAGACGGTGGCTTGCATCGGTAGCGCCATTACCGAAAAGCACATTCAACAACTTAAGAAACTGACAAAGCAGGTGACGCTGGCCCTGGATCCTGACGAGGCAGGAGCGACGGCGACTGAGCACGGCATACAAGAGGCACTGAAAGCCTTTGATCGCAGCGTTGTCCCTGTACCGTTGGTAGCCGATGGGCGTAGAACAGGGACAAGAAAGGAAGGTAAGCGCAATGAGCCACGCGGCATGATCCGCCTGGAAGAGCAGGTCGATGCCGTAATCAATGTGCTACAACTTCCACTTGGCCAGGACCCGGACGAAGTGATTCGACAAGATTTCTCGCTGTGGTCCTACGCAGTTGCTCATCCTATCGCACTGGTGGATTATTACTTTGTAGCTAAAACGGCGAGCCTGAATTTGCGACAACCGGAAGGTAAAACAGAGGCTGCCAGGCGTCTACTTCCAGTGATAGGTATGATCTCAGATCGTGTTAAGCGCGATGCCTATATGCGCAAACTGGCCGCGCTGATCGCCGTTGACGAACGCAGTCTGTATGATGAATTACGGCGCGTGCTAAGGAAACAGGCGAATACTGCTGTGACAGCTGTGTTTTCCGAGCCGGTGGGGCCGCGCTCAATTCAAGAAACGATGGAGCAACAGCCTCCTATAACCAGGGAAGCTGTGCAAGACGACGAAATTGAGCCCGCCGAACCAGCGAAGGGAAAGAGTAATGGGGAGAGACAAGAACAACAAATTTATGCACTTGACAGGAGCTGGCAGAGTAGGTTACAATGGGAAGACTACCTGATTGGGCTACTCTTGCAAAATCCTGGGTTAAGTTATCATGTTTGTGGTATAATAAACGATGGTGACTTTGCCGGGACAGACACGCGAGAGTTGTACCACATTCTCAACTCTGTTTATCAACGTGGTTCTTCCCCCTTACATCAATCCTTTGAGCAGCATGTGCCTTCTGCGCTGCTGGCAACAATTGCTAGAGCACGTAAAAGTGTGGAATCGAAGTCGCCGCTGAGTGGTACAAGTCTGATCAAGGATGCAATACAATGCGCTACCCGACTCAAGCGCATTCGATTATTACAATTGAATACAGAATTACGCTATCTTATGAGCGATGCAAATGAAGCTGGCGATGTCGAGTCGATGCAGCAGTTCCAACAACAACTGTTAGCAATTCATCGGCAGCTACGAACCATTGACTCGGCGATGCATTTGCACGGATAACACGTGTGGTGCACGGCCATTATGACCCGTCGAGACGAATAGTCTAATCATTTTATCAAATTGGATCAGGAAGCAGGCGCTATTATTAGTTTTGTTTATCACCTTGAACCTGTTTTCTGAAGGGGGGATGCCAGAATGGTGAATCAGGAACAAGATGTAATTGATCGCGTACACAATGAACAAATCAACACTGGACCATTAAGAAATGTGTTCCTCGAACCTTTTACAGAGTCCATGTTGAGCGATTCGGGAAATGTCTTTGATGTCGATACTGTGGGACATCATGCTCATGCTGCTACTGGCGGGAGCCTCGTGACCCCCATCAATGCAGGTGAGTCATATGACCTGTTTTCTAAGCTACAGGACGAAGAGCCTATGGATGCCCTGGATCCGACAAAAGAGCCGCCGGCGGATTGGGAGCCAGGACCTGAGGATGAAATGGACGCTGAGGTCATGGCCAACGCCAAGTGGGATGAGCTGCACGATGGCTTTGGCATTGTAGTTGCTGATTTGGAGAGCAGCCTGGACGATCCCGTGCGCATGTACCTGCGCGAGATCGGCCGCGTCCCTCTGCTCTCGGCGGAGGAAGAGGTAAAGCTCGCACAGCGCATGGAGCGCGGAAAGGTAGAACGTCTGAAGCCTTCGCCCAACCGCCGTCTGATCGATGACGGGGAGGAAGCGCAGCGTCGCTTGACCGAAGCGAATCTGCGTCTCGTCGTCAGTGTAGCGAAAAAGTATATCGGCCGCGGCATGAGCCTGCTGGATTTGATCCAGGAGGGCAATATTGGCCTGATCCGAGCAGTAGAGAAGTTTGACTATACCAAGGGCTACAAGTTCAGTACCTACGCTACCTGGTGGATCCGCCAGGCCATTACCCGCGCTATCGCGGATCAAGCTCGCACGATTCGTATCCCCGTGCATATGGTAGAGACGATCAATCGCTTGATTCGCATCAGTCGCCGTCTACTGCAAGACCTGGGACGCGAACCAACGTCCGAAGAAATTGCTGAGCAGATGGATATTACTGCTGAGAAAGTGCGGGAGATCATCAAGGTCAGCCAGGAACCGGTGAGCCTTGAAACGCCGATCGGTGAGGAAGATGATAGTCACCTGGGCGACTTCATCGAGGATCACACAGCTCTGGCGCCTGCAGATGCTGCCAGCCATCAACTGCTCAAAGAACAGGTGGAGGATGTGCTCGATAGCTTGACCGAGCGTGAGCGCAAGGTGCTGCAACTGCGTTTTGGCCTGGATGATGGCCGCAGCCGTACTTTGGAAGAAGTGGGCAAAGAGTTCCACGTGACTCGCGAGCGTATTCGCCAGATCGAAGCCAAGGCCCTGCGCAAGCTGCGCCACCCCAGCCGCAGCCGCAAGCTCAAGGATTACCTGGATTAGTAGGTAACATTGTAACCTCCGGGGTGCGACACTGTCGCACCCCAATTTTATTGCTCATGGTGTCGAACACATCAAGAGTCAGTGACCCTATGTCACTTTCAAAGTCTAGAGAGTTAGTTCTTGTTGTTTTCAAACCCCTTCTCCTGGCTTAATGACGTGGGGCCATCATCTCGACCCAAGCCACAGAAAGAAAACGATGAGAAGGAAGCACTATCGCCTCAGATAGAAACATATACTTTCATCGATCATATCGAATTACTATCGCGGCAAAATACACCTATCAATCAGGCTTCATCGGAGACACAGCGATATACACCCGCCGATTCTGCTCTGCTATCATCGCAATCGAGCGCACAGAACTGCGCTGTTGAACGCACTGAGTTTGTGCATTCCATCTCATGAACGCATTGTGACCATAGAAGATGTGCCTGAGCTAAAATTGGATCACAGGCATATAGTGGCATTGGAAGCGCGGCAGGTTGATCTTGAAGGCGCTCAACAGGTCAGCATGCGCGAACTTGTGCAATATGCGTTGCACATGCGACCGGAACGCATCATTGTTGGTGAGTGCAAAGGGATTGAGGTAGTGGAGTTGTTGCAAGCTATGTATACCGGGTGTGATGGTATACTCACATCTGTATATGCCAATAATGTGCGTGATTGCCTGGCATGCCTGGAGGCAATGTGCCAGGTGGGTCGGATGCATCTCCCCCTCGCTGTTATGCAACCCCTTGACCTGGAGTCCACTCCAGGTTATATACTTGCGGTATGGAAACAGGACTGACTATCCAACAGATAGCTCGACAGACGGGGCTGAGCATCGATACCTTGCGCTACTATGAGCGCATCGGGCTGCTTGAGCCAGTTGGGAGGGCTCAGAACGGCCATCGTCGCTATACGCAGCATGATCTCGCCTGGATCGACTTGCTCATCCGATTAAGGGATACAGGCATGCCTCGCGCGCAGATGGTGCGCTTTGCTCAACTGCGCCGCCAGGGTTCCGCTACGCTCACCGAACGCCGTCTCATGCTTGAACAACATCAACACTCACTGGAACAGCACATGCAGGAACTGGAGCAGCACATGGCCTTGTTGCAACAAAAGATTGCGCGCCTGAAAGAGCGCGAAACACAACGAGACGCTGCATCTCTTCCTGTTCACGCGAGTGTCCAAAGCGAAGCAGCTGTCAGTGCCAGCGATCCAGAGATAGAGTAGCAGGTACCAACGAGCACAAAGGACATACTATGGACATTGAGATCACCCTCTGGGTGAACGGGACAGCGCGTCAGCTTTTCATCGATACCCGGACGACACTCCTGGACGCGCTGCGCGAACGCCTGGGACTCACCGGTCCCAAGAAGGGTTGCGACCACGGACAGTGCGGCGCCTGCACTATCTTGCTCGGCGGTCGGCGTGTCAATAGCTGCCTCGCCCTTGCCGTCGCGCACCAGGACGCCCAGATCGTCACGATCGAGGGGCTTGCTGACGGCGAGCACCTGCATCCCCTCCAGCGATCGTTCATCACGCACGACGCGTTCCAGTGCGGCTACTGCACGCCAGGACAGATCTGCTCGGCGGTCGGTATGCTGCGCGAGGCCGAGGCTGGGTGGCCCAGCGTTGTGACTGCTAATCTAAACGCTGACCACACCGCGCTCAGCGGCGACGAGATCCGCGAGCGTATGAGCGGCAATCTCTGCCGTTGCGCTGCCTATGTCAATATCGTCCCGGCGATTGCGGAGGTGGTGCGATGAATCCCTTCCGCTACGAACGCGTGAGCGATGCGTCCACTGCCATCGCGATGCTCGCTCAGGCCCCAAACGGTGCCTTCCTCGGAGGCGGCACGAATCTCGTCGACCTCATGAAGCTAGGAGTTGCCAGGCCAGAGCTGCTCGTCGACGTTACACATCTTCCCTACGACCGCATCGAGCTGCTTCCTGACGGGGGCGTACGTATCGGTGCAGCGATGCGCAACAGCGAACTCGCTGCCGACCGCACGATTCGCACGCGCTATCCCATGCTCGCGCAGGCGTTGCTCTCAGGTGCCTCGGGACAACTGCGCAACCTTGCTACGACCGGCGGGAACCTGTTGCAGCGGACGCGTTGCGTCTACTTCCAGGACGTCTCCAAACCGTGCAACAAGCGCGTACCAGGTTGCGGCTGCCCCGCCCGCGAGGGCTACCACCGCAACCTGGCCATCCTCGGCGCATCGGAGGCGTGTATTGCGACACATCCATCGGACATGGCCGTGGCGATGACCGCGCTTGATGCCATCATCCGTGTGCTGGGGCAGAACGGCGAGCGGGCGATCCCACTCGTCAACTTCTACCGCCTTCCCGGCGACGAACCACAGCGCGACACCGTGCTCGAACACGGCGAATTGATCACGGCCGTCGACCTGCCAGAGCTTCCGTTCGCGACGCGCTCGCACTATCGCAAGGTCCGCGACCGTGCATCATATGCATTCGCGCTCGTCTCGGTTGCCGCAGCACTCGATGTCGCTGATGGCATCGTGCGCGACGCGCGCATAGCCTTTGGTGGCGTCGCGCACTTGCCATGGCGCGCAACGAAGGCCGAAGTCACGCTGCGTGGCGCACTAGCGACCGAGGAGACGTTCCGCCACGCCGCCGACGCCGAACTCGCCGACGCGCGGCCGCTGCGCGACAACGCGTTCAAGGTCCAGCTCGCACGCAACATCCTCGTGCGCACGCTGCTCGACCTCATAGAAGAGGAGGACCAATGCTGAGTCTCACCATACGAGCCATAGGCGCACCGCTGGACCGCATCGATGGTCCCAAGAAGGTCACTGGCGCGGCAACATATGCTTTCGAGTACTCGGTCGAAGGCGTGACGTATGCGTTCCCGGTTCAGAGTACGATTGCCAGGGGTCGGGTTGGGTCGATCGACGCGAGCGCCGCGCGTCGGCTTCCTGGTGTCGTCACCGTGCTCTCGCACGAAAATGCGCCGCGCCTTGCATCGCTGGATAATGCTGAACTGACCGTGTTCCAATCCGATGCCGTCGCGTACCGTGGTCAGTTCGTTGCCGCCGTCGTTGCTGAGACATTGGAGATTGCGCGTCAGGCCGCCGGCCTCGTCATGGTCTGTTATGAAGAGCAGCCGCATGATGTCGAACTCCGCGCAGATCGCACAGATCTATACAAGCCGGAGAAGGTCAATCCCAGCTACGAGACCGACACGGAGAGCGGCGACGTCGAGGCCGCACTCGCACAAGCTGCCGTCTCGCTCGACCACACCTATACGACGCCGACCTACCACAATAATCCGCTCGAACCGCATGCGACGGTCGCGATGTGGAGCGATAACGGCGTCACCCTGTATGACGCGAACCAGGGCGCACACAGGAT
>WNGL01010336.1_pt1 | contig 10775 bp, 5 predicted proteins | sample 5400591 | NCBI WGS metagenome assembly WNGL01 (sample SAMN13153377, study PRJNA577476) | soil metagenome | isolation source: 80 cm soil or saprolite under Garry oak tree replicate 1 | place: USA:California | collected 2016-06-15
GCTTTTCGTACGAACATCTGACGAGCTTCTCCGTAACGCTGCCACAGAAAAAATACGTCAGTGAAGAACAGCGCAGCGAATTCTTCAACAGGTTGCTGGAAAACATTCGCACTCTTCCAGGTGTTGCATCAGCCGCCGCCGCTTCCGGTTTGCCGCTGGGAAATAATGGCTGGCAAACGTCCTTCGTGGTTGAAGGCAGACCACTGCCGCCGCGGAGCGAAACGCCTCTGATGGAAGCCTGCACCGTGACGCCGGATTATTTTCGCGCGATGAACATCCCGCTCCTTCGTGGCCGCTATTTTGACGACCATGACAATCGATCGTTTTTGGCGGGCCAGGATCTGAGCAAATACAACGAAGGTGAGCGACTAATCTCAGGGTCGAATGTGATCATCGTCGATGAAGAATTCGCGCGTCGCCACTGGCCCGACGAAGAGGCCGTCGGCAAACAGATAAGGTTCGGACCCAATGCGAAGGCGCCCCTGCTCACAGTCGTCGGCGTCGTTGGCCGCGTCAAGATGGAAGGACTTGCCGAGGATTCGCATCGGGTGCAGGGATACTTCGCATTCGCACAGCTTCCCTTCAACGGCATGACAGTTATTATCAAAGGCATAGGGGATCCGAATCAGCTAATCGGCGCCGCGCGCCAGCAAGTAACGTCCATCGATCCAAACCAACCAATTTACAACATCCGCACGATGGACGAGATTCGCGGCGAATCGGTCGCACCTCAGCGATTGAATCTAACGCTGCTGAGCATCTTTGCGGGTATCGCCCTGGTGCTGGCGATCGTCGGCATCTACGGAGTCATGTCGTACTCAGTAACTCAACGCACGCACGAGATCGGTATTCGGATGGCTATCGGGGCGCAGCCGCGCGATGTCTTTCGCCTGGTGATAGGACATGGAATGACTTTGACGATTATCGGCATCGCTTTTGGTTTGGTTGGCGCGTTCGCGCTTACGCGCCTGATGACGACGATGCTCTTTGGGGTGAAGCCAACTGATCCGGCGACGTTCGCGAGCATCGCGGTCATGCTTACTGGGGTTGCCTTGGTTGCTTGCTACATACCCGGCCGGCGGGCGACGAAAGTCGATCCGGTGGTGTCGCTGCGTTACGAGTGAAACCAATGTCGATTGAAAGATGTTCGAGCAGGTGAAAGGGCCAACGGACGCGCGCGGCGGACAACAAATCAAGGCATCAGCAATCGAGCAGGTGGAAATTGGCCATGAGTCAGTAGCGGTAAGCGATCTACATTCGAGGTAAACAACATGTTGAGAGTGTTGGCACAAAACCTAAGCTACAGCATACGCACTCTGTTGAAGAACTCAGGCTTCACCGTGACGGCGGTGTTGACAATCGCTCTGGGGATAGGCGCGACGACTGCAATTTTCAGCGTCGTCTATGCGGTCTTCGAACCGATGCCGTATCCCAAGCCTGACCAACTGGTCATGGTATGGACCACAGTGAGAGGCAATAGGAACTCAGTATCGGCGGGCGACTATCTTGACTGGGCACAACGGAGCTCATCATTTCAGGGCATGGGTGCATGGTCGGGCGCTTCATTTAATGTCGGCAGCAGCGATAGACCTGAACAGGTCGCGGGCTCACAGCGGACACCGGGGTTTTTCACGATGGAAGGCTTGCCGATGATGTTGGGGCGCGATTTCCTGCCTGAGGAGGGTCAGCCCGGTAGGGATCACGTGGTCATACTCAGCCACCGATTGTGGAGCCGGCATTTTGCGGAGGACCGCACCATCCTCGGTAGAGAGATCCGGATGAATGGAGAGCCTTACACGGTCATCGGCATTCTGCCGCCCGGCATACACGATCGCTTCAACTCCCAATTGTGGGTACCGCTGGTACTTCAACCAGCGCAGATTGATCAAAGTCCGCGGCCCGTTCTGGTAATGGCGCGCTTGAAGGACGGCGTCTCACGGGCCCAGGCACAGGCAGAGATGAGTGGAATTGCCCAGCAGTTACAAAGCGAACATCCAAACTCGAACGTCACCCGCGGCGTGAGCGTGGAGCCGTTGCATCTTGACTTCCTCACCGACGCGACACGCCGTAACCTCTGGATGCTGCTTGGCGCTGTTGGTTTCCTTTTATTGATTGCTTGCGTCAACGTGGCGAATCTCTTGTTGGCGCGCGGGACGACGCGTCAGCGAGAAGTAGCCTTGAGGGCGGCATTGGGCGCTTCAAGGAGCCGGCTGTTCGTTCAGTTTCTTACTGAGAGTTTGGTTTTGGCGGTGCTCGGTGGAGCGCTCGGGGTTCTGCTCGCGGGAATAATTATTGACTTGATCGGGACGGTTATGCCGCCCGTGGGCACGATGTTGCCTTCTGAGGCGGACATCAGAATCAGTGTTCCAGTCCTGGTCTTCACGATTGCGATTACAGTGATCGCGGGTTTGCTATTTGGATCAGCCCCGGCGTGGCAAGCGACCCGGCTTGATCTCAACGAAGTGCTCAAGTTGGGAGGCCGAACTGGCTCTGCCGGAGCACGGCGCAACGCTCGCCGAGCACTTGTGATATCCGAGTTTTCCCTGGCCCTGACGCTGCTGGCCAGCGGCGGCCTGGCCCTCAAGAGCTTCTGGAACTTGACGCGAATAGACCTTGGCATAGTGACGGACCACGTCCTTTCGTTTCGGTTGCCGGTACCGGATCAACGGCTTAAAAAGCCCGAGGAGATCAAGCCCTACTACCGGCAAATGCTCGAGAAGATCGAGGCCGTGCCGGGAGTAAGAAACGCTGCGGCAATGACCGGCGTCCCTGCCAGTGGTTCAGGATTCGGGGTGCGGTTCAGCATTGTCGGGCAGCCGGTGGCCAACCCTTTGGAACGTCCCGGCTCGACAATTCAAATGGTAACTCCGGGATATGTCGATACGCTGGGCATTCGCGTGACCAAAGGCCGCCGTCTGGATGAGCATGACACAGACACGAGTGTGCGGGTAGCCATGGTCAACGAACATTTTGTTAACCGCTTTTTACAGGGAGTCGATCCGCTTACGCAACGGCTCTTGATCGACGAAGTGAGACCAGGCGCGCCGCCCGGCAAACCCGTCGAGTGGCAGATCGTCGGCGTGTTTCACGACGTTCGCGGCGCCGGAGTTCGCGAAGAATATTCAGAGATAGATGTACCATTCTGGCAGAGTCCCTGGCCGCGAGTTTCAATCGTCCTCAGGACTGATGGCGACCCGAAAGCAGTGATCAAGAGCATCGCGTCAGCGGTCAATTCAGTCGATCCGGATCTGCCGCTCGCCGGCGTCAGAACAATTGACGAGATCGTGAGCGAGTCTTTGGCTATTGATCGCTTTAGCGTCGTTTTGTTTGCGAGTTTTGGCGCCCTGGGTCTCCTGCTTGCCGCGGTAGGTATCTACGGGGTGATGGCGTTCGGTGTCGCGCAACGCACTCACGAATTTGGAGTGCGCATCGCGCTCGGGGCGCAGCGCCCGAGAGTAGTTGCTCTAGTTTTAAAAGAGGGAACGGCTTTGGCCGTCATCGGAGGGCTAATCGGACTCGGCGGCGCTTATCTGGTTGGCCGGGCGATGCAATCCACCCTGTACGGAGTAGCCGGTGTTGATCTTCGCGCGTTCGGCGCCGTGTTCTTCCTATTGCTTATCTCTGCCTGGTTGGCATGTCTGCTTCCGGCGTTGCGGGCCAGCAGAGTCGAACCACTGGTTGCGCTTAGACATGATTGAGCATCTATCCCCGCGCGACTAAGGTCGATCCACTGGTCGCGTTGCGTTACGAGTAAAGGACTGGCGATTTCGAATTCTTAAAGAGAAAGGGCGACATCATGGAAACTCTAGGAAAAGACATTCGCTACGGGTTGCGTATGCTGCTCAAGGCGCCCAGCGTGAGCATCGTCGCCACTATCGCGCTCGCGCTCGGGATCGGCGCTAACACAGCTATTTTCAGTGTCATCAATGCCGTGCTCCTGCGGCCTTTGCCATTCTCGAATTCCGAACAACTGATGGCGGTTTGGGAAAGCGATCAAACCCGCGGCGTATTGCGCGGCTCATATTCGTACCCGAACTTCATGGACTTGCGGGAACAGAATCATTCCTTCGATCAGGTCGCGTCATACCATCAGAGCGATTTTATTATGACCGGTCGCGGCGAGCCTGCGCGCCTGCAAGGAGAAGTAGTAACCGCTAATCTGTTTCAGGTTCTCGGCGTGGCGCCAATCCTCGGGCGAGCGTTCTTGCCCAATGAGGATAAGCCAGGCGATACAGGGCTAGTCGTAGTATTGAGCCAGTCCCTCTTTCAACGTCGTTTCAATGCAGATGCAAGCGTACTTAATCAGTCCGTGATTTTGGATGGGAAGAGCTACACCATCGTCGGTGTCATGCCGGGCAGTTTTGAATTTCCAATTCAAAATGAGCCAGTGGAATTGTGGACCACCATTGCCGGAGATGCCACGGGAGATGAACCGATCACGACCCAGCGCGGCGCGCATTTTCTTCGGGTCATTGGCCGGCTGAAGAACGGCGTCAGTCAGCAGCAAGCGCAGGCGGAAGTGAACACGATCGCCGCACGGCTCGAACAGCAGTACGCGGACACGAACACACACAAGAGCATTACGCTTGAGCCGGCGCTGCTGGCTCTAGTTGGCGATATTCGTCCGGCTTTGCTGATCCTCTTAGGCGCGGTGGCCTGTGTGCTCTTAATTGCCTGTGCGAACGTAGCAAATCTGCTGTTGGCGCGGGCCATGACCCGGCACAAAGAGATGGCAATACGCAGCGCGCTGGGCGCGAGCCGCATGCGCATTGTCCGGCAATTGCTCACGGAAAGCGTCATACTTTCTCTAGCCGGCGGAGGCCTTGGCCTATTGCTCGCCGTGTGGTGGTCGGACCTGCTCGTCGCGCTCGGCAAAAACAGTATTCCGCGTGCCCTTCACGTAGGAGTCGACTGGCGGGTGCTTGGATTCACGCTTGGCGTTTCCGTTTTCACCGGAATCGTATTTGGTCTCATTCCGGCCATTCATTCCTCAAGAACTGAACTAACCGAATCGCTGAAAGAAGGAGGCCGTGGTTCTGGTGAAGGAGCGCGTCGCAATCGGGTTCGCGGTTTACTCGTCGTTAGCGAATTGGCCGTTGCCGTAGTGCTGCTGGTGGGGGCGGGTTTGCTGCTGCAGAGCCTGTGGCGTCTGCAACAAGTCCGCTCCGGTCTAAATCCGTCAAACGTTTTGACGTTTAGCGTCGCGCTGCCCGACATCAAGTACGAAGGCGAAAAGCAGAGCCGGTTCTATGAAGACCTGGTCGCTCACCTTAAGTTCATACCGGGCGTGGAGTCGGCGAGCAATGTCATTCCATTGCCGTTAAGTGGCGATCGGTTCGGTATCTCCTTTCAAATCGATGGCCGCCCAGTGGCGCGAAAGGATGCACCTTCAGCCGACTTCTTCTCGGTCGGAGTCGACTACTTTCGGACCATGGGAATTCCCATCGTTCAAGGTCGAGATTTCAATGGCCGGGATCAGCACAAGACTACTCCAGTCATCATTGTCACCGAATCTTTCGCGCGTAAGTTCTTTCCGGGTGAAGATCCTCTTGGCAGACGCATTCAACCCGGCCTCAACACTTTCGATAACGAGCATTCTACGATGCGCGAAATCATCGGCGTAGTAGGAGATATCCGGAACCGCAGTCTGAACATGGAACCAACGCCGGCTTATTACGTTCCGCAAACCCAAACCCCATTCGATCAAATGACGGTGGTCGTCAAGACCACCAACGACCCCCGTAGTGTGGTGGCCGCAGTCACGAAAGCGGTCGGAGCACTTGATCGCGACTTGCCCGTCTTTGGCGTAAAGACGATGGACCAGTATTTAGCTGCTTCGGTCGCCGCGCCAAGATTCAATACCACTTTGCTTTCAATCTTCGCCGCGGTAGCGTTGGTGCTGACCATCGTCGGTTTATATGGCGTCATGAGCTACGCGGTCGCCCAACGCACGAATGAGATTGGCATTCGCATGGCCCTGGGCGCGCAAACTCGCGATGTCATGCGCCTGGTGGTTAAGCAGGGAGTAAAGCTGGTGGCACTCGGACTGGCGCTTGGATTAGTGGGCTCGTTCGCGCTAATGAAACTGCTGACTGCCTTGTTGTTCGGTGTAACGAAACACGACCCACTCACATTCGCTGCGGTCTCGGTGCTGCTGTCCGCGGTGGCGTTACTCGCTTGCTACATCCCCGCGCGCCGCGCAACGAGAATCGATCCGTTGATCGCGTTGCGTTACGAGTAAAGAATTAACCCTGACCCTGTGCTAAATTTCAGCAGTGCCTAAAATTCTAATCGCTGACGATCAACCTGACGTGCTCGCGGCTCTGCGCCTCTTATTAAAAGCCGAGCATTACGAGATCCAGACTGCTTCATCGCCGAAGGGTGTCTTGAACGCCGTCGATTCGCAGGAACTGGACGTCGTGCTTATGGACCTGAACTATGCGCGAGACACGACTTCGGGCAGTGAAGGTTTGGACCTCCTCAACAAAATTCGCGCGGTCGATCCCACCTTGCCGGTTGTTGTTATGACCGCCTGGGGCAGTGTCGATCTGGCCGTCGAAGCGATGCGGCGCGGCGCGCGCGATTTCATTCAAAAACCCTGGGACAACGCGCGCCTGCTGACTGTGCTGCGCACGCAAGTCGAACTGGCCCAGGCTCTGCGGCGCGGCCAACGGCTGGAAGCAGAGAACATCGCGTTGCGCGACAGCGGCGCGAACGGGTCGCCCCGAATAATCGCTGAATCACCAGCCATGAAGAATGTGCTCAACCTTGTGCAGCGCATTGGGCCGGCAGATGCCAATGTTCTGATCACTGGTGAGAACGGCACCGGCAAAGAAGTCATCGCGCGGGCGCTGCACGCAATCTCCCCCCGGTCGTCAAAACCACTCGTCTCGCTCAACGCCGGCGCCCTGGCCGAGGGTGTATTTGAGAGTGAGCTTTTCGGCCACGTGCGCGGCGCGTTTACCGACGCCAAAGCTGATCGCGCCGGGCGATTCGAATTGGCCGACGGAGGAACTCTGTTTCTGGACGAGATCGCGAACGTTCCGCTTTATCTGCAGCCAAAGCTTCTGAGAGTTTTGGAAACTGGCGAGTTCGAACGGGTCGGCTCTTCAAAATCTCAAAAAGTAGACGTGCGTGTGCTGTCGGCGACGAACGCCGATTTAGATACTGAAGTATCCCAGGGTCGTTTTCGTCAGGACCTGCTGTTCCGCCTGAACACGGTCGAAGTTCATCTGCCCCCGTTGGGCAAACGTCGCGAGGACATCTTACCGCTGGCTGAGCATTTCCTGCGGCAACATCGCGAGCATTATCGCCGTCTGATCGAAGGGTTCAGCCCTGAAGCCGTCGATGCTTTGCGCCAACACTCGTGGCCCGGCAACGTACGTGAGTTGGACCACGTCGTCGAGCGCGCCGTCTTGATGGCTTCAGGTAATACCATCTCAGCATTCGATCTCGCCTTGCGTTCTGCCGGTGACGCAAGTGTCTCGGCTCGGCTGGAAGAGTTGAGCCTCGAAGAAGTAGAGCGTCTGCTTATTAGCAAGGCCCTGTCGCGATTTGACGGGAATGCGAATCGTGCCGCTGAGGCGCTGGGTCTGAGCCGCAGCGCGCTCTACCGTCGTTTGCAAAAGTATGGGTTATCATAACGGCGTGAGCACGCGCTTCAATCCAACCACCGGATCGTCAGCATTTCCCACGCTCGATCCAGCCCTAAAACGTGGCCGGACATTGCAATTCGAACGTCGCGTCACGCTGCTCTCGCTTTTAGCAGGTCTGCCCGCCGTGGCACTCTGTGCGCTGTTGCTTTGGCTCGGCGATTATTCAACTCGTACTCAGTTGACCATCGATCTTTTCCTCGTGCTCGGGTGGCTGGTCGTTGCCTTCAAACTGAAGGAGCGCATTGTCCGTCCACTTCAAACTCTGTCAAACATTCTCGCAGCGTTGCGCGAAGGCGATTATTCACTGCGCGGCCGGCGCGCCGCGATCGGTGACGCGCTGGGCGAGGTCATGCTGGAAGTCAACGAACTTGGTCAAACCTTGCGCGAGCAACGTTTGGGCGCACTGGAAGCGACTGCTCTGTTGCGCACGGTGATGTCGGAAATCGACGTGGCAGTTTTCGCCTTCGACGGAAAACAGCGGCTGCGGCTGGTGAATCGCTCGGGTGAAAAGTTGCTGGCCCAACCGGAGATTCGCCTGCTCGGGCGAACTGTGGACGAATTGGGTCTGGCGGCTTGCTATGCTCAACCAAGTACCGGAAACTCGCACACGATGCCGATGGTTTTTCCGGGTGGCGCCGGCCGTTGGAGTGTGAGACAGGGCACGTTTCGCGAGGGCGGCGTCTCTCATCAGCTGTTAGTCCTGGCGGACCTGAGCCAGACACTGCGCGAAGAAGAGCGAGTGGCTTGGCAACGGTTACTGCGCGTGCTCGGTCATGAACTGAACAACTCTCTGGCCCCGATCAAGTCAGTAGCGGGCAGCCTGGCGGACTTACTTCGACATGAGCACCAGGGCGCAGATTGGCGCGACGACATGCAGAGGGGCCTCGGAGTAATCTCTTCGCGCGCCGACTCGCTCGCGCGGTTCATCGAATCGTATTCAAAGGTTGCCAGACTCCCGCAGCCGAAATTCGAGCCAGTCCATATCGGCGATCTCGTACGACGCGTTGCCAGCCTCGAGACGAGGTCGCCGGTTAACATCGTCGGTGGCCCGGAGATCATCGTGCAAGGCGACAGTGCGCAGTTGGAACAACTGCTCATCAATCTATTGCGCAATGCGGTCGATGCCGCACAGGAAACTGAAGGTCGAGTCGAAGCCGGCTGGGTTCAAAAAAATGGCCAACTCGAAGTTTGGATCCGCGACGACGGTCCAGGAGTGGCGAATACCGCTAATCTATTCGTTCCATTCTTCACGACTAAAGCGGGCGGTTCCGGTATCGGTCTCGTGCTGTCGCGCCAAATCGCCGAAGCTCACGGCGGCGCGCTCACGCTCGAGAATCGCGTCCAGGGCCCGGGATGCGAAGCCCGTTTGCGGTTGCCGCTCTGATTTTAATGCCCCTGAGAATCATGTTATGAGATCGCGAAAGCGATTCGGAATGAAGCGTCGCTGCCGCGTACTCTGAATGAATTAAGCGATAGCTTCCGCGGACGAAGCCATCTCGGTCGCTTTGCCAGCCAGTTCCAGGTCGCGGTGGACCATTTCTTTTACCAGTTCCGGAAAAGTGTATTGGGGCTCCCAGCCGAGCGCCTCACGCGCCTTGCTCGAGTCCCCGATGAGGTGTTCCACTTCGGCCGGGCGATAGAACTTTTCGTCCTGAATTACGTAATCGCGGTAATCAAGACCCACCTCGGCAAAGGCCAACTCGCAGAACTCTCGCACTGAATGCGATTCACCGCTGGCGACGACTAAGTCTTCGGGTTCGTCTCGTTGAACCATCAAATGCATTGCGCGCACGTAATCCTTAGCGTGCCCCCAATCGCGTTGCGCGGCCAGATTGCCGACGCGCAATTCGGATGCTAGACCCTTGTGAATGCGCGCTACGCCAGACGTAATTTTGCGAGTCACAAACTCAAAACCACGACGAGGGCTTTCATGATTGAAAAAGATGCCGCTGACGCAGAACATGCCGTACGCTTCGCGGTAATTTCGGGTCAGCTCGAAGCCGGCCACTTTGCTAATTCCATAAGGCGAGCGCGGATGAAATGGGGTGGTTTCCTTCTGTGGCACTTCTCGGACTTTACCAAACATTTCCGACGAGCCCGCGAAATAGAATTTGCACTTAGGTTGCAGCTCACGCAACGCAGCCAGCATGTAATGCGTGCCGTTGATGTTCGTGTTCATCGTCGAGAAGCCGTCGGCGAAACTTTCGGCGACAAACGACTGTGCCGCAAGGTGGTAGCACTCGTCGAATGCATGACGACTGAAAATGTGAAAGATGCTGGGATAGCTTTCCAGGCTTGCGGGATGAAGGGTCATCTGGTCCAAGAGATGCTCGATGCGATTGAATCTGCGTCCCGGATCTTCGAGCGCCACGCGCCGCACCAACCCATGCACTTCATAGCCGAGCGAGAGCAAAAGTTCGGCCAGGTAACTGCCGTCCTGGCCGGTAAGTCCTGTTATTAGAGCCCGCTTCGGTTTCATCGATAAGTTTCTCCATGGTAAAAATCTGCAATCGCACTGACGACCGTGCTCAGCATATCCTCCGTCAATTCCGGGTAGATCGGCAAAGCCAGGGTTTCCTCAGCCGCGCACTCGCTGATTGGAAAGTCGCCAACCTTACCACCAACATCGACGAAGGACTCCTGTAGATGCGCGGGCACGGGATAATAAATCTCGGTCCCAATCTTGCGCTTTCTGAGAAAAGCCATCAAGGCATCGCGCTGACCGCTGCGAATGATGAACTGATTATAAACGTGACGGCGATTCGCGGCCGCAGTCGGGAGCACTACACCTCTCATCTCGCGCAGCGCAGACGCGGCGCCGTTTGAATTAACATCAGTTTGTAAATGCGCAAGTGATTCGGGCCGAACGCTCAACTCAGCTTCAGCGAAAAGCTCGCGATAGAGGGCCGCATTTCGTTGTCGAGCTTCAGTCCATCTGTCCAGGTACTTCAGCTTTACTCTCAATACCGCCGCCTGAATAGCGTCGAGCCGAAAGTTTCCGCCGGTGACTCTGCTGTAATACTTCGGAGTCTCACCGTGATTGCGGAGCAGCCTTATCCGATCAGCCAAACGCGAGTCGCTGGTGGTCACCATTCCACCGTCGCCAAAGCCTCCTAGATT
>WNGL01026571.1_pt1 | contig 10775 bp, 13 predicted proteins | sample 5400591 | NCBI WGS metagenome assembly WNGL01 (sample SAMN13153377, study PRJNA577476) | soil metagenome | isolation source: 80 cm soil or saprolite under Garry oak tree replicate 1 | place: USA:California | collected 2016-06-15
CATTGGCGTCGGCGTCATCGATCCCAAAGGTGACCTCGTCCGCGAGTTGCTGGAGCGCATTCCCCCGCGGCACGCGGACCGTATCGTGCTGATCGATCCGTCGATTCGCGAGAGACCGGTAGGACTGAACATCCTCGAGTGCGATGATCCGGCTCAGCGCGAGCTCGTCACCGACGGTGTGGTCGCGATCTTCCGCAAGAGCTTCGAGCGATTCTGGGGACCGCGAACGGATGACGTGCTCCGCGCCGCACTGCTCACGCTTCTCCGACATCCCGAGACCACGATCACCGAGGTTCCGCTCCTGCTTCTCGACAGACGTGTGCGCTCGAGGTTGACCAAGAACCTTGGTGACCCCGTGGGCCTGAAGCCTTTCTGGCAGGAGTACGACGCCCAAACTGACGGCCAGCGACTGCAGATGGTCGGCCCGGTCCTCAACAAGCTGCGGACCTTCCTCCTGCGGCCGACTGTGCGAAACGTGCTTGGCCAGAGCAGATCAACCATTGACCTGCATGAAGTGATTGATCGGCAGGGCATTCTGCTCGTCAACCTCGCCAAGGGCGAGCTGGGTGAAGAGACGAGCCGCTTGCTGGGCGGCTTTGTCATGTCCCGGATCTGGCAGGCAGCGACTGCCCGCTCGAGCCGCCCGGAAACGTGGCGCCCGGACTTCAACCTCTACCTCGATGAGTTCCACGACTACCTTTACCTGCCGCAGTCGATCGACGAGATCCTGGCGCAGGCGCGTGCCTACCGTCTCAACCTGACTCTTGCCAATCAGCATCTGGCGCAGCTGCACGAGTCCACGCGGCAAGCGCTGACCGCAAATGCCCGCACACGGATCGCTTTCCAACTTGGACCCGATGACGCGCGCGTGGTGGCGCGCGACTTCGAGCCGATGACGGTCCATCAGCTGCAATCGCTGGCCCGTTTCCAAATCGCGGTTCGGCTGAACGTCGATGGTCGCACCCTGCCTCCTTTCACCGGCACGACTCTGCCAATGCCATCCGGACTGGGGGAAGGTAACGCCGCCGAGCTGAAGTTCAAGAGCGTGCAGCGCTACGGCCGGCCGGTCGCCGAGGTTGAGGCCGAGATCGTCGCCCGCCTCAACCGATTTGGAGCCGGTGGGCCATTCAAGGAGATCGCATGAAGGCTGCGCGCAACCCTTCGCACCACCAACTCACAGGGCCTTCGCGAATGCCTTCGCGCCATGGCGCGAATGGTTTGCGTGGTTCAATATCGGCAATTTCCTCCCCGGGACTGTCTCCTCACTCAACTTCGTCACTGAGGCTGTTCCGAAGTCTCGAACTCCAGCTCGGTGATGAGCCTCGCTCCTCGCCTGGTGACTACTCCCCCGCTCCGCGAGACGTGGCCATCCTCATGGCACTTGATGCGTACCGCTACCTGGACCGGAGCCAGATCCAGTCGCTGTTCTTCACTGGTCCGCGAAGCTGTCAGTACCGGCTTCGATGGCTCGTCCATCACGGTCTCGTGCGCACGTGGCGGGTGGTCATGCGACCTGGACGCATATGCCGCGCCTCGATCTTCCTTCTATCGCGGCGGGGCGCGGCAGCCCTCGCGGAATGGCTCGATGTCGAGCCCACCCCTTTCGTGCGTCGCGCAGAGCACGCGCTTGAGCGGCGTTTCCACCTAGTCCACCAGCTGGAAGCGAACCAGTTCTTCATCGACCTCGCCGCAGCGACTCGTGGCCTGCCGGACTGCGGCCTCTATCACTGGGTCGGCGAACACGGCGTGGAGAATGCCTACGCCGAAGGCGAGGACCGAGCACCGATCCCAGACGGATGGGGCCGGCTCCTAACGCAGTATCGGGAAGTGCTGATCCACCTCGAGTGGGATCGCGGCACCGAGCAGCCGCGTCGCCTTCGAGCGAAGCTCGATGCATACGCCCGCTACTTCAATGATCGCCCCGCGGCCGGCGCCAACCAGATTGCCTTCGTGGCGCCAACCCACCAACGCGAGCTGCAAGTCCTCAGCCTTCTGCGCGATCACGTCGACAGCGATCGCCAGAGCTGCCGTTTCTGGACGACGACAACTGCCTTTGTCGCGGCTGCGGGACCTCTTGGTCCGGTTTGGGCCGGCAACGGATCCCATCGCCTTCGCCTCGCGGATATGGAAGGTCTGTCGAGATCGGACCGTCAGATCGAAGCATCCGTCGGCAAGCCGAATTGGTGGCTGCGAAGGCCGGGCGGAGGCGCTGGGTCGTGAATTGCAAGGGGTCAGAGTCAGGCCCCCCACCCGAAAGGAGTTCCGAAACATGACGAGTCCGGCCGCCGTCACAAACGGACGCGCGGGTTTGGTTGTGGTTCTGTCGGCACCTGCCGTACGAATCGCCTGCGCCGAGCGTGGTTGGAGCCTGTCCGAGCTCGCTCGAAGAGCGCGCATTTCCCGCCCGACTTTGGCAGCGGCTCTGCGCGGCCAGCCAGTCCGAGCCCGGACGGCGTGGAAACTCGCACGCGCCCTGGAGGAAAAGCCTTCAACGCAGCTCTCTCAGTTGTTGGGAGTTGCGTAGTCGGTGGGCGACGACCTCCCGACCTGCGCCCGGGAGCTGGTCCTCGCGATCTTCAGACTCGCCGTCTCCGACTACCAGGGCGTCGCTTATGGCCACGATGAGCCTGGCCCCAATAAGTACACGCGGATCAAACCTAAGGTCCAATCCGAGGCGGCGACATTCCTGACGAGCCAGTGGGCCACCCACCTCGGCGAGATGGCCGGCTTCTCGGCCCGCACGGTCTGGAAGAATGCCCAGCCGGAACGCCTTCGGGAGAATGATCTTCGACGTGCAGCGTGACCTCAACCCACGCCACCTGCAGGAGAGTTTCGATCGCGCAGCGAAGCTGCAAGGCGAGCTCCGCAAGAAAGAGAGCCGGATCAAGAGGCAGGCACAACAGCTGGCGTGGGGCTTGGCAGCATTAATGGATCCAGGTGACCATCACCACAGAGTGCATGTGGGGATTCACGCCTTCGAGGTTGACGGTCATACATGCCTCGCGTCGGCGTACCTCGAGGAAGTCGGCGACGCGTATCGCTACCGGTACGCCGTCCTATGCGGAGGCGAGTCAGCAAAGAAGTCCTTGAAGACCGCGCAATTAGACCCAGGCGACTCGGACGAGCCAGGCCGGCAGAGACGGATCGCCCTCGGCACTTACGAGGACTACGAGGAGTTCATCGAACGGCTGCCCCGCTACCTCAACGACGTCATCCGGGACCTCGAGGCGAGGATTGAGCACGCGAAGGCGCTCGAAGCCACTGACCAAAGAGTCGGATTGGAGATCCGCGCGTCGGCCAAGCGCTTCGGCAAGAATGTCCCCCAGGATCGCTAGGCCCCTTGCCGATAGCTTGCCGGCATCTTGCCGATTGCCGATGAGTTGCCGTTATGTTGCCGATATATGGTAGGTTCATGGGGTGAGCGAAGGACTCTTCGAAGACAAGGACGAGAGGCCGCCCTGGCAGGCGCCGCAGCCGATGATCGTGGTGCCCCGCCTCCAGCCACGAATCGTCCAGCGCCTACACGAGATCGGTGAGTTCAATGGGCGCTTCGCCCGGCTGGTCGAACTCAGCCCTGATTCGCTCCAACAACTAAAGCGGGTGGCGACGATCGAGTCGGCAGGATCATCGACCCGAATCGAGGGCGCAATGCTCTCCGACGCGGAGGTCGAGAAAGTTCTGGACGGGATGTCGGTTAGCCCCTTCCGCTCGCGGGACGAAGCCGAGGTTAAGGGCTACGGCGAGGTGCTCAGCAGGATCTTCGACGCCCACGACCAGATCCAGCTGACCGAGAACTGGATCAAGCAGCTGCACCAGATCCTGCTGGCGCACAGCGAGAAAGACTCCCGACACAGGGGCGACTACAAGAGCGTCGGCAACGATGTCGCCGAGGTTTACGACGACGGCCGCCCGCCCCGGATCCTGTTTCGCACGGCCTCCCCGGCCAACACCCGATTCTGGATGCCAAGGCTGCTCGAAGAGACCCGGGCGACCCTGGCCGACCCGGAGAATCCGAAGCTAGTCGTGATTGCCGACTTCGTGATGTGGTTCCTCGCCATCCACCCATTTCAGGACGGAAACGGCCGGCTGTCGCGCGCGATCACGACCCTCCTAATGCTCAAGCACGGCTACGGCTACGTGCCCTATGCGTCGATGGAGAAGGTGATCGAGGACAACAAAGCCGGCTACTACCGGACCTTGCGCACGTCTCAGCTGAAAGCGCCGATTGATCCATCCGACTACTTGGAATGGCTCGAGTTCTTCATGGGCGCGGTTCTGGCTCAGCAGCAGAACCTCCAGGCCCGGCTCGACGTCATGCGGGAGGCTTCACAGCTGCCTGAGCTCCAGAAGAAGATCTTCGGTCTGCTCGAGGTCCACGGGGTCTTGTCCACGCCGGATATCGCTCGCCGGCTGCAGGTTCCGGAGCGGACTGTCCGATATCACCTTCGGCAGATGACCGAGGGAAGGGTCGTCGAACAGGAAGGAACCGCACGCAAGACCAGGCGATACCGGCTTCCGCTTCGGCAAATCGGGGAGCGCCAGAGGGACTCTGACCCATCATGGGCGGTTATCCACAAGGAAGCCATGGAAAGATTCGGTTAAGCCCATAGACGGCGTCCAGCGAACAAATGTACGATACACGGACAGGATGAAAGAGTCAGAAGCGAATGGATCGGTCAGATGTACCGCGCCTTTACTACATCGCCGCCATCGCCAACCTGCCGTCGATTATGGAGTTGGGCATTCTCTCGCACAAGCGAGCCGCGAGAGTGAGCGGTCACACCTCCATCGCCAACGAGCAGGTCCAGGCAATTCGAGCGGGCAAGCGAATCCCTCAGGGATTGATGCTGCATGAGTACGCGAACCTCTACTTCAACGCGCGAAACGCGATGCTCTTCAGCCTCCTCGATGCACATTGCGACGAGATGTGCGTACTGGGCATCGACTCGGATGTCCTGGACATAGATGATGTTGTGGTCACCGACGGCAACGCCGCCGTGTCGTGGGTCACATTCAAGCCGGCCGCTGATGGCCTGGACCGGCTCGACCGCGAAATGATATTCCGGAGGTATTGGACCGATGCTGACCCTATCGTGCAAGACCGCCAACGTCAGGCTATGCAGGCAGAGGTCCTGATTCCCAACGTGGTGCCCGCACGGTTTGTCCGCGAGGCGTTCGTTGCAAACGATACCGCTCACAGCGCCGTACGCAATGTTGGCTTCCCGTTGAACTGCGGGATAGATCGGCACATGTTCTTCGATAAGGGCTAGCTCAAACGTGGTTCGAGTACTAATCGGCGACATGTTCCAATCTCGGGCACAGACCTGGGTCAATACCGTTAACACAGTCGGCGTGATGGGTAAGGGAGTAGCTCTCGAATTTCGCAAGCGATTTCCCGAGATGTATCAGGACTACGTGGAACGGTGTCGCCTTCACAGGGTGCGTCTTGGGGAGCCTTATCTCTTCAAGCGCCCGTCATCTCCTTGGATTCTGAACTTCCCCACCAAGGATCACTGGCGCTCCCCCTCGAGTCTTGAAGCAATTGTCTCGGGGCTCGACTATTTAGAGGCGCATTACAGTGAGTGGGGAATCACGTCGCTTGCGGTTCCTCCGCTGGGATCAGGCCTAGGGCGACTGGAATGGCGAGTGGTCGGTCCAACCTTGTATCGGCATCTCCAGCGACTTCCGATACCGGTAGAGCTTTACGCCCCGTTCGGTACACCCCACGAGGAGCTGCAGCCGGAGTACCTCGAACACACCTTAATCGACATGGCGGAGGTATCCCCTGACCGCGTGGGAGCCCCTTGGGTTGCGTTGGTAGAGATTCTCAACCGTGTGGTTCAGGAGCGATATCACTCCCCAGTAGGTCGAATCGCGTTTCAGAAGCTTGCCTACTTCGCAACAGAAGCCGGTATTCCGACTGGCCTCGAATTCGAGCGCTCAAACTTCGGTCCATTCGCACGCGACCTCAAACAGCGAATGGCGATGCTGATCAACAACGGCTTGATCAAGGAAGATCAACTGGGCCAGATGTTTGCCATTCGGCCTGGACGCACCTTCGACGATGCACGCACGTTGTACGGTCGGCAACTGGCAGAGTGGGAAAGCGCTATTGGCGAAGTCGCCGACTTGTTCCTGAGGATTCGCACTACCCGCCAGGCCGAAATTGCCGCGACGGTGCATTTCGTGGCGAAGCAACTTAGTCAGCAGCTTGGTCGACTTCCTTCAGAGCGGGAGGTCTTGGACGACGTACTGCAGTGGAAACCTGGGTGGAACCGAGACGAGGTTGCTGTGACCATCCGTAGGCTCGGGATGCTCGACACGGTCAAATTGCGCGGCAGCAAGAATCTGCCAGTTGACCAGCTTGCCACCAGCGGAGCCCCCACGCGACCAGCGAAGAGCTAGTCTCGGCCTTCCCGCCGTCACACAGACCGAGACTCTCCTTACGCGAGGTCATACAGTTGAATTGCTGGTTCCACTCGCCGCCTGCGAACGCGTGTCGACCCACCGACAACCAGATCCAGTCGGTTGCTCCAGAGCACCACCCCCGGCCAAGAGACACTTGCTTTAACCTTCTGGGTGTATAGTCGTGGAGGTTCGACATCAACGTCACCATCGCCAATCCAGAACTTGCTCTTGCATACATCGAAGAAACAACTAACCAAAGGCGATTCGGCACAGCCGAACGTGGCCGCATCTATCGGCGCAGAGTGAAGGAACTCGAGGCTCTTGAGCGCCTGGAGGACATTCACCGGTTGTTGCCCGGGTGCGGGTTTGACAGCGACGAGAAGCGCTTATTCGGCGTACCGCTCTGGGGAGGGGCTCGCCTGCTTCTTCGCGTAGTTGATTCGCCGGCCGGTAGCCAGGCCGACGATGCCGTCGAAGTCATCGACATTCGAGGGTCCGATGTCTGATTCAGCTGCGGGCCGAATCAGAACCTCGTTCGCAATTCCTCCTGGGGAAACGCTGATCGAAGTGCTCGAGCGAGTAGGTATGAGCCAATCGGATCTTGCCCGCAGGATGAACCGGCCAATTAAGACAGTCAACGAGATTATCAAGGGCAAGGCGTCTATAACCGCTGAGACTGCTGTACAGCTGGAGCGGGTCGTGGGCGTTCCGGCCAGTTTCTGGAACAATCTCGAGAAGGGCTATCGGGAGGACATAGTTAGGAATGAGGAACGCATAGCTCTTTCGCGTCAGCTCGGTTGGCTCAAGCAGTTTCCGCTCAAAGACATGTTTAAGCTCAGAGCTCCACTCCGAGAACACCATGATCCAACCGAGCAGTTGGAAGAGCTTCTCAAATTCTTTCGCGTAAGCAGTCCCGCGGCCTGGGAAAAACAACTTGCAGCCCATGGTGCCTTGTTTCGCCAGTCAGCGATCTTTGCAGCTCATCCTCCCGCGGTTGATGCATGGATTCGATGGGGTGAGATCGAGGCAGAACAAATTGAGTGCAAGGCGTTCAACGCAACTCAGTTCGTCCAGGCGTTGGCGCAAATTCGTCTGCTTACTCGGGAAGACCCAGGCGTTTTTGTTCCTCGCATGCAAGCGTTATGTGCAGCTGCTGGTGTGGCAGTCGTGTTCATCCACGAACTACCGAAAACCCGCTTGAGTGGAGCGACCAAATGGCTTTCGTCGACAAAGGCGATGATCGCGTTGAGCTTATACGGCAAGAGCAACGATCGACTCTGGTTCAGTTTCTACCACGAGGCCGGGCACATCGTTCTTCATGGAAAACGAGATGCCTTCCTTGATACAGATCGGCCGAACCAGACGGTCTCGGTCAAGGACCCCAAGGAAGAAGAGGCCAACCGATTCGCCGCGGACTTTCTAATACCACCGTCTCAGTTCCAATTCATCGCCTCGACCCACAGAAACAGCAGCGCAATAATTGAGCGCTTTGCCAAGTCCATTGGCATAGCTCCTGGGATCGTAGTGGGCCGCCTTCAGCATGAAGGCAAACTACCCCCCAACTACTGCAATGAGTTGAAGCAACGATTGGATTGGGTCAAGCCTGCGCAGCAGTAGCCAACCCACGGAATGCCTCGCGTCAGATCCGCCTTCAGACGGCAACAGTTCTAGTCTCGCCGCGCTAGAAACGCCTGCAACGCCTCACTACCACACATTAATGGGCAATTCGGATCCTTTTCCCGAAACACGACCCAGGCTCCGGATGGCGCCAAGGGGGTCATTTGCAGATAGTTGTGCAGCACGTGACCACGGGTGCTCACATCCGATAGCTTTGCAAATTGGGCCGCGACGAGGACTCCAGCCAGTGTTGAGACGTAGGCCACCGTCGGGGCACCACCTCTGACCGGGCTGCGAGAACCAAGCCGGCCGCAAATCTCCGTTGCGTACACCTGTCTGAAGTCCTCGCCAACAAAGCTCTCCAGAGTAGGCGCGTCCACCCCGAGCTTCTTAACCATTGGAGCAATCATGTCTGCTGTGAAAACGCCGCCCGGTTCGAGCGCGGTCCCGATCACATGACTTGGAAGGCCTGTCTCTTCAGCGATGACTTCGACCGGGGAGCGCTCTCGACGCGGAAACAAACATCCAAGGCATGCGCCGTTGGAGGCGTCCAGGACAGCCACCGCAAGGTGTTCTTGCGACGTCGCTCCATGAATCACCAACGGAGGGAACGATCCCTGAATCTGGTACCGAGCTTCGTCGTTGTCCACGGTCGACAGAACGATCGGCATTCGAGACCAATTCTTGGCGATCGTCGAGAACATGCCGATGACGCCTGTCACATCCCCGTGGCCTGGCGACAGGAACTCAGAGAGGATCGAAGCCTTTGGTCGGCCAACATCATCGACACCCGCGGCAATATGTCGATTGAGGTTCGACTCGTCGAGGCTCTGAGGATCCACCACGGTGAGACGCCCCAGTGGCAAGGAGCAAGTCCTAACTGCCCAGGCGAATCCATTTGCGATTGCTCCCGCGCCAACCAGCACCGCCTCAGGGGCTTGGACCTCCCTGGATGCGCGCCCCGCTGAAGGGGAGCTTGAATCCGCAACTCCGCTGGTCAGGAGCGAAAAGGAAACTGGGCCCCGAGAAGGGCCTGGCGTACCCAGCCGTTGAGCTAATGCGAGATGGAAAGCACGACCAGCTGCAATGCAACATGCGGCAGCAGCGCCCAACGGATGCGAGCCGGCGAAGTTGCCTGTGGCGTCCACAGTTGCCGTCCAGTCATCCCCTGATGCGGCGACCGCGTTGTCGGTCGACCGATCACCCAGGGTTATCCAAGCGTCTGGAGTTCTGCGGTTCTCAACCGTGCCGCCGCTCCAGCTGACAATCGACTCGGCAACTGCGTCCAGAGATTGGCCGTCCCACGGAAGGCCCCCAAGCTGGACGCCGGCAGACGGAACGTCGACCACGACCGAGCCGCCCAGCCGAGCAAGCAAGTTGGCTGCGGTTAACGTTGCAACCTGGCCTGCAGTCGTCTTGACCATCTCCGGCGCGACCCGCAGGCCAAAGACCAAAGACTCGAGGAACATGTCCCCTTCAGCTCGGCTCATCCGGCCGAGCGCCTCTAAAAGCGCAGACGTGCGGTTATGTCTTTCCACAAATGGCTCCAAAATCCTTCACGCACCAGGACGAACAGTCGAGCGACTTCATCGCCAGACAGCTGGCGCCACCGCCCAGCACCGACGAGGACAAACCAAGCCCATCCAGCGCCAGTGGAATCTGTCCCGAAGTTTGGAACTACGACTGAGATGAAGCCAGGCTTGTTGCTGATTGGATGCTGGTCATCGACTGGGCTGTGGAACGCACTTCCAGGATGAGTGTGCACCTGGGCCAAGATGAACCAGCCCTGACTCGCGACCTTGTCGCTCAATGTGAGTACGTCGTCAAGTGATACATGCGCGTGGGCAACGCCCGCATTCGCTGCAACTGGCCACACTGCCTCAACGAGGCCTCGGCCATGACGAAGCTGGCCAACCCAGACGCCGTAGGCCTCGCGACCATGATTGCTTGAGTTCCGCATCAGAGCCTGCGTGTCCTCCAGCAGACCTGGCCGGAGCTCATACACAAGTCCAAGCCTCGAGGAGACTGTCATCGTCATGCCCGCGCCTTCATAACTATCTGATGGACGAAGGTCGCCGGTTTCGGGATGCCGATGCTAGAAGGACCGTGGGAGTTCTGGTACTCCAAACTGCCCGGGAGGCAGATAAATCGAGGCTGCGATGTTGTCTTGAACGCCTGCTCCCCATCATTCGGCCATACATGCGGGCCCTCGTCGGCGCGGGTAGCGGGATTAACAAAGTCCACCGACGGCAGGCGCGCTGGCCAGCCATCGCAGCGCAGGCGGAGCATGAATTCGCGCCCATCCCGGGGCCGGACGAAGCCGACGAAGAGCGTGGTGCCGGCACGCTCAACGACTGTGAGGCCAAGCTCTGACCTCAGCTCCTCGATGAGCCGTGCCTGCTCGGCGAGCAGAGCCTCGCTTGCGCCATCGATCACCGAATGCAGCTCCCGTACACGGCTGCTGGGGATATGTACCTGCCCCGTTGTTCAAACCGCAGGTTCCATGGCCGCAAGCTATATCTCTCCAGCGTCCTGCGGGTCGAGTCGACATCCTCGAGCGTTGCCACAACCAAGGCTGCGAGATCTGGATCTTCCAGATCAGTGTCTGGCATCAAGTTGAAGATGATCTCGGTGGTCTTGGGATCCACTGTCGAGGTGTGCACCAGCGCATGCGCACGCCAGTGGGCCCGCGAAGCCTCGGGGATGCGGTGGCGCCAGGCTGCATACACAGCGGCCGGCGTACGACCCTG
>WNGL01010337.1_pt1 | contig 10774 bp, 10 predicted proteins | sample 5400591 | NCBI WGS metagenome assembly WNGL01 (sample SAMN13153377, study PRJNA577476) | soil metagenome | isolation source: 80 cm soil or saprolite under Garry oak tree replicate 1 | place: USA:California | collected 2016-06-15
ACGCGCGCATCATTTTCCGTCACTTGCTTCCGAACTGCCTGCCGCCGCTCCTCGCGCTCGCGGCGGTCCAGGTCGCCGCGGCGATCACGCTCGAAGCCACGCTCTCCTTCCTCGGCCTCGGCCTGCCGATCACCCAGCCTTCGCTCGGACTGCTGATCTCGAACGGCTTCAACTACCTGCTCTCGGGCCACTACTGGATCAGCGCCTTCCCCGGAATCGCCCTGCTCCTCGCCGTCGTCAGCATCAACCTGGTCGCGGACCGCTTGAGCAAGGTCCTGGATCCGCACGGGCGCCAGCGATGAGTCTTATACTGTCGCCCTGAAATATTTCAGAGGAGAAACCATGAACGCGCTCAAGAAAATCGCGGCCGCTACGGCGCTTTTCGCCGCAGCCGGCGCGAGCCTCGCACAGGGCCCCAAGCCGCTGGAGGTGATCGCATTCGGCGGCGGCGGCAACTGGCCGGTCTGGGCGGCGCAGGAGATGGGCCTCTTCGCGAAGAACGGCATCGCCGTGAAGCTTTCCTTCACGCCGAATTCCGTCGAGCAGATCCGCAACCTGATGAACGGAACCTACGACCTCGGCACCACCGCGTACGACAACGTCGTCGCCTACCAGGAGGGACAGGGCGAAACCGAGCTGCCGGTGCAGCCGGATCTCTTCGCCTTCATGGGAAGCTACTCCGGGTCGTTGCGCTTCGTGACGCACCCGGACATCAAGACCTATGCGGCGCTCAAGGGCAAGACGGTCGGCGTGGATGCGGCGACCACCGGGTTCGCCTTCATCCTCTACAAGCTCGCGGCGATGAACGGCCTGGGCATGTCCGACTACAAGATCGAGAAGCTCGGCGGCACGCCGGCGCGCGTTCAGGCGATGATGGAAGGAAGGATCGCCGGAACCATGATCAGCTCTCCTTCGGAGATATTGCCCGAGTCCAAGGGCTACACGCGGCTGGGCGATACGACCACGACTTTCGGTCCCTACCAGGCGTCCATCGGGGTCGCGCGCCGTGCCTGGGGCGCGAAAAACGGCGACCATCTGGTCGCCTTCATCCGCTCGTACGTCGCCGCCATGGACTGGCTGCAGGAGCCCGCGAACAGGGAAGAGGCCATTGCGATCTACATGAAGCACGTCAGCGGGGCGCGCCCTGCGGCGCAGAAGGCCTACGAAGTGATGTTCGCGGAGAAGGAGGGTTTCCAGAAGAAGGCGAAGCTCGACATCGAAGGCTGCCGCACGGTGCTGAAGCTGCGCAGCGAATTCGCCAAGCCCCAGAAAAATCTCAGCGATCCGATGAAATACGTCGACGAGAGCTTCTACAGGAAAGCGGTGCAGTAGTCCAAAGGAGACTCAAAACATGTCCATTGCAAACCCCGCAGCAAAAGCGGCCTTGGCGGCGGCATTTGCCGCCGTCCTCAACACAGGCTGCCAGACCACCACCGATCCCTATACCGGAGAAAGGAAGACGACGAGCACGACCCTGGGCGCGCTGATCGGCGCCGGCACCGGCGCCGCGATCGGCATGATCTCCGGCCGCGACGCCAAGCAGCGCAGGCAGCGGGCACTCGTCGGCGCCGGAGTCGGCGCGCTCGCCGGCGGCGCGGTCGGCAACTACATGGACAGGCAGGAGTCCGAGCTGCGCGCGCTGATGCGCGACAGCGGCGTGACGGTCACCCGCAAGGGCGAGGACATCGTCCTCAACATGCCCGGCAACGTCACTTTCCGCACCGGCAGCGCGGACCTGAACGCGCAGTTCTTCAAGGTGCTCGACGGCGTCGCGCAGGTGGCGAGGAAATACGACAAGACCATCATCGAGATCGCGGGCCACACCGACAACGTCGGCGGCGCGGATTTCAACCGCCAGCTCTCGCAGCGCCGCGCGAGCGCCGTCGCCCAGTACCTGATGAGCAAGGGCGTGACCGAGCCGCGCATCATGACCGCAGCAGGCGGGGAGGAGCACCCGATCGCGAGCAACTCGACCGAGCAGGGCCGCGCCGCGAACCGCCGAGTCGAAGTGACGCTCGCGCCGCTGAAGGAAGGCTGAACCCGCGGGAACTACTCGTACAGCCCCGCGCGCGCCTTGCCGCGGAATACGCGGTAGGCGAAGGCGGTGTAGGCGATGAGGAAGGGAAACACGATCGCGACGCCCACGAGCATGAACTTGAGCGCGGAGGGATGCGCCGCCGCCTCGCGGATCGTCATGCGGTCGATCACGACGAAAGGAAAGAGGCTGTAGGCGAGCCCGGCGAAGGCGAGCGTGAAGATCGCCACCGTCGCCGCGAGAGGCATCCAATCGAATTCGCGCTCGCCCCGCTTCAAGCGGCCGGTCGCCGCCCAGACCATCCAGCCTGCGGCGAGGGTCGCAAGAGGCAGCAGCATCAGCGCGAGCGTGCGCGGAAAATCGAACCACTTCGCCTGCACCGTGTGGCTCACGAGCGGCGTGGCGAGGCTCACCAGCGCGACGCCGAGGGCGACCCACAGCAAACCCCAGCGCGCCCAGGCAAGCGCCTTTTTCTGCAGCTCGCCTTCGGTCTTCAATATGAGCCAGGTCGCCCCCAGCAGCACGTAGCCGCCGCACAGCGACGCGCCCACCAGCATCGCGAAAAGGTAATAGCCGAATCCGGGATGGAAGCCGGTGACGTAGCGGCCGAGCATCAGCCCTTGCGCGAACGATGCGAGGAACGAGCCGAACCAGAATAGCCAGTTCCACAACCCGCGGTGCCAGCCTTCGGCCTTGACCCGGAATTCGAACGCGACGCCGCGCAGCATCAGCCCGATCAGCATCGCCGCCACCGGCAGGTAGAGCGCGCCGAGCACGAGACCGTGCGCCGCTGGGAAAGCGACCAGGAGGATGCCCACGCCCAGGACGAGCCAGGTCTCGTTCGCATCCCAGAACGGTCCGATCGAGGCGACCATCACGTCCTGCTCGCGCTCGTCCGCAGCGGGCATGAGCATGCCCACGCCCAGGTCGTAGCCGTCGAGCACGACGTACATGAGGATCGCCAGTCCCATCAGGGCGGCGAAGACGAGGGGCAGGTCCAGGCTCATGCGTTGGCGCCTTTGCCCGCGAGGTGCGTGAGCACCACCAGGTACGCGATCAGCATCACTGTATACGTAATGATGTACCCGGTGAGGCTCGCGCCGAGCTGCGCGCCGGAGGCGCCGCCCACGGCGTCGCGGGTCCTGAGGATCCCGGTCACGAGCCAGGGCTGCCTGCCGATCTCGGTGACGAGCCAGCCGGCGAGGGTCGCGATCCATCCCGCGAAAGTGAAACCCGAGAAAGTCCACAGCATCCATCGTTGCGGCAGCGCGCCCCGGCGCGTCGCCCACACGCCGCTCCACGCCGCGAGCAGCATCAACACCCCCATTCCCACCATCACCCGGAACGCGAAGAAGACCGGCGCCACCGGCGCGGCATCCGGCACGAAGGCGTCGATACCCTGCACCTCGGCCTCCGCATCGTGCCTGAGGATCAGGCTTGCACCCTTCGGGATCTCGACGGCGAAATCGTTGCGGCGTCTTTCGTCGTCGGGGACGGCGAGGAGCACGAGCGGAACGCCCTTCCCCGTCTTCCAGATCGCCTCGATCGCCGCGATCTTCGCCGCCTGGTGCGCTAGCGTGTTCAGGCCGTGCAGGTCGCCGACGAGAATCTGCAGCGGCGCGAGCACCGCGGCGAGGACGAGCCCGGTGCGCAGGGTTTTCCGCGCCGAGACGTCTTCGCCTGCATGGAGCAGCCGCCACGCCGAAAGCCCCGCGACCACGAAGCACGCGGTGAGCCCGGAGGCGAGCAGCATGTGGGTAAAGCGGTACGGGAACGACGGATTGAAGATCACCTGCAGCCACTCCCCGGCGATGATCTGGCTGCCGTCCATCACGTGTCCCGCCGGAGTGTGCATCCAGGAGTTGAGCGCGAGGATCCAGAACGCCGAGATCGTCGTGCCGACCGCGACCATGGCCGAGGAGAACACGTGCACCCAGCCCGGGACGCGGTTCATGCCGAAGAGCATCACGCCGAGAAAGGTCGCTTCGAGGAAGAAAGCGGTGAGCACCTCGTAGGCGAGGAGCGGCCCCGCGATATTGCCGACTCTCTGCATGTATCCCGGCCAGTTGGTGCCGAACTGGAACGACATGGTGATGCCGCTCACCACCCCCATCGCGAAGGAAAGCGCGAACACCTTGGTCCACAGCTTGTAGGTGACGAGCCACGCCGGGTCGCCCGAGCGCGCGTAGCGGACGCGGAAATAGAGCAGGAGCCAGCCGAGTGCGATGGTGAGGCTCGGGAAGAGGATATGGAACCCGATGTTCAGCCCGAACTGGGCGCGGGCGAGGAGCAGGGCCTCTGCAGTGTCCATGAGTGCACTATCATACGGAATGTTTACGGCAGCAGCCTGAGCGCCGCGAGTACCTCCGCGCTTGACTTGGCTCGCCCCGTGACTGCATGATTTGCCGCAGCGGCCGTCGCTGCAAAGTCCGGCTGCAGGGGAGGCTAAATGAAACACTCCGCTTACGCAGTCGTCGCTATTTCTCTCGCCTTGTGCGGATGCGTGGACAAGACGTCATCGGGAGCGGCGGGAGTCAGGAACATCGAAGTAAAAGTCGAGGGCGGGAGAATCGTGGTCCCCGAGGAGCGCGTGGTCGTGAAGGCCGACATCGGCACGATCATGTGGAATTTGCCGCCTGACGGAAAGTTCCTATTCCCCCGCGACGGCATCGTGATAGACCCCGGCAACTTCTCGCCCTGCGCCCCCACCAAGGCGGGAAAGAGCTTCACCTGCCCCAAGAGGGGCCACAGGCTGGGAAACTACAAGTACATCGTCAACGTCAACGATGGCACGAAGCCGCTGGCTCCTCTGCCGTTGCCGCCGCTCGATCCTTGGGTCATCAACGACGGCCCAGGTGTCTGACGCAAAGGTCCCGGACTCGGGCCAAGGCAAAACCAAGCTCGGAATCGGGGCCCGCTCCTGTCGCCGTAGCCAGCGAGTCGGCCTCGGCGAGAGCGCCCGTGGCGGCGTCGAGGTCGCCGGCGAGATGCTCGGCTTCGGCCCGGCCGCAAAGCAGTATGCCGAGGCTCAACCGATCGGACACGGCGCGCAGCAGCCCTTCGCCGGCGTCAAGGCAAGTACGCGCCTGGCCGAACTGAGCCTGGCGGGCGTGAAGCAGGCCCAGATAGCCGAGCACCTGACCTTCGGAGCGCCGATCGCCCAGCTCGCGGGCCAAGGCAAGCGCCGCCTCGTAGCGGTTCCGCGCTTCGGCGGGCCGACCGAGCGAGTCGTAGATAATTCCCTGGTTGCACAGCACGACGCATTCGGTGCGGACGTGCCCGATTTCCCGCACGACGACAAGCGCTGCCTCGAGATGCTTGCCCGCCTCTTCCAGCCTTCCCAGAAGCTGGTGAAGAAAGCCCAGGTTGCAGAGCGCACTGCCTTCGAATGTCCGATCCCCCAGCTCGCGCGCCACGACCAGCTCCGCCTCGAGATGGGCGCGTGCGTCGTCGAGTCTCCCCCCGCTGATGTGCAGGCCGCCAAGATTGCCGAGCAGTCCACCCTCCCAGCGCCGGTCCCCGATCCTGCGGGCCATTGCGAGCGCAGCCTCCCAGTGCGCCCGGGCTTGTTCTATATGGCCTAGTTGCGCATCCAGCGCGCCAAGGCCGCTGAGCACCCTGCACTCCAGGTTCCAATCGCCAAGCTCGCGAGCGAGCGCCAGGGCCTGCGCGTGAAAGGCACGGGCTTCCTCCGTGCGCCCGTCCCGCAAATCGGCCAGATTGGCGAGCACCCGCGCCTCGCACCTCGAGTCCTGCGCTTCGCGCGCGAGAGCGAGCGCTGCCTCGAGGTGCGTTCGAGCCTCTGCGGTTCTCCCGGAGGCATCGAGCGCGCTGCCCGCGATCCTTTCCACGACCGCGCGCGCTGCGGCCTTGAGCCCGTGCGTGCCGCTCACTACGGACGCGAGCTCCACGCCCACGCTGAACGGCCCGCGCAAGTTGAGCGCTGCCCAGGCGCCCTCCAGCGCGCCCGCGGATTCTTCCGCGGCTCCCCGCGCCGCTGCCCGCCGGCACGCCGCCACGAGGTTGTCGATTTCCACGCAGGCCCCCGCCACCGCGCGCTTCTCGCCGAGGCGCGCGAAGTACCCGCTGTGCCGTACCTCGGCGGCGGCGAGCGCCGAGGGGCCGCTCCCGGGGAAGCGTCCTTCGGTGCACAAGTGCTCCGACGCGTACTCCTTGACGCTCACCAGCATGTCGAATCGCCCGTCGCTCACCTGCCTTACGAAGGACTTATCCAGCAGCGATTGCACCGTGCCGATGGTCCAAGGCTCATCCTCGTATCCGGAGAGGTCCAGCACGGCCTCGGCGGACTCCATCGTGAACCCGCCCTCGAACACCGAGACCTGCGCCAGGGCCGCCTTGTCGGCGAGCGACAGCAGGTCCCAGGACCAGTCGAAGGTCGAACGCAGGGTCGCCTGCCGGTCACGGCGCCCGCCGGTCGACGACAGCAGCTTGAACCGCTCGCTCATGCGCGAGAGGAGCGTCCTCGGCGGCATCACGCGCACTCGCGCCGCGGCCAGTTCGATTGCCAGCGGCAGGCCCTCGAGCAGCTTCACCAGCCGATCGACGGCCGCATGATCCTCTTCGGTCGGCTGGAAGTCGCGCTTCGCCGATCCCGCCCGCTGCACGAACAGCGCCGCGGCGTCGGGGGCCGGCAGCGGCGCCAGCGCGAGGGTCTCCTCTCCCACGAGTCCCAGCACCTCGCGCGTGGTCACCACGAACCGTGCCTCCGCCGCGCGGTTGAGCCATCTCCCCAGTGTTTCCTCGGCGTAACGCGACACCTGCTCGAAGTTGTCGAGAATGACCAGACAAAGGCCGCGCGCCGCAATGGCATTGCCGAGCTGGGTGACCGGTTCTTCCTTGCCCAGCGGAACGGCGAGCGCCTCGGCGACGGCGTATACGATGCCGTCCAGGCTTCGGGCCTGCGACAAATCGCAGAACCAGACACCGCCGGGGAAGTCTCCGAGCCAGCTCCAGGCGAACCGCGTGATCAGCCGCGTCTTGCCCGTGCCGCCGATCCCCAGCACGGACACAAGGCGCGCGCCAGCGTCGAGGCGGCGCGCCAACTCGACCAGCGTCTCGCGACGACCCACGAAGGAATCAAGCTCGGCGGGCAGGCTGTGCTTGATGCTCCGGGCCGGCAACCAGACGTCGCCGTCGCGCACTACGCGATAGCCCTTGGCAGCATCGGGGGGCGGCACGAACAGCGCGTCGGCCTCGCCGACCTCGAACAGCTCTATCGGCTCTGCAATGCCCTTGATGCGCCAGTGACCGTGCGATTCGACTCGCAGCGTGATTTTCCCCAGGGCGTTTCGCGCATCTGCGGACAAAAGGGTCTGTCCCCCATTTGCGATCGACATCACGCGCGCCGCCACCGCCTTGGCCGTGCCCTCGACCTCGAGCGGCTTGGCACCTCGCGCCACGTCCGACCGGCTGTTCTCGCGCAGAATGACGGGCCCGACATGCACCCCGGCACGCGCCTTCAGCGGTGGATTCAGCTTGGCAACGGCCTGCTGGTACGCCATCGCGTAGGCAACTGCGTCGGCGGCCGCTTCAAACAGCAGCAGCATTCCGTCGGTCTTGTCGATTTCGCGTCCGCGCCGGACTGGGAGGAGATCGCGGGCGAGGCGATCGTGAGCTGCCCACAGCGCAGCCAATTCGCCCTCACCCAGCCTCTCCGATAGCTGCGTGCTGTCGACCACGTCGGTCAGGAGCAGCGCTCGAACCTCGCTCATGCGGACCCCATCCCAAAATTTTGAACCATTTGGGGGTCGGCGTGCCGCAGCGAATCGAGGGACAGGCAGGGGGCTTGACAAGCGAAGCGTCCATGACTATATTATTCATATATGAATAAGCCAGCCAAGCTGCGTTCCCGCAACCCAGGGACCGGCGACAGCCAAATGATGTATTCGCTTGTTCGAGCCGCGCATGTGCTTGAGTCGCGCCTTGAGGAAGCCTTGGAGCAGGTCGGCCTGTCGCTGGCGAAATTCGGCGCGCTCTCGCACCTCGTCAAGGAGGGCGAGCCGTTGAGCTTGAGCGAATGCGCCATGAAGATGACCTGTGTCCGCTCGAATATGACGCAGCTCGTGGACCGTCTCGAGGCCGATGGGCTTGTGCGCCGTGTGGAGGATCCCGAGGATCGCCGTGCAGTGAGGGCCGCCGTGACTCCGCTCGGCAAGGAGCGCCACGCCGCGGGCGTGCGGGAGGTCGAGAAAGTGCAGGCGGAGTTCGCCAAGACGATTTCAGACATCGACCACGGCACGCTCGAGCGCGTCCTGTCAGCGATCAAGTAGCTTTTTTTTAAGTGAATAGTACATATATGAAAAGTGCAGGTAAGAAGCTTAATCTGCAAACCTTTTTTCAATACTCGAGAAATCATCTACTCCAGGAGAGCGCCGTGAAGAACATTTTGTTTGTCTTGAGCAGCCCGCGCGGCTGGAAGTCCTATTCGCATCAATTCGCCGGCCATATCGTCGATGACCTGAAAGCGCGTCACCCCGGCGCGAAGGTGGTCGTGCGCGACGTGGCGAAAGAACCCCTGCCGCATGTCGACGAGGCGTTCGCTACCGGACGAGTCCAGCCGCCGGAAAAACGCAGCCCGGCGGAAGCAAAAGCCCTCGCGCTATCGGACGTGCTGGTGGACGAGCTCGCCGCGGCCGATGTCGTCGTGTTCGCCGTCCCCATGCACAACTTCGGCCTGCCTTCCAGCCTGAAGGCGTGGATCGACCACGTCGTGCGCCCCGGGCGCACCTTTTCCTACAGCGAGAAAGGCCCCGAAGGACTGCTGAAGGGCAAGAAGGCCGTGGTCGTGGTCGCGCGCGGCGGCGTCTATTCCGAAGGGCCCGCGAAGCAGCTCGACTTCCAGGAGTCCTACCTCCGCGCCGTCCTCGGATTCATCGGCATCACGAACGTCCACGTGGTGCGCGTGGAAGGCGTGGCGATGGGCGAAGAGGCCCTCAAGAACGCGATGGCGTCCGCCAAGGCCCAATCGGAAGAAGTGGTGCGCGAGTTCGCGTGATCCGAAACTCAAACGGAGATCGGTCATGAGCACTTTGGCGCGCACTTTCCTCAAAAGCGGGCTGGTCCTGGCCGCGATCCTCCTGTTGCCGGGCGCTCTGATCGGCGCACCGCTTCTCTGGTGGCTCGGTCACCGCCGAAAAACGCCGCGGCAGCCGACGTGGAAGGCATGCTCCTGACACAACGTTGTCAGCAGCCCCGGCGCAGACTCGGCGGCCACTGCACTCACCGCCCAATGGCTCTTATCAAAAGGATTTGAACATGCGCAACACACTCAAAACTGCGGCTCTCGTGCTCGCCCTTGCCGCGTCGACTTCTCCCGCGGAGGAACTGACGCCGGACGTACTCGTCAAAACCATCTCGCTGGAGGTACTCGCCACGATCCGCCAGGACAAGGACATCCAGTCCGGCAATCCGAAAAAGATCGCGAGCCTCGTCGAGGCGAAGATACTGCCCCACTTTGATTTTGCGCATACGACCCGGATCGCGATGGGCGCCAACTGGCGGCGCGCCAGCCCCGAGCAGCGCGAGCAGCTCGTTCGGGAATTCAGGGCGCTTCTCGTGCGCACGTATTCCAGCGCGCTCATGAGCTATCGCGACCAGGTGCTCGAGTTCAGACCCTTGCGCGCCCAGCCCGGGGACACGCAAGTCACCGTCAGGTCGGAAGTCAGGCAATCGGGGGCTCAAGCGGTTTCCATCGATTACGAGATGGAGAAGACGCCGTCGGGATGGAAGGTGTACGACGTCAAGATCAGCGGTGCGAGCCTCGCGGCCACCTACCGCGACACTTTCACCGAAGAAGTCCGCAACCACGGCATCGAGGGCCTGATCGATTCTCTCTCGAGCAAGAATCGCCAAAACGACGCGCGGCGCGCGCCGATCAATACCTAACGCGGGCTTACACCCGCTCCAACTGAAAGGAAGCAAAATCATGAAAATCAGGGACTCCCATTTGGCCGCCGCTGCAGCACTGTCTGTCGCCGCGGCTGCAGCACTCCTCTCCGGGTGCGAGCCCGCCAATTCGCAACCGCATGCAGGCATGCGGCCACCCGAAGTCGCCGTCGTAACGGTGCAGCCGCAATCGGTGCCGGCGACCTTCGAATATGTCGGCCAGACCGCGGGCTCGCGCGAAGTCGAGGTGCGTGCGCGCGTGACGGGAATCGTCCTGAAACGCAACTATCGCGAAGGCGCGCCGGTCGCGCAGGGGCAGTCGATGTTCACCATCGATCCCGCGCCCTTTGAGGTGGCCGCTGCGCGAGCCGAGGCTGCGCTCGCCAGCGCCGAGGCTAAGCTTGCGCAGGCGAAGCGCAACAGCGCGCGCCTCAAGCCGCTCTTCGAGATCAAGGCCGCGAGCCAAAAGGATTACGACGACGCGGCTTCGGCGGAGCAGGTGGCAGAGGCAGAGGCGAAGACCGCGCGCGCCAATCTGGCGGATGCACGGCTCAACCTCGGCTACACCCGGGTCGAGGCGCCGATCGCCGGCATCGCAAGCCGCGCGCAGCGTTCCGAAGGGAACTACGTGTCCGGCCCGGACGTCCTGCTCACCACGGTGTCGCAGATCGATCCGATCTACGTCTTGTTCGGCGTCTCCGACGAGGAGCGCGTCAGGCTCGCCCGCGAGGCCGACTCGGGACGCCTGGTGCTGCCCCGCGACGGGCGGTTCGAGGTGACTGTGAAGCTCGCCGACGGCAGCGTATACAAGGAAGCCGGCAAGCCCAACTTCAC
>WNGL01015119.1_pt1 | contig 10772 bp, 14 predicted proteins | sample 5400591 | NCBI WGS metagenome assembly WNGL01 (sample SAMN13153377, study PRJNA577476) | soil metagenome | isolation source: 80 cm soil or saprolite under Garry oak tree replicate 1 | place: USA:California | collected 2016-06-15
TCGCCTGGAACATGCTCTCCGGCAAATGCCTGTGCAGCAGCTTGCAGCCGCTCCAGGGTCAGCGTGTGCGAGTGTCCCAGGTGGATGTGGTAGAGCTTGCCTTGACGCCTACGGTACGCTTTCCAGTAGGAACCCCTGGTGGGGAGCACGCTCTTGTGCGCAGTAAAGCTGCCAACACTATCGACGAAAGAAAAAGCAGTATGGTCCTCCAGCCAGTCGTACCAGGCAGGGGTCCCAACGACGATTGGATTACTCTCTGTCTCTGACTGGTATAACCGCCCGCCTTCCACCCTCAGGCTGGTTCGGTGCATACGAATCCCCCTTTGTATCGCGCACTCAAAAGACACGCTCGAACTGACTCCTTCTGCAAAAGACAGAAGGAGCCAGGATATTCAATCCTCTTTGGTAAGAGTGCACCTAGCACATCACAATTTTATCATATCAGTTGCCAAAATGTTTTCGAAGAAATCACAACGATTGCATTTGCTTTACAACCATTCAGCCGTTTTCCCTTGGAAAGGGCAGAACGCCCAAAACTACCCCCTTTTCTATCCCCTGTGGGGTATAGCTTTTTCGCACGTCTGAGACTACTATTATTCTTAAGCACCATACCGTCCAAGTTTTCCGACGTAGCAATCGGCCTATCCGACTGGAATACTGGGAGTTACGTGAACTTGGTAGCATACAGGAGAAGAGAAAGGAAAAGCATATGAGCAGTCAAGAAGTATCTCGCGATCAGAAAGAACACTCGATCCTGACCCCCCTCGCTTCACTGGAGTTTTCCCGCAGGAACTTCGACAATCCCGCGTTAGAGTGGCGGCGCCTGTTCTCGGAGGTCCTGGGAACGTTCTTGCTGGTGATCGTGGCAGCCGGTGGAGGGACTATCAACGCGGTGAGCAACGGGCAAATCAGCCGTGCGGCAGCGGTGACCGCGCCAGGCCTGATGGTCTTGGCCGTGATCCTCTTCATGGGAGCTGTCTCTGGGGCCCACCTCAATCCCGCGGTCAGCATTGCGTTTGCTGTTCGTGGCGATTTCCCGTGGCGGCGTGTTCCCGGCTATATCATCGCTCAATTGGTCGGAGCCACCCTCGCGTGCCTGCTCCTGGCGGCATTGTTCGGCAAGGTGGGGTTGCTCGGCGCCACTGAGCCGGGGCCGGGCATCAACGACTGGCAGGCGTTGATTATGGAGTTTGTGCTGACGGCCGGCCTGGTGAGCACGATCCTGGGGACGGCCTCTCGAGCGCAGAACCTCGGACCGATCTCGGCGTTCGGGGTGGGTGCCTACATCATTCTCGCCGGGCTCTGGGCGAGCCCGATTAGTGGAGCGTCGATGAATCCGGCGCGCTCGTTCGGCCCGGATCTAGTGCTCCTCGACTTCTCCCACTACTGGGTGTACATCGTGGGTCCAATTGCCGGTGGGCTGCTTGCCGTCGGCATCGCCTACATCCTGCGGGGTCGTGGAACCGGCATCCAGGCCGCGCAGGGAAGATTGGAGGAGATTGTGGCTGAAAACACGGAACAGCCACGCGGGAGCGCAGATAACAAGTAGTTTTGGGCGAGGACGGGGTATTTTTCATCCCGTCCTCCGCCCCTCTCTTCCTGACACATGTTGAGAGTGCTTGAGTCTTCGCCCTTTACCGGTGGGACGAACCATCAGAGCGCGACCAGACACATCGAACATGAGAAAGGACATGGAAAATGACTGTATCAACCTCTTCTTCTGAAGGGATAACTACGTATTCAACACGCGCCGAGCGGTATGCGGCCGGTAAAGCCTTGCGTTCCAAAGCTCCCCGTACCAGCCATGGAGAGTGGGCCTCTGCTTCCGATCGTCCTGATCCAATAAGTCTGCTCGAAGAGTCCAACCACACGCGCGTGCCGGAACTGGTGCCCATCCGCTACGGACGCATGTCGCTCTCTCCGTTCACCTTCTTACGCGGCTCGGCGATCGTCATGGCGTCTGACCTGGCGAAGACGCCCGTCTCGGGCATCAAGGCGCAGATCTGCGGGGATGCGCATGTGAGCAACTTCGGCTTCTTCGCCACGCCAGAGCGCAACCTGGTCTTCGATGTCAACGATTTCGACGAGACGCTGCCGGGGCCCTGGGAGTGGGACGTGAAGCGCCTGGCTGCCAGCATCATGGTAGCTGGCCGGCAGAATGGCTACACGGCTCAAGAGAACCGGCAAGCAGTTGTCGGGAGTATACAGCAATACCATAGGTTGATGCAGCGCATGGCGAGCATGTGTCATCTCGACGTCTGGTACCAGCACATCGACATTGAGCAGATCATGGGGATGGCGAAAGGATGAGCCACCGCTGATCGTGCACGTCGTGGATCAAGGCGATGTCAAAAAGACGGAAGAGCATGAAGCCGAATGGATCAAGGACTATTTTGCTGCCTACCTGGGGACGCTGCCAGATGATCGCAAGGTGCTGCTCAGCAAGTACCATTTCGTCGACGTCGCTCGCAAAGTGGTTGGGGTGGGCAGCGTCGGAACGCGCTGCTGGGTCGGGTTGTTCATGGCAGGAGGGGACGGAGATGACCCGCTCTTCCTGCAGGTCAAGGAAGCAGATGCCTCGACGCTTGAACCCTACGTTGGGAAAAGTGCCTACGCCAACCATGGGGAGCGGGTGGTGCAGGGGCAGCGTCTGATGCAGGAAGCGAGCGACATCTTCCTGGGCTGGACGCATGGCGATGTCGCCGACCTCTATGTGCGCCAGTTGCGCGATATGAAGTTGTCGGCAGATATTGCGACCTTGACGAAGAGAGAGTTCGATCAGTACACCCGGTGGTGTGCCATGGCCCTTGCGCGAGCCCATGCGCGCAGCGGAGACCCGGCGCAGATCAGCGGCTACCTGGGCAACAGTGATCTATTTGCACAGGCGATTGCCCTCTTCGCCGAGGCCTATGCGGATCAGACCGAACGCGATCACGCTGCGTTGCTCGCTGCCATCAAAGAAGGTCGCATTCAGGCCGAGGTCGATGTATAGGCAAGCAAACGGGAGCGACTGGCAAAAGCGGAACAAACAGGCTGTAGGGACCGATTAAGATTTTTCACAAAATAATCTGGATATCGGAAAATGCACAAAGGGGCCGATAATGCAGTTTCAAAAAATAAGACGGATGATGAAATCAGCCCCTCCACTGTCACCCTGAGCGCAGCGAAGGGTCTGTCGCGCTGGGCAGAGAGATGCTTCGCTGCCCTCAGCGTGAAAGTGCTGTGACCCATACGGATTCCTGGATCAATGTGTTCATGTGCATTATCGGCCTATTTCATACACCTGCAAGTGAAAAGCAGGTTTTCACGAGTATGTCATAAGGAGGGTACCATGGCAAAAACAGCAAGCGACAAACCATCAACATCCGCCGACGAGGCATTGAAGCAACGAAAGAAGCAAGCCAGGCGAGAAGCGAAACTGATGCTGGCGATCGAGAAAGCGAAAAAGGATCTCAAGAAGGCACAGAAGAAGCAGGCGAAAGCACAGGCGCGTCTGGAGGCGCAAAGCACCTCTCTACACACACTTGAAACGCGTCTGGCGGAACTGCGCGCCCCAGGCCCGGAGCCTGCAATTGAGACGCCTCCACAAAGTGCAGAGCTTGAGCACCAACAAGAGCAATCCGTGCTGGAGAGCAGCATAGGTAGCTCTGATGGGAATCAACCGGCTTCGCCTGAAACAGGGGCCTCGACTTCCACTGACGAAGAGCAACACGCTCCTGTGGTAGAAGAGACCGCACCCTCGGAGGTCATAGTCGCGACCAAAGATATGATTGAAAGGGAAGCAGTACAAAACCAGGAAACCGCAACTGAAAGTGATACTTCCCCAACACCACCGGCGCCAGGGAAGGCACCTGCACATCAGGCGGCGGCGCGAACATCGACTGCCACGAAACGACCAGCCAGTCGTAGCCAAAGTACCAGGCAGCCACACTCAGATGCTGAGTAAGAGGAAACTCTTTCATGGAAATCGCCGAACAAGCAATCCACCTGCTGGCAAAGATGGCGACGGAGGTGCAGGCTCGCTTCACCGGTTTCAGCGACCTGGCGCACGGTTGGGAGCATGTCCACCGGGTCTATCATCTCGCCCTGTACCTGGCGGAGCAGGAACACGCCGGTGGCTTGATCGTGGGATGGCAGCTTTGCTGCATGATCTGGGACGCACCACCCGGGGTCCTTCGCGCTCGCATGCAGAACGCTCCGCTCAGCTTTCGAAGGAACTGCTGGCTTCCTATGACTTTCCCTATGAGACGCAGCACGCGATCCTCCACGCGATCTTGGCCCATAGTTATCGTCATGGCGTCGAGCCTGCGACGCTGGAAGCGCGTGTGCTGTATGACGCGGATCGCTGGACAGCCTGGGAGCGAGTGGGGTGATGCGCTGGGCCATGACCGCGAAGCACGGGCGCTGGCCCGAGATCAAGACCTACCATCCTGACGACCCGTTCGCGCTGTGGCGCGTTCCAGATGGGCAGCGCTATCTGCTCGACCGCTTCTTCACGAAACTCTTGAAGCTCCAGGAGGCGATGACGACGGCTACGGGGCGGGCCATGGCAGAGCGCCGCATGGCCTTTCTGCGCCTTTACTTGCAGGAACTCCAGCAAGAACTAACAGAGGGAGGATATGGCTATGACATGCCAGCAGAGGTCACGTATCGCTTGCCCTGGGACGAGAAGAGAGCAGAAGAGCAGAAGCAGGAACAGCCAGCGGAAGACCTGCAAGGCGGGAGAGACGTTGCAATCCATCGTATCTACGACGAGCAGCAATCGGCATGATGGGTATGTATTCTGCACTCGGGAAAGGGTCTACTCTACATCCTGACGTTCTCTCTCTCTAGATGTGCTCATTTATCTCCTCTGTTCTCCCTGATAACGATATCTGAACTCTCTCAACAGCAAATTGTCATGCTGAGCGGAGCGAAGCATCTGTCTGTTCTCCCTAATAACGATATCTGAACTCTCTCAACCCGCTTCGTTACCTCTTGCCAGGAGTGATGCTGCCTCCCGTGCGGGAATGCCGAGTGTGCCACACCGGTCAAGGCTGCGCAAGGATAAACCTCGCCCCACATCACCGTAACCGCACCCCGCACAGCCTTGACGCGACGTGTTCAGGCTGATCTAGGCGAAGAGGTGATGCTTAATCGTGGGCCATCTGGTCGATGCACGCGGTGACCGCCAGGATGAGGATATCGTCCTGCCCGGCTTCGATCTCCACACCGTAGGTGTCGCGCAATCGGAACCACTTCTTGGAAACCTCGGCCACCTTATCCCGGCCCTCGCCGATAGTGTACTCATGGTCGAGAATATTACCCTGCACCTGCAGGTCAGGCCCGCCTTTGATCTTGACAGTCCAGCGTTCGCGCAAGGGTGCAATCAAGGCCTTCTTGACCATAGCCATTTGATCGCCACCGGGGCCCTCAACTTCCATGCTGTCCTTGACGCGTAGCATGCGCTCCTGGATCTTGGCCAACTCCCTGCCACTGCGGTCCTCGAAGATGAGCGTCTGGCGCACCCGCAAGGCCTTACCATCTACTTTGAATACCTTCTCACCTCTGTTGTTTTCGATCCAGTAATCATCGCCGATGGACACAAGCTTTTCTCGCATCTGATAGTGGGTTTTGTCCTCGCCACCACCGCGCCTCTCCTGACGCTCTTCTCTTCTTCTGCGCATAACTGTATCTCCTTTGTGTTTGCATTTAAATGCTACTTTGAGCAATCCCTGGTATCATTTCCGGGTTATGCCCTGCTGCTGAAATCTTCCATAACTTTCTGCACTCTCTCTTTGTATGATAGCATATTTTCTCCTTTTTCTTTTTGAACCGTATGGGGCAGCCCCCGCCCGCGTCGTGTTCAAATGAGCGTCTCACAACATCCCTCAACGCATGCGCCGCCGCGTGCGCCGGTGCATACCCATGACCGAAACCGGCGACAACGGCCTGCCGATTGGGTCAATGAACAGCGAGCACGGTCCCGCACTGACCGGTAGCGTCCCGTCAAGGACTTCGACTTTGTAGGTGAGGGTATCCCCGTCCAGTTGCGGATCGCGCAAGGCCACTGTCACTTCTTCGGGGACCGTGTCCCCGTCCTCCAGGAAGGACACAACCGCGTTCGGCGGATCGTCGGCGAAACTGTTTTCGCCCTCGCCCCACTGCTCGACGAACTTCCTGGAGTGCAGGTGACCCACGACCCGCTCTGGCCTGTCCGCAAAGAACAGGGTTGAGTGTGCTAGCCCGTGAAACATCATGCTGCCGTCGCTGCTCGTCAGCCCGCTGGCACTCTGCACAAACATGGCCTCGATGTTCTCGACATTCGGCTCAGTATTTTCGCTCATAGATTCATTCCATTCGCATACACATATGTTACACGCACATCAACAGAGAACAGTTCGGTGTTTTCGCTCATGAGTTTGTTTCGTTCGTAACGTTCTTTTAGTATAGTCGAAGACGCGCGCGAAAGCTATACCCCACAGGGGATAGCTTTCGCGCGCGTCTTCGACTACAGTTCTTCTTAAGGAACGTGATGTGCACGTTTTGCGATGAAAGAAGAGAAACATGGCAGAAAAAAGCAAGCAAGGAACGAAAGAAAAGCGTGGCTCCAGCAGTGCGAATCAGGAACGTGAGACGGCCGATCAACTGCAAGGTGCAGCAACCACGATGGCAGCTGCCGGTGTGTTGGACGTGGCCGGTGGTGCCGAGCAGTTACAGGCTGCCAGCGATACGGCGACCGCAAGCCGGGTGATGCTCGCCGAAGGAGCCAGCGATGCGACCAAGGGAATTGATGCGGCCAATGCCGCGCGACTCGCTGGCAAGTTTGGCGAAGCGGTCGCTACCGCGGGCGCGCGCGATGTGACGCAAGCGGCCGATCTGCTGGCAGAATCCGGAGATTTAGCGGTGCAGAGCGCGATCGTCAGCGCGATGAGTGCCGCCGATTTGGATCGCGGGATGGAACTCGCCTCGGTCGCCGGGCAGTTAGGGGCTGCCAGCGATATGATGGAAACGCTCGGGATGCCCGTGCTCGCCGCCTTTTTGGACGCGAAGGGCGAGCAGGTGCAACGGATCGCGGTCAAGATGCTCTTGCGTGCGGGTGCAACGCGGGCACTGGCGGCAGCCATCGCAGAGACCGGCGTCGAGGTTGGCGATCTCGGCGCCGATGAGTTCGTGAAGGGGATCACCCGACTTGCCCAGGCGCAATCTATCGAGTCCCAGAGCCAACAACTGGCTCAAGCTGGCGTCGAACTGACGGAGCAGGGAGTGGCAGAGATGGCAGCGTCACAAGAGACGCGCCAGGCAGCAGAAGAGATGGCAGCAGAAGGCGTTGCTGGCATAGCCACAGGTGCAGAGGAAGTTGGCGAAGCGGAAACGATTGAAGCTGTGGCTGACACCATCGAGTAGAAAACGCAACGCGTGTCGTGTGTAGACGTACAGGGTGTACACTTCAAAGAGCAGGAGCGCATACACCCTGAATGCATGGCCATCCTTGTGGATAGCCGGAAAGGAGGAGAATAATTACTATGGCTACAACATTGTCCTTATGGCATGACACACCGGCCAGGCAAGCGATTGTCGACTATGTCGCCGCCGTCACCGACCATAAGAGCGCCGATTTCATTCCGGAGCGTGACCGCATCGTCGTCTTCGACAACGACGGCACGCTTTGGGTGGAAAAGCCGGCCTATATCCAGCTCTTCTTCGCCATCGCGCGCTTGAAGCAGATGGCCGAGGCGGACCCCAGGCTGTTGGCCCAGCCGGACTTCAAGGCAGCAGCAACGGACGACATGGGCTACTTCGCCAAGCTCGACCCACACGCTGGCGGCGATGTCAAAGCACTGATGAAGGTCGTCTACGACTCCCACGCAGGCATGTCCGAAGATGACTTTGAGCTTATGGTCAAGACGTACCTGGAAGCGGCCAGGCATCCGCGCTTTGGCGTCCTCTACAAGGATCTGACCTACAAGCCGATGGTGGAACTCATCCGCTACCTGGGCGACCATGACTTCAAAGTCTTCCTGGCATCGGGCGGCGGCATGAGCTTCATGCGCGTCGCTGCGGAAGAGATCTACGGCGTTGCCAAAGAACGGGTGATTGGGAGCAATATCACCTTTGAGACACTGATGACTGCCGACGGGCCGGTGATCATGCGCAAACCGGGCCTAGTCGATCCCGTCGACGACGGGCCAGGTAAGCCGGTCAGCATCCAACTCCACATCGGCCAAAAGCCAGTGCTCGCGGGTGGCAACTCCGATGGGGATCTGCATATGCTGTGGCTGGCTGAGAAGAGCGGCCATCGCTCGCTGTCGCTGCTGGTGAATCATGACGACGCCGACCGGGAATATGCCTACGCGAATGGCACCGAGCAGGTCATGCCGCTGGCCAAAGAACATGGTTGGCTCGTGGTCAGCATGAAGAACGATTGGAAGACGGTCTTCTGATCGTGAGAGGCGACATGTGCAGCAGGTTCGTCGCCTCTCTGGAGAACCTCAAGGCCGCCAGTGAGGTGGCGACGGCAAGCCGGGTGATGCTCGCCGAAGTAGCCGACGTGATCTACAGGCGCGTTCGATGCGCCGCTTTGTCCAAGGAAGGCGAATGCAGGTTGAGGCCGATGTGTGATTTCTTCAGGTCTCAAATGCCCATCGCACGCTCAATGTGACGGTGCGCACACGAGACGTGCGATTGGCTGCTCAAGTACCCGCCTTTCCAAAGCACCAGGCCAAAATCTATTCCCATTTCTATCCCCTATGGGGTATTGCTTTCGCGCGCGTCCTCGGCTATCCTTATTCTCAGAAGGACAGCACTGTCATGCTGAGCGCAGCGAAGCATCTCGACAGACCCTTCGCTGCGCTCAGAGCTTGCCCTGAACGAAGTGAATGGGGTGACAAGAAAGAGCCAGAGGAACGCTATTGGAATGCGTTGCCGCAGCAGGAGGAGGACAGCACTGTCATGCTGAGCGCAGCGAAGCATCTCGACGCCCATCCGCTCTCGCCCTATGGAATCCTGGACCTGTGTCTTAGGTTGATGCATATCGGTCGCCCTTGGTGCCAGCCCACAGAGGGAGCAGCTTCCCCAAGTCTGACTTCTGCCACAAGCTCTTATTCATAAAGGAGGAACACACGATGGACCATACCCTACAAGTGCTGGCGAATCTGGCCGTTGCCGTCTTCGTCATCTCGAGCATGCTGAGCATGGGACTGAGCCTGACCATGCAGCAGATCCTGGAACCGTTGCGCAATGGCAGGCTGGTCATCCTGGCCCTGGTGCTCAACTTTCTGGTGGTGCCTGCCCTGGCCTACGGCCTCGCAAAGACCATCCTGGCCAACCAGCAGTCGCTGGGCACCGGCATGATCCTGCTGGGAACGGCGGCAGGCGCTCCTTTCCTGCCCAAGCTGACGCAGGTTGCCAAAGGCAATCTCGCCTTTGCCGTGGGACTGATGGTTCTGCTGATGGTGGTCACCATTATCTACCTGCCCCTCGTCCTGCCGCTCTTGCTAACAGGCGTCACGGTGAATCCGTTACAAATCGCCACCACCCTCGTGGTATTGATGTTGATCCCACTGGCCATCGGGCTGTTCATGAAGGCCCGCTATGAATCTGCTGCTGCTGGCCTGCAACCGGTCATGGCCCAGGCATCGAACTACAGCATCATCCTGGTGCTCGTGCTGATGCTGGTGCTCAACTTCAGCAATGTCATTTCCATCATCGGCACCGGTGGCATTCTGGCCCTGGTGATCTTCATTGTCGTCTCGTTTGTGCTGGGATACTTTGTAGGTGGGATCGGCAGTGACAGCGGGATCAAGAGAGTCGCGGGTCTGGGCACGGCGCAGCGTAACGTGTCGGCGGCCCTGGTGATCGGAACCCAGAATTTCAGCAGCGATGCAAACGTGACAGTCATGCTCATTGTCGGCGCGCTGTTCATGCTGGTCATTCTGATGGTCGCCGGTGGGGAAATGGGACGGCGCAGCCAGGGAAAGGCAGCGGAGCAAACACCCGCTGGGGCATCGTAAGGCTGAGAGTAAGAGGGCAAGGAGCGAAGACGGCCTCGGTCGCCTTCCCTCTCTTTCAGAACGGATCCCTTGCCCTACCTAAAAGGAGAGGAGCGATTCATGAACAAATGAATCGGTTTATCCGTAGGTGCCGATTTATCGCGCACACCGCCGATTTATCAGCCCTCGGTGGATGTTCCGATATCTCAATTAAAAAGTTCATCTGCATCATCGGCCCCTGGTGGATGACATGTGGCCGTTCAGTGGCTTCATGCTTCATTCGTCTGTACAAATTCTTTTGGCATAGCCTGGCCAGTGGGTCACGAAAAAGAAGGAGATGATGAAAGGCAATACATATGACAGGGTGTTAGACAGTTTACAAGGTGCACAAACACTACCAAGAACTACCCGGCTCTTCTTTGCACGCGCTTAAAAAAGAGTGGCAATGGTTTCTCCGGAGGCGTCCGGCGCGGGGTAGAACAGGAGCAAAAGGGATCCTGCCTGCTCGAGCGAGCGGCCAGAAGAGCCGTAGTGTTCAACATTGATAGCTCTATAGAAAACGGCATGGCCTGCATCACCGAGGGAGCAAGCGGCTTTCCCAATGCCAATGGCCACATCCCATTCGAGAACGCCACCATCGCCGAGGTGCTCAACGAGAACGGCTTCAACACCTATATGCTCGGCAAGTGGCATCTGTGCGCCGAGGATGAGATGAACATGGCCTCCAGCAAGCGCAACTGGCCGGTGGGACGCGGCTTCGAGCACTTCTATGGCTTCCTGGGCGCCGAGACCAACAACTGG
>WNGL01016555.1_pt1 | contig 10771 bp, 4 predicted proteins | sample 5400591 | NCBI WGS metagenome assembly WNGL01 (sample SAMN13153377, study PRJNA577476) | soil metagenome | isolation source: 80 cm soil or saprolite under Garry oak tree replicate 1 | place: USA:California | collected 2016-06-15
CGAAGCGCGCTACGCGGAGCGGAATCGGTCTTACAACATGCCCCCGGCGCTGGTGGACATTCCCGTGGATGGACCGGCGGCGGAGGTTTATCGCATCAGCCCGGAGGAGAAGTGGCGCGTGACTCGCACCCAATGGCGGGTGTCGGGCCAGGTCTCCGGACCCGTCGAAGGCGGTGGCCGCGCCTCCGGTTACTTCACCTCGGCGTCCGGCATCACGATTTTCCGTGGCAACAATTGGCCGCAAGAAAATCTTGGCGATGCATTCATAGCCGAGTGCGCCAACAACCTGGTGCACCGAAAAAAAGTCCGGCCCCAAGGCGTCGGCGTCCTGGCTGAGCGCCCGCCCGACGAGCAGACCAACGAGTTCCTGGCTTCGACCGACATCTGGTTTCGCCCGGTGCAACTGGCCAACGCGCCGGACGGCACGTTGTATATCGCAGACATGTATCGCGAAGTGATCGAACATCCCTGGTCGCTGCCGGAGTCCATCAAAAGACTCCTCGATCTGAACGCCGGCAACGACCGTGGCCGCATTTACCGCGTGGTGCCGGAGGGATTCAGGCAACCCAACCCGCCGCGCCTGGGGCAAGCTTCCACCAGGGAACTGGTCGCCGCGCTCGAACATCCCAACGGCTGGCATCGCGACACCGCCGCGCGCCTGCTTTACGAACGCCAGGATAAATTGGCCGCGCCGCTTTTGGCGGACCTGATCGAGAAGTCAAAATCGCCGCTGGCCCGGCTGCATGCGTTATATGCGCTGGATGGCCTGGGAGCTTTGAAAGAGGCGCACGTGCTAAGAGCGTTGAACGATTCCGATGCCTCCGTCCGCGAACACGGGATCAAACTGTCGGAAAAATTCTTCCGCAACGGTGTTCCTTCGCCCGAACTATGGCCCAGGCTGAATGAACTGGCCAATGATCCGGCCATTACGGTCCGCTATCAACTTGCGTTCACCCTCGGCGAGATGAAAGGGCGGGCTAAAATCGCGCCGCTGGCCGCCATCGCCAGGCGGGACCTGGACAGTTCCTGGACGCAAGCGGCAATCCTGTCATCGCTCGCTGAAGGCGCCGGCGAACTGTTCGCGAACCTTTCCGCTGATAGCGGCGTGAGCGGTTCCAGGCCCGGCCAGGAATTTTTGCGTCAGCTCGCCCTGCTGGTCGGCGCAAAGAACAACAAAGGGGAGGTCGCGCAAGTCCTGGGCTTTCTTGCCACCGTCAACGAGCCTGCCCGCAGCTTCGCGCTGGCCCGCGCGTTGGGCGAGGGATTGCAGCGCGCCGGAAGCTCGCTCGCCGCATTGGGCGGCAATGTGACGGAGCTTCTCGTCTCTGCCGGCAAGACCGCTGCCGACAACCAGGCAGCCGAAGCGACCCGCGCCCAGGCCGTTCAGTTGCTGGGCATGACCAGCTTCGCAGAGTCGGGCAGCATGCTCCTTTCTTTGCTGAACCAAAGCCAGCCGCAATCCGTCCAACTCGCCGCCATTTCAACTCTGGCGCGTTTCTCCGATGACCACGTTGGCCCCGGACTGACCAAGCGCTGGGACAGCCTGACGCCGCGGTTGCGCGCCGAAGCGGTGGCGGCTTTGCTCGCGCGCCCGGACCGGGCCATCGCTCTCCTGCGGGCGATTGAATCCGGCGCGATCCGTTCCTCAGCCCTTGATGCCACGCAGATTAAATTCCTCCGAAATCATCGCGACAAAAGCGTCCGCGAACTCGCAGTCAAAGTGCTCGCCACACCCGCCAGCAGCCGGCAGCAGGTAATTGAGGCCTTCATGCCCGCGCTGGACTTGAGAGGCGACCCGCTCCACGGCAGGAAGATTTATCAGGAGCGTTGCATCCCCTGCCATCGGCTCGGCGGCGAAGGCAGCCCCCTTGGGCCCGACCTCGTGACGGTCAGAAATACCGGCAAAGAGAAAATGCTGGTGAACATTCTGGATCCGAACCGCGAGGTGCATCCCGAGTTTGTCAGTTACCTGATCGAGACCAAGGATGACGAGAGCCTGATCGGATTGATCGCCAACGAGACCGCGACGACTGTCACCCTGCGCCAAGCCTACGGCAAAGAAAATGTCATCAGCCGTTCCGACATCCAAAAGCTGCAAAGCCAGGGCCAATCGTTAATGCCCGAAGGCCTGGAAGCCGGCCTGACGCCGCAGGATTTGGCCGATCTCATCGAGTACATCGAAACGGCAGACGCCGGAAAATGACCAACGGACGACAACAAAGAGATTTCGTTACGTCTCCATGGTCCACTCCGAGTCCGAAGCAGGTAGGGCGCGTCACTCCGTGCGCGCCGTTCGGGGAGTTGAATCCAGTTTGCGGCGCGCACGGAGTGACGCGCCTACCCAGCATGTATCGAAATTTCTTTGTCACAGCACAAGCGGTCAGTAGGCAATAATCATTCCTGCCTGGCTTAGCGGAATGAATTGGCCGTTGCCGATGTACTGCAGTTCGACCGCCGAGCCCTGCTCGCCCAGCAAAAACCCCGAAATGCCGGGGGTGGTAAAAGTCGTGGAGGTATAGATCTGGCCATTGTAAACCACAGCGATAAGTTTGCTTCCGTCCCACGATGAGGCGGCGGCCTGCCAATTCCGACTGCTGTCCCGCGCTACCCACGTGACGCCCGAATCCGCAGAAGTGTAAACTTGCGCAGCCGAGACGCCGGCGACGAGTCTGCTGCCATCGGCTGAGGTGTAAATGTGTCCGCCAACGACCACCGCGACCAGTTTGGCACCCTCAGTTGAGGAGGCAACCGCTTGCCAGGTCCGGCTGTTTTCGCGTGGCAGCCAGCTCAGGCCAGAATCCGTGGAGGTGTAAATCTGTCCGCCGCCGACATTAACCACGGCCACCAGTTTGGTTCCATCGGCCGAGGAGGCAACCGCCTGCCAGGCGCGGCTGCTGTCCCGCGCCGTCCAGTTCGTTCCGGAGTCGGTGGAGGTATAGAGTTGTCCGCCATTGACGCCCGCAACGAGTTTGGTGCCATCGGCCGAGGAAGCAACTGCCTGCCAATTCCGGCTGGTGTCCTGGGCCGTCCAGTTGGTTCCGCAATCGGTGGAGGTATAAATTTGTCCGCCAAAGATCCCCGCGACCAGTTTGGCGCCATCGGCAGAAGAGGCGACGCAACGAAAGTTGCCGCCCGCTAATTGTGGTGCCCAAGTCATGCCTGAATCCGTAGAAGTGTAGATTTGTCCGCCGCCAAGATTGACCCCCGCCACCAGTTTGGTGCCATCAGCCGAGGAAGCGACGCAGTACCAGCTCCGGCCGACGTCGTGCGGCGTCCAAACCCCGCCGATGATGTTGCCCGGAAGATTCTTGGCTTGCACAATCTGGCCCGGGTTCTGGGTAAGTTTCCAACCCGCCAGGCCGCTGCCGGAGACCCGCACGACGTCACCGGTATTGGGCGAACTCGGCAGCGTCACCGTCGGCAGCGAGTCACTCGTCAACAGGTACGCGCTGTTGGGCTGCGCGGTTAGGTTGGCGCCGGAAACCACCTGCCAGGTAACGCCGCCCCCGCCCGAAGCGCTTGCGGAAATTTGCAGAGTGTTTGCGGCCGGCGTCAGCGTGATATTGGTCCCGGCAGAGAGCGTTACGGCATCGCTCAAACCATTGAGGCTCTTGACGACCTGTCCGCTGGCAATCTTGCCTGAGGTGATGCTTGAGTCCTGAATGCCCGTCCCGGTCACCGCATTGGCAGTCACGCTGCTCGCCGTGACCGCCGTTGCGGCCAGGACGGCAGTTCCCGCGTTGGTCGCATAAAGCGCGTACGGGGTGGCAGTCAAGGCCTGGCGTGGGTTCAAGACCGTGTAAACGTTCCCGCTGCCGTTGGTGCGCACGCCGATCTCCAGCCAGAGAGCTGCGCCGGTGAACGCGCCTGCGCCGAAATCCAGCGTGACCGTGAACAGACCGTCAGTCACGGAGACTGGCGCGCGCGTATTCGTGTTACCCACCGGATTTCCGGCCACCAGAGCATCGCGCAAATAGAATTGGAGATCGTAGTCGCCGGTGGCAGGACTGCCATTGTCCATAAGCCGGCCCTGATAGCCGAAGGCCGTCCCTTGGGCGCGGAGATTGAGGGCGGCGATAAACAGCGCCATGATGGGCGCCAGGCGTTGCGCAACCATAAGAAGTGTTCTCATAAGGTGAGGCTCAAACCGAGTTGACGGTTTTCCCATGAACGAGCGCCGAGATGAAAACCAACCTCAGCCCGGAGGACAATCCTTTTTCTGATTGGTGATCGGTTGCCCTTGCGCATGCTGGTACTGCGGCAAGATCCTTCGGGTCCTCCGGCTTGGATTCTGAGTCGTGGGGCTTACGTGACCGCGACCTCGCTGGGCGGACGGCGCAGCCGCGACCAAAGACAGATGTACTTCAGTTGTCCACATTAAAGGAGATCACTTGCTTGAATTTCGTATTTGAGAGCTTTGAGTTCTCTCGCTAGTTCCAGACGCCATGAACCTGAATCATCAAATTTCTTGTACAGGACACCTGCGTAATCGGAAGGCATTTCAAAATTAGGAATATTTTTGTGGAGTGCAAGCACTCGTTCGCGGCCAAGTTTTCCCAGGAAGAAACCAAGTTCTAACACAACGTTTTGCCGTGCCCGAGGCCGTGCCGATTTTGGTCCGGCGGTCTTTGGATAACCCATGTCATCTGGCGACAGGAGGATGACGGCGAAACCGACATCCGAGTAACTGACAAACTTCTCGATAATTGTGCGCCCTCCGTCTGGTTGTTCGTGAAGAATTATGGGTTCGAGTCCAAAATGCTCAAGCGTGCGAGCCACCGCCTCTTTCATTTCGTTATCATGGCCATGAACAACAAATACCTTAGTTGAAATTGTATTCACGGTTTGCAGCGATGCCGCAGGACCACTCAGCTCAAGGTCTTCCAACATAGTGTTACAAAGATTCGTGAATTGGGCCTTTCCCGTGGCCCAAGATTGTTCGTACGGCTCCTCCCCCATGCTTTCCCAATAAACGGCCGGGTAGAAGTGCACGGAGTCCAAATCCTTCAGGTACGGAGAAGACGAATCAAACAGCTTCGTAATCACCAGTTTTGCACGCTTTTGGAGTGCATCTACTTTGTTCGAGTCCCGATGCGGTAACTTGGAAAGATCATCCAGAAGTGAATGAATTAGCGATACCGGGTCCTTTCCGTTTTTCATTTGGACTTCGTTGCGATTGGCTGTGGAATTGCCAGTTTTTTGATAGGCTTCGCTCAAGTTAGTTGTCACCTGTCCAGCATCCGGCTGCCTGGCCAGCCGGGATTCACCACTCCGCCAAAGACGGTCTTGCTCTTGCCAATGGGTCAATTGTTCGGTGCCTTGTTTGGTCAACCGCATCTCAGATTGGTTCGGAGAAACAACAATCCAACCGGCTTTTCTCCAGCCTTGGAGTATTGAGTCGGCAGAGAGGCTGCCTATGCAGCCGTTGTATCCCAGCAGGTGCAGCCGTTCCGAGACCCGTAGTGTTTCGTCGGCCCTGCCGTCCGACAGGCTTGGCCAAATGCATATTGCGGCGTGGCGCATCTGAGCATCTTTATCCCATTCCACGGCGCTTTCCCTTTCTAATTGCTGCACATGGTAGGGCCTTTGGCGTTACATTGCAAGTTCGTCATCACCTGTCAAATGTTCGGGCAAAACTGTCGGAACGAGTTCCGTTGACGTACCTTACCGAATTGCCGACAGGCGCCAGAGCCTGGTGGACTGAAAAATTGCGACCTGCAACAGAAGCCGGACGAAGCCTTTCCAAATGGATAACCTCCGGCTCCATGACAGTCCTTCACGTGACCGGCAGCAGCCGCTTGCTTGACCTGCCGGATGGTTATCCGCGAGCGGGTATCCCGCTACTGCAGCTTGCTTTTCCGCCATCACCTTCGCCCGCTCAGCTTAGCCATGTGGCGCACGCGGCGCGTTATCAGCGCTGCGGCTCAGCGCCGCTCGCGGGCAGAGCCCCCGCTTGCCCGGACGCAATACTTGCTGCGCCGGACATTGCATGTCGCACCTCAGAGATCGCCTGCGCTATAAATGGCTTGCGATATACCTTTCTGAACGCCCGTTGGAATTGAGGCGAATTCCGAAACCCCCGAAACAGAGGCCAAGTCGCATAATCCCTCTGGGGGATAGATCTCCCAAGCTCCAGAACCAGCGACGCGGCACGATCAAACTCATCCCGGAGCACGCAACAAGCCAGCTTGAACTTCGCCTCCGAAGCACTCCAGTCCACGGCAGACAGAACCTCCTCCACCTTTTCGGGCCTGCCACCCCACTTGTAGGCGATCGCCAGATTCACACGAAACATTTTTTGAAACCGATCAGTGGAAACGAGCTTGCACGGCATCCCCAGCGCAAACTCAAAAACGATGGAGGCAAGGTCGCACCTCTCCTCACGCAGCATGTCAAAACCCACGTCGTTCAAGCAAAGGTCAGCTTCCGCCAAATGCTCCGGGAACGCCCGCCTGAGGACAGCCTGCCCCACGCGCAAGCCTATCTCGAAGAAAACTCGACACGCTTCCTTAAAATAGCCGGCCTCTAGGACTAAATGGGCTCCAGCGCACGGCACGGCAGCCTTCGGCAAACCCGCTTTTTCGCAAGCGCTGAGGTACTGCGGGGTCACCACCCCTCCGCTGTGCACGATAAGGTTCCGCCGCTCCGTTATCTCGATGAAGCTGGGATACTTGGCAAAGTGCTCAATTATGCCAATCTTGAAATGCTCGTCAAGGTAATCAATAACCATGCTGTGAGACTGGCGAAAAATCTTATCTATTTCTCTATCGATGAAGGAAGCAAAAATCTCATCCAGAGAAGAAGCGGCGAGAAAATCATCGTACGAAAGAGTCCTACCACTTCCTTTGAGCCTTTCCCTGTTGCTGCCATAGACGACGCGGAGCAGCTCAGCCACGAACTCATCGAATTGAGAAACCAGCAGTACGATGGAGTGTCCTCGGAACATCACACCTGCCCGGGCGATCCGCTGAGCAGGCTTTAATAGCTCTTGCAGCTTATCCAACAACAGGGGCTCATTCTTGGGCTTCCCCTTGACGATCGCCGCGATTTCCTGGACTAGGTGGGAAACCCTCGAGATTCTCTCCGTATCCTTGGCTTTCAGGACGGGAAGGACGTCCTCAAACATTTCATCCGCACACTGAACACGGTTCAAGAACTCCACCAAGCTCTGAATCACACTCACGTGGGGTGCTGCCTTCTGAGGCACGACTTGCTTCTGCCGAGCTTCTCTTTTCCCAACCGGATCAGATGTTTTTGGAGCTGCCACGCCGACCAGAGTGCCAGGATCAAAAGAAAAGGCAAATAGCCCGCTGCTCTGTCGGAGCCCGGCCATCCCGCAGCACGGCCCCGGACGGCCCAATGCTCTAAAGAGGACAATTTCCGCGGTGCCTCCAGACCCTGCAGTTCCGCAAGGAAGCCAACGCCATTTGCGTTTTGCGGACCTGCCATATATTCTGCGCGGAAAGCCGGCTGGTTGCTCGCGGTCGTTAGCTGGATTGGGAAACGACATGAATTTTCTGCGCACGATAACACTCTTGGGATTGGCTGGCATACTGCTGCTTCGCATTTCCTTCGGTGCGGAAAGGGAAGAGGGTTCCAATGATTCAAGAGCATTACGCCGGCCTCGGCATCCTGAAACCACAAACGCGCTCTCCAGTCTCCACATCAAGAAAGGTTTTCGGGTCGAGTTGGTTGCCGCCGAGCCGATGGTCCTCGCGCCGCTGGCTATGGCCTTTGACGAAAACGGCCGCTTGTTCGTCGTTGAAAGGGGAGATGATCCCGACAGCGGTGACCCGCATCTGGGCCGCATTCGGCTGCTCGAAGATACCGACGGCGACGGCGTGTACGATGCCAGCACAGTCTATGCGGACAATTTGACCTGGCCCTCCGCCGTGGCCTGCTATGACGGGGGCGTCTTCGTAGCCGCAACTCCGGACATCCTCTATTTCAAAGATGCTCGCGGGGACGGAGTGGCGGACGTGCGCAAGGCCGTCCTGACGGGGTTCGGCAGAACGGCAGACAAGTTGCAGGCGCAGACACTGGTAAACAGTTTCCAGTGGGGCCTGGACAACCGCATTCACGGCGCGACCGCTGGCCTCGGTGGCCGCGTTGTGTCCACGAATGCGCCCGACGCTGCCCCACTTGCGCTGGGGCGGAGCGACTTTTCATTCGACCCGCGCGCGCTAACCATTCTTCCCGAAACCGGCCCGGCGCAGTCGGGTCTGACCTTCGATAGCCGCGGGCGAAGGTTCGCCTGCGATCCTCGACAACCCTTGCGGTTGGCGATGTATGAGCGGCGTTACGCCTTGCGCAATCCTTTCTTTCCGAGAGCACCTGAATGGCTCGACGTTCTGAGCCCGGCCACGCCGATTTTTCAATCCGTTGCCAATGCGCAGTCTCGCCCCGGCGGCTCGCGCCCGGCTTCAATCAACCCCCCGGCGCCGGCAGCAACCCAAGGGACGAACACGTTAGCTCCCAGTTGGTTCACGATGGCGCGCGGCTCCGTAGTTTATCGCGGGAGTGCCTTCCCGTCGAATTACCTCGAAAATGTGTTCATCGCCGACCCTGCCGCGCACCTCGTTCATCGCGCCGTGCTGCGTGAGAGCGGTCTGGAGACCATCGCGCAACGTGCTCCGGACGAAACCAACACTGAGTTTCTGGCTTCGACGGACGCTTCGTTTCAGCCCATGCAAATCATCAATGGTCCGGACGGCGCGCTCTACATCGCCGATAAGCAAAGCGCCGCAACCAACGGGCGCATCTACCGGGTCGTGCCGGAAGGCTTCGTTTTGCCCAAGCCTCCGCAGATGCGCAAGGCCAGGACCTACGATCTGGTCGCCCTGCTGGCGCACACTAATGGCTGGCAGCGCGATACCGCGGCGCGACTTTTGTACGAACGGCGGGATCTGGCCGCGGCGCCGCTGTTGACGAACATGCTCAACCGCAGCAAGGTCCCCCTGGCACGGCTGCACGCGCTGCACACCCTCGACGGTTTGGGCGCGTTGAGTGACGGCCTGGTGCTCAAGGGCCTGGGCGACACTGACGCGCGGGTGCGCGAACACGCGGTGCTGCTCTCGGAAAAGCTGCTGAAGAATGGCGCCTTATCAGACCCGCTCTGGAACCAACTGAGGATCTTGGCTGCGGATCCGGCGGCTCGGGTGCGCTATCAACTGGCGTTCACGCTGGGTGAGATCCGCCGCAGCGGAAGAGCTCAGGCGCTGGCACAAATTCTTCGGCGAGATCCTGATGAGCCCTGGGTTCGATCTGCAGTTCTGAGTTCTGTGGCGGACGGCGCGGGAGCATTGTTCGTCACGCTGGCCGGTGATGCCGCATATCGGAGCAGCCCATCGGGAAAGGATTTCTTGAGGGAGTTGGCGACCATGATTGGCGCCCAAGGCCAATTGAATGAAGTGACCCAGGTTGCGGACCTTATCGTTGGGGCCGGGTTCGAGCCGCAACAGACGTTTGCCTGGCTCAACGCTTTGGGTGAGGGTTTGCACCGAACCAGGAGCTCGTTGGCGCTGGTGGACACCCAAGGCCGGCTCCAGCCCTTTTACGCTCAGGCACTCAATGCACTGGCCGATGATACCCTCATGACACCACTGCGAGTCGAAGCGATTCGGCTGCTGGGTGTCAGTCCCTACACCCTTGCCGACGTCGGGGACTTGCTGCTGCTGCTGCTTGGTTCGGGAGAGCCGCAGGAAATCCAGTCGGCAGCCATCGCCACGCTGGGGCGCTACAACGAGCCCAACCTGGCTGCGACCCTCCTGGCGCGGTGGCCAGTGTTGACCCCAGTCCTGCGAAATGAGGCATTGACTGCGTTGCTTTCGCGCAGCAACCGGGCGGCTGCTGTCCTGGCCGCGCTGGAAAATGGCCGAGTCGGCCCTGCGGAGTTAACCGCCGCGCAGGTTAATTTTCTGCGAACCCATCCTGACCCGGCTATCAGCCGGCGCGCGCTTCAGCTTTTTGGTCCGATGCTCCGAGAGCGTCCGGAAGTGGTGAAGCAATTCATGCCCGCGTTACGCTTGGCCGGGGATGCCTCGCGCGGGCGGCGGATTTTCATCGCCCGCTGCGCCCCCTGTCACCAAGCCGGCGGCCAAGGACGCGGTTTCGGCCCCAATCTGGCGGGGGCGATGGTCAATGGCAAAGAGAAGCTGCTCGAGGCAATTATCGAGCCGAACCAGGAAGTCCGAACCGATTACTTGAGCTATGTGGTTGAAACCAAAGGAGGCGAAACTCTGCTCGGCGTCGTGACCGATGACAACCCGGCGACTATTACCTTGAGTCGGCCGAATAACCTCCCAGCCGTTTGGCCGCGCGCCAACATCCAACTCCTCCAAGCTCAACCATGGTCGTTTATGCCCGAAGGCTTGGAAACAGGACTGACAACCCAGGACATGGCTGATTTGCTCCAACACCTCGTGAGCGGGCAGCCGACGGCCGAAGTTCATCACGATCAAAAGTAATTCATCCACTTCGGTTCTATGAGCCTGATTAAGAACGGAAGATTCGACCAACTGTCCGCGATTGTTCGCGAAGAATGGTTTCTAGGCATTAGTTTGTTGAGCAGCGTGATCTGCCTGTGCTTTGGACGCGTCATGATGCGAGGACTCTCAAACCCCACCGTGCTAATCCTCATTTTCGTATGGTTGTTTCTTGTCGTTCTCGGCTCGGTGATTTCCGTGGTTCGCCACGCCGACCATGTTGCCCTCCGCCTCGGAGAGCCTTTCGGCACGCTCATCCTGACACTCGCCGTGACTGCCATCGAGGT
>WNGL01010346.1_pt1 | contig 10770 bp, 6 predicted proteins | sample 5400591 | NCBI WGS metagenome assembly WNGL01 (sample SAMN13153377, study PRJNA577476) | soil metagenome | isolation source: 80 cm soil or saprolite under Garry oak tree replicate 1 | place: USA:California | collected 2016-06-15
GACCAAACGGCGGCGGAGACGATGCAAGAAGAGCGGGAAAGGACGAGAACCCGTCTCCCCCAAAGCGCGTCGAGCCAATCGTCACGCCTCCCAGTGGGCCTTTGCCGAACTGCACAGCCTGCTGACCTACAAGGCGGCCCTGTCCCGTTCATCCTTTGTCATCAAGGTAGACGCGGACTACACCAGCCAGACCTGTCCTCTGTGCGGCTACACGGACAAACGCAACCGCCCCGGCAAGGGCCTGCTGTTCATCTGTCGCAACAAGCAGTGTGTCTACCGTTTACGGACGGGTCGGCCCTACACCCTGCACGCGGATCTAATCGGTGCGCGCAACATCGCGATGCGAACGCTTCTCACCCGGCAGGACTGGGTGAGAACGGGGCACTTGTCAGTTGCCCCTGATGTGTCGGACCGTGAAACCAAAGCGGCACGCCTCAACAGGTATGCCGAATTGCGGTGGAGTTCGGATACGAGTCCTCTGTCTGAATAGAGGACTACTGACGATTAGTTGGCTCTGTGAGGACAGGGGCGCATTTCATTGCGCCCCTACATGTTATTCGTGGAAATCAAGGATGCGCTCATGCAGCACAATAGCCGCGCCGCAGGCATAATCGGGATGTATCCACAGCACAGGGTGCGTTCTCTCTTCCTGGTACGTATACGTCACTCCGTGTTCGTCAAGATAGCGCCGGGCCTCTTCCATGCTCTTCACCGCTGAGGTCATGCGGCACACGCTCTCGCCGAACCGTTCCAGGTACCTTCGCAGCGCGCCAGCCTCCGGCAAATGCTCTAGATCTACCTCTTGATCTTCCTCGGCGGCAAGTGGTACAGGCATAGCCAGTTCAAGGTGCTGCCCGCTTTCGCCAAGTGGAAATGCAACGAGCAGCGCATCCCAGCCATCGGATTCAGCGGTAAATGGCTCCGATGGCTGTAATCCATAGATGCGCGCGAAGCGCTGTGCTGCCTCTTCCAGGTTTGCAACGGCAATTGTGACGTTGAGTATCTTTATTGCGCCGAGCGGATGTTCTGGCGGTGTCTTCCATCCTGCCAGGCGCAGACGGCGTTCCTCGCCCGCGCTATCGTGCTGGATTAGAAAAGGATAGCGCTGTGCAAGTTCGGGTCGCTCAATATCGATGCGCCACCAGCCGCGTGTGCGCCCATCGACAGCCTGTAACTGCCCCGGCTTTGGACCGATGATGGGTATCCCTCGCCCGCGCATGGCTTCAGCATCAGTCGCGATATCGTTGGAGCCAAGCACGCAGTTCAAGTAGCCCTCGCCCTTTGCCAGTCGATCCAGCAAGCTCTGCTGCGCTTCCTCCGGCGCGCGCACCGCGATCAGTTCGAGATAGGTATCGCCAATCACGATAATACGATTGGCGGTTCCACCGGAGGGATGAATGCCGCCCCCGCTCGCCAGCAACCCCAGTTTTTCATCGAATTGTGCGGCAGCCTTTTCCAAATCATTCACGCCGATGATGATGTGGTCGATTGCAGTGAGCATAGTATTTTCTCCTTTAAAGGTTTCCAGGGCAATGATACCACCCTCCAGGGCGACCGCGAGGGTCGCCCGTACCCTACTACGACGTGGCCAACGAAGCCCGTATAGGGTACGGGCGACCCTCGCGGTCGCCCTGGAACAAGTCTCTACGCTAGATTGTTTACCCGCGTGAACGTGCTAGCTCACGAGTCTCGCGCCCATCGGGGGTACGGTCGCGATGGAGCCGATTAGTGCCCAACTCCCCGCGCTCCCAGATCACCAGCAGCATACTGGCATTGAAGATCGACGAATAGGTACCACTGAAGATACCCACCAGCAGTGCTAGCGTGAAGGTGCGGATAGTTGTGCCGCCGAAGAGTGTCAGCGCGCTCAACGTGAAGAGCACCGTCAGCGACGTATTGAGCGAACGGGCCATCGTCTGGATCAGACTGGCATTCACCACCTGCTCAAACGTTTCAGAGGTGCGCCGCGTCATATTCTCACGAATGCGGTCAAACACCACAATCGTGTCATGTACCGAAAAACCGACCACCGTCAGCAGCGCGGTAATGAACAGCGCGTCAATCTGGACGTGCAGCAGCCAGCCCAGAATTGAGAAGACTCCAAGCACAACCAGCACGTCATGCAGCAGGGCGATAATAGCGCAAGCGCCGTAGCGCCAGGGCCTCGTCACCTTGCGGAACGCGAACCAGACGTAGAGCAGGATGAACACCGAAGCGGCCAGTACTGCCAGAAATGCGTTGCGCGTGGTCTCTGATGCGACTGAAGCCGAGACGGTCGCATCGTCCAGCACATACACATAATTATGCCCGTTGTTTATCAGGTCCGCCTTGAGTTTCAACAGCGAAGCTTGATCAACCACTGAAAGCGTCAGCAGGGTAAGCGTTTGTGTCGTCGATCCCTGATAGACTTTATCCACCTTGACCGGAATATTGGATGGATTGGTACTGGTTGTAGTCGGCGTCACGGTCGTTGTGGCGGACGGCGTCGCTTTAGGTGTTGTCGTTGCCGTAGCGCTCGGGCTCGCCGTTGGCGTGGGGGAAGGCGCCGATGTTGGAGGACCTTTTGAGGGATCAGATGTTGTAGGCAAGGTGGCCAGCACTGCCTGGACATCGCTGATCTTGGGCGTCGCTGAGAACTTGGTAATGGTGACAACGGTAACGGTTGTTGCTTTTCCTGTGCCTGACAGGGGATTCAGTACAAGGTCATCGAACGTCACTGAAAGCTGCGTCCCATATTTCGCCTGCAGAGCATCCTGGGCCGCTTTCTGCACAACGGTATCGATGCGCGTATTCAAGCGCACCCAGATGTTCTGATTACCAGGCAGCTGGGAATTATCTCCTGTGACAATCTGCAAGGATGCGAGATTGAGTGGTTTAACCAGGTTTTGTATTTGAATAGAAGTAAGACTGGTTTGCGGGCGTAGTTCAATATTGGTACCACCTGCGAAATCGATACCAAGATTGAGTCCCCTGAATATCAGCGAAATGGTACCTGGCACGATCACAATCAGTGAAATGATCAGAAACAGGTAACGTTTTCCTACAAGATTGAACACGGCATTCTCCTCACTCTCAATTAAACAGTGCTATTCCGCCGCGCCAGGGATGCCGTGGCAATCGAGCCAGGAGGAAGCCCAAAGAGTGCGGGGTGATTCACAACGCCCGTGGGCACCAGCAGATTCAGGAAGGTGCGTGTTACCACGACGGCGGTGAACATACTGATCAAAACGCCCAGGAGCAGGGTGGTTGCAAATCCAACGATGATGCTCGCGCCAAAGTTGCTGCCGAAGGCATACAGCACTGCGCAGGTGATGAGCGTCGATATATTCGAATCGCGAATGGAGGGCCAGGCGCGTTTCCACCCGATATCAATCGCCGAGGAAAGCAAGCGCCCCGCTCGTAACTCCTCCTTGACTCGTTCAAAGATGAGTACATTGGCGTCCACCGCCATACCAATCGAAAGGACGAAACCCGCGATACCTGCCAGCGATAAGACGACGCCGGCCAGCTTAAAGACCGCGAACGTGAAGGCCGCGTACAAAATGAGCGCGAAGTCAGCCAGCAGACCTGGCAAGCGGTAGTACAGCAGCATGAAGAGTATGACGATACCAATTCCAATCAGCGCGGCAATGGCGCTTTTAACAATAGAATCCTGGCCTAAGGTCGCGCCGATGGTCTCTTCGCTGTCAATCCTCAGCGCGATGGGCAGCGCGCCATACTTGAGGACGGTCACGATCTGGTTCGCCTGATCGAGCGAGAACTGCCCCGTAATCACGCCCTGGCCGGTAATCGCACTCTGGATGACGGCAGACTCGATAACGCTCCTATCCAGCGTCACCGTCAGGTATTGGCCCACGTTCTTGGCAGTAAATTGGCCAAAACTCCCGATCGCGCCGCCCTGCATCTCGAAGCTAATTTGTGGCCGTCCGGCCTGGTCATAGCTCACAAAGACCTGGCTTGCATCGAGGTCTTTACCGGTGAACCACGGCTTGCCATTCGGATTGTATGTTAAAAACTGGCTCGGTTGGAATGTTGTGCCTATCTGAACAGGTGATGGGCCGGTACTCCAGAACTCCAGGTTTCCCGTTTGCAGCAGCGAGTTGACGGCGTTTGCCTGGTTGCCGGTAAATCCCGGCAGTTCAACCAGGATAGCAGGCGACCCGTTGCTGGTCTGCAAACGAATGTTTGGCTCGTTGACGCCCAGACCACCGTTCACGCGCTGCTCAATAGCATCGCGCACGGCGGGCATCTCCTGATCCAGGGTAGTCTGATCATAGTGCTGTGATGGTACCAGCAATGCGCGTATACCGCCCTGTAGATCAAGACCCTCTTTGACTGTCAGAGGATTATTAATGCCCAGGATATGTATGCCGGGGTTGTTCGGCCAGTCAACGTAGGCCGCACCGGCGCCCAGCAGTACAATAAATAGGAGGAGTGATAAGGTTCCTCGACGCATAGGTTTGGTTTCCCCTCGTTTTATCTATTTACTTCCCTGCATCACTGCTGACTTGAGATGCAGTCTTGTTGCAGCGATGCTTTGAATCTAGTGACAATAGTATATTCTTGAATTGAAACACGATGTTACCTGAACGCTGAAATTCCTATGCAGTATAACATAGTTGACGCTCGTTGCATATCCCACAAAAACTCCGGGTTCTACCAAAAACCAGGGACCGAAGCTCTTCTTCAGTGTGTATAATATGCATATGGTACGAAATGCAGGAGATTATCTAATCGTCGCAACGATGAGTACTCTCCAACTGAGACTGGTTCGAGGACGACCCTCGCGGTCGCCCTCGAACCAGTCTCAGTTAAGCTTCTCTACATCAATAAGGTTGGTTCGAGTTTCATCATTTGACAAACGCCCTGTTTCCACGTTAATATTTCAATGTGCGTTGAAATATTGGAATTTATTATTTCACTCTGGCGTGTAACCTTTATCGTTGTGCAACGTATTCTATCACGGTTAACTCTTGGGTTTTTAACTGCTGTTCGTCTACTGAAAAGGAGTAATCAGGAATTATGGATGAAATGCTAGGTTCAGGTAATGCCGCATTGCAAGAAACTGATCGCAGAATTGTCATGGATGTGCGCGATATCACGAAGAGTTTGCCGCTTGGCCGCGAGCGTATTGAAATCCTGAGGGGCATCAGTTTTCAGATCACCAGCGGAGAATTTGTCTCCATCGCTGGTCCTTCCGGTTCGGGCAAAAGCACCCTGCTGGGCATCATTGCCGGACTCGACAATCCTACCAGCGGACAGGTCTTGATTGATGGCGTCGATATCACCACCATGTCCGAAGGCAAACTGGCGGAAGTGCGCAATAACAAGATAGGCATGGTGTTCCAGGCCTTCAACCTGATCCCTACGCTGACGGCGCAAGAAAATGTCGAAGTTCCCCTCTATGTAGGGAAGCATAAGGGCCTGCCTTCTACCCGTGCCAAAGAACTGCTCGATCTCGTAGGTCTTTCTCATCGCCTGAAGCATCGTCCCAACCAGCTTTCTGGTGGTGAGCAGCAGCGCGTAGCCATCGCGCGCGCACTGGCAACGGACCCCGCCTTCGTGCTGGCCGATGAACCGACCGGTAACCTTGACGCGAAAAATAGTGAAAATGTGCTGAAACTGATCGCCTACCTGCGCGAGCAAACCGGTAAAACCTTCATTATTGCCACGCACGATCCAGTTGTAGCCTCGCACGCGGACCGCGCCATTCGCATCGTCGATGGCCGCATCGCCTCCATTGATATCGTAGGCGGGAGTAGAGACGAATGAAAACCTCGATGTACCTCAATTACACCACACGCTCGCTGTTACGAGGAGGGCAGCGAACCGTGCTGGCGTTGTTCTGTGTGGCGGTCGGCGTCATGGCGATTGTGGCCCTCCAATTAGTAGGGTTGATGATAAACAATGCCTTCACCAGTAACGTTCGTGATGCCAACGGGGGTGATATCGCCGTCACCTCCAATACCAAGCCATTTACCAGTGATAACCTGGCGTACTTTGACCAGCTCAAGGGCAATGGCACCATCACCAACTATACCGCGTACACCAGCGCAACAGGCTCCTTGAGCAATGCGTCTTCGATTACCGATAGTTTCATGGTGCAGGCGGTCGATCCAACCACCTATCCTGTCGTCACACCGCCAACCTTCGTCAATCCCAGCGGTGGCAGCATCGCCAGCCTATTGCCGGGCAACGCAGCCATCGTCGATCAACCGTTTGCCGAACAATTTCATAAGGCAGTGGGCGATACCTTTGATGTGCATGTTGGCTCCAATGCTGGCACCAGCGAACGCCTGTTACAGGTTCGGATTGCTGGCATCGTTACCGACTCCGGCGTACTGGCCCAGTCAAAGGGCGCAATGCTCATCTCACAGGCCTACTACAATTCGACCTCGTCAGCCTCAGTTGTGCTGTATGACACGATCAACGTTACCACCGCCGATCAGCAGCATACCGACCAGGCGGTGCAGTTAATCAATGCACATTTCCCGCTCGCCAATGCACAGACGGCAGCGGATGCCCTCAAATCGCAGCAGGGCCTGGTTGATAACATTAAGAAATTTCTTGAGATCGCCGGTTTGCTGGCGCTGCTCATCGGTGGCGTTGGCATTGTAAACACCATGCAGGTCCTGCTCTCGCGGCGCAAAATCGAAATTGCCATGCTCAAAACCACCGGGTATCGCCGCTTTGACCTTTACCTGCTCTTCGGTTTAGAGGCGGGCTTACTGGGCCTGGTCGGGGGTGCCATTGGCGCGCTTATCGCCACGGGAGTTAGCCTCCTGGTGCGCAACCTGGTGCAGCAGACCTTTAATATCAATATCCCTTTCCTGCTTGATCCCCTCACCATCGGCGGAGGAGTGCTGATTGGCCTGGTCACCGCCCTGATCTTCGGCCTTATGCCCATTGTTCAGGCCGCCAATATTCGTCCATTGAATGTCATTCGCGAGCTTCCAGGCAGCCATCGCGTGGGCAGCGTCTTTTTGACCATTGGCCTGCTGTTGCTGCTCTCGGTACTCTTCTGCGCGCTTTCCATCGTGATTCTGAACGATGTCATCCTGGGTGTTAGCGCGGTCTATGGCACATTCGTTTTCCTGGGCCTGTTAAGCCTCTTCTTCAGCCTGGTAGTCTTCATTGTCAGTGTGCTGCCAGTGCCAGAACGCTTTACCTGGAAGTTCCTGGCCCTGCTTATAGCGGGAGTCGCGCTTTCAGTCCTGATTGCCCTGGCTCTGCCAACCTTTGGGTACCTGTTACTGGCGGTAACATTGATGGGCTTTGTGATTGTGCTGCTGCCGCGCACCTGGAAATCAACCACCAAGATAGCCCTGCGCAACATTGGACGCCAGCGCGCACGTACCACCACCACGCTGCTGGCCCTGTTCGTCGGCATCTTCACCATCGGCTTGATCCTCGTCCTGGGGCAGAACCTGCGTGATACCATCAATAACGCGCTGGCAACCAGCCTGAACTACAACGTGATCACCATTGCTTCTCAAAGTGATGTGAATGCTCTGCAGTCCCGGCAATCCACTATTCCCGGTCTCAGTAAATCCAAGAAAGATCTGATTGCATCAACTGCACCTGTTGCCATCAATGGCCAGCGTATCGAGGACGTGCTAAAAAACGTCCCCTCGGGCTTCTCTTTCACCAGCCTGGGACGCCAGGGCGTATTGGGGCTTCTCAGCGGCGTTGAAGGGTATGATGTTGCCCACAACCAGGTACCCGATACCACCAACCTCACCATCACCGACGGGCGCAACCTGAACGCCAGTGATGCAGGAAAGAACAATGTTCTGATTGCCTGGCAGCTTGCCAATCTTGACCCGCTCAAAGGCAAGATCCGCGCAGGCAGCACTATTACCCTGGCGAGCGTGGATGGCAAGCAGACTGTCACTGCCAACGTCGTCGGCGTCTACCGTTCTGGTTCGGTCAGCATCTCATTTGAACCGATTCTTACTACTACCGGTACAGTGCAGGCGCTCAGCCCTGCTGGCGCTGAGCAAGCCGTCTTCTTTATGAAGATTGACAGCGATAAAGTAGGCAAAGCTGTGTCTGTCATTGGTACAATCGCCCCCAAGGCCTTTGTATTCAACCTGGCGAACATCGGCGATTTTATTGACCAGTACCTCAACTACATGCTGCTCACGCTCAGCACCATCGCCGGACTCTCGCTGTTGGCGGGCATCATCATCATCGCCAACGCCGTCGCCCTGGCGATGTTGGAGCGGCGGCGCGAGCTGGGCATCCTCAAGTCGGTCGGCTACACCAGTAGTACCGTCTTAAGTGAAGTGCTCATCGAGAACGGGGTGATCGGCGGAATAGGCGCGGTGCTCGCTATGCTGATTGTCACCCTGGCAATGAACCTGCTCGGCAGATTTGTCTTCCATATCACCTTCGGCGTCAATGGCTGGATTGTGCTGATTCTGATCCTCGGAGCCGCGCTGCTGGCGATGATCACCTCGGCCCTGGTAGCCTACGGCTCCGTGCGTGTGCGCCCATTGGAAGTGTTACGTTACGAATAATGGAATAGATAGCGAGGGCGACCGAGAAGGCGCCCTTGAACATCGCCTTCCTCTCCAATTCCACCGCCAAAATTCCTCGTATAGCGCGTCTACCAAGTAAGAACCATTTGTTTCCAAGATTCTCTGTGGCTCGAACCATCCTTTAACGGAGCAGATACATGGCATACTGCTGTACTGGACATCATGTGAATAATGACGATGCGCTGTGGTGTACCGCTTGTGGCAGCCTGGTTGAGGGTGCCATGATCGGCGACTACCGGCTGGTCTCCTATGTTGGCAATGGGAGCGCCGCCGATGTCTACCTGGCGGAGCAGTCTTCCCTGAGTAAGCGCAGAGTCGTGATCAAAATAATGCATCGCTCGTGGAGCGCATCGCGCATTGGCCATTTTGAGCGCGAGGCGGCGGTGCTTGCTGCATTGTCGCATCCCTATATCCTTCCTATCTTTTCCTATGGCGTGCTCTACAAACGAGCGGCGCAGGAGGGGGAACAGGCAGCGCAGGACAATCACAAGGCCCCTGCTTCTACCCCCCACGGTCCATTGTCCCTACAGTGCCTGCCGTATCTCGTATTGCCATATGCCGAGCAGGGTTCGCTGGCAGAAATCTTTGAGCGCGAAGGCAAACGCCCCTGGTCGCTCGAGCGTGTCGTCACCATCGCAAAAGAGGTTGCGGAGGCGCTGGACTACGCGCATGCTCGGGGCGTGATACACCGTGATGTCAAACCCGCAAATATCTTGTACATGGGTTCGCACGCCCTGCTGTGCGATTTCAGTGTGGCCTCACCCATTGATGCCGATGTATCGCATCTGAACGCGCCCTGGGCTGGTTCGCCTGCCTATATGGCTCCCGAAGTCTGGCAACTGCACCCCGGACGCTATTCTGATCAGTACGCACTGGCTGTCTCCTGCTTTTATCTGCTCACAGGTCAGCTTCCCTTGAGCAAAAGCGGGGGTACCGGGACTCATAGCTGGTCGAATGCGCATTGTTTTGTTGCGCCTCGCTCCATACGGGAACTACGCTCAGACTTGCCACTGGCTATGGACCCTGTACTGCAGCGCGCATTGTCCAAAGACCCGCATGATCGCTATACGACGGTAGGAGCCTTTGCCTCCGACCTGTTCTTTGCATCGCAGGATATCACGCAAGAAATCGGCTCGTTTCCTCACGGAAAGAGGAACAGCAAAACGAAAGGGCAGTCTCAGTTTAACGGCATTGCGGCTAATCGCCCGGCATCTATACGTCCTACCCCGGCACCGATCCGTCCTGCCAACGACAGGGGCGCGATACATCAGGCCCCTGCAGCAGAACACAAGGCAAACGCTGGAGCGATACATCTAGACCCTAAACCAGGACAAAAAGAGCCTGCCGTAGAAGCCCGATTTATTGCGCCCGCACCCGCTGTTCAACCACGAGTCCACGAGGCTGTGAAGGGAGAAGAGCGCTCGGCACCTGTTCGTCCTGCCAATGAGGTGGGCACGATAAATCGGGCTCCTACACCGGTAACAGCGCCTGTTTCACCTACCTCACCCATCACTCCTTTCACCGAACCCAAAGGCTTTATCAGCGATGTGAACACAGAAGCGATCAATTCGGTCAAGTACAATGACAGATGGGGATGGTATGGGCTGCTGCTCAACTTCCTGGTCTGCCTGGCATTAGCGGTTGAATATGGGTGGCAGGTTGGGAATGTGACGGCAGCCGCCAGTATGCTCTTAGTTGTGTGGCCTGCCTTGCTGGTTGGCCCTTTACTGGCGCGTTTCTTCCGCCGAGTCGTCTTCACTACGCTCTCCTGGGGTCTCTCCTGGGGTGTGTTCTATGGCCTGTCTGATGCCTTACTATCCATACTGGCGTGCCTGCTATGGACGTTGCTCGTGCTCTTTCCCAGCTATTATGCATGTCCCCCCTGGTGCCACACAGGAGATGGCTTTTCAGTGGTGAGCAACGTGGTCGTCACCCTTGCCCAGCAGGCGATTCTACCTGTAGTCCTCGGCCTGTGGATAGCCGTAATCGGTGGTGCGATTATCGGGATCGTGCATATTCGCTACCAGGATGCGTAGGTTTTTCATGTTACGCGCAATCGCAGTGCCATCAACCCTCCGAGCGCCATACACGCGAAACAGAACCCGATGGCCCACAATGGTCCTGCGCCGTTGAGCAAAAATCCGAAAAACCAGCCACAGAACACCTTCAGCATGGCAAAGCGCACAAGGGAATCTCCATCTCTTCGGGTAACAGTCCCCCGTGATGG
>WNGL01028641.1_pt1 | contig 10770 bp, 12 predicted proteins | sample 5400591 | NCBI WGS metagenome assembly WNGL01 (sample SAMN13153377, study PRJNA577476) | soil metagenome | isolation source: 80 cm soil or saprolite under Garry oak tree replicate 1 | place: USA:California | collected 2016-06-15
TCCCGCAGGAGCGCGGAACGGTCCTCCATGAGCACGAGGTCGGAGACGCCTTGCAGCACGACGTTGTGCGCGAACGGCGACGGCAGGTGGGCGAAGTCGCTCTGCCGCACCGCGATCTCGCCCGCCTCGATCCGCCCCAGGACCTCCCGCGCGTGGTCGAGGTCCATGACCATATTCAGGATCTCGTTGTACGTCTCCTTGACCACGGGGAAGTCGCTGATCTCGTGCAGCCAGTCGAGCACACGCTGTGACCGCAGCTGCTGCCGGCCGATCGAGACCTCGCGGCCCTTGTAGTTCCGGAGGATCATGAACGACCGCGTCGCGCAGTGCCGGAACCGCTGCTTGAACAGCTCCGTGTTGCGGATCGCGCGGCGCAGGAGGTCCTCGAGGGTCTTGCTCGTGACGAGCTTCTCGACGCCGTCGAGCTCGATCCGCTTCGGGACCGTGAGCATGAAGTTGTCGTCCGTCACGCTCACTCGCACGTTCGTGTGGTGCGCCTCCGTGATCGCGAAGGCGTACGCGCGGCTCAGGGCGTCGTTCACCCGCCGGCCGAACGGGAAATGGAAGATGAGGTTCCGGTTCCCCTTGACGTCGATGTACCCTTCGATCAGGACCTGGCGGTCCGTCGGGAGGTCCTTGATGAGCGCCTCCTGCTCCTGCACGTAGGAGACGAGCGACCGCGCGGACCCCGCGTCGACGCGGTACTCGCGCATGAGCCATTCGCGGGCGGGGGCGTCGCCGTCCTTCGCGATCTTCGCGGCGAGGTCACGGCGGAACTCGCCGACCGCAATCGAGAGGTCGAACGACCGCGGGAGCATCTCTCCGGTCCACGAAGGCACGGTCGGCCGTCGGCCGGAGGCGTCCTTCACGTACACCGAGGTCCCGCGGGCGCGGACGAACTGGTACGTCCGGCCGCCGAGCACGAAGATGTCGCTCGGGCTCAGGTACTCCACGAACTTCTCGCTCAGCTCGCCGAGCGGCGATCCGCGTTCCGAGAAGACGTGATACGAGCCCTCCTCGGGGATCGTGCCGACGTTCGTGTAGTAGATCATCCGGGTGCCTTTCTTCTTCCCGAACCGGCCCTCCTCCTCGTCGAACCAGACTTTGGCGAAGACCTTGATGTCCGGGTTGCGGGAGGAGAGGTAGTCGAGGACGGCGAGGAAGTCCTTCTTCGCGAGGTCGTGGAACGGGTACGAGCGGCGGGCGAGCTCGAACGCCTCGTCGACGTCCCATCGAGCGGGTTCGCCGGGATGTCGACCCGGTCGATCCGCGAGTCGTATGCGGCCTTCGCGAGGGTCGCGCACTCCATGAGGTCCCACGGCTCGAAGGCGATCATCCGCCCGACGGCCGTCTCGCCGTACGCATGGCCGGCGCGACCGATCCGCTGCAGGCCCTTGGCCACAGACTTCGGCGAGCCGATCTGCACGACGAGGTCGATGTAGCCGATGTCGATCCCGAGTTCGAGGGAGGTCGACGAGACGGCCGCCTTGAGCCGCCCGTCCTTCAACTTCTGCTCGACGTCGAGGCGCGTGACCTTCGACAGGGAGCCGTGATGAGCTTCGAGGTCCTCCACGCCACGCTCCTTCAGGCGGAACGACACGTGTTCCGTCCCGCTCCGAGTGTTCGTGAAGATCAAGGTCGTGCGGTGCTCGTCGATGAGCCCGCTCAGGAGGTCGTACATCCGCGCGTTCGCGACTTCCATCGGCACAGCCGTAATGTCTTTGACCGGACAGAGGACCGCGAGGTCGAGGTCCTTGCGCGTGTCGACCTCGACGATGTGCATGTCCCGGACCTTGCCGTCCTCGTAGCCGGCGAGGAACTTCGCCTCTTCCTCGATCGGCGCGATCGTCGCGCTCAGGCCAATCCGCACGAAGTCGCGGCCCGTCTGCTCCCGCAGCCGCTCCAGGCAGATCGCCAGGAGCGAGCCGCGTTTCGAGGAGCAGACCTCATGGATCTCGTCCAGGATGACCCAGTCCACGCTCGCGAAGGCCTCGCGGAACTTCGGCGTGCTGAGGATGATCGCGAGGCTCTCCGGCGTCGTGATGAAGATGTGCGGCGGCGTCCGGGCCTGCTTCTGCCGCTCCTGCGAGGACGTGTCGCCGGACCGCACGCCGACGCGGATCGCGGGTTCCGGCTTGCCCTCCTTCGCCGCGAGGGTCGTGAGTTCGCGGAGCGGCTCCTCGAGGTTGCGGTTGATGTCGTTCGCGAGGGCCTTGAGCGGGGACACGTAGAGGCAGTAGATTCGGTCCTCGAGCTCGCCGCGCAACTGCTTCGCGTACAGCTCGTTGATGATTGACAGGAACGCCGTGAGGGTCTTGCCGCTGCCCGTCGGCGAGGACACGAGGACGTTCTTGCCCCCGTGGATGAGCGGCACGGCGTACGCCTGGGGTTCCGTCAGGCCCTTGAACTTGGACCGGAACCAGTCCCGGATCAGCGGTTCCATCAGGCCGAGGACCTCGTCTTTCGTGGACGCCGTGCGTACTCTATGTAACAAGTGTACTGCCTCGCGGATAGTCGGAAATCACGGGGGATAGGACCTGGTCCTAAAAGAGTTTGCGGGGTTGGAATTCAGTTCATAACAGACAAGGCTCCTTCGTTACGACCGCTACGGGCTTGAGGCGCAGGGCTTCTATTTGTTGGATTTGCTTATTGCTGCTCATCCTGCAAAGCGTCAATCCCGACAGATTCCTCGGCGGAAGAGATTTACCTCGACGCGATGATAGGAGTTTCGGCCTGAGGACCATCGACGCTCTTGGCGATCTCAAGTCGCTTCTCATTCTCTTTGGCCTCGTCCTTCTGGCTGTCCTCTTCGTTCTCTCTCTCGCCGCCACGGTCGGGATGATTTCCTTCACGCTTTCCGGACAAGCCCTTGAAGTTGCCCCTGCGCTCGCGTTCGTGTATGGGTTCCTCGCGCTCATCTTCGGCGTGATGTTCGTCGGCCTGTTGTATCATCAGGTGCAATTCCTTCGCGGCAAGGGTCCCGAACCCCGGGGATGAGTCGGTTGCGCCACGAGCGGACGAACCGCCGATTCATGCGCCGAATTTTCCCATTCCAAAAGAGTTTGCGCGGCGGCCCGCCTACAGGTAGTCGCGCCAAACTCCCGGTCGGATTCTGCCCCTGTAAACCAAGTACTGGAAGACGGAGAAGAACCCGAGCACCCCGGTTGCGACGAAGGCGACAGGCCAGCTCTGGTCAAATCCGCCCGGGTCACGAAACCAGATCAGGCCCTCGAAGACCAGCGTGGAAACTGCAACCGGGGCGATGACCCACGTGATGAAGTCACCGAGTGCACCCCGCGGTCCCCGCATGGCGCCTCCCCGATCGAACGATGTCCGGATATAAATGCCGACCCCGCTCTCGCCGACTCGGGAAACAACGGCTCGGTTTTGTTCGCGATTCGTTAGGAACGACGAAGGACAGATTAGCCCCCCCGCTAACAGGGGTGGCGCTCGACAGAAGGGACAAGCGGATCAGCAGACAACCGTCGATTCCGTAGCCTGGTACCTCGTGCTTCCGGCGGACACGAGTGCCTCCATCTCCAACGAGGTGCCCGCGCAGAACTGCGTGAACCCGATTCGCAGGATGACCAGCGCACTGCCATCTCCCGGGCCCAATCCGAAGAGCTCCACCGATACGTTCCGATTCGACCGATCGGACGGAGAAAACGGGCGTTCCGAAACTCGAGTGAGGGTCTCGTCGAGGGCGGGCCCAAGGAAGCTTACCGTAATCTCGAACGACACATCTCCAGTGACGTGGGCGACCACGGAACTTTCGGTCCCGCCGAGTTCGTAGTGCAAGGTCGAGGTCCCGTTTGACAGTTTGAGGGCGCCGGTGAGATGCGAGTCGACCGGGGCGGGGAGGTACAAGCGGATCGGGAGGGCCTCGATCGGCTGAACCTCGAGATAGTACCTGAACGAGCGTGTGTTCCTCGCCCGATCACGTTCGAGCTCGATGGCAATCGCAAACCCGATGATGGCCGAGCCGACGAGGAGGGCTGCAATCGCACCCGCAGGGGTCTTTGGGACGTGCCCTTGCCCCGGATCCGGCGGGTGAATCATGTGGCGTCGGAGGAGGCTTATGCCCAACGCGACGAGCCCGATGCCGGCGGCGCACAACCACGGTGCCGGCGAAGGTGCGATGGACACGCGTGAGAAAGCGCGGTTGGCTCTCTTGAATCCGCGCAGATTGGTAGGTCAAGGCCTCTCGACGATCATCGTTACCGCATTGCCGCCGCCGAGGCAGAGCGTCGTGAGACCCCGCTTCGCGTTGCGGTCCTTCATCGCATACAAAAGGGTCGTGAGCACGCGCGCGCCGCTGCAGCCAATCGGATGGCCGAGCGCGACCGCACCGCCGTTGACGTTGAACTTCTCGTGCGGGATCCCTAGCTCGCGCATCACCACGAGGCTCGCGGCGGCGTACGCCTCGTTGTGCTCGAACAGGTCGATGTCCTCGACCTCGAAGCCGGTCTTCTTCAGGAGCTTCCGGACGCCGGGGATCGGGGCCTCCATGACCGACTCCGGCTTCACGCCAACCGTGTTGTACGCGACGACGCGGGCGAGCGGCTTCACCCCGTGGCGCTCCGCGGCATCCTCGGACATGACGACCATCGCCGCCGCGCCATCGCTCAACTGCGACGCGTTCCCGGCCGTCACCTGACCGCCCTCTCGGAACACGGGCGGGAGCCGCGCGAGCTTCTCGAGGGACGTGTCCGTGCGAATCCCTTCGTCGAGCTCGACGCGGTTCGCGCCGGGGACCTCGACGGGGACGACCTGCTCCTTGAACCGGCCTTCTTGGGTCGCGCTGGCGGCCCGCCGCTGGCTCTCGAGCGCGAAGCGGTCCATGTCCTCCCGGGTGACGTGGAACTTCTCCGTGACGATCTCGCCCGTGATGCCCATGTGGAACTGGTTGTACGCGTCCCAGAGGCCGTCGCTCACCATCGCGTCGACGAACGGCACGTTGTTGATCCCGACCGCCAGCCAGGAGGATGTCCGCGGAACCGGCGCGAATCATGTCCGAGGCGAACATGACTGCCTGCAGCCCGGAGCCGCAGACCTTGTTGATCGTCACCGCGCCGACGCGGTCCGGGAGCCCGCCGAAGAGCGCCGCCTGCCGAGCCGGATTCTGACCCAGGCCTGCGGCGATCACGTTGCCCATGAGGACCTCTTCGATGTCCGCGGGCACGAGCCCGGTGCGGTTCACCGCCTCCGCGACCACGGTGCTCCCGAGCTTGACCGCTTCGACGTTGCGGAAGGCCCGCCCGTACTTGCCGACGGGCGTCCGGCATGCGCCCGCGATCACGACGTCCGTCAGGGGAGGTCCTCCGCTGTCCGCAAGAGGGCCCGACGATAATTAAGGTTGGCGGGCCGACGCGCCTACGTGCACGATGCATGCACTCGCCCGCCTTATCGCGACGGAACGCCGGTCGGCCGTCCGGCCTGCCTCGGTGGGGCGGGCGAGGTGCGAACGATGGCAAACGGAATCAAACTGGGGCCGCGCGCGACGATTTTCGTCGCGATCTTGCTGGCGGCGAGCGCGGTGGGCATCCTGACGCCCACCCTGAGCAACACGGTGTCGAAGGACGTGCAGGTGACCGGCTTCGCCGTCACCCTGACGGTGGACGGCGTACCCGATTCCGTCTCGCCGGGAAGCTTGTTCCGCGTGGTCGCGACGATGGCGAACAACGCGAACCGGCCGGTGCCGGCGGTCTTGCGGATGGAGGTCCGGAACCCGAACTCGACGACCCCGGACGAGCTGACAGTCTATGCCGGCTGCGGCGCGGAAGAGATCGTCTCGGGCATGCGTCTGATCTACTACCTCGGCTGGCATGGGCCCCTGCTCGCGCCGAAAGGAGTCTCCTTTGCGGCGGGGACGAGCCTCGCGGACGTCGCCGCGTCCATCGGCACGGCCGAATACTGGCCTGCGGTCCTGCACGAGATCGAGGACCGGGACCCGGCCGGGTACGCGTCCCTGATCGACCCCGGGCTGAACGCCTCCGCGGGCGTGCGGAATTCCGATTCGGCCGTCCTGAAGGTCCTGTACTACTACGCGATGGCGACCTCGGCCAACGGCGACAGCTCGAACCTGGCGGACTGGACTCTCACGACGGTCTTCTCGGACCGCTTCGTCGCGTTCGGGGGAGCGCCGCAGAACGGCTTCCTCGTGGAGGTCCACCCGCAGTCCCGCGGCAGCTTCCAGTTCAAGTTCTGGGCCGAGCGGCCGGATGGGCTCGGGATCCCCCGCCACCCCACGTACACCTGCGGGCCGCTGTGACCGTCGGCGGCCCATTTTTATTTTTCAACCGAGATGGAAATCGAGCCGAAAGTTGATGAACCGACGGGCCTTCGCCCGCTCGTGGACTTCCCGCCCTTCGAGCACCTGCACTACTACGACCGGGTGCGGGACGTCCGTCTGAACATCTCCTATTCGAACGTGCAGCAATTCACGTTCGGGGAGTTCGGACGGGAGTTGCCAAAGGACCTCGACCTGAACTGGACGAACACGAACGGCCCGGAGGCGCTCCGGAAGATGATCGCGGGCCGCCACGGGACGCATGCCGATCGCGTCCTCATGACGACCGGCGCGACCGAGGGCAACTTCCTGGTGAACGCGTCGCTGGTGCGACCGGGCGACCGAGTCCTCGTGGATTCCCCGACGTACTCGCCGCTGCGGGACGTGCCGACGGGACTCGGGGCGGACGTGATCCGGATTCCGCGGAGCTGCGACGACGGATGGCGGCTCGACCTCGATCGATGGAGGGACGAGGCGAAGCGGGGGGCCCGACTGCTCGTCTTCGCAAACCTGGGCAATCCGACCTCGGCCGCCCTTCCGAAGTCGGAGATCAAGGAGATCGCGGACATCGCCCAAGATGGCGGTGGGCATGTGCTCGTTGACGAGACGTTTCGGGAACTCGCGTTTGACAAGAGGCCCCCGAGCGCGGCCACGTTCGGTCCCAGGATGATCTCCCTCTCGACGGTCACCAAGGTGTGCGGACTCGGGACCCTTCGATCGGGTTGGGTGGTCGCGGACGCGGACCTGTTGGAACGGTTCGGGCGCCTTAAGGATTACACATCCGGCGGGAACTCCTCGCTCGGTCAGCTGCTCGCGAGCTGGGCGCTCGAGCGGTGGGAATTCTTCCTCGATCGGGCGAAGCGCATCCTGACTCAGAACCGCAAAACCGTCCGCGAGGCGCTGGCCAGCATGTCGGCCCTCCAAGGTGACGTACCGGCGTGGGGGACCGTCCTCTTCCCCCACAGCACGGTCGATGTCCCTGTCCTCGCGGAGACCCTCCACAAGAAGTTCAAGACGGTAATCGCCCAAGGCCGGTTCTTCGGGCTGGACGACCATTTCCGGCTCGGGCTGGGCGGCGACACGGACGAGTTGCGACTCGGCCTCGAGAATCTCCGGAAGGCGCTCCGATCGGCGCAGTGACACTCACGACGTCGGCGCGGCCTCGAAGTCAATCTGGGGGATCTTCTTGTCGAAAAAGATGTTCTTGTGGGACACGCTCATCGAGAGTGCTACGGCCAGGTCCGAGTGAATGATCCCGAGGTGTCTCGCAGCGGCCGCCACTCGGGTCTGACAGCGAGTGTCCACGTTGTTCATGCTTGCGAGCTTTGCGGCCGAGCCCACCGCAATCCCGAGGTCGATGCACCGGAGCTGGCAGATCGGTCCGAGGAACTCCCAATCCCGCGACTCCTCCGTGTGATGCCCAGGTGACGCCCGCAGAAATTCGTTGCAGGTTCCGTACCCGCACGCGCCACAGTCGTACATGGGCGGATACCACTTCTCGAGGCCGATGAACAGGATCAGATCCACTTTCTCCGTCGTGTCGGCGTCACGGAAGAAGATGGGATTCTTGAGTTTCGTCCCCCGCGCCCGAAGCCATTCAGCGAGGCGATGGAGGGTCTCCTTGTCCCGAACAATCGTGGTTTCGATGAAGGGCTTCGATCCCTTGAGGAAGAGCTGGCCTCCGCTCTTCGGAGCGGTCATCGCGCTGACGGCGCACATCTTCGCGACGTTTTCCACGACTTCTGTGAAGATCTCGTGCTGGTCCATCATCCCAACTCCCGAGGTTACTCGTCCAGATACACCGCTGCCCGGTGCGTGGCAGGGAAGAAGGCGTAGACCTTGTTGCTCTTATCGTCAAGGGCCAACGTGTGGGCTCCTTTCTCCGTCGACACCGTTTCGAGGAGCTTCAAGTGACGCGTGTCGAAGACGTCAATCACTCCGGGGGCCCCAATGGCGACGTAGAGACGCCGCAACGCCTCGTTGAAGAACACAACGTCCGGCGTGCCACTGAGGTCTCCGGCCGACTGGACCTCCCCAGAGTCCAATCGCACGACGACGAGTGCCCCGTCGTCGCACGCGCAGAAGAGTTGTCTCGTGTGCGGGTCGAGATCGAGGCCATGGGGTCCTCTGGCAGGAATCTCGAAGGTCTCCAGATCGGACGGATTCTTCGAGTCGATTTTCGCGACGAGCGAGGGTTCGGCGATGTTCACGTAGAACGCGGACGTTCGCTCGTCGTGCACAGCCCAACGAGGGCGCCCCGGAAGCACCACGGTCCCGGTCGCGGCCTTCTGGCCGACATCGACCAACGAAACGGTCGAGGAGTTTCGAACGCCAGGGTCGCCGACATTCGCGACGAGCAACAGCCCGCGCGAAGGATCGAAAGCGAGTCCGTTGGGACGGAGCCCCACGGAAAGCCGCACAATTTCTTCTCCGTTGCCGGCGGCGAAAATGCCAATCGTGTTCTCACCACGATTCGCCGTGAAGAGAATCTCGTGCGAGTCCGAAACGAGGACGCCCGCAACGCCCGTCAGTCCCGGAATCGAGCGGAGGAAGCGATCGGAGGCGGAGTCCACCACGTCGATACTATCGTTCGATGGATGTGCGAGGTAGAGCCGGGACGAAGCATGATAGATTGCGGCGTGATCAAAACCGCCTTCCTTCTGGTGCTCGGGAAGCTCGATGTAGCCTCGAAGCCTGAGGCTCATCGAGTCGCATGCTCCAACTTGGCCTTGCCCTCGACCTTGAGCTTGCAGTACGTGTAGAGGGCATCGTAGGCAGGGAACTGAAGTCGCATGTTCTCGAAATCGTCCCTCGCATTCGTTCGGAACCCAAGCGCCATCGCCTCGAGCCCCGCGCCTTCGGGACGTGGTTTTCGCGGCGCCGCGTCCGCCGAGCGCACAATCTCGGCCATGTCCAAGAGCGCCGGGTCCCTGAGCTTGTATTTCTTGATGACAGCGTCGAAGCTGCACCGCTCGTCTCCGCCCTCATTGTAGTGAAATAACTCTGCGCCCGGGCTGTCGTACGGGATCGCGTCCTGTTCCTTTGCCACGTCCAAAACCTTTTCCCGAGGCACGAACAGAAACTCTGCCTTCGAATCGACGAATTTGGTTATGAGCCAGGGGCACGCGATCCGGTCCACCTTCGCCTTCTCTCGGGTTACCCATTTCATCGAAGCCCTCCCAATTCCGAACACGAGGCAGGCAGGACATCTATGTATATTTTCACGTCCTCGCCGCCCCCGGCGTTCGAAGCGCGACGCTCTGCGCGGTGGAGTCGTGGGCCTCGGAGACTGGATCGATCGAGACGGGAAGCTCATCTTCGTCGAGAAGACGATCCGAACGGTCCCGTACGGTTTCCTCGGGGTCATCTTCGGCGTCTACCTGGCCCAACTGGGCCTCACTCCTGTCGCCATCGGAATCGTGCTGACCGCGACGGTCCTGAGCAGCGCGCTCTACACGCTCGTCATAAGCTTCCTCGCGGATCGGATCGGCCGGAGGAAAACGCTCGTCTTCTTCGCCCTCGCCGATGTCGTGGCGGGTGCCCTCCTCTTCAGCTCGAGGGATTGGTGGGCCCCGGTCTTGGCCGGCATCGTCGGGAACATGACCGTCGGGGCGGGGGAAGTCGGTCCGTTCCTCTCGCTCGAGACCGCGATCCTCCCGCGGACGTGTCGGGCCGACCGCCGGACCTTGGCGTTCAGCGTGTACAACCTGGTCGGATATGGAGCGTCCGCGGCCGGGGCGCTCCTCGCAGGGCTTCCGAACTACATCGGATATTCGCCGCTTTTCCTTGGGTACATGATCTCGGGCCTTCTCGGCGCCGCGTTCTACTCCCGGTTGTCAGGTCATGTCGAGCCGGACACGGGCCGCGCGCGACGTTCCGCCCTGTCCGCTCGCGGTCGCCCTATCGTGGCCAAGCTGTCGGCCCTCTTTGCGGTGGACTCGTTCGGCGGCGGGTTCATCGGACAGAGCCTCCTCTCCTACTACTTCTACCTTCGATTCGGGCTGGATCTCTCCACACTCGGGGCGATCTTCTTTGCGACGCAACTCGTGACCGCGTTGTCGTTTCTCTTGGCCGAGCGAATCGCGCGGAGGGTCGGCTTGCTGCGGACGATGGTCTTCACCCACGTACCCTCGAACGTGTTGCTCATCGCCGTGGCGTTCGCCCCGACCGCATTGAGCGCCGTCGTCCTCCTCCTCGGTCGGCAGTCGTTGTCGCAGATGGATGTGCCGACGAGACAGTCGTACGTTATGTCGATCGTGGACGAACCAGACCGGACCGCGGCGGCGGGCCTCACGAGCGCGACGCGCACGGTCGCTTCGTCGATCAGTCCATCGCTGGCAGGTTACGCCCTATCGAACCTCTGGCTCGGAACCCCGTTGGTGGCCGCCGGGTCCCTCAAGTTGGCGTACGACGTGTTGATTTACGGGAACTTCCGCAAGGTCCGTCCTCCGGAGGAACTCGAGAAGTGAAGGCCCGCCGGG
>WNGL01010349.1_pt1 | contig 10769 bp, 11 predicted proteins | sample 5400591 | NCBI WGS metagenome assembly WNGL01 (sample SAMN13153377, study PRJNA577476) | soil metagenome | isolation source: 80 cm soil or saprolite under Garry oak tree replicate 1 | place: USA:California | collected 2016-06-15
CGTCTGGTCCGGCGCAATCAGCCGCACGTTTTCGGTGAACGGGCCGAAACCCGCGGTCCAACGATTGAAGACGCAGAGTTTAAAGGCGGTCACCGGCACTTGCGGCACCCGCACGACGCCAATGACACCGATGATGATGAAATTTCCGTTCGCTTCCGGCCGCACGTCTTCACAGAGCAGCGAGCATTGGAGGTCGGGGAGAATTCGTGTGGCGTTCATGATGGGTCGATGGGTCTTAGAGTCATCAGCCCGGTTCCAATGCAAGCTCCGCGGCCCGAACCGTGTTTTGCATCAGCATCGCGATCGTCATCGGGCCGACTCCGCCAGGGTTCGGCGTGATCTTTCCGGCCACCGGTTGAACTCGCGCAAAATCCACGTCGCCGACCAGTCGCGCGCCCCCTTTGGCGTTCGGGTCACGGATGCGGTTGACCCCCACGTCAACCACGACCGCGCCCGGTTTCACCATGTCCGCCTTCACAAATCCAGCGGCGCCCATCGCCGCGATCAAAATGTCCGCCCGCCGGCAATGGGCGGCGACGTCGCGCGTGAGCGAATGGCAGATCGTGACCGTGGCGTTGGCGTGCTTCGCTTTTTGAATCAGAATGGCCGCCATCGGCTTGCCGACATTGTTCCCGCGGCCCAGCACGACGACTTCCGCGCCTTCGATTTTAACCTGCGAGCGGATGAGCAGTTCGTGGACGCCCGCCGGCGTGCAAGGCAGAAAGCCGGTTGAATCGCCGAGCATCAGCTTGCCGGCGTTCACCGGATGAAAACCATCGACGTCTTTCTCAGGCAATACGGCTGCATAAACTGCGGCCTGATTGATGTGCCGCGGCAACGGCGCCTGCACGAGGATGCCATGGACTTTCGGGTCTGCGTTGAACCGGGCGATCAAACTAATCAGGTCCGCTTCCGAAGTGGATTCCGGAAGCACGCGCGTGAGCGAAGCGATTCCGAGCCGGGCGCTCATCCGTTCCTTCATCCCCACGTAAACTCGCGAGGCCGGGTCTTCCCCCACGCGCACAAACGCGAGGCCCGGCTGGACGCCGCGCTGCTTCAGCACCGCAAGGCGGCGGGAGGTTTCGGCGTGGATTTGTTCGGCGATGGCACGCCCGTCAATGAGATTGGGCAACGGCATCAGGGCAGCAGCCGAATCGATTCGACTTCAATGATCGGCGTATTGACCCAGCGCTGGTCGATGAGTTCTTCGCCCATGACGATGACTTTTTTGCCGGCGAATTTCTTGAGATTGATGTCTTCACTTTCGCTGTGGAGATAATTGACGGTCCTGCGGCTCTCCCGATTCTCCAGGGCGTAGGCGGTCGGCGCCTGAATGCTGCGCGAGACGACCACTGTGCCTTCCCGGCTGACGATGCGTTTGGGCGCCACGGCTTCGACTGCCGTCGCCGGCGCGGTTTGTGGAGCAAGTCCAGGAGCCTGGGTCACCGGCGGCGCAACCTGCGTTGGAGCGGGAACGGGTTCGGTGGCGACGGCGGGAGCGGTCTCCGGTTTAACGTTCTCAACAGTTGGCGCGGGTTGGGCCGGGGCGGGCTTGGTGGTGTTGGCGGCCAGTTGGGGTGGAGCGGGCGCGGGCGCCGCCGATTTTTCCAGCATTTCCGCCGCGACGAAAGCAAAGGCGCTGCCCGGCGCTTCGATCTCCATCCAATTGTCCGTGGTGCGGATTTGCTTCACCGGCGTGCCGCGCTCGATCCGGCCGATGATGCTGAATCGTTCGCCTGGCCCGGCGCGGAGATTGAGCCGCTTGATGTTCACGGTGTTATTGGTCGTTTCAATGTAAGGCGCATAGACCCAGACCGGCGTGTTGGGTGGCAGTTGAATTTTGGCCCACTTGGCTGGTTCGCCGCGTTTGGGTTTCTTGGCGGCGATTTCCTCCAGGACAATGACGGTTTCCCCCTTTTTCAACTGGGTGATGACCTCGCTGTTCGGCGTGGCCTGGGCGCGCACGTTGACGCGGTTCTTTTTGACTACAGCCGCCTCTTCGGCGCCGGCCGACATGGCCCATAGCCCGGCCGCAAGACAAACGGCCCATACCCATCGATTCATTTTCTTCATAACGTTCAACAGCAAAAGTTTTATCGCCGCACGGTTAAGGCCTGCCAGCAGTGACACTCTCCGACAGGTTGTTGTTCGAGAGTAAAGTTCTTATTTCCGGCCCGGTCAAGGTTCGCCATTTGCCCACCGGCAGATCGCCCAGTTTGATGCGGCCAATTTGCGTCCGGCGCAGTTGGGTGACCGTCAGCCCTTGCGACTCGAACAACCGCCGCACTTCGCGGTATTTTCCCTCGGTCAACTCCACTTCCACGACACTGTGCGAAAGGTTCGCGCTCAACAGGCGGGTTTTGTCCGCTCTCAGCTTTTCCTCCTCGTGCACCACGCCACGCGCCATTTGCGTCAGCATCTGCGGCGTGACTTTCCCTTCGACCGTGGCCAGATATTTCTTGCGAACACCATAACGGGGATGCGTCAGGCGCAGACAAAACTCACCGTCATTGGTCAGGAACAGCAATCCCTCGGTGTCGTAGTCGAGCCGGCCCACCGGGTAGAGACTGGTCCATTCCTTCGGCAGCAAATCACCCACCGCACGACGATTCGCGGGGTCGCGGCGGGAACAGAGATAACCGCGCGGCTTGTTCAGGGCGACATAGAGTTTGCGTTTGGTTTTGACCCGGGCGCCGTCCACGGTGACGCGGTCGCGCGCCGGATCCACCTTCGTTCCCAGCACCTTGACGACCTGGCCGTTTACAGCGACGCCTCCGGCAAGGATGATTGCCTCGCTCGCGCGACGCGAAGCGACGCCGGCGTCCGCAAGGAATTTTTGCAGGCGAACCATGGAAGTGGAGAAACCGGAGCGCGCAGTGCGAAATCCAACGATGACTTTGTGGGTGCCCATGGGCCTTTGGCGCACTTCCGCAAACCGCGTCCCGCACTCCACATTCAGTTCAGGCTTCCGGCTTGGTTTTGCGCAGGCCGGTGACCCGGTCCCCGTCGTTCCACTGGCCGCGCTTCTTGAGCAGTGCAGCCCGCTCGAAGCGTTTCAAGACATTGCGTTTGGCGCCGGTGGTGCCGACGGCGCGAAGACTCCGATGCTGTGACATAATTGCGTAAGAAACTTGACTCGGTTAAACTCACCGCTTTGTTTCTCGCGGCGGGCGTGGACTTCTACCACAGGCCGAACCAAATGCAAACGGTATAATTCAGCCGTAAAAGAGCGGTTTCGTGCGCGTTGGAGATTGAACCCTCAGGCAAAACTCCTATCATCCGAACCAGCCGTGGCCGGCAACCGTTGCGCGGAAACCTGGTGTGAAGAACAAGTCCTTCAAATGCGTCATCTGGCTGGCGATAGCGCTGCTCGGTGCGTGGGCCTACCTCGTCCTGGCTACCCGGCGCGGCGAGCCGGTCAACTCGGCTTACCTCCTCATCGCCGCGCTCTGTTCCTATGCCATCGGGTTCCGCTTTTATTCCAAATGGATTGCCGCCCGTGTGCTGTCCCTCAATGACCGGCGCGCGACACCGTGCGAAATTCACGATGACGGGAAGGACTTCGTGAAAACAAACAAGTGGATTGTTTTCGGCCATCACTTCGCGGCGATCTCAGGGCCGGGGCCCCTGGTCGGCCCCGTCCTCGCCGCGCAATTCGGTTATCTGCCCGGCGCCCTCTGGATTTTGATTGGCGTCGTGCTGGGCGGCGCGGTGCAGGATTTTGTCATTTTGTTTTGTTCGATGCGCCGCGACGGCAAATCGCTCGCGCAAATGGTAAAGGAGGAACTCAACAACACGGCCGGTGTTATCGGCATCATTGCCATCCTCGCGATCATGATCATCCTGTTGGCGGTGCTCGCGTTGGTGGTGGTCAAGGCGCTGGCGGAGAGTCCGTGGGGCGTCTTCACGGTCGGTGCGACGGTCCCGATCGCGATGTTCATGGGCGGATACTTGCGTTGGGTACGGGTGGGCAAGGTAATGGAAGCCTCGGCCATGGGCGTCGTGCTGCTGTTGCTGGCGGTGTGGGGTGGCCAGCACGTTCACAGCGACGCGCACCTGGCGACGCTCTTTTCGCTCAAGGACATCAATCTCGCTTGGGCCATCATCCTCTACGGGTTTGCGGCTAGCGTTCTTCCAGTCTGGCTGCTGCTAGCTCCGCGCGATTACCTGAGCACGTTCATGAAGCTGGGCACCATTATCGCCCTCGCCTTCGGTGTTTTTCTGGTCCTGCCGACTTTGAAGTTCCCCGCCGTCAGCCAGTTCATCGACGGTTCCGGTCCGGTGGTGGCCGGCAAACTCTTCCCGTTCTGTTTCATCACCATCGCCTGTGGCGCGATTTCCGGTTTCCACACCCTGATTTCCAGCGGCACCACGCCGAAAATCATCACTCGCGAAAGTTACGCCCGCCCGATCGGCTACGGCGCGATGTGCCTCGAATCGCTCGTGGCCATCATGGCTTTGATCGCAGCCTGCTCACTCGATCCAGGCGTTTACTTGAGCATGAACATCAAAGGCGCGCCCGCCGAAACCGCGGCCAAAGTGACGGCGCTCGGGTTTCCGGTCACCGTCCAACAGATGGATCAGCTCGCCGGCACGATCGGCGAAAAGACGTTGTTCGGCCGTACCGGTGGCGCGGCTACTCTCGCGGTCGGAATGGCGGGGATATTTCATAAGGCCGTGGGCGAGCGCTGGCTCGACCTTTGGTATCACTTTGCGATCATGTTCGAGGCGTTGTTCATCCTCACGACCCTCGACGCCGGCACCCGTGTGGGACGCTACCTGCTGCAGGATGTTTTGGGGAACTTCTGGAAACCGCTCGGCGACGTAAAAGACATCAAGGCAAATGTGTTTGCCAGCGGCCTGATCGTCGCCGGTTGGGGTTGTTTTTTGATTCAAGGGGTGCGCGACCCGCTCGGCGGCATCAACTCGCTTTGGCCGCTTTTTGGCATCGCCAACCAGTTGCTCGCCTCCATCGCGCTCTGTCTGGCGACGACAGTGATTTTGAAAATGGCGCTGGAAAGTGGGGCGGGCGTCCCGCCTGCCCAGCTCGATGACGCCGATGCCGCCCGGCGCGCAGGTTCGAAAAGCGTCGCGTCGCGGCGTGCGCCGGCGCTCGCGTTCGTGACACTCGTTCCCTTGCTCTGGCTGCTGGCGGTAACGATGACGGCGGGCGTGCAAAAGATTTTTCATTCGGATCCAAGAATCGGATTCCTGGCCGCCGCCAAGGTGTACTCCGGGAAAATCGCGGAAGCTCATCGCGCGATTGGCCTGGCTAAAACGGATGATGCCATCGCCGCGGCTCGGACAGCGTTGGAGTCCAACAGGAGGCTTCTTTTTAACAATTTGCTGGACGCCAGTGTTGCGAGTGCCTTCCTGGTTCTCGTCCTGCTCATATTGATCATCAGCGTTCGCGAATGGATCCTCTTGCTCGCGAGCAGGAAGCTGGCGCGGCTCCGCGAAAGCGATCCGGTCTGGCTGCCGGAATTTGCGGTCACGGAAGGAAAGCCGCTGGCTTTGTTCAGCCTTTTGGCGGTCGCGTTTGCGCTGGCCAAGGAATTGTCCGGCGAGGCCGCGCTGGAACGCGCCCGGCAGACGGCAAACACCTGCGTTTGCGGCTCGCCAGCTCATCACAAAATCAGTTTGCTCGGGGAAAAGAAGGCGAGCCAGGCCCCGAGCAAGGAACAGCTCTACGTGGAAACGCTCGAAAAACGGTTCAACAGCATCGACCGATGCTGTTGATTCCAATATGTGATCGAGATGAGACTAATTTTCCGTGGACATCCCGTCTGCTGAGCGGTCAAAAATGAATCGCAAACCGGAGATTCAAAATCTAAAATTCCGTCGTGCAACGCATCGGTTTATTGGGCGGCTCGTTCAATCCCGTCCATCTCGGTCATCTGCTCGTGGCGCAGGCGGCGCTTGAGGAACTGCAGTTGTCACGGCTCTTTTTCGTCCCCGCCGCGCAGTCCCCGTTCAAACCGGACCTGCCGCTCGCGCCCGCGGAACAGCGATTGCGTTTGTTGCGACTGGCGCTGGCCGGCCATGCCGATTGTGAAATCGACGACCAGGAAATCAAACGCGGGGGTGTGTCCTACACCATCGACACCGTTCGCGGTTACGCGCAGCGTTTTCCCGGCGCGCCGTTGTTTTATCTCATCGGCGCGGACCACGTGCCACTCCTGCCCAAGTGGCGCGACGCGGATGAACTGGCGCGGCTCGTCGAATTCGTCGTTCTTCCCCGGCCGGGCGAGGCGGCCGCGCCGCTGCCTGCGCCGTTTCGGGGCCGGGCTCTGGCCGGATTTCCCCTGGGCGTTTCCTCTTCCCAAATCCGCGAGCGGGTCAAGGCCGGGTCGCCGATTGACCTGCTCGCCGGTCCCGCCGTGGCTGAGGCCATTCGGAACAATCGGCTTTATCTTTGAGCGGACCTTCCCCATCCTCGCCGCCAATGGATTCGAAGGAACTGGCGCTTCTCTGTCGGGAGCTGGCTGACACCAAGAAGGCGGAAAACATCGTTGTTCTCGAAGTGCGCGAGTTGTCGTCGGTGACGGACTATTTTGTCATCTGCACCGGCACGAGCGAGCCGCACCTGCGCGCCATCGTTGATGAAATCACCGACAAACTGCGTCAGGAACACGCCCTTCGGCCGCGCGCGATGGATGGCACGCTGCAAACCGCATGGGTGGTGCTGGATTTCTTCGATGTCATTGTGCACGTGATGCGGGCCGATGTCCGCGAACATTACGATTTGGAGGGGCTTTGGGGAGACGCCCCGCGGGTCCGCCCACGTAAAGCGGCGCGCGTCTCGAGGAAATTTGATTAACCCTCAGAAGGCCCAAGCCGGTGACTGTTTCGGCTGTAAGGAGTGTGCGGGTTACTGGGCTTTGTCGGGAAGCTCCGCCGAAGCTTTAACAAATTCATCCAGCAGTTTCTTGAACTCTGCCAATCCCGGCGCCGGAACGATGATGGTATCGCGCCGTCCGTTCACGTCCTCGGTAATGCGCAAAAAGCGGCCGCGTGGATTCTCCTTGAGCGTGAAGACAAAAGTCTTGCGCTCGATTTGAACCTTGTCGGTCTTCAAGGTATCCTCTTGTACGGTCGGCCGTGGGCCCGAGGAATAGGACCGTGGGCCATAAGGGGATCGGCGCTCGTTCGAGATCATACAACACTCTCAACTCAAGGCGCTCGTTGCGCCAGCTCACTACTATACCCATTTTTGCTGGCACGTCACAAAAATTGTCAACCTTTCATTTTTTTGTAGGACAAACTTGTAGGACAAACTTGCGGCGTGCGGCGCCCCAATTTCCCATCGGCGGCGCCAAGGTTTCGCTGGCTCACAGACGCGCGGATTTGCCTGATTATCGCGCCTGCGCCGGACTGGGTGCATGCCTCCGGGAATCAAGCCCGATACCGGTAACCGCTGCCCGGGGTTGTGGCGCGCCAGAGATACACGGCCACGCCGCCGAGAACGACCAGGTTGAGGGCCTGCGATGCAGCGTGCCAGAGTTTGAAGGACTGTTTGGCCGCATCGATTTGTTGAGGAGTCGAACCGGGGCCGTAAATCGTTCGGTGCCCGCAACTTCGGTTGCAGACTGTGGCCGCCCACCAGGCCCAGCGCGAAAATCCCGAGCAATAGCCAAAGCGTCAACCGCTGGAGCGGTTTTCCCATGTACAGCCACTCCGCCACAAGATGCGCCAGCGCGACCCCTCCGCACAGTTCGTGAAACAGAAAATAACGCTCGATGAGGATTTGCGCCGCCGCCCCGGCATACGGCCGGGTCAAAAGTCCGATCATTTTGTCGGAAAAAAAGGCCGGTGCGATGCTGAAGGTGAAGAAGACTGATGCGCCGAACCACACGGCGGCATTGGCCACACCCACGAATCGCAAAAACCCGATCACCCGTTCAGATTAGAAAAATCGAAAGGCAGTGCCAAGTTTTCTCTGAATTACAACGATACAGTCGGGTTCGCCCGGCGCTCAAGCAGGCGCTGGTTCGGGGGCCTGCGCTTCCGCGCGCTCCACCATCGCTTGTACCGTCAGGGCTTTCGTCATTTTCTGTTCGGCCTCTTGAATGGCGTCATACGCGCCGCGCACAAGATCGCGCGCCGGCTCCGCGCGCGTCGCCGGTTCCTGACCCTTGCCGACCCGAAGGGTCCGAAGGATGTCCTCGTAAGAAATGCTCCCCAGCGGCCGGGCCGGACAGTACGCCGCTTCAGGCGTCGCGACTTCCACCAGCAATTTGCATTGTAACAGCGGCTGAAGGATCTGGCTGATCAGCCGGCTCGACACCGCCAAGGCATCGGCGATTTCGCCCGCGCTCGGCGGTTTTTCGCCGCGGTGGAACTGTTGTCCGACAAACGTCATCAACCGCAATGCAATGAATTCGCGCCCTCGCTGGTTGACGCTCTCCGCCTGCTTTTCCTGAACGTAGGCGCGGCGGTTTTGATACGCGTAAGACACTTGCGCGCCGAACAACAGGATCGTCCAGGAGAGGTACAGGCCGAAGAGAAAGATCGGGATGGCGCTGAGTGACCCATAGATTTTGCTTGCGGAAACCACTCGCGACGCGAACAGCGCGTTGGCATTGCCGTTGGCAACCCACAGCACGCCGGCGACCGCGCCGCCCACCAGCGCCGCTTTCCAATGCACCTTGGTGTTCGGCATGAGTTGGTAGAGCAGCATGAATGAGCCGGTTAATACGAAGAACGGAATCAGTTTGAAAAGCAACCGGCCAACGATGGGGGTCTCCTCGATGAAGTCCTGCGCGACCTGGAATTGCGAGCCGACCGCCAGTCCCATCACCAGGATCACGACCAGCGGCCCCAGGGTGATTGCGGCCCAATAATGAATAATGCGTACGAACCAGTTTCGACCGCGGCTCACGCCCCAGATGTCATTGAAGGTCGCTTCGATGGTGCTGAGCAATCCGATCGCGACGAAGACCAGCGCGATGGTGCCGGTCAAGCCGAGCGCGCCGCTGTGAACGTTCGCGATGAACGACTTGATTTGCTCGACCACTTTCTGGCTGGTTTCATCCTGCCCGCGGTTCGCCCGCAGGTTCCACAAAGTCAAATCATCGACCAGTTTGCCGACCAACTTGTCACGCCGCCGCGCGCTGATGTTCGCCAATCGGGGGATCATTTCCCGCAGGCGCCTGGACACCTTTTGCCGATAATCAGAGTTCTCGTCTTTGACCGATCCCTCCGCTTGTCTTGCGGGTACCAGCTTCGCCGCCAGGTCGTTGACCACATTCGTCCTCTGCGGCGCGCGGCTCTGGAGCAGCGCCGGCAGCGCCTCCTGGATGCTCTCCGCAACCTTGGTCCGCACCTCTGCCTTTTCCTCGTCCGACGCGGGTACCAGGCCCAACTGCGGCGCCAGTTCATCGACCAGCGTCTGGATCAACTCGGCTTTCTGTTCCTCGCTGCTTTGCAGCAGTTTCGTGGACACACCCAGCCCGACCGCCAACAGCGGAATCAACGCGAGCAGCGTCGTATAGGCCAGCGCCGAGGCGCGCACCGGACAGCGGTTCCGCACGAAACTCTTCCCGACCAGCACCCAGAAATGGACGAATTTTTTGAACGGGTGAAGCTGCGTCTCGTCCACCGTCGCAATCCCGCGGTCATCGAGCAACACCTGCGCTTCGGCCTGGAGCCTTCTGATTTGCGAGACCGAATTCTTGGCCATGCTCGGACAGTTTAGGGTTCAATGGTCAAAGGTCAAAGTATAGGGAAGGGGCAGTCCTTCAGCCCCCACACTCACGCCGGGGTTGTTTCGCCAACCTGGAAGCGAATGAACCGGCGAATGCTGATTTCGTCGCCGAGCTGCCTGGCCACGCCGGCGACATGTTCTCTCACGGTGATTTCGGAATTCTTTTTTACGAAACCCTGGTCGAGCAGACAATTCGTCTGGAAGAATTTCTCGAGCTTGCCTTCCACGATCTTGGCGACGGCCTGCGGCGGACTGTTTTTAACCTGTTCCAACGCGATTTCCTTCTCCTTCGCGACGATGGCAGGGTCAACCTGGTCACGCGAGACCGCGATGGTATGCGCGGCGGCGATCTGCAACGTGATGTCGCGCACCAGTTGTTTGAACAGGTCGCTGCCGACGGTGTTTTCTTTGCCGGCGCCGACTTCCACCAGTACGCCGAGCTTGGCGCCGGTGTGAATGTAGGCGGCGACCATGCCATTGCCGCTGACTTCGAGCCGCTGATGGCGGGAGATTTTGATGTTCTCGCCAATCCGGGCGACCGCCGCCACACGGTCCGCTTCGAGATCGGCCTTCGGATCAGCGGCGAGCTTCCGGGCCGCGTCATCGCAGAAACCGCGGAAGGTTTCGTTCTTCGCCACAAAGTCCGTTTCGCAATTGATCTCGACGAGGACACCGACACGCGAACCGGCGAGAATATGCTGTGCAATCACGCCTTCCTTGGCTTCGCGTCCTGCCTTCTTGGCCGCCGTGGCGACGCCTTTCTTGCGCAGAATGTCCACTGCCGCCGGCAAGTCGCCGTTCGCCTCCACCAGCGCCTTCTTGCAATCCATCAGACCGGCGTTGGTCATTTCGCGCAGTTTGCCGACAGTGACAGCGGTAATTTCAGCCATACAAATTCCTGAAAGAGCTGCTAAACCGGAGACACGGTTGCGGCCGCAGCCGAGGCGGCCGCCGTCGTGGCTGCCGCGGTTTCAGCGGCAATCGCCGGCGCGGCCTCTGTGGCGGGGGTTTCCTCGGCCTGTTTTCGTCGCGCGTACCGGGCTTCGTATTCGGCCCGCGCCTG
>WNGL01010350.1_pt1 | contig 10768 bp, 6 predicted proteins | sample 5400591 | NCBI WGS metagenome assembly WNGL01 (sample SAMN13153377, study PRJNA577476) | soil metagenome | isolation source: 80 cm soil or saprolite under Garry oak tree replicate 1 | place: USA:California | collected 2016-06-15
AGGCAACCGTCCCTTGCTGCGGGTGGTATACGCCGTTGATGACGTTGAGCATCGAGGATTTGCCGGCGCCGTTCGGGCCGATGATGGCGCGGATCTCGTGCTCCCGGACGTCGAAGGAAACGCCCTGGAGCGCGACCACCCCGCCGAAGGCGAGCGAGACGTCGTCGATCTCGAGGATCGGCCGGCCGATTTTCCTGCCTGCTGTCATGTCAGGAGAAAAGGAGTTCAGGCCACCTTCCTCGCCGCGGCAGCGGTGAAGGTCTGCGCCTCCACGATCCGCAGGTCGGCCGACACCGTTCCGGTGCGGCCGTCCTCGAAGCGCATCTGCGTCTCGGCGAAACAGCTCGCCTTGTCCGAGTAGAGAGCGTCGACCAGCACCGCGTACTTGTCTCCGATGTGGCGGCGTCGTACCTTGCGCGTGCGCGTGAGTTCGCCGTCGTCGGCCTCGAGCTCCTTGTGCAGAACGATGAAGCGCCGGATCTGCGAGTGGGCCAGCGCGGAGTCCTGCGCGAGATCGCGGTTGGCCTTCTCGACGCATTCGCGAATGAGATCGAGCACCGCGGGCAGCGAGGCGAGGTCCGCGTAGCCGGTATACGGCAGGTTGCGCCGCTCGGCCCAATTGCCGATCGCGGCCATGTCGATGTTGATGAACGCGCAGACCCTGTCGCGCCCCTGGCCGAAGCACACCGCTTCCTTGATGTAGGGGAAGAACTTGAGCTTGTTCTCGAGATATTTTGGCGCGAACAAAGTGCCGTCGGCGAGCCTGCCCACGTCTTTCGCGCGGTCGATGATTTTCAAGTGGCCCCCGGCATCGAAATAACCCGCGTCACCGGTGTGGAAGAAGCCCTCGGGGTCGATCGCCTCGCGCGTCGCGTCGGGCCGTTTGTGGTATTCCTTCATGAGACCCGGGGAGCGCACCAGGACTTCGCCCGAATCGGCGATGCGTACCTCGACCCCGGGCATGGGCGGGCCCACGGTTTCGAGCTTGACGTCGCCCGAGTGGTGCATGCACACCGTCACGCAGGTTTCGGTCATTCCGTAGAGCTGCTTCAGGTTGATGCCGATGGAGCGGTAGAAATCGAACAGGTCAGGACCGATCGCCTCGCCGCCGGTGTAGGCGACGCGAATGCGCGACATGCCGAGCACGTTCTTGAGCGGCCCGTATACGAGGATCTCGCCGAGCCGATACAGCAGCCGGTCCCGCAGCGGTATCCCGGGCTTGCCTTCGAGGATTCCCATCCCGACGCGCTTGGCGACGCCCATGAAGGTGTGGAACATGCGGCGCTTGATCCAGCCCGCGTCCTCGATGCGGATCATCACCTGGGTCAGGATGTTCTCGTACACGCGCGGCGGCCCGAAGTAATAGGTCGGGCCGATCTCGCGCAGATCGGTCATCACGGTGTCGGGGGACTCGGGGCAGTTGAGACAGAACCCGGCGATGTGCATCTGCGCGTAGGAATAGAGAAAATCTCCGACCCAGGCCATGGGCAGATAGCACAGAATGTCGTCCTTATCGGTGAAGCCGTCGAAGGCCACGAGCACCCGCGCCGTTTGGACCATCGCAGCGTGCGTCTGGGATACGCCTTTGGGGTGGCCGGTGGTGCCCGAGGTATAGAGAATCACCGCGACATCGGAAGGCCGGCCTTTCCCGAGCTCGTCGGCGAAGAAGTCCGGATTGCGCCGCGCGAACTCCCGGCCGGCCGCCTGAAGGTCCTCGAAGCCGGTCAGCTCCGTCTGCCCGTAATGGCGCAGCCCGCGCGGATCGTCGAAGCAGATGTGCTTCAACCGCGGGCACTGCGGCAGGACTTCCAGCAGCTTGTCGACCTGCTCCTGGTCTTCGACGACGGCAAAGCCGATATCGGCGTCCTGGAGCACGAACGCCATTTCGGCCGCCACGGCGTCCTGGTAGAGGGGCACGGGCACCCCGCCCAGGACCTGCGCAGCCATCATGGCCCAGTACAGGCGCGGCCGGTTGTCGCCGATGACCGCGAGGCGGTCGCCGCGCTTGAATCCCTGTGCGGCAAGGCCGCAGGCCAGAATGCCAACTTCGCCAGCGATCTGAGCCCAGGTCCAGGTCTGCCAGATGCCCAGGTCCTTCTCCCGGAACGCCGGCCTGCCGGGCCGTACGTCCGCCTGGTGCAGCAGCAGGCGCGGAAAAGTGTCGGGCTGTTCCGTCACGGGGTCCTCCTCGGTCGCGCGCCGCCCCAAAACAAACATTGCCGGCGGTCCCGGCCGGCGCATCTTACAGCATCACTTCGGACCGATTTTCAATTACACTCTCACATCACTCTGGTGTCCAGGGAACCAGGAAACCCCACTGCACGCCGGCGGGGCTCCGGACCGAGTGAATTGCCGGAAAGTGCGCGGCGCGGTAATTCGTTGGGGGGCGCTTCATCCTGTGACGATCGCAAACGTATATAAAATCCTGATCGTCGAGGATGTCGAAGCGGTCGCCGATCTGCAGGTTCTCAAATTGATCCGCGCGGGCGTGGCCGTTGAAACGCGGCGCGTCGAGACGCCCCAGGATTTCACGCGGCAGCTGGAGCTCTATGTTCCAGATGCAATACTCTGCAGCGTCTCCGTGCCGCGGTTCAGCGGAGTCACTGCTTTGGCGATGGCGCAGAGCCTATGTCCGGATACGCCGTTTATCTTCGTCTTCAAAACGGAAGACGAAGAAGCCACTGTCGAAACATTCACGCGCGAGGCCGGCGACCACGTTTTCAAGACCAGCCCCAGCGATCTTCCCTGGACGTTCGGACGCGCCGTCAAGCAGGCCGAAGAACGCAAGGCTGCGGATGGTCAGGATTTAACGATGACGCGCATGACGCGCATGTACGCCGACCAGGCTCGCGAATTGGACCAACTGCGCCATCAACACCTTGTCTTTCGCAAACTGAGCCGCTATCTGAAGGCCGCTCTGACACCGGCCGAAGTTTATGCGGCTGCCGAATGTTTCGGTCCTCAACTATTCCAGAGCACGAACGGCGGGTTGTCTCTCGTCCATCTTCCCGGAAAGCATTTGGAGGGCGTCGCAAGCTGGGGCGACAGGCCGCCGAGCGAGCAGGCGTTCACAGCCCAGGATTGCTGGGCCTTGCGCCAGACGCAAGCTCACTGGGTCGGGGATCCGCGGACGGAGCTGCTCTGTGAACACGTGAAGTCGGATTCGAAGTCGGTCTCACCCTATCTTTGTGTACCGCTCTTCGCGCAGGGCGAGACGCTCGGATTGCTGCATTTGCGACGCGTGAAGGAAGAATCGGCATCGCCGGAAAATGCGGATTCGATAGAGTCTCATTTGAATCTCGCGACGGCTGTGGCGGAAGAACTCGGCCTTGCGCTCGCTAACTTGAGAGTTCGCGATACCCTCCATGAACAATCGATCCGTGATCCGCTCACCGGTCTGTACAACCGCCGTTTTCTGGAGGAATTTCTCCTGCGGGAGCTGGCGCGCGCGGACCGCAAGAAGCACGCTCTCACCATAATCACTCTGGATATCGACCACTTCAAGCGTATCAACGACGCCTTGGGCCATGGCGCGGGTGACATCGTCCTGCGGCGCGTGGGCCTCCTGTTGCAAGGGTACGTTCGCGAGAGCGATATCGCGTGCCGCGTCGGTGGCGAAGAATTCTCGCTGCTCCTCCCGGAAGCATCAATGCAAATCGCCGCACAGCGCGCCGAGAACATCCGCGGGGGAGTACACGAGTTGAAGCTGAAGTACGACGGTCACAGTCTGGGCTCTATCACTATTTCGCTGGGTGTCGCAGCCTTTCCGGAGCATGGCACGACTCCGGACGCGCTCATCCGCGCTGCGGACCAGGCGTTGTATGACGCCAAGTCTCGGGGCCGCGACAGGGTGGCGTCGGCTTGAGCGGAGGTCATCCGCGCCTGCATACGCAAGACGTGCCGGCCCCTCTCCGCTTAGCCTTTCCCGAATCTCGGTTATAATCGCCGCTCCACACGCGCCTGTAGCTCGGCTGGGCGAGGGGGGGAGATTTCGCGGATACACTCAAAGTGCGTCCGCGCCGTCGAGCACCAGACCACGGGTCAGGTGGGGTTATCGCGGATGTTCTATGGACATCCGCGCCGCCGCGGCTTGATTGTGCCGAACCCGGATCCACAATTTGGAAATCAAAGCGAACACCGAGTCGCGAGAACGAGGACTGGCTGCAGTCCCGTGAACTCGCTGACGATCAACTGGAGAAAGACCATGACCGCAAGAGCGCTGCTTGTCCCAATCGCCCTGATGCTGGTGTCCGGCTGTGCCGCCACGATTCACGGCACGGTGCTGCTCGTCGACAGCCGTCAGCAGCCGGTCCCGAACGAGAGCCCGAAGGGGGCAGTGGTCAACATGATCAATACGACCGCCGCGGTCGATCAGGCTTCGAGCTCCGCGACGGTGGACGAGAAGGGCCAATTCGAATCGCCCAAGGGCCGCATCAAGCCCGGCATCTACAAGGTGGAGGCGAGCCGCATCGGCTACGAGACGCAGACCGAGACGGTCGAGATCGGCTCCTTCTTCGGCAAGAAGGTGGAGTTCAAGTTGCCGAAGATCCAAGAGGCCAAGCGGAAGTCGATCAAAGGCTCGGCCACCGACGAAGACAAGATCATCAATCCCGGCGAGGTCAATATCCAGCCGCCCGCGATGTGAGCGGACGCATCCGCCGCGCCCGTTAGATCCGACGCTACAACCGAGGGTATCACCATGGCCACAACCCACGTGCGTTTCCTTCCCATCCTGCTTGCCACCGCCTTGCTCGGCGCTTGCGGCGAGCGCCTCGACATCGAGGTCAAGGCGAGTATCGACGGCCGGCCCGCGCCACAGGCGAAGGTCACCGTGGATCGCGAGGAGCTCGGCGTCACCGACGCCCGAGGCGTGTTCACGCAGCGATTGCGCAAGAAGGCCGGCACCGAGGTCGAAGTGACGGTAAGCAAGGAGGCGCCCGGCTACCGCATCGATCCATGGAAAACGGTCTTCCTCGTGAAGCTTCCGAAGGGCGATGAGATCGTCACGTACCGCGTCGAGGCCGATCTCAAGGCGACGCGTTACGTCACCGTGCGCGTGAGCGAAGGGGGCACGCCGGTGCCCGAGGCCAAGGTGACGGTCGGCGAGAAGGAAGAAGGTGTCACCGATGCCAAGGGCGAATTCGTGTACTCCTATCGGACGCAGCCCGCGAAGGGGGCGGAGCTCCGCGTCGCCAAGCCCGGCTTCAGCACCTACCGCGCGACACGTCAGCTCGAGCCGGGACAGGTAGTCGAAGTCGCGCTCAACCGCCAGACCGTGGTGGCGATCAAGGCGATGACCGAAGAGTACGGCCGCGTGAGCGGGGTGCCGGGCTTGAGCGTGAGCATAGACGGCAAACCCGTCGGCAAGACCGACGCGCAGGGCAGTTACACGTACGACTATCGCGGCGAGCCGGGCAAGAAGGCCCAGATCACGCTCGCGGCGCCCGGTTACGTTCCCGCAACGTGGAAAACCGCGGTCCGGCTCGAAGGCCAAGTCAACCTTCAGCGCTACTTCTACCCGACTGCGCCCAGGCCGATCCGCATCGGCATCTATCGCGTCGTCGGCAACACTCCGGGCGTGGACCTGAAGGAGGTCGCGGCCCAGGCCGAGCAGGCGCTGTCGACGCAGCTGTTCAGGTTCCCGGCGTTCCGCGAAGTGCCGGCGCAGAAGCTGCAGGCCGAGGTCAACCAGCGCAAGCTCAGCATCGACCGCATCACGACCAAGGGCTGGCAGGATACTCCTCTGCGCGCGACCGTGGACATGATCGTGCTCGGGAGCGTCGCCAAAGACGATGGCGGCTACCTGGTCGAGGTCAAATTCCACACCGCGAACGGCAGGATCATTTTCTCGGAGATCGCGCGCGCCCGCAGCACCGGGGGGATCAACGGCGCGGTGCGCGACATCGCGAGCAACGTCATCGAGCGCTTCCCGCTCGAGGGCACGGTGGTCGGCAAGGAGGATAACCGCTATCGCATCAACATCGGCAAGAACTGGCGTATCGGCCGCGGCACCGAGTTCACCCTGACCACGCCGACGTTCGCTGAGAGCGGCAAGGTGGCGGGTTACCGCGAGACCGGCAGGATCGAGGTCACGCGCGGCGAAGACGCGAGCTCGCTTGCCGAGGTCGCAACGCTCAAGCAGGGCGAGAAGGTGCAGATCGGCGATCGCGTGGTGCGGCGCATCGCGCGCGAGGGCGGGGAAGGCGATCAACGCACCTACTTCCTGCTCACCGCGAAAGGTGGCGTCGGCACGGAAGTCAACCCGCTTGCGGGCGCCAGCGTCTACTTGAACGGCGAGTGGGCCGGCGCGACCGGGACGAACGGCCAGGCGGAGGTCCCGCTGCGGCTCGGCCGCAACTATACGCTCACGCTGTACCGGCACGGCTACCAGCAGCTCACCGACAAGATCAGAGTCGGCAAGAGCGGTGAAGCGCGCGAGTTCCTGCTCACGGCCAACAATGTCCTGTTCAAGGTCGACTCCGCGCCATCGTCGGCGACGGTCTACATCGACGACGAGCAGATCGGCAAGACGCCGATCACCGGCGGCAAGCAGATCACTCTCGGCTTTCACAGCGTGCGCCTGACCTACGGCGAGGACTACCGCGACTTCTTCGAGGTCATGGAGTTCACCCAGAAGGAGGAGGACCGCACCGGCGAGCGCCGCATCGTGCTGCAAAAGGATTTCCTCAAGATCGGCGAGCGCGCGCGCCAGAAAGGCGACATCGAGAGCGCCATCAAGGCCTACGCCTCCACCGAGCGCGAGCACCCGGACTACGCGGAGGCGCACCGGCGCCTGGGTGATATCTACCTCGACGAGAAAGAGGACTACGACCGCGCGATCGCCGAGTTCGAAGCCGTGCTGGCGCTGCCCGAGAACCAGCAGCTGATCTACAAGCAGTTCGCGGTCACCTTCACCAACCTCGGCCATGCGTATTGCGAGAAGGGCAACCGCCTGGTGGACGGCGATCGCGCCGCCGCGTCGACGTACTTCGCCAAGGCGATCAAGGCGCTGCAGACCGCCAAGCAGAACACGCGCTTCTTCCCGAGCGCGGAGTACGACGAGGCGGTGCACGACACTTACTACTACACCGCGCTCTCATACCACAAGCTGTATCTGATGACCAAGCAGCCAGCGGTGATGAACAGCGCGAGCCTCGCGTGGCGAGAGTACTTCGACTTCTTCCCGAAAAAGCTCGAAGGCAATCCGACCTTCGTGCAGGCTCGCGAGGGCGCGCGCCGCTACCGCGATCAGATCCAGGAACCGTAATCGCGCCGGCCCGAACGCGATGCATTACTGGAGTCCTTCGCTTGCCCTGTTCGTCGCGTTCGCGTGGCCCGTGGCAACCGCCGGCGAAGAGCCGGCGGCTTCGAGCTCGGGCGAGCCGGCCGGAATCGAACCGGAATTCGTGCGGCCGCTCGTTCCCATCGCCCGGGGGCGCAACGACTCGAACCCGGTGTGGTCCCCCGCCGGAGACATGGTCGCGTTCGAGCGCTCGCGCGGCGACAACAAGGAAATCGCGATCGTGCGCGTCAACGGCGACATCGTCCAAACCATACACCAACAGGCTTCGCCCGCGCCGGGCCAGAGCCCGTTCTTCTTTCCGGATGTCGTGGAGCAGACGAGCTATAACTCCGGCATCAGCTGGTCGCCGGACGGCAAGCGGCTCGTGTTCATGAGCAACGGCGGCGAGGGCAACTACGACCTGTACCTGCGCGAGCCCGACGGCCGCATCGTACGCATCACGACCCACAGGGAGAAAGACGGACACGCGCACTGGTCGCCGGCACGCGACCAGATCGCGTTCATCTCCGGCCGCAGCGGACAAGGCGACGTCTATTTGCTCGATCTCGCCACGAAGGCCACGACCCGGGTGACGCACGGAGAGTGGCCCTATCTCTATCCGCAGTGGTCCCCGGACGGCAAGCGTCTCGCGGTCATCCAGGGAATCAACGAGAACCATGACGTCTACGTGCTCGAACCGGGGCGCACACCGCCTGCGCCACCGAAGCCGCTCAGCACCTGGCGTTACGACGATCTGCGGCCGGTGTGGTCGCCCGACGGGAAGCGCGTCGCGTTCTACACCAATTACAACCCCGCCGACGATCCCAAGACCTGGGCCATCGTGGTCGTTGCCGGGGACGGTTCCGACCCGACCGAGGGCGAGGGGCTGGCCGCACGCGTGGTGGCGACCGGCGTGGTCCCGGACGTCGAGCGCGGGCCGGCGTGGATGCCGGACAACCGCCGCATCGTGTACGTGCGCAACGAAAGACAGGCCTACAACCCGGTCTACATCGCCGACGTCGACAGCCGCACGAGCACGCTCGTGCGCACGGGAACCAAGATGAACCACGACGTCACCTGTTCGACCGGCGGCGTGATCGCGTTTCGCGCCCAGGTCGACCAGTGGGACCAGGTGTATCTCGCGAAGCTCAAGGATTGACGCCGTGACTCGCCGCGCCCATCGCCCGTCGTTCGCGCCGCTGTTCGCCCCGTTGTTCGCGGTAGCGCTCGCGGTGGCTCTCGGGGTGAGCGCGCCCGCACGCGGCGCCGACGACCCGGTGGGCGCGGCGATGAAGCTCTACGAGAAGCGCCGCTACGAGCAGGCGGCACGCGTGCTCGAAGACGCCCGCCTCGAAGCCGAGCGCCGGCCGCAGGCGCAACTCGTGCTCGGCATGATTTACCTGCGCAACGCCGACCTGCACGAGGCGCTCGGCCGCACCGCGGCAGCGGCCGAGCTGGATTATCTCGACAAACTGCTCAAGACACGCACCGAAGACCGCAGCCGCTACGCGCGGCTGCACCTCGCCGAGGCGCTGCTCGCGCGCGGAAACGCGGCCGAAGCGCGGCGCCACTTCGAGCAGGTCCGCGCCGACCCGGGCATCGAGAAGCGCTACCAGGCGATCGCCGGAGTCGGCCTCGGGAGCGTCCTGTGGGCGCAGCGCGACGCAAAAGGGGCGCGCGGTGTGTGGGCAGAAGCAGGCGGGGCGGCGGAAGTCGCGCTGGCGCGCGCCGCGGCCCAAGGCAGCGCGCAGCTCGTGGACGTGAAATCGCTGCGGCGCGTGGCCGATGACGCGAGCCTCGCACCCGAGTTGTCGCCGCGCACGCGACGCTATCTCATCGAGATCTATACCGCAACCGGCGCGCTGGACAAGGCCCTCGCCATGGCCCGCGCCGCCGATTTGGGAAGGGCTTCCTTTGTCGAGAGGTTCAAGGCCGCCAAGGGTACGGCCAAAAGCATCAACCTCTACGATCTCGCGCTGCTCACGGATCTGACGCGGCTTTATCGCGAGCTCGCGCGGCGTCAGCTCGAGCAGGCCGCCGCCGACGCGCGCATGAAACCGAGCGCGGAATACTATCTCGCCGAGGTATTGAGCGGTCTGGGCAGCAGCGACGAGGCATCGGCGTACGTGAAGGCCTTCCTCGCCCGGCCGCAGACGCCGTCGCAGTACCGCGAGCGCGCGCTGGCGCGCCAGGCGCTGCTCGCGCACCGCCAAGGCCGGCGCGCCGAAGCGGAGAGCGCGTGGACCGCGATGGCGGAGAGCAGCAGCGACCCGGAGGTATTGGCCGACATCGTGCTCGGCTGCGCCGACGCCCAGGCCCAGTGCGCCAAGGTGCTCGCGCGCGTCGGCCAGGTGACCGAGGCGGGTGACGGACGACGCTACCAGCGGCTCAACTTCGCGCTCGGCAGCTACTACCTTCGCAAGAAGGACTACGCGCGCGCCATCTCCTACATGGAGGCCGGGCGCGACAAGAGCAACAAGAACAAGATCGAGGCCAATGACCCGGAAATGCTCGCCGGCCTGGCCGAGGCCTACTATCGGACCAAGAAATTCTCCGAAGGTCTCGAGATCTTTTTCGAGATGAGCAAGGAGTTTCCCGTGGTGCGCCAGATTCAGGAGGCGATGCAGGGCGTCTACTCCATGGAGCAGCGCAGCGCCGGCGACGTGAAGATACTTTGAGAAGCCGCAGGACGAATCGCAACTGTCGGAGTCAACAAGCGAGGAACTTATGAAACGGATCCTTACTATCACGGTACTGGGCTTGGGCGTCGCCATGGCATGGTGCCTTCCGGCGCATGCCGCGCCGAAGGGCGACGGGCGCCCCGACGGCGGCGCCCTCAACTACAGCGAGTACGGCCGGCCGGCGACGCTCGACCCGATCACGAGCAACGAGACGATTTCGCTGCGCATCACGGAGCTCGTGTTCAACGGCCTGGTCGGCATCGACGAGAAGCAGGAAATCGTGCCGGAGCTGGCCGAGCGCTGGGAGGCGTCGAAGGACGGCCGCGTATACACGTTCTTCTTGCGCAAGGACGTGAAGTGGCACCCGCGCGAGGGCGACGCGCCGCAGCCCTTCACGGCCGACGACGTGGTGTTCACCTACAGCATCATGATGCACCCCAAGACCATCACGCCGCTCAAGGTGCGCTACGAGTTCATCGAGAAGGTCGAGAAGACCGGCGACTATACGGTGGTGATCACCCTCAAGCGCCCGATACTGAACGCTCTGGCGAAGTTCAGCTTCAAGATCATCCCCAGGCACGGCCCGGGGAACCCGCAGTACCTCACGCGCGAGGACCGGTTCGCCCGCAGCCCGATCGGCACCGGACCGTACATGCTCCAGACCGTGACCGGTGACGGCGAGGTGGTGCTGGTCGCGAACCCGGACTACTTCAAGGGTCGCGCGCACATCGACAAGTTCATCGCCAGGCCGTTCGCCGACCAGAACATCATGGCCCAGGCGCTGATGTTCAACGCCATCGACATG
>WNGL01020165.1_pt1 | contig 10768 bp, 9 predicted proteins | sample 5400591 | NCBI WGS metagenome assembly WNGL01 (sample SAMN13153377, study PRJNA577476) | soil metagenome | isolation source: 80 cm soil or saprolite under Garry oak tree replicate 1 | place: USA:California | collected 2016-06-15
GTCCACGCTGGCTGAAAGGTAGCTTACTATGCTTTTTCAAAGATCAACTTTTCATGTTCGGTGGTGCGCCACCGGCGCATGTTGAACTACGGAGCTATTAAATTTAAACAGCGAGGTATCTATAAACATTTCATCCCTACGGGATTGATGTTTGTGCTTGTCTTGCTGAGCGCGCCAATCGTTACCGCTCAGACAAAGAACATCCAGGAGCGTCTTGAGAACGCAGCCACGCTAATTCGTGATAATCGAATTGTGGACGCGGAGCAGCAGCTCAACGCCATTTTGAAAATGGCGCCGAACGATGCAGCAGCCCTCAATCTGCTGGGCACCGTTCGGGCTCAACAAGGAAGGCTCAACGAAGCGGAAACCCTCTTGACCCGCGCTGCGAAAATTGATCCCGGGTTTGTGGCCGTGCACCTGAACCTGGCCTTTCTTTACCTGCTCAAGAATGCTCCAGAGAAAACGATTTCTGAATTGAAAGAAGTCGTTAATCTCGAGCCGAACAATACTGAGGCCAACTACAAACTTGCGCGCTTGCTGCTTTCCCGTGGACAGATAGATGACTCTATCCGCGTCATTGAAAGAGCAAAGTCATCACCGCCGGCTTCGGTCGCATTTCTAACTCTGCTTGGTGATGCATATTTTAGAAAAGGTAACGCCGATAAGGCTGAAGAGAATTATCAGCTCGCGCTTTCAGCACAGAAGGACAACGTGGACGCCACTCTGGGTCTGGCAAAGGTTTCTCAAAGCCGGGGAGATACGAAAGCCACGCTGGCGTATCTTTCTCAAGCGCGGGAAGTGGCCAGTAACTCTCCCGAGGTTCTCTACAAAGTAGGCGTGGCTGCTCTAAGCCTAGGTTTTTTTGACGACGCCCGATCGGATTTAGAGCAAGCCGTGAAACTTAAGCCGGACGAGCCTGCCTACTTGATCGCGCTGGGCGCGGCTTGGCTGAAAAAGCCCGATCTCTTTGCGGGCGAGCAGGCCTTTCAGCGAGCTCTCGAACTACAGCCTGACAACGCGCAAGCGCAGTTGTATCTAGGTTATGTCTTATACAAACAGAAAAAGTTCAGTGAAGCAAAAGGTTATCTTGAGAAAACCATCAAAGCGGATTCCAGTGCGCCCGAACCCTTCTACTATTTGGGACTAATCCTCCAGGAGGAGAACGAGGATGAACAGGCCGTAGCGCTGTTGGAAAAAGCGCTTCAGGTGTTGCCCTCTTTTGCGAATGCGCACGTCGCCCTCGGCGCGAGTTATCTAAAGCTGAAAGACTATCCGCGCGCCCAAAAAGAACTCGAGTTGGGAGCAAAACTAAATCCGGACGATTCGAAGGCGCACTATCAGTTGGCTGTTTTGTACGCCCGGCTCAAGGATCCGAAAAGGGCGCAGGCAGAAATGCAAATCGTGGAAAAGCTGAAAGCGGTGGACCAGTCAAAAAGGAAGGCGATACTTTCGTTATTATGCCGGTTCCGAATCCGCGTTAAGCGGCGGTTTGGATGAATACCGCGAAGCGGTTACAAAACAAAGCCCAGGGTTGCCGCGCTTCGCGGCTACCCTGGGGAACAAGATCGAACGGCTGCAACCCCATTGGGGTTGTGTCAGTCTTTCAGGTTCAGGTAGTAATCGCGATTCAGTTCCACGTTCCGGTTTGCACCATCGTTTGATTTGCGGCCGCAGACGCAACCCCGTTGGGGTTGCGCCACTTCGACAACTCGATCCCAGGGTAGCCGCGCGGCGCGGCAACCCTGGGCTGAGTTGCTCAACCGCTTCGCGGTTGGAAGAGTTTTTATCCAGGACTTCCTGAAGTTCATCGACGTTCCGTGTGAATCTCCGCGCAATGCGTACCTGTTATTACCGTCATTTCAAACTCGCCTTGGCGCTTTTCGTGCTGGCTCTAAATTTAGGTCCGATCGCTCCCGCGCAGACACCCAGGCCGAACGTCACCTTTGAAGAAGTACCGGCAACGAAGAGCGGCATCTACTGGGTTCACAACAACGCTCATTCGACGGATCGCTATTTGCCCGAGACGGTAGGCGCCGGCTGTGCCTTCCTCGATTACGACAACGATGGCTGGTTGGATATCTATCTGGTCAACAGTGGACCCTCGGATTTCTACACTCCCAAGACTCCGCTAAAAAATGCTCTTTACCATAACAACCACGATGGCACGTTCACAGATGTGACCGACAAGGCCGGAGTGGCCGGGGGCACCTTCGGCATGGGCGTCGCAGCGGGCGATTACGATGGCGATGGCTGGGTCGATCTCTATGTTACGAGTTATGGCCGCAATATTCTTTATCACAACAACGGCAATGGCACTTTCACTGATGTAACTGATAAAGCCGGCGTCGCCGCACCCGGCTGGTCCACTTGCGCCGTCTGGTTCGACTATGACAACGACGGCAAGTTGGACCTGTTCGTCTCCAGTTTTGTGGTTTATGAAAAGTCTTTGAACATTCTTTGCACTGATGAGGGGTTGAGCCGGCGTTACTATTGCGTCCCGCGCCTTTTCAAGCCTCGGCCCAGCCACCTCTTCCACAACGATGGCAACGGCAAGTTCACCGATGTGAGCAAGGAATCGGGCATTGCTGATTCACCGGGCAAATCATTTGGCGCAGTTGCCACAGATGTTAACAACGATGGCTTGATGGATCTATTCGTAGCCAACGATACAATGCCGAACTTTCTATTCATCAATAAGGGCGGTGGAAAATTTGAAGAAGTCGGTTTGGCGGCTGGGGTGGCCTTCAGTGACAACGGCAAGCCGCGCTCGGGAATGGGAGTAGACGCAGCGGACTATGATGGCGATGGCTGGCAGGACCTGTTTGTGGCCAACATCGATCGGGAGTTTTTCAGTCTCTATCACAACCAGAAGGATCTGATTTTTACGGATGAGCCCGGAGAAATTGGAACGGCAACGCAGATGTTGAGCGGCTGGGGGCTGAGGTTCTTCGATTACGACAACGATGGCGACCCCGATCTGTTCCTGGTAAATGGCCATCCCGACGATTTTATCGAGATGCGCACCGCGCGCGTAAAATACAAAGAGCCCTTGTTGATGTTCGAGAATACCGGTCGCGCTTTCAAAAATGTCAGCGCGCAATCAGGCGCCGTTTTCAGCAAGGAGTTTTCCGGCCGCGGAATGGCCACTGGCGATTTTGATAACGACGGCGATCTCGATGTCCTGATCTTAAACAACGGCGAGGCCCCTCTGCTGCTTCGTAACGAAGGCGGCAATAAGAATAACTGGCTCGGTCTGCAACTTGTCGCTACCAAAAGTAATCCCGCTGCTGTTGGCGCCCTCATCACCTGGCAGGCTGGAGGCTTGAAACGAAGCCGGCTGAAGACTGCGGGCGGCAGCTATCTTTCTTCGCACGATCCACGCGAAGTGCTGGGCCTGGGCAGCGCTAAGAAGATTGACTATGTTGAGATTCGCTGGCCCAGCGGCCAGGTGGACAAGCTAACCAACCTGCCGATCAACTCTTATCTAAGAGCGATTGAAGGCGAAGGCGTTGCCAGGAGCGGCGCGACCACAGCCAAATAATATGTCGGATCGCATCAAAGTAAAGTCGATGATGGCGGGCCTTGTCTTCTTGACCATGACTCTTTGGCCGTTCTCTCGTGCTCAGAGTCAGCGCGATGCCTTCACAAAATGGCGTCCCACTCATGAGCTTGCCACCGTTCGCTATGTAGGAAGCAGCGCCTGTGCTCAATGCCATGCTCCGCTAACAGCAAAGCGTCTGGCAAATCCGATGAGTCGTGCCCTGGCGCTGGTCGCCGACTGCGAGGTTTTGAAAAGCCATCCCCGATTGAACTTTCGCAATGGTCCCTACACCTACCAGATTGTGCGCGACGGAAATCGCAGCCTCTACACAATCAGTGATGGTCCAAACTCAATTTCAGAACCCGTGCTCTACTGCTTTGGCCAGGGCAAGGCCGGCCAGACTTATGTGTTTCAACATCGGGGTGTCTTTTATGAGAGCCGCGTCAGCTACTACCAGGAAATTCAGGGCCTCGATTTCACTATCCTGCATACACACTCAGTGCCCGAGTCGCTGGAGGAAGGTTTGGGCCGTCCGATGACGATGGAAGCAGCGCAGGGTTGTTTCGCTTGTCACTCAACCGCGGCGGTTAGCGCGTCGCAATTGCAACTCGATCACCTGATGCCTGGAGTTACTTGCGAGGGTTGTCATGGGCCTGGCGAGAAACACATCGTGGCCATCAAGGCGGGCAGCACAAATCTCCAGATATTCAATCCGGCGAAACTGGATGCAGATGAGCTGTCGCAAGAAGTTTGCGGCGCCTGCCACGTCGGTTTTGAAAAAGCATTGCTCATGCCGAAGCAGGGGGGGATGAACAACCTGCGTTATCAACCGTATCGAATCTTCAATAGCCGCGGACACCGCGGCGATCCGCGAATAAGTTGCGTCGCTTGTCACGATCCGCATGACAAGCTATCAGAGGATACAGCTTTCTATGACTCAAAATGTTTGGCTTGTCATCTTGCGACTCGTAATCAAATAAAGACTGAGGTGCGCTCGGCTCCTGCCTGTCCGGTGAGCAAGCAGCAGTGCCCAACTTGTCACATGCCGAAGATAGAACTGCCCGGAGCCCACGGCAAATTTACCGATCACTGGATCCGCATCGTCAAGCCTGGCGCAGCGACGCCAACCTGAGTTTGAGTCAAAGGTCGCAGTCATCCCCTGCCGACGCCGAAGAGGAACTCCGATCAAGTCCAATCCTGGTGGTATACCGCGAAGCGGTTACGCAACCAAGCCCAGGGTTGCTCAACCGCTTCGCGGTAATCCCTGCCATTACGCTTTCTGAAAAATTAAGTCTACGGCTTAGAAGGCGCTGGCGGATTTGCCATTATATTGACTCGCTTCTTCCATTCCGCCGGCGTGGTCGAGTTAAGCTGGGGCAGCTCAGCGGCTGCGATTACCAGTTTGCGCACGCTTGTGATAACAACGAACTCGAGTGCCGCTTTTGGTTTTGCAGCTTCGTCGAGCCGGGCCAACTGTGCGTTACGCCACTCCGTCGTAGGCGCGCTGCCTGAAGACAAGTACGACATCGCTTCCAATCCTGCTTCCGCGATAGCCGATAAATTATTCGCCAAAGGCCTTGCCTCTTGCAGTGCGGGAGATCGATCGATCAGCGGCCCAAGCGCGTGACTTGCACTTTGCCATTCAGCCAGGGTGTGTTCGAGGTCCGGTCGATAGAGCGCAAAGCGTGGAGCGTCGGATAGAAAGGCGTCAACGTTCGCCGTGAATTGACGAGCCGTGTCGCTGTCGGGCCGAGCAGCGTCGACCAAACCAGTGAGCGGACTCAGCATCGTTTGCGGCCGCATTTGATAGCGGCGATATTCCTTGACCGGTTCGATGATCGATGCCAGGGTGCGCAGTGGTCCCGTGTTTTCGCTCGCGGCCAGGCGCCGAAGCAACATACCGTAATTCCTTTCTTGCGTGAGTCCCAGCTCTTCCAGTTGACGACTGATTACCGACAAGCGCCGGTACATGTCGTCAATGTCGGTCACGTTTCGGGGCGACCAAAGGCGCTCGGCAATGGCGGCCGTCCGCGGCCAGATGCGCGAGTCTATCGTTTCCGGGCTCACCCACTCGCCCCACATCGTCGCTTCGCCACCGAGAATACGTTTCGCTTCTTCGGCGGTGAGCGTGGTGTTCTCGGGAATAGGATCGGCCAGATAATGTTGCGACGCCGGAAACATCAGATCGATGTAATAGCCGGCCGACAGAATTCCGTTGTAGCCCTTCCTGGCCGCGTCGGCGAGAGATGCAGGCCCACGCCACGAGTGAATGACCGCGTCTTTCGGCAGGTCCGGATGCAGTATCTCTTCCCAGCCAATCATTTTCTTGTGGTACTTCTGTAGGATTTTCAAGACGCGTTGATTAAAGTAAGCCTGCAAGGCGTGATTGTCTTTAATTCCCTTCTCTTTCATAAAGGCCTGGATTTGCGGATTGCGGTCCCATTGCTTGCCTTCGTTCTCATCTCCGCCAATGTGCATGTAGGCATCAGGAAAAAGTCCAGCCATCTCACCCAGAAAGGTATCAAGAAACTTGTAGGTCTGTTCGCGCGTCGGATCGAGCGCCGGCTCGAAGATTCCTGCACCACGCTCAATTTTGTAAGGCCCGGGAGCGCTGCCGATTTCCGGGTAACCAACCAGCCAACTGGTGCTGTGCCCGGGAATATCAAACTCTGGCATTACGCGAATCCCGCGGTCACGCGCGTAGGCGATGATCTCGCGCACCTGGTCCTGTGTATAGAAGAGACCATCGGAGCCGAGCGTGTGGAGTTTGGGAAGCTTCTTGCTCTCGACGCGAAAGCCCTGGTCCTCTGTCAGGTGCCAGTGAAAGACGTTCAGCTTTACTGCCGCCATGGCATCGAGGTTCCGTTTGAGAACTTCCATCGGCTCGTAGTGACGAGCGACGTCGATCAGTAATCCTCGCCAGGGAAAACGCGGCTGATCTTGAATGTTGATACCCGGCAGATAATATCCGTCGCGATCGCCCTGGAGCAGTTGCAGGAAAGTTTCCAGGCCGCGTAACGCGCCCACTACTGTCGGCGCGGACAACCGTGCCTGTTTGTCGGTGACTTCCAAGCTATAGCTCTCGTTTTCATTGAGAGAAGGAATTATTTCGCCTGCTCGTTCGCACTGAATAACCAACGTGGCGGTACTCTCATCGGTCGCCAACTCAGACGGAAAAGTTAATACTGTTCGTCCCTGAAGCCGCCTCAGCATGCGAGCGATGCCGGCGCGTAACCGCTCGTCCGTATAATTCTTAACTGCCACGTTGAAACTACTGGTGATTGGCAAACGGCCTGTTTGAGTTCGCACCGAAGCGGGCACCGGCATCAGATTCAGTTGGACGGGCGCTATCATTTCAGGCGTTGTGCGTTGGGCTCGTAATGGGAAGACCAGGCCCAAAATATAGGTGGCGATTAGCAGGAGCTTTGTGTGTTTGGCAGTTTTCATTTGCAGCAAAGTCTTCCACCTTCTTTTGAGCAAGAGTTTTCCTCAGCGCTGTCCCGTAGGGACGAAATATTTATTTATAGCTCCTCGCGACAAGATATTTCGTAAGCTCGATAGGAGCGGAATATGTTTTGCCGGTGGCGACGAGTCGACGTTCGAAACATGTCGCTCCTACAGAGCTGGCCGTCACAATGAGTCTCACGATCGTGTCGAGAGTCTAAGCAGACGCCAGGCCCAAACACCTAAACCTCCCGCCGCAACGGTGATAAGAAGGAATAGCGGGTCCTTGGCGAGATGCGGCCATTCCACGATAATCCGCAAGAGATGCGCCAGGGTTAGCAGCGCAAAGACCGCGCCGGTGGTTATGACATAGGCTTTCATGCCTCCTCCTGTGAAACGGTGCCCGAGCCCCAGACTCATCCCGCTGACACCGATTTTTGCTGGCACTATTTGATTCGAAATCGTACCATACTCACAACGCATTTTATTGCTGGCATTGTAGCCGATTCGCGGCGGATATCGGCGAACGAAAGTCGCCAACAAAGGAATTTCTCAAATGAATATCAAGAAGGTCCGTGATTCTCGCTCTCGGAAAGAAATGTTAGCGGCGAGAATTACTCTCGTCGCCCTATTGACTTGCCTATTTATCGCTGCGTGCCCGATAGCGTACGCGAGTGATCCTGCGGTATGGAGCCTGGTGTGGAGCGACGAGTTCGATGGTTCCAACGGCTCGGCGGTTGATTCCAGCAAATGGTCCTTTGACATCGGCGGCAACGGCTGGGGTAACAACGAACTCGAAACCTACACCAGTCGGACTGCAAACGCGTATCGAGACGGTGGCATGCTGGTAATCAAAGCGCTCAAGGAAACTCTCACCGGGTCAGACGGCATAACTCGCAACTATACTTCGGCAAGACTGCTCACCAAGAACAAGTTCAGCCAGGCTTACGGACGGTTTGAAGCGCGAATCAAAATCCCGTATGGCCAGGGCCTCTGGCCGGCATTTTGGATGTTGGGTGACAACATCGACACTGCTCACTGGCCGAACTGCGGCGAGGTCGACATCATGGAAAACATTGGCAAGGAGCCGTCAATCGTTCATGGCACTTTTCATGGACCCGGCTACTCGGGCGGAAACGGCGTAAGCGCGGCGTACGCGTTAATCAATGGTCAAAAGTTCGCTGATGATTTCCACACCTTTGCCGTCGAGTGGGAACCAAACGTCATACGATTTTACGTCGACGGACTTCTGTACAAGACGCGCACACCGGCGGATCTGCCCGCCGGCACAACGTGGGTTTTTGATCATCCATTTTTTATTATTCTGAATGTGGCAGTCGGCGGTACCTGGCCCGGGAATCCCGATGCCACCACTGTTTTCCCGCAACAGATGCTGGTCGATTATGTTCGCGTCTATCAGCGCTCTTTGCCGTCAAACGCGCCGGTGCTGTTTACTGACGAAGGCGCTAACCGGGCTCTGGCTCTCGACTCGGTAACGTTTAGGCGCGATCCCTTTTCAGTTAGGAATTCGCTCAACTTCAGTGCGGATCATACCACCAGGTTGATGCTCCTATCCGCCAATCTGGATCTGCAGCCCGGAGATGGCCCAGCGATCGTGACGGCTCAGGCCGACGATGGGAAAGGTCACACTTACCCGCTCGCAGTGGAATATATCGGCAGGCTGCCTAGCTTTGATTGGATCACCGTCGTGATTGCCAAATTGCCGGATGAATTAATCGGCGCCGGCCAGGCGCTCATCAGTGTGACGGCACACAGTCAAACCAGCAATCAGGTTTCGGTTTCGATTTCACCTTGATGCCAGCGGCGAAAACATTTTAGTGGCAGGAGGGGTCTTTCATGAATTACCGAATCGTCAAGCTAAAGAAACTCGCAGGCTTTCTGGTCAGCGGAAGTTTCTCGCTCTTCCTCGCAAGTTCTACCCTGGCCCAGCGGAATCCAACCGGGCCACCTCCGGGAGCCGGACCACCGCCGAACAATAATCCCAATCTGCAGGATCGTGCACGTCAAGTTGACGAGGGCCGACTCCGAAGTGCAGAAGTGGATGCCGGCACAGAGGAAAAGAACCAAAAACTCTTGCAGGCCGCAATCGCAAACATGAAGGAAGACTTCACGCGGATTCAGGTTCTGCGCAATGACATCGCCCGAAATCTGATAGCGCGGAAACCACTCGACTACAAGCTGGTCTCAGAGCAAACTGCGGAAATAAATAAGCGCGCCAGCCGGCTGAATGTTTACATGCGCGCGCGCGCCGCAGAGGACGAGAAGGAGAACACCACCACTGAGCTCAAAAGCGAAGAGATGATTGGCGCGCTGCTTAGGCTTTGCAAACTGATCGATAGTTTCACCGGGAATCCTGCGCTGAAGAACATGGCTACCGTCGACTCGAAAGAAATTGCCAAAGCTAGAGAAAACAAAACCAACGCCGATCGAGATCTGCTCGCGATTATCAAGCTCAGCGGGAGTCTCCAGAAGAAGTCTGAGAACTTAAGAACTTCTCCGTAGAAGGTGCGCCGGCCTTAGGAACGGCCGTAGAAAAAGCCGCGTAGCGGCGAAAATGTTTATAGAACAACAGGCCAATATTGGATCCCAAGCTCCGATAGGAGCGAAACCGCAGTTCTGTCGCCCATAAATGAGCTACCGATGGGAAGGCTTAAATCTTATCTATAAACATTTCGCCGCTACGCGGCTTTCCCCACAGCCCGGAAAGAACCCGGTAGCGCGGCCTGTTCAGATGCGCCGCTCACGGTACTACTACGAACCATGCTTCTTGCGTCACAACCTTCTTTTGAACGATATCCCGGCTTTCAATTACGGCGGAGTACCTGCCCGGCGCCAAGCCAGTGAGTTTGATGTATTTGGCAAAGGTCAAATGAGGCAGAGGTTCGGTTGCCGGTTCGGTTAGTTGGTAATCCATGGGCCTCACCACTTGCTTGCCGTCCTTCATCAGTGTAACTGTGACTCTCACTAATGGTTTTCCCGTTTCGCCGGCAACGGCTGCGTTATAGAGTTTGAGAAAAATTATCAGGTTATCAGTCGGATGAAACTCGCGACTTGGCGAAGGGCGAATCTGTACGTTGGCTTCGCTGAGGACGTCGCTGTTCCTCGCCGTTTGCTTTAGGGGCTCAGCGTGCCGGCTCAACACTGCTTTCGTGGCCCAGAAGTCCGAATCGTCAACGGGCAATACAAGTTTCTCTCGCTTGGCGGCCACCTTTCCTGACAGCCGATCTCGAACAATCAAATCAACCGCATAGTTACCGGCGTACAACTGCATGTCCTGTCGATAAAAGATCTTGTCGTTCACAATTGATTCATATTGTAGAGAGGTTAGATTGACGTCAAAATTTCCTCCCAGGCGGGAAAGAATCTTGTCTTCACCTGCAGCTCGGACCACGCCGAGAACTTCCAATTGCAGATGCTGCTTATCTCCCTTGCGGTCGAATTGCACCGCGGTCGGAGGTATCTCGAACGACAGCGGCACGATGTAGAAGCCTTCTCGGGATCGGAATGAGTTCAACTCCAATGACAATGGCAAAGTCGGATGGGCCTCCATGGTGGCAAAGTTCGCCAGGAGTTTCTTGTCGTCAGGCGAGAAGGGAATAATCTGGGTCGGTGGAATCGCGTAATAGCCGGCACGAGCTAACACGTTTGCTTCAGGTCGGCGGACCTCGATCTTCACTTTGCGAAAACTGCCATCAAAGTTTGAGTCGGTGCTTCGATACGCGAGCGTGTAGCGCGAACGGATTTCGGCATCGATCCGCTCCA
>WNGL01010355.1_pt1 | contig 10762 bp, 9 predicted proteins | sample 5400591 | NCBI WGS metagenome assembly WNGL01 (sample SAMN13153377, study PRJNA577476) | soil metagenome | isolation source: 80 cm soil or saprolite under Garry oak tree replicate 1 | place: USA:California | collected 2016-06-15
GGGACGAGCTTTGGGTCGGCAATTTCGGTGATGGTCGCATCAACAATTACGATCCGGTCACGGGCGCCTTTATCGAGACGCTTATGACCGCCGATGGGACGCCACTCGAGTTCGAGGGCCTGTGGGATCTTCTTCCTCTCGGCGATGGAGTCTATTTTACCGCTGGAATCGCCGACGAAGAACACGGGCTATTCGGCATCATTACCGAGGATTAAGCTATTGCAAGATCGAACGTCGTCGTCAGCCGGTTGCGGACGACGATGATCTCATTTTGCAAAAAAAAGCGCGCCCATTACTGGGCGCGCCGCGGCCGCTGGGGGAATCGTCAGCATTTGAGTTTTGTTGTTTTCCCTTCTCGTCGAAATGCTGAACATGAGAATTGCTGAATAGCGATCGCGGTGTCCCGATCGCTAGTTTCGGCCCATGGCGTGGTGAGGCTTCTCAGCGAAGCCCCACCAGCCTTTAGTCAAGCGAGTCGCTCTCAGGCGACGTTGACTTCGATCTGTTTGGGTTTGGCTTTTTCGTTCTTCGGCAAATGCACCTCGAGCATGCCCTGCTTGAATTGAGCCTTTACTTTGTTCGCGTCCGCGTCGTCCGGCAGCGCGAAAGTGCGCACGAAGCTGCCATAGCCGCGCTCTACGCGGTGATACTTCTTGTTTTTCTCCTCTTTTTCGAACTTGCGCTCGCCCGAGATGGTAAGAACCCCGTTCTCGACAGTGACTTTTACGTCTTCCTTTTTTAACTCAGGCAATTCAGCCTTAATGACGTATTCCCTGTCGTCCTCGGTAATGTCCGCAAGGGGTGTCCATTCGGGCAGCGTGATACTCTCTTTCCCATTCCCCCGGCGCATTGGCGTCCGGCCAAAAAGGGTCGAGAGCCGGCTCTGCAGGTCCTCCATTTCTCTAAATGGTTCCCAGCGAGTGAGTGTGTTCATCATCTTAATGATATCCTTTCTTTACCGGCAGGATTGTGTCTATCGCCGTGTTCGGCCGCCAGTTGTTCCGAACATAAAAATCGGCGTATATAAGCCTCGCGTACCGCGAAGTGATTGCCAGGTAACTTAGGTTGCCTTTTCAATCGCCCGATTGTTGAATGTTGCAGGAAGAGTCTTTGCCCAGCCTGCACGCGGTTGAACAAAAACAAAACGCCCCGGTGAGTTTCCCCACCGGGGCTTTTGCTTTTTTCTTCGCGCTTTTGCTGTCTTGGCTTAACGCATCTATCTGCCGGGCATCGTCCCGTGGAATTCGGCAAACTCGGTCGAGTTGCTTATCTTCGTGACAACCCAGGGCTCCGGTCCAAGTGTAGCGGACTGCTGTTCTTGGACGCCTCGGCCGATTGGCGTCGGCCCAAATGCGATCGAGTGACCAGCCTTTGCCACAGTAATGAAGTTCTGCCCTCTGTTTTGGCAGAGGAAAAACCCTTCTTCACCCTGGAGCAAGCTTGCCAAGTCCAGGCCGCTTACCGGCACATTGATTTGGAGTTTCATTTGCTGTGTTTCCTTTCTTGTTTAGGTTGACCTGAAATTTCGCGCACCAATTGACGACCGCCAGGTAACTTAGGTTGCCTTTTTAAATCGCCCGATTGTTGAACGCTTCAGGAAACGTGTTTGCTCAACCTGCACGCAGCTGACTAAATCAAAAAGCCCCGGCGAGTTTCCCCACCGAGGCTTTTGATTTTTTCTTCGCGCTTTTGTTATCTTGGCTTAGCGCATCTATCTACCGGACATCGTCCCGTGGAATTCGGCGAACTCGGTCGAGTTGCTTATCTTCGTGACGACCCAAGGTTCCGGCCCAAGAGTAGCGGACTGCTGTTCTTGGACGCCTCGGCCGATTGGCGTCGGCCCAAATGCGATCGAGTGACCAGCCTTTGCCACAGTAATGAAGTTCTGCCCCCTGTTTTGGCAGAGGAAAAACCCTTCTTCACCCTGGAGCAAGCTTGCCAAGTCCAGGCCGCTTACCGGCACATTGATTTGGAGTTTCATTTGCTGTGTTTCCTTTCTTGTTTAACCTGACTGTCGCGCACCGCTTGATGATCGCCAGGTAACTTAGGTTGCCTTTTTAATCTCCCGATTGTCGAACGCTTCAGGAATGGGGCGCGGCTTTCGATTGGGCAAGAGACCAGTGGTTGCGCAAAGAGGAGCCGCGAATGACGCGAATCGCAGGGGTTGGCACGAAGCGTGAGCCGGTGATCGATCCGGTACTGGAAAGGCCTTTGCTTGGCCTGCACCGAGCGATGAACGTCGATTCGTTTTGGAAAGCCGTCCAGCGGTTGCTCTCCGCCGCGATGCCAAATCGCTTGATGGGGATGACGCTTCAGCACAATCCAATTTTGCCAATGATCACGAGGTGGACACTGCCCATGTCTGACGGTTTTTTCAACGCCGCGCCGCTCAAGGCTTATATCGCCGGGCGGCCGCATAACAGGTTTGTGCGGATTAGCGACGTCTTTGCGAATCGAAGCAGTTTGATGAAATCGGCCTTCTATCGCCGATACATGGCGCCTCAACGCTGCCAGCACGGCGTGGGTCTCTTTTTTTGGAAGGGCCAGAGGCTCATTTGTGTGATTGCAATCATGCGCACGGCAACGCAGGGCGATCTGTCGCCGGCCGAGATGAAATTGCTCCGGCAGCTTTACCCGCAGGTCCTGACCGCGCTTCAGCGGCTTGGCTCGCTCGAGCGCGAACACTCAGCGCGGATGGCCTTCGAAGAATTCCTGAACCGGCTGCCAATGCCGACGATCCTTCTGCGATGGAATCTTAAGTCGATTTATCAAAACCGGGCCGCGCGTGATTTCTGCGCGCTGTGGGAAAAAGGACCGGAGGCGGCGCGACTAATGAAAGCGAGTTCACCGATTCCGTCCGAGATCCTCGACCGATGCCGCCTGCTCAAACAACAATGGGCCCACGCGCAACGCCTCAATGCGCCGCAAACAAGCGCCCAAGAAGAACAGGTGCATCATCCGCGCTCGCCGCATTTGCGAGCGACGCTCCATCTGAAACCGCTCACGTCAGCCGGCGTGGCGCGGCCGCATTTTCTTATCGAGTGCGAAGACTTGCGCCGTCAGGCTGCTCCGCGTTCCGGGCCGGCGAGCTCCAGTTTGCCCCATTTCGTCCGGCTTACGCGCCGCGAACAGGAAGTTGTCCGACTGGTCTGCGAGGGGCGGAGTAATCAGGAGATTGCCGATGACGCCGGCTTGAGTTTGCCGACGGTGAAAAAGCACGTTCACGCGATCTTCCGGAAGCTCGAAGTCACCAGCCGCAGCCGGCTTATGGCGCTGATGCGATGAATCGCGCGGCGCGAGATTTACTCGTCTCGTGTCTTCCTATAAGATCGACATCTGCAATCTGACTTCTGAAATGTCCCCGTAGTTGCCCCGATAGGTGGCACAAATTTTCGGCCTCGCGAGAACAAGATCAACGACGGCTCGGGAGGATTCAAGACCTTGCGGCTTTAAGTCTCCGGATCATTTTTCGTTTAATCTTCTCGTCGACCACCACACGGTTGACCACGGGGGTTTCGCCCGTGCCGTCATAATAGACGTGAATGCGAGTGCCGGGTTTGATTAGGTGCTCGTCGATCTGCCTGCCGGCTTTGTTCACGTAACGAACCGCATCGTCAAGCGCGTAACTAAAAGTATCCTGCGCGTTTTCAGAGCCGACTACGATTATTTTTCCAGGCTCATACGTGGTGACAGTGCCGGAGCCAGGTGTCGTTTGCCCTTTAGTCGTCATGCTGGTTTGCGCAAACGCCAAAGGCGCGATCAGTGCGCAGGCGAGAGCGTTGATTGTTTTCTTGACCATGAATGCCTCCCCTTTTTACCTTGATGTTCACCCCAAGCTTCGTGGTTCGCGATTCGACGGACAGCGGCCAGACCGTTGCGGATTCCACACTTTGACCGACCCGCCACCGCGCTGTTCAAACTAATCTAGCTAATCTAGCATTGTGCGAATTGAGCGAGCCTGCGGATTCGTCAACGTGGCGCGTCGATGACCAGCGAAACGCCGACTGTCGATGCGCCTGTCACGTATCGCCGGGCATGCGTAGGATTTAGTCCGACGAAAACATTCGGCGGCGTCTATCTGTCTTCGGCCCTCCGGCGCCTCGAACATTACGGGCGTGAAAATCAGCGTGCTAGTTCCGTTACCAATGCAGAAATGGAATGGCGAGACCGCTGCGCATCTTCTGAATCGCGGGGCCTTTGGCAGCACGGCAGGGGAGATCGAAGCCGCGCGCAAGAAGGGCCTCGCCGCGATGGTGCATGAGCTTGTCGATGTTAAAACCGACGCTGCCAACGTGCCGCCGCCAGCGTGGGCGCATCCGCGAAACATTCGCGCCCAACGAATGGAAATCAAAGCAGCGAAGAATCGGGGCCAAAATTTTCAGGAAAAAGCGCGCGAAGTTCACATGATGGAAAGCGAAAACATTCTCGACCTTCGCCGTTGGTGGCTGGAGCGGATGATGACTGGGCCGGCGCCGCTTCTCGAAAAAATGACGCTCTTCTGGCACGGCCATTTTGCGACCAGCGTACAAAAAGTGAAAGACGCGTACTGGATGTGGCTGCAAAACGACACACTGCGTCGCAACGCCTTGGGAAATTTCGCCACGCTCGTCAGAAAAATATCACGCGACCCGGCAATGATGATCTATCTCGATCTTCACCAGAGCCGCAAAGAGCATCCAAATGAAAATTGGGCGCGCGAGTTGATGGAGCTTTTCACCGTCGGCATCGGCAATTACTCCGAGCAGGACGTTCGCGAAGCGGCCCGCGCCTTTACCGGTTACAGGGTCGACATGACGACACAGCAATTTCGCTTTACGCCGATGCAGCAGGATCATGGGCCCAAAAACTTCATGGGCAGAACCGGTGCACTCAACGGGGACGATATCATCGACATCCTCGTCAACAAGCCTGTCTGCGCGCAATTCATCGGCCGAAAGTTATGGCGCTTCTTTGTCGAGGATGAACCCTCGCCGCAAATAGTCGACGCAATTGCGAGCAGCATTCGCGCGCATAATTATGAGATGCGACCGGTGCTGCGCGAAATTTTCAGTTCCGCGGAATTTTATTCCGATCGCGTAATGCGGACGCAAATCAAGAGTCCGATTCAGTATTTGATCCAAACCTCGAAGCTCCTCGAGATGCAACTCCCCTCACCAATTGTCGCGCAAAACGCGATGCGACAAATGGACCAGATTCTTTTCGCGCCGCCCAATGTGAAAGGCTGGGACGGCGGCAAGGCGTGGATTAGCACATCGACACTGTTATTTCGCTACAACTTCGCAAGCTACCTGATCAATGGCGACGCCATGTCGCCTGCGAATGCTCCGCAACACTGCCAAGACGCCGATCTCGGTTTTCGTTGTCCTACCCAGTTGACCGAGCAAATTCGCCGCGATCCAATCGACATTAACAAAATCATTCCGGCTGAACTCCGAGAAAAGCCGGGGGAGCTTGTCGATCTTTTGAGCGCGCGACTTTTTCAAGTTCGTCCGCCGGACAAAGAAACGAACGCTTTTGTGCGATATCTCGAAGCGCGCAAACCAGACACAGGCGATGAAACGATGCGTGGACTTGTGCATTTGATGATGAGCACCGCGCAATTCCAACTGGCCTAACGAATTTATGAAAACGACGTTGCAAACGCGGCGACAGTTTCTGCGCACCTCTATGCTCGGGGCGGCCGCAACTTGGACGCTTCCAGTTTTCCTCGAGAAAACGTTTTTCGCGCTCGACGCGATGGCGGCGGACGCGCTTACCCAAACTTTAACCGGCAAGGATGGAACGATCCTCGTCGTGTTGCAGATGGCCGGCGGAAATGATGGACTCAACATGGTTGTCCCTTACGCGGACGATGCATATCATCGCGCGCGCCCGCATCTCGGATTTGCGGCCGACAAAATTCTCAAGATCGACAATTACCTTGGACTCAATCCCAAACTCACCGGATTGAAGGCGCTTTTTGACGAAGGTCATGTCGCGATTGTTCAGGGGGTTGGTTATCCAAATCCAAATCGGTCGCATTTTCGGTCGACGGAAATCTGGCAGACCGCATCCGATGCTGATCGCAACATCAGTGATGGCTGGCTCGGACGTTACTTCGACAACTGTTGTGCGGGCGCCGATCCGACGGTCGGCGTCGCCATCGGCGAGGAAACGCCGCAATCTTTTGCAGCGAAAACACCAACCGGCGTCACGTTTTCGCGACCGGAACAATTTCGGTGGCGAACATCCGAGCCGAACAACGGCCACATGAGCGCCGAGGAAATGTTCTTCCGCCAGCTCAATGAGTCGGAAGCGAGCGAGGAGAGCGCGATCATAACGACGGATGGCGCTTCGATCGGCGCGATTCCAGGTAAAGCGAAAAGCGACTTGAGCACGATGGATTTTTTGCAGCGCACCGCGCTCGATGCGCAATTGAGCTCCGACAAAATCCTGGCGATCGCGCGCAAGTACAAACCGACCGTGCCGTATCCACAGGGCCGGCTCGCCGCCAGCTTGAACATCATCGCGCGCATGATTGCGGGTGGATTGCCGACGCGCGTTTACTATGCCAGCCAGGGCGACTTCGACACGCATGCCGGCCAGATGAATGCGCACGAGCGTTTGATGGGCGAGGTCAACGACGCGGTCACGGCATTTGTCGCCGACTTGAAACAGCAAGGAAATTTTGAACGCGTCTTACTAATGACGTTCAGCGAATTCGGCCGGCGCGTCGCGGAAAATGCGAATGGCGGGACCGATCACGGCGCGGCCGCGCCGCTGTTTGTTCTCGGCGGCGCCGTGAAACCCGGATTATTTGGCAAGCATCCGAGTCTTGTCGATCTTGACCACGGCGACCTGAAATTCAACACGGATTTTCGCAGCGTTTACGGAACCGTGTTGGATCGATGGTTGAAAGCGCCGAGTGAGAAAGTGCTTGGGCGAAAATTTCGGGCGCTGGCAATTGTTTAGGGCAACTCCTCCAAAAGCGGACTGCATATAAATCAACAGTTTTATAGGTATGCGCTTGGGGTTTTGATTTCCTCCTCTACAAAAAAACAAACCACGGTTTCGCGGGATGATTTTGTTGGAATCAAAATGTCGATCGTTGCCGAGATTTTTCGTGTCTTAGCCGAAGACGGATTCAAGCGGAAGGCCAGGATTGAGGTGCTTTGTAGCCAGCCATTCGCTGTTATAAAGCGTCGACTGGTACTTGTGCCCTGAGTCGCAGAGAATCGTGACGAGTGTCTGGCCTTGGCCACGCTCTTTCGCGAAACGGACAGCACCGGCGACGTTGATCCCGCTGGAAAGTCCCAGGAACAGACCTTCTTCGCGCAGAAGCTGGTAGACGATCGTTAACGCAATCTGGTCATCGATGCGGTAAGCTTTATCAACCGTGATGCCTTCAATGTTTTTCGTCACGCGTCCTTGCCCGATGCCTTCCGCAATTGAGTCTCCGTCGTTGGTATCGGTGTTGCCATTGGTGAACCACGACCACATGGCAGCGCCATACGGATCGGCGCATACCGCGGCAACATTGGGATTTTGTTCCTTCAGGTAACGTGAAGCGCCAGCGAGTGTGCCGCCGGTGCCGACAGAGGCAACAAAAGCGCCTACCTCACCGCTGGTTTGTTTCCAGATTTCTGGGCCAGTGCTGCGGTAATGGGCTTCACGATTAGCAGTGTTGTCGAACTGGTTCGCCCAAAACCAGCCACGCTCCTGAGCGAGCCGTCGCGCGATGTGATTGTAATTCTCTGGATCCCTATAAGGCTTCTCAGGCACGGCGATGACTTCTGCGCCGAGCGTGCGAAGCAGACTTAGTTTTTCAGGCGACTGAGTTTTGGGAATGACGATGACTATCTGGTAACCTCTGGCGCGACCAATCACGGCCAGACCGATGCCCGTGTTACCGGCAGTGCCCTCGACGATCGTTGCGCCTGGCTTGAGCCGACCTTGTTGCTCGGCATCGGTGATGATCCCGTAGGCCGCACGATCCTTTACTGAGCCGCCGGGATTCAGGAACTCCGCCTTTCCGAGAATCTCACAGCCTGCCAATTCGGATAGACGACGCAATCGGATCAACGGTGTGTTGCCGACGTATCGATCAATGCCTTGGTACCGTCCAATGCTCATGATACCTCGATAACATTTACCAAATTCTCATGCGAACGCCCATTCACGACGCCGATCGCGCTTTCGCTTGGTATGCCACGGCTCGCTGTGGTCTTTGTCACGTGCCGTTTTCGTGAACTTTGGGTTGGTTGAAAGTGTGCTCCTCACTCCCTCCTTCGAGATAGAAGGGTGAACGCTTATCGCGCAATCGCACGGCCTTTCGCCAGCAAGGGCTGCGCGACACACGATCAAATCAGGGGGATTGTCACGATGTCCGTGCGGTGCGTCGTACCCGCGCGACCACCTTGGCCGACGGTTTTCGTGTGGCAGGGCTGCATCCTCGCCTCGCATTCCAAATGCACGAAATCAGGACTGCGTGGTTGCTTTTTCCGCATTGCCCTTCTAACGGGGCTGCTTAGGCCAAGCTCAATTGCCGTTCAGCTTTTCGAGAACTTCGTGCCGTCGTTTCCGTAGAACGGGGTGAGAAATGGAAACAGCAGCCGGAGTGGCGCCAGGAGCGGACACGCGTCGGACATGCAGAAATCAAAAAGCCGCTGTGCAAGGTCCTAAAGAGATTACGGAGCTTAAAGATGCCATCCGAGCGATGCATGGTTGCGAATCGCTTCACGTCGAATCTGTGGCGGTGAAAGAAGTTTTCGAGGGTCAAACTGTAAGGGAAAATAAGGTTGAAGTTTTCGATCTCGTCGGTGATCGCCAAGCGAAACGCGCTTACGCGTGGAGTTATCGCGACGGCAATCAAAATAAGACGTTCGCTGTACTCGAAATTCCGCCAGTCGATTCGCCGGAGAGCGCCGTCAAAGTCGCAATCGCAAGCAAAGCACGGTCAAATTAGCATTAACAAAGATGGTGCGCCCTGACCAACCTCCCTCGCCCTGAACATTTGCGCAGTGGCATGAAGACACTTGCGAGCCGAATCGACCGCGAATTGCAATTGGCGAATGGAAGCACTGCGCTGTTTATGAGCGTGAACTGAGACGCCTCTGGCCACTTAACGAGAAAGATCGAGAGGCAAAGATCGCGCAATTTTGAAATTTCTTCGCAGCATAATTTGGCGGTGATTGCGCGTGCGGAAAACACCGATATCCAAAGCTTCGAATACCCGATAATGTCGATGAACAAACAATGTGCGATCTCGAGCTGAATTTCCTCAGCCGAGATGTTCCGATGCGAACTTGGAGCCGCCGGACGTAGACCGTAAAGGCAGTTGGGCGATGCAATCGCGACGTTTCTCTGGGCTGCCGCTCATCGGCATCTTGGCCGTCATCTACTTCATCGCCGGCAAACTCGGCTTGATGCTGGCGTCGTTGCACGCGAGTGCATCGCCAGTATGGCCGCCGGCGGGAATCGCGCTTGCCGGATCACTCTTGCTCGGTTATCGCGCGTGGCCGGCCATCTTTATCGGTGCATTTCTGGTGAACGTCACGACTGCGGGAAATGTCGCTACGTCATTTGCCATCGCCACCGGCAACACGCTCGAGGCGCTCGTGGGCGCCTGGCTGGTGAATCGATTCGCCGGCGGCACAAATGTCTTTGATCGTCTACAAGGCGTTTTCAAATTTGCGCTCGTGGCAGGGATCAGCACCATCATTAGCCCTGCTTTCGGCGTGACGAGTCTTGGAGTCGCCGGCTTTGCCGATTGGGCAAACTACGGCGCGATTTGGCTGACATGGTGGCTCGGCGACGTAACTGGCGATCTTGTTTTCACTCCCTTAGTTCTCCTGTGGAGTGTTGCCTCAAAACGACGTTGGAATAAAAAGGAAGCTGCCGAAGTCGGCGCGCTCCTCCTGTTGCTGGTGGTGTTGAGCGCGGTGGTCTTTGGCGGATGGCCTGCCGTTTCCGCCCGAAATTATCCAATCGTTTTAATTTGCGGACCGGTTCTGATTTGGACTGCCTTCCGCTTTACGCAACGCGAAACTGCCACGGGAATTTTCATCCTGTCCGCGATCGCGGTGTGGGGGACGCTGCATGGCTTCGGCCCATTCGTCAGGGAGACGGAAAATCAGTCGCTTCTCGCCGTGCAATGGTGGACAGCCGTGCTGTCAATTACGGCGATGGCGCTTTCCGCCGGTATGGCCGAACGCCGACGCGTTGAGGAAGAGCTTCAGCAACAAAAGGTAGGTGTGGAGACCGCCAACAGGGCCAAAGACCATTTCCCGGCCATGCTTTCGCACGAACTTCGTACTCCACTCACTCCGGTCATGTCCGCATTGGAACCGCTCGAGACAGAGCCGGCGCAAACTGAGGAAGACAAGTTCGTGGAACCGAAGTCCGATCTGGAATTCGAGATCGCGCACCTTCTCTTAATCGACGTGGCTGGTTATTCCAAGCTCTCGAACAATGAGCAGATTGAATTGCTGCAGCAATTAAATCAAATCGTGCGCAGCACCGAATGTTTTCGATCGGCGGAAGCAAGCGGCAAGCTCAATCGAGTGCCGATGGGAGACGGGATGGCGCTCCTTTTTTTCCGCAGTCCGGAAGAACCGGTGCGCTGTGCGCTCGAGATCAGCAAAGCCTTGCGAGATTATCCGCATATTCGGTTGCGAATGGGGGTTCACAGTGGTCCGGTCAATCGAGTCAAGGATGTTAACGACAAGACGAACTTTGCAGGATCGGGAATCAATGTCGCGCAGCGTGTGCTGGATTGCGGCGA
>WNGL01030635.1_pt1 | contig 10762 bp, 7 predicted proteins | sample 5400591 | NCBI WGS metagenome assembly WNGL01 (sample SAMN13153377, study PRJNA577476) | soil metagenome | isolation source: 80 cm soil or saprolite under Garry oak tree replicate 1 | place: USA:California | collected 2016-06-15
TTGATGTCACCCTTTGCATCTGTGGCTTGATCGGCGTCGGTGGGGGCGGCGGTGTCGTGTCAACTATCACTGCCGGTGCGGTTCCACTGCACGTTATGCAGTTGCCGGAATTACTCGGAGCAACAGAGGGCGGATCGACGTTTCGATCTCCCAAACGAAACGGGCCGGTAACCGGGGGAACTTCCGGCGCTTTTGTTCCAACATTGTCTGGCACTCTCGTCGGATCGTTGGTTGATGCGATTGCGACAGTCCTGATTGGAACAGCAGTATTTCTGTCAACCGGCGCATTCGACGGAGCCGATCGACGGACTTGCTGCGGACGTGTCTCCTGCGGCGGATGCGCTGCCGGTGTCACCGGCGGTATCCAGTTGAGCACTTCTAAATCACTGCTTTGTGCTTCCAGTCGCGCATCGTAAGCGTAAACACTGGCGATGCCCGCGGCGAACAGAATCAGCGCATAGGCTGCGCTGGTGGCGAGAAAGAACGAACTGCGACGCTTGAACTCGCGCGTGTGCGAGTCCGATTCGATTACGCGAGCGGTAGCGACCGGATCGTCTATCATTTTTCATTTGAGATATTTGATATTTCCCATTGCCATTTAGCCGCCCAAAGGAAAAGAGCAGTCAACGATGGCAAATGAAGACTGGAATATGACAAATGACAAATGATCCGGTCGCTACCGCTCGCGGTTCTGTAACACCGGCGGTGTGATTTGGATCACAACGGAATCTTAAAAACTGCTTGGACATTCCCTGGAATGCGAGTACGATTACGAGTAGTTCATACCATCCGTTTAATTAATCAGAAGGAGGAGAAATCATGGCCACAGCGATGGCGGCAATTGCCCCCAAAGAAGAACTCAATCCGTTTGAAATAGCCAAGCAGCAATTTGATCGCGCGGCGGATTATCTCGAACTGGAACAGTCGTTGCGCAACGTTCTGCGCAGCGCGAAACGTCAACTCATCGTTTCGATTCCCGTGAGAATGGACGGCGGCGAGACGAAAGTTTTTGAAGGGTATCGGGTGCAACACAACATCGCGCGCGGCCCGGCCAAAGGCGGCATTCGCTATCACCCCAACGTGACGCTCGATGAGGTGAAGGCGTTGGCGTCGTGGATGACCTGGAAATGCGCCACCGTCAACATCCCTTACGGCGGCGGCAAGGGTGGCGTGGTTTGCGATCCGAAGAGCATGTCAAAGAATGAACTCGAGCGGCTCACACGAAGGTATGCTTTCGAAATTGCGCCGATCATCGGACCTGATCGGGATATTCCGGCGCCTGATGTTTACACCGACTCGCAAACGATGGCCTGGATCATGGACACGATTTCCATGGTGCACGGACATACTGAACTGGGCGTTGTTACCGGCAAGCCGCTTTCGCTGGGAGGCTCGCAGGGTCGACACGAAGCTACGGCGCGTGGCGCCCTTTATGCTCTCCGCGAAGCTTGCAAGGTTAAGGGAATTAGTCTGAAAGGCGCGCGCGTCGCGGTGCAGGGCTTTGGCAATGCGGGCTCGATCATCACTCGACTCGTCGCCGAAGATGGTGCTCGCGTAGTTGCCGCCTGCGACTCAAAGAGCGGTCTTTATGCCGAAAGTGGAATCGACGTCGAGGCGGCGCTGAAACACAAGGCCGAAACCGGCGCTCTTTATGGCTTGCCAGGCGCGAAAGAGATTGCGCCTGATGACGTGCTGGAAGTTAACTGCGACATTCTGTGTCCGTCGGCGCTCGAAAACAGCATCACGATGGCGAACGTCGGCAAAGTAAAGGCGAAAATCATAGCTGAGTTGGCCAACGGCCCGACGACACCGGCGTCAGACCGCGTGTTTGAAGATAACGGCGTGATGCTGATTCCCGATATTCTCGCAAATGCCGGCGGTGTTACCGTCAGCTATTACGAATGGGTCCAGGACCAGTATTCGTTTTTCTGGAGCGAATCGCGGATCAACCAGACGCTCGAAGATACCATGGGCAACGCGTTTCATAAGGTGCATGAGACGGCAAAGCGTTACGGAACCGACATGCGCACCGGCGCATATATTCTCGCGGTTGATCGGGTGGCGGAAGCGACCCGGGTGCGGGGGATATTTCCGTAGGAAAAACGAGCTTAGTTTTTTGAGCTTCGTGCTTGGGTTGGTGCGGCAACGCGCCCGTGCGAGTCAAGGCGCAAAGTACAAAGCACGAAGGACAAAGTACGAGGTTCTATGTCAGACAAAATCACCCGAGTATTACCTTCAACCGCTCAGCGAGAAGAAGCTGCGTGGGCTGATCAAGAAGATTGGAATCAAACCACGTGATCTCTTGCGGAGCGGCGAGCCAGTCTATCGCGAACTAGGGTTGGCAAAAGGAGATTTCAGCGACGACAAGATCATTTCATTAATGGTCACAAATCCTGATCTGATTCAGCGGCCGATCGTCGAGCGCGGCGATCGCGCAGTGCTGGGCCGGCCGACGGAGAATGTAAAAGTGCTGCTCACGCAGAAGGCATGAAAACACTCCTCGCTGTGGTTTGCGTCCTGGTCGCGCTGGGATTTTCTAATCCCGCTTCTGGCCAGAAAATTCGCAAAGAGACCATCGAATCACAGGGCAAGAAGCGAGTTTACTATCTGGTCGTCCCGGATCAGGCGACGGCGGAACATCCCGCGCCGTTGCTGCTCTTGTTGCACGGATCGGGCCGAAACGGTTTGTCGTTGATCGATAAATGGAAGGGCCTGGCGATTAAAGAAGGCATTGTCCTTGTCGCGCCCGACGCTATCAATTCGCAGGGATGGAATTCTCCGGCAGATGGTCCCGACTTCCTGCACGATTTGATATCGGACCTAAAATCCAAATACTCGATCGACTCGCGGCGCATGTATTTGTTCGGGCACTCTGGCGGAGCGACGTTTGCTCTGTACATGGCGCTTTTTGAGTCCGAATATTTTGCCGCGGCGGCCATTCATGCCGGAGCGCTCAGTCATGACGATGGGCCGATCGTCGCGCGAGCGGCGCGCAAGATTCCCATTTACATTCAGGTGGGCACAGTCGATCAGTTTTTCCCGCTCGCGGCTGTACGAGCGACCCGTGATGTGCTTACGAAGAATGGATTTGACGTGCAGTTGACGGAAATCAAAGGTCACGATCACTGGTATTACGATCTGGCGCCGAAGATTAACGCGGACGCCTGGAATTTTCTGAAGCAGCAAAAACTTGCTGAAGATCCGCGCTACACTCAGTACTCATTCAAATGAACAAGGGCCAAAACACCATCTTCATCTGCCAAAACTGCGGCTATCAATCACGTAAGTGGCTGGGCAAGTGTCCCGAATGCGGCGAGTGGAATTCGCTGGTTGAAGAACGCGTTGTCACCACGAAGAAGGGCGGCACTCGCAATGGCTTTCGTTTGCAGGAAGCGAAGGCCGTCGCTTACACAGAGATTGAATCGCAGGACGACGTACGTGTTTCTTCGGGCATAACGGAATTCGATCGCGTGCTGGGAGGCGGCATTGTTCCGGGAACGCTGGTCTTACTCGGCGGCGATCCGGGAATTGGCAAGAGCACTCTGCTTTTACAAGTTGCCGACAAGTTGAGCACGAGCGGCGCGACCGTGCTTTACATTTCCGGTGAAGAGTCTGAGAGACAGATCAAGTTACGTGGCGAGCGTTTGGGAATTGCCGCGCCAAATCTGCTCTTGCTTCCGGAAACTAGTCTCGAAAATATCTTTCGCGAAATTGAGCGAGTACAGCCATCGGCGTTGATTGTCGATTCGATTCAAACGACTTTTTCTTCCGAGATAGAATCGGCGCCCGGTTCGATTTCGCAAATTCGCGAAGTCGCCGCTCAGTTCCTGATGCTGGCCAAGACGCGCGGCGTTCCGATCTTTCTGATCGGCCACGTTACCAAAGACGGATCGATTGCCGGTCCGCGCGCCCTGGAGCACATCGTCGACACGGTGCTGTATTTCGAAGGCGAGCGCCATCACAATCATCGCATCGTACGCGCAACCAAAAATCGTTTTGGCGCGGCGAATGAAGTGGGCGTCTTTGAAATGACCAGCACGGGTCTGGCGCCGGTCGCCAATCCTTCGCAGATGTTTCTGGCGGAGCGCCCCACCGATGCCGCAGGCTCGGTTGTTACCGCTTGCATGGAAGGTACGCGGCCTATGCTGGTCGAGATTCAGGCGTTGGTGTCGACTTCGAAGTACGGCACCGGGCGGCGCATGACCCAAGGCGTGGATCAGAATCGCGTCGCTCTTTTGATCGCGATGCTGGAAAAGCGCGTCGGCCTGCAACTGCTCGGCGACGACGTGTTCGTCCGTCTTGCCGGCGGGATGGAAGTTGACGAGCCCGCCGTCGACCTTGGTTTGGTCACCGCCATCGCGTCGAGCTTTCGCAATCAATCGATCGATGCGCACACGGCCGTCTTCGGCGAAGTCGGTTTGACCGGCGAAGTGCGCGGCGCCACCCAGGCTTCGGTGCGCGCGCGAGAAGCGCAAGCGCTTGGCTTTAAACGGATCGTGATGCCATCATCCAACACGCAAGGGCTGGAAAAGCTGCTGGGTTTGCGCGTCGTCGGCGTGAAATCGGTCGATGAAGCGATGCAGGAACTGTTTTAGCGAAGGTTTGTCAATTGAAAGCAGGTAAGCGTGTAGTTACAGAACCGCGAGCGGTAGCGACCGGCCTGGTTTTCAGTGAGGACTCTTTACAGAAAAGGGCCGGTCGCTACCGCTCGCGGTTCTGTAACGACTGGCGCGCTTACCTGCTTCAATTGCACACCGCAGAGTGAACTCGACCAGCTTATTCTTGATACCATGACAGACAAGCTTGTATTCATAGCGACTGCGCTCATCCTATTTCTCTCCGTCGCGGTTACGGCCCAGCAACCTCAGCGTCGCGTCGACGATCCGGACGATCAGGAAGATCTCAACCGCGAACTGTGGGAATTCGCCAGGCACACTCCGTACGATTCGATCCTTCCTTATGTCGCCGAAGCCCAGCGCAGATCAAAAGCAAACGAGAGTGCCGAAGTCGAACTGCCAAATGGCTGGCGCATCGCTCCCGCGGGAACGCAAGTCGAAGTGGGCAGACTTCCTTACGAGATGGTGCAGTTCGAAGGCAAGCTGGTGGTGCTTGATACCGGCTACTACTATCAAGAGCCGCAAGCAGTCTCAGTCGTCGATCCGCAATCAGGGCAGGTCATCAAAACAATTAGATTGAATTCACTTTTCCCCAGCGCGACGGTTGGACTTGATGGCGACCTTTACATCAGCGGCGGCTTTGATGAGAAAGTCTATCGCGTCGATAAAAACTTCGATGTAGTTCGAGAGTACAAAGTAGGCGGCTTCGTAGGTGGACTGGCGCCAATCGATTCGCAGCACCTGGCCATCGGCTACATGGCGACAAAGAAGCCCGGCGGTGGTTTTGTCGGTGGCGGACTCGCGGTGCTTAACCCCGCTAGTGGAAAGATCGAACGGGAAACTAAGGCAGGGTATTACCCGTACACCGTGCGCTATATCAGCGGAAAACTTTTTGTCACTGTGTTGGGCGAAGACAAGGTGTTTGTATTCGATCGGGAACTTAAACTGCTCAGGACTATTGCTGTTGGACGCACACCACAGGAATCATGCACCGACGGGCACCGCTTGTACGTAGTTAATACGGGATCTGACAGTCTCTCGGCAATCGACAGCCAAACCGACCGGATCACTTCCACCATCTCGGTGGCAGAGCAGGAAAGCCGTTTTGGTGTCGCGCCAACATCATGCGCGGTTGATGGGAATCGTCTTTTGGTGACGCTGGGAAATACTAACTCGGTAGCAGTTTTTGACCGAAAGACAAATAAGAAGCTTGGTCTCATTCCGGCAGGTTGGTATCCGACAAAAGTGTTGGCAAGTGAGCAGCAATTATTCGTGCTCAATGCGAAGGGCATCCAGCCGCGCCGTCCTAATCCCAAAGGTCCGGCGGGCGCGGGGCCGAGTCGCACGGGTGATTACGTTCTCACTTTGCTCAAGGGGACAGTATCGATCATCGCGCGAAACGATCTGCAAAAGAATCAACGCGCGTGGACGAACGTCGTCAATTCGAGCGGGCCGTTGTTCGATGCCAGAGCCGGATTCAAGCTTCCGATCAAATACATCTTTTACGTCATCAAAGAGAATCGCACTTACGATCAGGTGCTGGGCGATCTGGGCCGCGGCAACGGCGATTCAAAGCTCACGATATTCGGCAGGTCGGTTACACCTGTACACCATCAGCTTGCGAATGAGTTCGTCACGCTCGATAATTTTTTCTGTAACGGCGAGATCAGCGTGCTGGGCCACAGCTTCACGACCAGCGGCTATGCCAGTCCGTTCATTCAATGGATGGGTAACCTTACTTACTCTAACCGTTGGAATGCTAAAAACAATCCTTGCGCGGTGCCCAAGGTTACCTGCGCCGGGGGAGGCTATCCATATGGCATGGTACCCGCGATGACCTCGCCGGCATATCTGTGGGATCGCCTCGACGAAAAAGGCGTCGATTATCGCATCTACGGCGAGAACTATTTTCTGTTTACGCGGGCTTATAAAATTTTCACCGAGCTCTATGGTCCGGAAGGCGAACTGGCTAAGAAGTTCTACGCCAAGGTGATCGACGTGGCCTCCTCCGGCGATGATCGGGGCACCGAATTCAACGAACTTGCGAAGCCGTATTTCGATCGGGGCAAGACCAGGGCGGACGCTTACGATCTGCTCGGCGATCCGGGTTTCGTCAGCCGGCTATCGCATTTTCTGACTGGTGACTACACCTTTGCGAGCGTTCTGAAGCGCGATGAGCGATTGAGACGCCGGTTTGCGGATTATCTGTATCACTATCCCTTCAGTTTTCGTTCGTGGGATTTGAAGTACTCCGATCTCGATCGCGTGCGCGAGTGGAAGAAGGATTTTGAAACGCAATTGCGGCTGGGGCATGTGGCCCAGCTTTCGTACATCTGGCTGCCAAACGATCACACTGATGGCGCCACGAAAAAAATTCTGGATGCGTACCAGTTTATGGCCCAGAACGATGCCGCGGTCGGTCGAGTTATCGAAACAATCTCGCACAGCCCGATTTGGAAAGAATCGTTGATTTTGATGGAGGAGGATGACGCGCAGAATGGTCCCGACCACGTGGATGCCACGCGGACCATCGCCTTTGCGGCCGGCCCATACGTGAAGCGCGGCACACTAGTTGGCGATCGCTACGACCAGCTCAGCATGCTGCGCACGATTGAAATTCTGCTTGGCCTGGAGCCGCTAAACTCGAATGAGCGAATGGCCGCGCCGATGTTTGGAATCTTCACCGATAAGCCAGACGTTCAATCTTTCACGCCGGCGAGAATCTCTGAACGAATTGCGGACGCCGATCGCGATCGTTATCGGCAGCTAGGGCCTTGAGGACCTTAGCTTTGGCTCCTGCGATGTTATACTCGACGAGAACCGGAGGGAAATCAATGGCCAGGAGATTGAAAGACCTAAGCGAAATGAAGATTGAACGCCCAAGAAGGCTCAAGCTGTCGGCGAAGGAATCGCTGAAGCGAACTAAAGAGTTCGATAAGCGAAAGGAGCGCTTCATTGCCGCTATCAGAAAGAGCAAGAATCGAAGTCTACCTGCCTGACCTCCCGCGAGCTGCTTATTACGACCTGCTTGAGGAGTTGAGCCGAGAATTCACTTATGCGTTTGGTGGTTGCACGATCATTCAAGCTCTGGATGGCAGCTACCTTTCGGCAGCCGGCTTGCCAGTTCAAGATCGGATTAATCCGCCGTATGCCTTCGCAGAAAACTTCCAGACTGTCTCAACGTATGCGGATAAGCTTAAGGCTGCGGTCGCCAAGGCATTGGACGAGGAGACAGTTCTCATAACTGTTGCAACGATCTATCACGCGGAGTGATCGGAATGGGCATAGTCCTTCCTCACTCGCGAAACTTCAAAATTCGAAGGAGCCCCAAAATGTTCAAGAACTTGCGTCCGTCTCGATTCCCCTACCTTGTTTCATTGGTCTTCGTTTTTGCTCTTCTTGCCACGCCGATTTTAGGCCAGCGACGACAATCCGCCGGTGGGCCACCGTCATCGTCCGGTGGCGATCCTCTGAAGGTGTTTCAGTGGCGATCGATTGGACCATTTCGCGGCGGTCGCGTAACTGCGGTTGCCGGCGTGGCTTCACAACCGATGGTTTTTTATTTCGGTGGCACTGGTAGTGGCGTTTGGAAAACGATGGATGGCGGGATCAATTGGGAGCCAATCACTGACGGGTCGGTCTTCGGAACGGGATCAGTCGGCGCGATCGGTTTGTCTGATTCCGATCCGAACACGATCTATGTCGGCATGGGCGAGTCGCCAATTCGCGGCAACGTATCGCACGGCGATGGAGTTTACAAATCGACGGACGGCGGCAAGACCTGGAAGCACATCGGCCTGGAAGACACGCGGCAAATTTCGCGCATTCGCGTACACCCGAAAAATCCGGACATTGTTTACGTTGCGGCGCAGGGACACGTGTGGGCGCCGAATGAACAACGCGGCGTGTTTCGATCGAAGGATGGCGGCAAGACCTGGCAGAAAGTCCTCTCTCGCAGTGACAAAGCCGGCGCCTGCGATTTGATTATCGATCCGACGAATTCGAACGTTGTCTATGCAGCGTTCTGGGAAGTTTATCGCAAGCCCTGGACGCTCGAGAGTGGTGGTCCGGGCAGTGGCATCTTCAAATCGACTGACAGCGGCGATACCTGGACAGAGATCACGCGGAGTCCTGGTTTGCCGCGCGGTACGATTGGAATCGTGGGCATCACTGTTTCTCCGGCTAATCCTGATCGTGTTTGGGCGATTGTCGAAGCGGAAGACGGCGGCGTGTTTCGTTCGGACAACGGCGGCAGGACTTGGACGAAGACAAATGAGCAGCGCAATCTCCGTCAACGGGCGTGGTACTACTCGCGCATCTATGCTGATCCAAAAAATGCCGACACGGTTTACGTTCTGAATACCGGCTTCTATCGATCTAACGATGGTGGACGGACCTTTACGGGCATCGGTGTACCGCATGGCGACAATCATGATCTTTGGATTGCTCCCGAGGATCCGAACCGAATGATCGAAAGCAACGACGGCGGCGCCAACGTTTCATTCAGTGGCGGCCGCAGTTGGAGCGAACAGGATCAGCCAACCGCTCAATTTTATCGCGTTGCGCTCGACAACGATTTTCCTTATCACGTCTATGGCGCGCAGCAGGACAACTCGACAGTGCGCATCGCCAGCCGCACGACGGACAACGGCATTACCGAGCGAGATTGGTTTGATGTGGGCGGTGGTGAATCGGGCTGGATTGCTCCTTCGCCGAAGGATTCGGAAATAGTTTTTGCCGGGTCGTATGACGGGCTAACGACCCGCTACGATCATCACACCGGCCAGTTGCGCGACGTGAATCCCTATCCGAACAATCCGATGGGCGGGGGCGCGGTCGATTCGAAGTATCGATTCCAATGGAACTTCCCGCTGCTGTTCTCTCCACACGATCCGTATCCGCTTTATGCGGCAGCTAATGTGCTCTTCAAATCAACTAACGAAGGACAAAGTTGGGAAATCATCAGTCCCGACCTGACGCGCAATGACAAATCAAAGCAGGCGTCATCGGGCGGACCGATTACTAAAGACAACACCAGCATCGAGTATTACGACACGATCTTTACGGTCATGGAATCGCCCGTGCAGGCGGGCACGATCTGGACCGGCGCAGATGATGGCGTCGTTTGGCTCACCCGCGATGGTGGCAAGAACTGGTCGAACGTTACGCCACCGAAAGACATGATGCCCGAATGGATTCAGATCAATTCGCTCGATGCGTCGCCGTTCGACGCGGGCACGGCCTATGTTGCGGCCACGATGTACAAGTACGACGACTACAAACCTTACCTCTACAAGACGAATGATTACGGTAAAAACTGGAAGAAGATTACCAACGGCATTCCTGATGGGGCATTCACGCGCGTGATTCGCGAAGATCCTAACAAGCGCGGCTTGCTTTACGCCGGCACTGAGACCGGCATTTATGTCTCGTTCGACGACGGCGCGAACTGGCAATCAATGCAATTCAATCTGCCGGTCGTGCCCATCACCGACCTGGCGATTCATAAGCGCGAAAAAGAATTGGTCGCCGCGACGCAGGGCCGCGCCTTTTGGATCTTCGACGACTTGCCCGAGCTGCATCAGATGATGGACGCCGGAGGATTCAAAGCCGCGAGCGACACGCATCTCTTCAAACCGAAGGATGCCTATCGCATGCCGGGTGGCGGCGGATTCAATCTGCCCGCGACTGCGACCATCGGCAAGAACCCGCCGAACGGCGTCGTCGTTTATTACTCGCTGAAAGCAAGACCGGCCAGCGACGTTGTGCTCGAGTTTTTTGATTCGAATGGCAAATCGATTCGCAAGTACACGGCACGCGCGCCAAGGCCACAGCCGAGTCCGCCCCCGGGCGCGGCGCAAGTCCAGTTGCCGACCGAACAACCACCGGAGCCCTCAGGCGAAGAGGCAGCATTCTTTGGCGGCGCCGCGCCCGCGCGCGTGACGACTGACGTTGGTCTGAATCGTTTTGTTTGGGACCTGCGCTACCTCGACGCGGTGCGTTTTCCCGGAGTGATTCTTTGGGCCGGCGAGACACGCGGCCCGCGCGTCGTGCCCGGAAGCTATCAAGTGAAGCTTACTGTCGACGGCCAGACAATGGCTGAGACGTTTGCAGTAAGACCCGATCCGCGTTTGGCGACGACCGCC
>WNGL01035886.1_pt1 | contig 10761 bp, 10 predicted proteins | sample 5400591 | NCBI WGS metagenome assembly WNGL01 (sample SAMN13153377, study PRJNA577476) | soil metagenome | isolation source: 80 cm soil or saprolite under Garry oak tree replicate 1 | place: USA:California | collected 2016-06-15
TGGGTGCTTTTTAGCTGCATCCTCTATTTTCTGTTTCAACTGCCCATCCAGCAATATTAATTCCTCATAGTCTAACGTTGTGATATAGAGATTGAGAAAATCAACAAACCGTCTGGTTGCAAATCTGACAAATCTATAGGGTTCAAGTAAGTAGTCAACAGGAGGTGCAAGCTCATATAATCCAGCTTTATTAAGCCCATTTGGAACTACCTTCTGCAATGCTCTAATATGATCAAGGAACTCGCCATTGACTTTTATCATATTGAGCGAGAGATTTAACTGTATACTGGTTAGTCGTGTTCTTTGTAGCATCTCGCGGTGAACAACCATATTGCGGGCATCATACACCAGATCAATAATGTCCCGATTTTTGCCTAATACCTCTTTTATCTTGGGATTTCTTTTATCAAGCTCATCAAGGACATCCTCGCTTTTTATCGAGACTTTGTTCTCATTGGGAGGGGGAATATTATAGCGGTAAAGTGATGTCCAGGCTAAAGCATCAAGGATGCCGCTATACAAAGTAAGCCAATAATTTAGATGATAAATGGTATCGGCTAATGTGTCATTATTTGAGCCAGCATAATACTTTAGGCCAATTTCATCAATCGCTTTTAGCATGTCTATCATTCGGTTTGAAATTGAACCCATCATTTCCATCACGTTTCTATCATCCGCGTTTTGATGAGGGTTTCTGGAGTAAGCATTCACAGCCCAAGCCACTTGAAATTTCTGCAACTTAGCCCGCATTGAATAGCTGTACCATAGACCTTTATTAGCAACAGCCTGCGGGTAAATGAGATATTTACCATGCTTTTTACAAAACAGGTCAATGAAAAGAGACGCTTCTTCTGGGTCAAAGATGGTAAATTCAGGCAAATCAATAGTGATATAGCGACTATAATTCAGAAGTTTCTTCCTTTGAGTAACCATTATCGCTTTCGGGTTCCGACGGTAATTAAAAGTTAAAGTCTTAGCAATATAGAGCAGCTTCACTTCATCGGGCTTTAGGTCGTGGGTTGATGCTAAGGAGTTTATCATTTCCTCAGTAAGGAAAAAGTCATGTTGTTCACTTCTAGATTGTTCCAGGCCTGCTTTTTCAAACCACAGGAATTGATTTTCAAAATCTATTGTAACCTGGGTAAACTTTGAAGAGTCGCCAACGGCAAGGAATTCAAATAGATCGTTATCATCATATCGCTGTATTCGTTCACTGTATTCATTCTTTAATGATGGGATGTCTAAAATAATCCTTAATGGAAGATCGGACTTACCGTTACGCATGTTTCCCCTTTATAACTCAACAACAAGAGGACGTTATAGATAGTTCTCACTGGCGTATATGCTCTTCAACTATACACCATTAGGCAATATTCAGCATGGCAGCGATTTGTATCGGCGAAGCAGCTCGTAGTTTCCAAATCTTTATCTCGACCCACTTTTTAGAGAGGCTAGCGGCGATCACTTCCCTACTCCCCTTTTCACAAACATAGGATTTTTTGCAGCGCGTATATCCACGCGAATATCCGTCATATTCAGATGCGTTAGTTGCGTGACTCTTACTCCGGTGACAAGTAACCTTTGCTGAGTCACCAGGCCGGTGATTGTCACCATATCCCCAGGCTTTAGACGTTTACTCACGGCGAGCGCGACACTTTCCGGCGCAGATGCGCGGGCATCAATCAATTCATCTCTGTCTTGATGCCACAGATCAGAAGGAACGGAAAACCCGCACCGCCACTCTCTGACCCCTTTTTTGGCCTTTTTCACTTGCTCAACAGTTGGAACAGTTTGCACCACACAGTTTTCAATCGTTACCTCTCGTGGCTTTTCCGGCTCAAGGGATAAGCCTATTTGGTTATACTCCACCACTTCCATAGGCGGCGTAGGTTTTGCAGCGGGAGGGGGAAATAACGCTGATTGTTCTATTTCTGCGCTTCTTCCCATAGTGAGAGTGAGAATGTATTATACCAGCCGAAAACAAGAACAGTCACACCCTATTTCACCGGACTGAAAAACACCCGCGAAAAACCCGCAGATCGTCACTTTTCCCCTTCATTTTTTCAACGACTTCATCAAAATTGCCAAACTCCTCACTGGCAATACAACCCCGTTGACTTCCCTTCCCCCTATAATCAGCAGTTTCTTACCTGTCTCTCACACCTTCTTTTCTATACTCTCAACATCTAGAGCAAGCAAACAGCAAAGCTTGACCAATACGCGGTTGAGTAGCGATGTTTGTTCGCTTTGGCTCTTTAACAGATTTTAACAGATTGTTGCAGTTTTGTGCAAACGCACAGAAAGGAGTGATACCCACGGACTCACTTGATTGGAGCCGGACGTTTGACATCCTCAGTATCAGCAGGCTCACCCTTCAGGCATCAGGTATTCCCTACGACTTGGTTGCAAGCCTGTCTGATGAGGACATGCAAACAATTGCAGACAAAGCACAAGAGCTTGTCGTCAGCGAACCCATTGAAAAGGTTGTTGAGTTTGTAGCACGGCTTTACCTTGCCGAGAAAGGAGCAGCAAGGCATGAAACTACTCACTGAGGAGCTGCGTAAACAGCTTCCCCCGCTCTACTCGCAGGAGCAGGAAAAAGACCCGATGGTGATCTGCAAGTTCTTCCATCCCCTGTCCACCTGGACATGGTATGCCTATGAAGGCTCACCAGTCGATGAAAACGGGTACTACGATACCGACAAGGAGAAGGTTGACTTTCTTTTTTTCGGCTGGGTGTACGGCGATTATCCCGAACTTGGCTACTTCTCTCTTTCGGAGCTTGAGTCAGTAAGCGTTATGGGACTTGGCATTGAGCGCGATCTGCATTTTACACCGATGCGCTTGTCAGAGGTAAAAAAGCTTCACGCACCAACGCCACCCGCGCCACCAACACTCACGATCTACATCATTGACGATCTGGAAGAGGAAGGAGACGAAGAACAAGAAGATCGACAGAAGTAGCAAGCACTCTGTTTTTGAAGTTTGCCAACCATAGACAGAGCACTTGCCTATTCTAGCGGGAGTACCGCATGGCGGTATTCTACCACCTGTGGCACTCCCCTGCCAAAAAGAGAGGAAACGCATGGAAGAAAGCTTTTCCCGTAAAGGAGAACCGCTACGCAATTTCACGATTGCCCTATCCAAAGCCCAGGCAGAAATCCAGGCACAGCAGCTTGCGGTGCTGCGGCATCCAACCAGGCAACGGATTATCAAGCTCTTGGAAACGTACAATGACAAGAGGTTGTGTGTCTTTGAGATCGCAGAGGTTTTAGACATCAGCTACGGGGTCATTTCCTATCACCTCGCACGGCTGCGTCAGGCACGACTTGTCAGCGCGGAGAGATATAAAATGTATCTCTACTACCACCTGGATACCCAGACGCTTGCAACCCATCGGGAAGCCGCCAGGTTAGTTTGACCATTGCTCCCGTATGAGACAGCATCAGACCACCGTGCTTCACTTGCAGCACAGGAAGATACTGGTTACTGTCTCTTGTTGAGACTGCAACGATTATTGGCCTTGGGGGAGCCATTCTTGTGTGGCAGTGCCACAACTGATAAATCCCCCACCCTATTTTCTTTTTACTTAGTGTAGATTGTACAATGACAAGTTACCCGCCGATCACCACTCGCCTACACCACCGGATGTATTTCTCACCCCCTATCAATACCAGGACAGGTGTTTTATTTGCCTCTGAGAGACGCTACAATCGGTATCACGGCCTCTTCCTTGCTGAAGTTATATCTTTCTATTCCCTGCTGCAAATTTGCTTTTGGTATGGAAGAGCTTTCTTTCTAAACTGCCTCTTGACATCTGCTTTTTATTTTTGCCATACTTGATGCAGTTTCAAAATGTGCTGGAAAACCCTCAAATGGCTTTCAGTACATTGACTGATCTTATGATTGTCTCAATTGCCACACAAAAAGGAGGAGCCGGAAAAACCACAACGAGCATTGCTCTCTCTGCTGGATTAGCACGAAAAGGGAAAAAAGTGCTTCTTGTTGACATAGACCAGCAAGCTAACTCCTCAAAAGTGCTTTTACGGCACTACCCTACGATCACCAAAGAGCAAAGCGTTCACGCGACCATCATTGAGCGTAAACCACTCCCTATTCATAAAACAGACGTTCCTAATCTCGATATAGTGCCAGGACATATTCTTCTTTCAAATACAGACGTTGAGCTGACCATCGCTAAAGATCGCCGTGAGGACAGACTCAAGCGTGAGTTGGACAAAGTAAAAGATAACTATGAATATGTCTTTATAGACTGCCCACCTAATCTTGGCTGGCTCACGATCAACGCACTGACCACCTCAGATCAAGTCATTATCATTGTTGCCCCAGGCTACTTTGAACTGGACTCGATTGTGCAGTTTTATAAGACAATCGAAGAGGTTCAAGAATTTTTTAATCCAGACCTCCAATTAAAGGGTATTCTCTTTACGCGCAGTGATCCTACCGTCAATACGAGGGAGTCTTTAACTATCCTTCGGCAAATGTACGGAAAAGAGCTTCTTCCGGTGATTATTCCAGAAAACACCGATCTTCGGAACGCACACTTTAACAAGCAAGATATTTTCGGATACAATCCCCATGCCAAAGGCGCGGTTGCTTACGATAGGCTCATTAATGAATTATTTCTATGAAAAAGAAGCTCGATACATCAGGAGTTCTGAATGAGTTACGCGGGAACTCGGTCTTCTTCCCGAAAAAACCACAGTCAGCGATCCAGGAGCACGTCCAGGTTCCCCCCGCTCCCCCATCACAGGTAGCGCAGCAGCCGCGAGCACCTGAGGCTGTTAAAGAACCAACAATAAAAAGAGAGCAAGTGACTCGTGATACCGTGATACCACGACACCATGATACCATGCAACCAAGCAACCATGATACCACGATACCACAGCCTGAAGCAGTTATTTTTGAAGTTGTGCGAAAAGCGGTCAAGCAGATCGGGAAAGAGGCGGCAACACACAGATTTACCTTAGATGAAAAAAACCTGTTAGCAGACATTGAATATACCTATAAGCGGCAGGGGATCAGAACGAGCGAAAATGAAATCACTAGAATTGCCATTAACTACTTTATCGAGGACTATCGCCAGAACGGGGAACAGAGTCTTCTCGCAAAACTACTCAAACACCTCAACTCATGATACCGTGATACCACGACACCATGGTACCATGAAACCATGCTAGCTAGCATGGTGCAATTTAGCCCTTGACAGCAAGCTAAACGAACCCCATATAATAAACCTACTCATAAAAAGCAGCAACAAAAAAACGGTTATCACCGGATGAGGCAATAACCGCTTTCTCTATACTCAAGAGTAGCGTAGCAAAACCTCTTACCGGATGTCAAGACCGAACAGGAGGTTTTCTTATGCCAAATCGAACGCTATCAAACCAATCTCTACCAGTTCACACCTTCTCTTATCCTCTCACCTTTGTTATCGGTCTAAAGAAGCCTGATGTAAAGGCAAAGGGTATTAATCACCCGAAGGTAAGTACTCAAGAGTACTACCGCCTGTCTCAAGCGCGAGTCTGCTCAGTTCCGGCTCAACCCTGATTAATCAGGGGTAACACACGCCAGAACTCAAGGTGTAAACAAGAGAATGACCGAGCCGCATGCAGATACAAGATCAAGTAGTTTCTGAAATGGGATGAGATCACATCAATCAGGCTCTTATCAGAAACGAACGAAAATAATTATACTCGTGTATAGGATAGTCTTGTAGTGCTTGAAAAACGGCAAAACCCGAAAAAAACACGAACCATTAGAGGAGAAATAAGGAACGGCTACGCCGGATTGATAAGCCCCGCCCCGCGCTTCGGAAATCTCCAGCCCGCTCCGCTCTGTGGTAAAGTGCTTCGCACCGAAACGACCGACCGACCCGACCGACGCCAGCCCTTCCCCCTTCGGTCAATCGTTTCGCTCTCCGAGTTTACCACAGGCTTCGGGGTAGTATTTCCTCCGCTTCCACCCCTTCAGAGGTCCTCACTCTCTCCCTTACCTCCCTCTGCTAGCCTTGCGGCTCCCCGAAGAATGAGTAGATGAGCCTTTGGCTCACTACTCAGCCCCCCACAACCCGATTTGTCCGATATAACAGGGTAAACGTGAAGAAAACTTGTAAACATTTTGTGAGCTTCCTGTCAAGTACCTCATCAAAAACCTGCTATACTTTCCTCACTATGACTGAAGCACAACCAGTACCAGTTGCAGAAGTGCAGCCACAAGCAAGGGTTAATAGCCCGCAGTCTGCCACACCTGGCAAACCGGAGGAACAGCAACCAGCACCACTGCTACCCAAAAATACGGAGAGTTTTGCTATGGCAACACTTAAAGGCGCAGTTGAGGCAACAGCAACCTTTGTAAAAGAGGCGGCAACACCTTGGAGCCAGGCCAGCGAGCCGGTTACGCCGGTGAGAATATTTGACAAAGAGCCGCCATCACTGAATATCCCCGATGCAGTACGCGACGCTTTTCGACAGAAAACAGCCGAGCAAATGTTTGGTAAGCGCGAGGTGAAAGCAGCCGCACCCGCCAGAGCGCGAGCGACAAAACCAACAGGAGCACCGGAGCGCAAAGCTGAAACAGCCAGGCAACAGAATATAGCCGGAGTGCGTTCACAGCTTGCCAAAGCTGCCTAATAAACCTATGCCGGAAATAACAGAACAACAAACACAGCAGCACCAGGAAACAGTAACCCCGATGCAGAGCGCACCGGAGCGAAGCCTAAACGTGGTAACGCCAGCCAGCAAGCCGGACACCGCCGTGAGTGTTCTGACACATGGCTGGAAAGCTTACGCAGCCGAACAGGTACAAAAAGGCCGATGGATAGAGGAGCAGCTAGAGCATCCTGAAAGAAAGCTCCTTCCGGAGATGAACTCCAAAGAGATCAAGCAGGGCATCAGGGTAGGGATTATCACCGAGCCGGACGCCGTTACGACGATGCTTGAGCGCGAGCTTGAAGAAACCCGCCTCTTTTGGGGCGAGTGGCAGGCAAGCCACGCCGCAGAGCGGGACGACAGCCTCTCTCTCGCCCGCCCAGAAATCGCCGCGAAAGAGGAAGAGTTACGGCCTCTTTTGAAAAACCCCACGCGCCAGGCCACCTATTTAGCGACCCAGGCCGAGACCGCCCTTATACCAGAAGAAGGCGAAGACCCTATAATTGTGCAGAGGAAACAGACAGAGGCAGCCTTTCTTTTTGAAATGGCCGCTCGACTGGCACGGCTCGCAGCAGCAGAGCAGCAGCAAAAAAATCAACAGCAAGCCCAGGAAGTACATGCCCAGGAAGACACAGAGGCAAAACTACGGGAGGTGCAACAGCAGATCACCGCAATTGACAGCCAGGAGCAACCCAAAGCAGCTTAAAACCGCCCGCTTGTTGTATTCCTGCAAAATATCAGGTATAGTATTTTTGCATAACCCCAAGCACGAACCCATGAAAAAGCCTGAGTGAACAGGCAGCAGATACCGGCAACACAACGCTATTGCACAATCAACTAATCCTGAGACGCAGGCTTGAGAAAAGAATACCGCAGTGATTGACCAATTTCACTGCTCCACTGCAACGCTTATGTTGGAGTATCCGGCGCAACCTGCCAGTAAGCACGAAAAAATATAGCAGAGTTTTTTGAGAAATCTGTAAGAGCAGGAGGATTATATGGGTTGTCTCATTTTCGCTTCCATAGGCTTGTTTATTGGCCTCTTTATTGCGGTAGCATCGGGTTCCCCTGCTAATCCCTGGATAGGGCTAACCATCATTGCAATATGCGCTATCCCCTGGGTGAGATTTTTTATGGCAAGATCGAGCAACCAACCTTTAAGCCAGCGCCAGGAGCAGTTACTACAGGAACAATTAGGGGAATTATCACAACCGCCACCACCGCAGAGCCAGCCGGAGCAGAGCCGGAGCCCAGGACTCACCGCAACACAGGGCGGTTTGTTTATTCCCCAATCTGATGAGACAAAAGAATGAGGAAAGAAAAAGGGAGTATAAGCAATGGGGTTATTTGATGCAAAATTTGTCACCTGCTCCTCTTGTGGCACAGTAAACAGCAAAAAAGATATCCGGTGTAATAACTGTAACAAACCCCTTGGTGAGCGGCCTCAGCAACCAGCGCAGGCCACACCGAAACCAACGACAACAAAACCTGCTGCCAGCGTTGCCACGCCAACGATACAACCTGCTCAGGCAGAAATACAGCCAGTGCAGAAATTTTACCCAGGCTACACAGTGCTTGGAAATCTGGCAGAACAAAGAAAACCCTTCGGCATTGCCGACAAAGACCGCTTTTCAGGCACGTACATCTTGGGTGTCCAGGGAGTCGGCAAGAGCAGCGAGCTTGAAAATTTAATTGCTCAGGATATTGCAAAGGGCTACTCTGTTATTGTCATTGACCCCCACGGCGATTTAATAGATCACGTCATCGCCCAAGTCCCCCAGGAGGCAGAGCAGAACGTACTATCACGCCTGTACCTGCTGGACATTGAAGACACCACCTATCCCTTTGGCCTTAACCTGTTTGCCATTTCAGAAAACGCGCCGGTCACAACGCAGCAGCAGACGCATGACAGGGCTTTGCATGTGTTTGAAAAATGTTTCCCTGAGACCTCCCACATGCTTCTGGAAAAATACATCGGCAACATTGCGCCGGTGTTTTTTGCCAATGCCGGAGCAGGCTACAGCATCACCGACATCCCAAAATTCCTCAGAGACGATAACTTTAGAAACCGCCTGCTTGGCAGTAAAAACGTCAACTATTTTATCAAATCATTCTGGCAGGAAGAGTATGAGGATATGTCCCCGTCAAAGCGGCAGACTGAGACCAGCTCACTTGCCACCCGCTTAAACCGCTTTGTACGCTCCCCCATTGTCGGTAACATTATCGGCCAGGGACGGAACACGATTAATTTTCGGCAGGCAATTGAGAACAGGGAAATTATTTTAGTCAAGCTCCCCTTAAAACAACTACCCCAGGACGCGGAGCTAATCGGCACAATGCTTATTGCTCAAATTCACGCAGCGATCTTTTCCTTTGCCGACATGCCTCAGGAGCGACGGCCAGGCTTTAGCCTTTTTGTTGATGAGTTTCAGCACTTTGCCACGACTGACTTTTCGGAGATGTTCACCGAAGGCCGCAAATTCGGGGTTAGGGTGACAGTTGCCCACCAGTACCGGCGGCAGCTACCCGACTACTTGGAGTCGGCCACCATGACCGCGAGGACAAAAATTTGCTTCCAGTGTCCAGAAGACAGCACAAAAATGAGCCATGTCTTTATCACCCAGGGAAACGCGACAGTTAGGCCAGAGGACATTGACCCCGACCCTGTAGATTTTTTGCTTACCTACGGCCACAATGCAAGTATTCTTGACTGGTTTATTAAAGAGTACTTGCGCCCCACGTATAATAAAATCCTTTCAAACAAAGGCAATAGATTGTTTCACGACAGGTATGAGCATGGCAAACAGAGTTTAGCTGAGCTTTCCCGTATTCTCTATGAAGCTGAGAAAACAGGCAATGCGGATGCTCCCATCCCCGGCAGAATTGCAGGAATGTTTGATAGTGTAGGGACATATTCGATTGCATGGGAGTGGGTATTTACAGAGGTATCCCCCCACACTAACTTATTAGACTGGACGCATCTAGACTGGATGCTTGCACAGCCAGTCGCGACAGAGGAGCAGCTTGAGAAGGTGAGACAAGTTCTTGCGAAACTGCCTGTTAGTAGAGAGCGGAACATGAAGGAGCAGTATTATAGATTACATTATGATGCTAAGAAAGAGTATAAGGACGCGTTAGCCTCACTTCCGACGCAAAAGGAAAACTTTTTAACCTTTCTTAAAACATTCCGTCAAGTCATGCGCTACCTGGCAGAAAACCCTATCGGCAAGGCAACCGTCCAATCCCCCGCCGAGATTGCTAACATGCTCGCAAACCTCCCTAGACGTGCAGCTTTTGTCAGAAGCGGCCAGGCAGTTGCAACGATCACCACTGAGACCACGCCGGAGCGAGTACCCGCCAGCATTTTTGACAGCCGAGTAAAGCGTATCCAATCGGCAACCCACACAAAATACTGCATACCAGCCGCAGAGGTTGAGCAGGAGATCATGCAGCGATTGGGTAGAGCAGATGTAGCAAAACAAGAAGCGGAAGCAGGAAGCGAGAGAGTTGAGTCTGAACCACCAACACTACAAGAGCCAGAGGAGCAGACAGCAAAGCCAATACCAACGAGCATGGATACTATGAACGTACTCTATGCTCAGTTGAGAGCAAAGGAAATTGACCCCGACACAACCATTTTAGCCTCACTTGGGGAACACTACGTATTGACAATTAAACAATGGATGAGACTGTTTGCATGGGGGTCGTATCCGAGAGCAACACAGTATTTCAAAGAACTGAAAGATAACGACATGATTTATCGAAAAGACCGAGAGGGAAGGGGAGGCATACTTGTTGAAGGTGACTGGTTTTTCCTTCTCACCAAAGGCGCTAACGAACTTCTGAGACGAAGACAGGATAGCCCATTATTTCGGCTCGAACCAAACGAAGCAGAGAGAGCATCAGGGGATACCCTGGTTCATACCTATCTTGTCAATGAGATACTCATTCACCTTCGTCTCTTAGAACGCTCACATCCGGAGATCGTGAAGATTGAACAGATAGACCATGAGCGGAGTATGCGAAGATACTATCTTGCTGCACTGGCAGACTCCAAACTCTACCCTGATGGTTTTGTGCGGCTGTTAGT
>WNGL01010360.1_pt1 | contig 10759 bp, 9 predicted proteins | sample 5400591 | NCBI WGS metagenome assembly WNGL01 (sample SAMN13153377, study PRJNA577476) | soil metagenome | isolation source: 80 cm soil or saprolite under Garry oak tree replicate 1 | place: USA:California | collected 2016-06-15
ACCGACTTCACCGCCACGTCGCTCGGCACCGCGAGCTGCACCGGGGCGAAGTTGAGGATCGCTTTCACCCCGGCGCGCACCAGCCGGTCCACGACGTCCTGCGCGGACTCGGCCGGCGTCACGACGATGGCGATGTCGCTCGGCTCCTTGGCGAGGTCGGCGTCGAGGTGGCGGATGTCGCGCACCACGAGCCCGTTCCAGCGGGAGCCGATCTTCTTCGGGTCCTTGTCGTAGATCGCGGCGACCTGGAAGCCGCGCTGCCGAAAGCCGGGGTACTGCACGAGCGCGCTGCCGATGCGACCCGCGCCGACCAGCACGACGCGATAGGTGCGGCGCAGGCCCAGGATGTCGCGGATCCGGGCGGTGAGCTCGGGGACGGAATAGCCCAGGCCGCGCTTGCCGAACGAGCCGAAGAACGAGAGGTCCTTGCGCACCTGCGCGGAGGTCGTGCCGCCGCGCCGGGCGAGCTCGGCCGAGGAGATGGTGGTCTGGCCCTGGGCCCCGAAGTGCTCAAGGAACCCGAGGTACAGCGAGAGCCGTCGCACCGTGCTCTCGGAAATCTTCCGCATTGTGAATTATTTCACAATCCGGCGCTCCAACGCAAGAGCCGAACGAAGACTTCGGGGCCGAGCGTTTCCGGACGCGCCGCCGGATCGAGGTCGAGGGCGGCGAGTCCGGCACTCACCTGAGCCGCGGCTCGCCCGGTCGCCGCCACGAGCACGTTGCGCAGCTGCTTGCGACGCCGCATGAAGCACGCGGTGACGAAGGCGCGGAACGCGCCGATCGCTTCGGGTGCGACGAGTGGTTGGGCGAGCGGTGTGAGCCGCACCAGCGCGCTCTGCACCGTGGGCGGTGGCGTGAACGCCCCGGCACGCACCGCGAAGAGCCGCTCTACGCGACACACGGCCTGTACCCCCACCGAGAGGGCGCCGTACGGTTTCGCCCCCGGGCGGGCGGCGAGGCGGTCGGCGACCTCGGCCTGGACGAGAAACACGATGCGCTCGGGGAGCGGCGGCGTGAGGGCTTTGTCGATCAGGGGCGAGGTGATGGCGTAGGGGATGTTGCCGACGATCTTGAAATGCGGAATGGGGAATGCGGAATGCGGAATGGCAAGAGCGTGCCAATCGACGCGAAGCGCGTCTCCCTGCACGATTGAGAGTCTATCAATTCCGCAGTCCGCATTCCGCATTCGCAATTCGGAGATCAGCCGGCGGTCTCGTTCGATGGCGATGACGTGACGCACACGGGGCGCGAGGACGGCCGTCAGCGCCCCCTTCCCCGCGCCGATTTCGACCACGAGGTCGTCGGGCGCGGGCTCGAGCGCGTCGACGATGCGCTGCAGGATGTTCCGGTCGGTGAGGAAGTGCTGGCCGAGCCGCTTGTCCGGGATCACACCTTGAGGATGACGACGGTGCGGTCGTCGGCGGGCGGCGCGCCGCCCGTGAAGCCGGCGAGGTCGGCGTGGACGGATTCGAGGATCTCGCGCGCGGACCGGTCCCTCAGCCTGGCCACGTGGCCCAGCACCCGCTCCTCGCCGAATCGCTCGTCGCGCCCGTCCCCCCCGTCCCCTCCGCCCCCCCCACCCCCGCCCAGCGCCTCGGCGACGCCGTCCGTGAAGAGGCAGATGATCGCCTCGCGCGGCACCCAGGTGAGCGCGGCATCTGCGCCCGCCGCGGTGGCGAGGCCGAGCGGCGGGCGGGTGGCCTCGAGCCGAACCGCCTTGCCCGTCTGCGTCGACACGAGGAAGGCATGCGGATGCCCGGCGTTGGCGAACGTGATCCGTCCCGCTTTCGGGTCGACCACGGCGTAGAACACGGTGAGGAACATCTCCGTGCTCGCGAGCTCGTCGGCAAGCGACGCCTCGAGACGGCGCAGCACCTCCGTCGGCGCCTCGGCCGATTCCGCATGGATGCCGGAGGCCGCCATCACGAGCGCCATGATCAGCGCGGCGCTGAAGCCGTGGCTCGTCACGTCGCCGATCATCACGCCGATACGGTCCGCTCGCAGGTTGAGCAGGTTGTAAAAGTCCCCGCCGACCGACTCGGCCTGACGGCAGCGCGCGGCGACATCCACGCGGCCGGCGAGCACGCCGGGCGAGGGCAGCAGTTTGAGCTGGAGGTCCCGCGCCAGCTCGAGCTCCCGCAGCACGCGCTGTTGTCCGAGGTCGCGGGCGACGAGGCGCGCGTTCTCGATGGCCGCGCCGATCTGGTTCGCGATCGCAGCCACCAGCTTTCGGTCGCCGGCGGTGAAGGCGTCTCCCCCCTCACGGTCGGTCAGATTGATCACGCCGATCGGCTTGCCGCGCGCGCCCGGCGCGGCGTACAGCACCGGGACCGAGAGGAACGCCTGGCCGCGATAGTTGCGGCCTTCGGGGCAGCCGGGGTTCGGCGCCGTCGGGTCGGTCGGGTCGTAGCTCACGATCCGCATCTCGCGGAACACGAGCGCGGCGACCGAGCAGGCGTCGTCCACTTCGATCGGCTCCACGTCCTGCGCGCCCATGCCGCGCGCCGCTACGATGCGCAGCACCCGCTGCTCGGCGTCGTGCACCAGGAGCGTCGCGCGCCGGGCCCCCACCACCGTGGACACCTCGCGCAGTATCCGATCTGCCGCTTCGTCGAGCCGGATCGTGTGTCCCAAGATCTCGCTGATCGTGTAGATCAGGTCGATTTCCTCGTACCGCTCCGACAACTCCGCCGCGACCTGGACGGCATCGCGCTCGGCGGAGAGGACGGACCCGATGATCTCGGCGAGCTCCCGACCCACGCCCGGGCCGGCGCCCGGGGTCGGTGATTTCCGTCCTCCGTTCCCGATCTCCAGCCACAACCCCTCGGTTTCGGGAATCGGCTCGAGCCGCGCCGACCCCGGTGGCGGGGGCGCCTCGCCCACGCGCCGCAGCCGCAGCCGCGTTCCGGCGAGCCGCTCGAGCAACGGGAGCAGCCGCTCGACCCGGGTCAGCCCGCCCGGAGCGTCAGGCACACCGAATTCCCTTTCTCGTTGAAGGCGACCTGGTCCACGAGGCTCTTCAGCACGAACAGACCCCGGCCGTCCTCGCGCTCCAGGCGCTCGGGGAGCGTGGGGTCGGGGACGCCGGTGGGGTCGAAGCCGTCGCCCTCGTCCGTGACATGCAACCGCACGGCGTCGTGCGCCACCTCGACCCGCACGCGTACGACGCGCTCCGGGTCGCGATGGTTCCCATAGGCGATGGCGTTGGCGAGCGCTTCCGCGAAGGCGGTGCGGAAGTTGAACCGGATACGGCGGGGGGAGAGGGGGCCGCCGGGCAGCTCATCCGCGATGAGCTCCACCGCCGGGCCGACGTACTCGAGGTCGCTCGGTACGTCGAGCGACAACTCGATCTCAGTCTCACCTCCCGGCGCCCGCCGGCGAACCTGGAGGGGCTGGGGGGGGGGCTGCGGGGCGGTCACGGGCTAGAAGGCGGCGAGCGCCTCCTCGGGGGTGCGCGCGATGGCGAAGAGCGTGTCCAACTTGGTCAGCTCGAACAGCGTCTGCAGGTCTTCATTCAGGCCGCACAGCCGCAGGTCCCCACCCTGCTCGCGGATCTTCTTCGAGAGCGACACCAGGACGCCGAGGCCGGAGGAGTCGATGTAGCCGGTCTTGGTGAAGTCGATGACGAACTTCTTGCCACCGCCCTCGAGCGTGTCGAGCACCTTCTGCTTCAGCTCTTGACGGTTGCCGACGATCAGCTGCCCGTCCACCCCGACCACCACCACGCCCTGCTTGTCCTTCTTGAGACTGAAGCTCATGACCGCTCCCCCGCTTGAAGGACGGCGACCGCCGCCGTGTCCACAATATCATCGGCCGTCGCCCCTCGCGACAGGTCGGCGACGGGTCGCGCGAGTCCCTGGAGGATCGGCCCGATCGCCTCCCACCCGCCCAGGCGCTGCACCAGTTTGTATCCGATGTTGCCGCTGTCAAGATCGGGAAACACGAGCACGTTGGCGCGTCCGGCCGCGCGCGAGCCCGGGGCCTTGCGCGCCGCCACCTGGGCGACCAGCGCGGCGTCGGTCTGCAGCTCCCCGTCGAACGCGAAATCGGGGCGGCGTCGCGCGAGGTGCTCGAGCGCTTGGCGCACACGCTCCACGCGCGGTCCCGCCGCGCTGCCTTTCGTGCTGTAGGACAACAGGGCGACGATCGGCTCGTCGCCCACGATGCGCCGACGATCGCGTGCCGCCGCCACCGCCGAGTCGGCGAGCTGCTCCGGGCTCGGCTCGGGCACGACCGCGCAATCGGTGAAGGTGAGCACCGCGTCGTCGCGCACCATGTAGAACGCCCCGCTCACCGTCGTAATCCCGGGCGCGGCGCCCACCGCCCAGAGGGCGGCGCGGATCGTGTCCCCGCTCGGGAAGGTGGCCCCGCCGACCATGACGTCGGCGCGGCCCAGCCCGACGAGCGCGGCGCCGAATGTGAGGGGATGCTCCAGGGCCGCGGCCGCGGCGGCGTCGCTGGGGAACCTGCTCGGATGCCGCTCTCTGAGCAGCCGCAGCATTTCGGGGAGCGGGGAGCGGGGAGCGGGACCCTCCAGGAGCTCCACGCGCCCGAGCGACAGGCCCTCGATCCGCCGCGCCGCCTCCTGCACACGGGGATCGTTTCCCTCGGGCAGTACGATGCGGCGACCGGCACGGCGCGCCCGCTGGTACAGCGAGTCGCGGAACGTCACTTGCCGAACTTTTGCCGGAGCGCCTTTTGGACCGCGGGGTGGACGAGCTGCGACACATCGCCGCCGAACCGCGCCACTTCGCGCACGAGGCTCGAGCTCAGGTAGGTGAGATCGAACGCGGGGACGAGGAACACCGTCTCGATGCCCGGCGCCAGGTTGCGGTTCATGAGCGCCATCTGGAACTCGTACTCGAAGTCACTCACCGCCCGCAAGCCCCGAACGATCACGGTCGCTCCCGCCGCGCGCGCGAACTCGGCGAGCAGCCCGTCGAACGAGCGGACCTCCACGCTGGGATCCGCGACGGCCTGTCGGATCAACGCCACCCGCTCTTCCAGGGTAAAGAGCGGCTGCTTCGCCACATTGACCGCCACGGCGACGATCACGCGGTCGGCGAAGGTCTTGGCGCGGCGGATCAGGTCCTCGTGCCCGCGCGTGACCGGGTCGAACGATCCCGGGTATACCGCGACGCGGGGGGCGGAAGCGGTCATGGGGCGTAGATGAACGTCACCGCGGTATCGCCATAGCGCCGGGTGTCGTCGCCGGGAAGCGGCTGATCCGCCGGATGCTCGATCGAGATGATGCGTGCGAACGGGTTCACGCGGAACAGGGCGACGAGCCGCGCCGCCTGCGGGCTCGCGTACGGCGGATCCGCGAACGCCACGTCGTACTGCCCGGGGTGGAGCAGCTCCGCGAACTTGAGGGCGTCCACCCGATGCACCGCCGTCCGGTCGTCCACTTTGAGGAGCGTGATGTTGGCCTTGAGCGACGACAACGCGAGCCGGTGGATCTCCACGAAGTCCGCGCTCACGGCGCCGCGGGAGAGCGCCTCGAGGCCCAGGGCGCCCGAGCCCGCGAACAGATCGAGCACGCGCGCCCCGCGCAGCGGGCGTTGGAGGATGGAGAACCACGCCTCGCGCACGCGGTCCCCGGTCGGCCGGACAGCGTCACCCGACGGAGTCTTGAGGCGGCGGCCCTTGAAGTCGCCGGCGATAATCCGAACCATTCCCACCCCCGCTCCCCGAGAATGCGGAATTCGGAGTGCGGAATGCGGAATGTCAAGGTGAGCGTCGTGCAGCGAGCGAACTTCCTGGGCAATTCCGCATTCCATATTTCCGCATTCCGCATTGTCACGGGCTCGGCGCCATGCTTGCGACCCGCGCCTGCAGCGTCGTCCGCCCCTGCCACTCGTCGCGCTCCAGCCGGAACGCGACGTCCAACCGCTCGGCGAGCCAGTGGTCGGGGATTGCATCGGCCCATTGGAACGCGATCGCGGGGAGCACGCCCGACGCGTCGTCCAAGGTGAAGCGCAAGTGGTTCGTCCCGACGCGCCGCGCCCCGACCGCGCGGGCCTGCCGCACGCCGAACACCGGCGCGGGATTGCCCGGGCCGCACGGCTCGAGATAGCGGATCAGTTTCTCCAGCTCGTCGCTCACGAGGCCCAAGGGCAGCTCCAGGTCCACGCGCTGGGCGGGCACCAGGTCGTCGGGGCCCAGAAGCTCACCCGCGACGGCGAGAAACGCAACACGGAACGCCTCGTAGCGCTCCCGACGGATGGTGAGCCCCGCCGCCATGGTGTGGCCGCCGTACTTCTCGAGGTGCTGCCCGACCCGATGCAGCGCGGCGTGCAGGTCGAAGCCCGCGACGCTCCGCCCCGAGCCGCGCCCCAGCTCGCTCCCTTCTTCCCAGCCGATGAGGAACGTGGGCCGGCCATACCGCTCTACCAGGCGTGAGGCGACGATCCCGATCACCCCCGGGTGCCAGGCGTCGGCCGCGAGCACCAGGGCGCGGTCCTCCGGCCGCAGCACGCGCTCCGCCAGCTCCACCGCCTCGTCGAGGATGCGCTGGTCCAGCGCCTGGCGCCGGGCGTTCAGCGTCTCGAGCTCGCGGGCGATCGCCGCCGCCTCCTGCGGATCGTCGGAGAGGAGCAGCCTTAGCCCGTCGTTGGCGTCCCCGATCCGACCGGCCGCGTTCAGGCGCGGCGCCAGGATGAACCCGACGTGGCCCGACCTGATCGGCTTCCCGGCGAGGCCCGCCGTTTCGACCAGCGCCCGGACGCCGGTCCAATGCGACTCTGCGAGCAGCTTGAGCCCGTGGCGTACGAGGATCCGGTTTTCACCCGTGAGCGGCACGACGTCGGCCACGGTCGCGAGCGCGACCAGGTCGAGGAAATGGAGCGGAAGATGGGGAGACAGCCCCAACGCCGGCACCAGTGCCTGCGCCAGCTTGAACGCGACGCCGGTGCCACACAGTTCTTTGTCTGCGGACGGGCAGTCGGCGCGCCGCGGGTCGAGCACCGCCGAAGCCGGCGGCAGCGCGTCGCCCGGGAGATGGTGATCGGTAACGATGACGTCGATGCCGGCCGCACGCGCGGCGCGCACCGCCTCTACCGCCGTGATACCGCAGTCGCACGTGATGATGAGCCCGGCGCCGAGGCGGCGCGCTGCGGCGAGGCCGGCCGGCCCGAAATCGTACCCGTCGCGCAGGCGGTGCGGGACGAACGCGTGGGCGCGGCCCCCGACGCTCGAGAGCACGCGGGTGAGCAGCGCCGCGGCGCATTGTCCGTCCACGTCGTAGTCGCCGTGGACCAGGATCGGGGCACCCGAGCGGACGGCGGCGACGATCAGCTCGACGGCGCGCGACATGTCGACCCAGGCGAGCGGGTCGGACAGCCGCTCGAGGTCGGGCCGGAGGAACGCTTTGGCATGCTCGGGGGCGGCGAGGCCGCGCTGCACGAGGAGGGCCGCGAGCGGCTCGGGGATATGGAGGTCGGATGCCAGGGCCGCGGTGAGCTGTGGATCGGGCGGCGCCGTGACCGTCCAGCGGGCGGGGATCATTCCGGGGCGTACAGCAGCACGCCGCAGGCCTCGCACCCTTCGATCGACGCGCCGCGCTGAATCAGGGCCCGGCGCTGCGTCGGGACCGCCGTGAAACAGTGGCCGCAAGAGTCGCCATGCAGGGCGTACAGCGCGAGCGGCGCCTTGCCGCGCCGGATCCGCTCGTAGCGACCCAACAGGCCGGCGCTCACGGCCGCGGTGGCGCGCTCGCGCTCCGCGAGCGCCCGCTCGCGCTCGGCGGCGATCTGCTCGCGCTTGCCGGTGAGCGCCTCACGCAACGGGGCCTGTCGCGCCCGCACTTCTTCGAGTGCCCGCTCGGCCTCCGCAGCTTTGCGCTCCGCTTCCGTGACCGCATCGCCGGACCGCATGAACTCGGCCTCCTCTTTGGCGAGCACCGAGCGGGCGAGGTCCAGCTCCGCCATGAGGGTCGAGGCTTCCTTCGCGCCCCGCACCCACTCGAGCCGTTGGCGCCGCTGCTCCTGCATGGAGCGATAGTTGGCGATCTTACCCTCCAGCTCGTCGCGCCGGTCGATCGCGGCCTGGATTCCCGCCTGCGCCAGGGCGAGCGCGCGCTCGGCGGCCGCGTGGGCCTCGTCGAGCGTCGCCAGCTCGGGGGCGAGCGCCGCCAGGGCCGCATCGGTCGCCGTTACCGCCTGATCCTTCTCCTGTAGCGCCAACAACGCTTCAAGTTCCGGGTGCACCTCTCCTCCTCTTAGCGATCTTGTATCGCGGGTAACGCTTGCGGAGCTCGTCGAACACGCGGCGCTTCTCCGCAATCAGGGACGCCTGCCGATCGGGGCTCTCGAACGGGAGCTGATCGTCCAGCTGCTCCAGCTGCCGCTCGAGCCGCCGGGCTTCCATCCAGTTGACCGCCAACTCGTACATCTCGTTGGGATCCCGAGCCCCTAGTCCCTCCGCTTTGAGCTGCTCGTACGCGCGGGCCGACGTATCGTCGAGCGCGAGCACTGCGTCGTCGGCGACACTCTCGAAGACGGCGCGATAGGGTGGGAACTCCAGCTCCTCGGGATCGACGGCCTCGGTCACCCGGCTCAGCCAGGGCTCCCCCTCCAGCATCAGGAGCAGAAGAGCTTTTTCGGCGCTGGCGGGCAGGGCGGGAGACGGGAGACGGGAGACGGGAGACGCGCCCGCTGCTCCCGCCTCCCGTCTCTCGCCTCCCGTGATGCCGGCTTCCCGTTCTAGGACATCCTTCCGCACTCCGGCTGCCTCCGCTGCGCGGGACAAGTACAGCTCCCGCGTGATCGGGTCTTTCGCCGCGCGGATCGTGGGGAGCAGCCGATCGAGCGCGCGGCGCCGGCCCGGGAGGGTCCCGAAGAATCCCTTGCGGTCGAGAATCTGGATCTTCCGCTCCAGCACATCGACCGCGTCCTTGAGGATCCCCTCCAGTCCCCCGGCACCCTGCTTCTGAACCAGCGTGTCGGGGTCCTCGCCACCGGGCAGCGTGGCCACGCTCACGCGCAGTCCCTCGCGCAGCAGCTCGTCGCCGGCGCGGAACGTGGCGCGCAGGCCGGGCTCGTCCGAGTCGTACAGCAGCATCACGTGGGAAGCGTGGCGCTTCACGAGCTGCGCCTGCTCCGGGGTGAGCCCGGTGCCGAGCGGCGCGACGACTTCTTCGATCCCGGCGAGGGAAAGGCGGAGCACGTCGAAGTATCCTTCGACCAGGATCGCGCGCTCCGCCTTGCGTATCGCGTGCTTCGCGACGTGCAGGTTGTACAGCAGCTTGCCCTTGTGAAAGATCGGCGTGTCGGAGGAATTGAGATACTTGGGCTCGCCTTCGCCGAGGATGCGGCCCCCGAAGGCGACCACGCGGGCGCGCAGGTCGTGAATCGGAAACAGCAGGCGGGCGCGGAAGCGGGGCGCGAGCGTGCCATCCTCCCGTTTAGCCAACAGAGCCGCCTCGAGCAACACCTCGTCACGCACGCCCAACCCTTTCATTGCGTCGAGGAACGCCTTGCCCTTGGGCGCGTACCCGAGACCGAGCGGCTGGACGGTCTCGAGATCGAAATGCCGGGTCGTCAGGTAATCGCGGGCTACCTGCGCCTCGGGATTCTCGAGCAGCTGGCGCGCGAACCAGTCCGCCGCCGCCGCCACGGCACTGTAGAGCGGCTCCCGGGGATCGGGGCCGGTGGGTCCGCGCTCCGGGATGGTGATGCCCACCCGCCGCGCCACCTCGCGCACGGCGGTGGGATAATCCATCCCGAGCTTCTTCATGAAAAAGGTGAAGACGTCGCCCCCGGCGTGGCACACGAAGCAGTAGTACATCCCCTTCCGGGGGATGACGGCGAAGTTGCGGTGCGTGCCCCCGTGAAACGGACACGGGGCGCGGAAATCGGATCCGGTGCGCTTGAGCTCGACGTGCTCGCCGATAATGCCGACGATGTCCGCCGCCTCGCGGACCTGCTCGATCACGTCATCGGGAATGAGGCTCACGCGCGGAACTCCACGACGGTGACGCCGGCGCCACCCTGGTTCGGAGCGGCGAACCCGAAGCGCTTCACGCGGGGGTCGCCCGAGAGGATTTCGTGCACGAACTGACGCAGGGCGCCGGTTCCCTTGCCGTGGACCACGCGGAGATAGGGGAGATCGGCGAGAATGGCGTCGTCGAGCGCCTTGACCAGCAGCGGCTCCGCTTCGGAGACGCGGAGCCCAATTAAAGAAATCTCCGTTGCGGCGGTCAGGGACGGCGCGGTGGAGGTTGGAGGAGGTTGGGGGAGGTTGGGGGAGGGAGATCCCCTGCGGGCACGCTTCAGCTCGTCCAACGACATCCAGCCTTCCCTGACCTTCTCACCGGCCGCTTCCCCGGCAGTCTCGTCAATGGCTTTTTCCACGAGCCGGCGCGCCTCCCGCGCCGTCGCCTCGTCCACGGCTGCTCGCGCTTGCCCCAACGCCTCTTCGACTTTCTTGCGCGCCTCGAGCAAGTAGGCACGGGCCTGCTCGCGCGCCTCGCGTTCGAGGCTCTGGGCGCGAGCTTTCACCTCCCGCTCGCGCGCCGCCAGCTCCGCGGCCCGCGCATCGAGCCGCTCCGCGTCCGTTCGCATACTCTGATCGCGCGCGGCGAGCTCCTGTTGCTTCGCGTCGAGCTCCCGAGCCCTGGCCTCGACGGTGGCGAGCAGCGCGTCCAGCTCCCGCTCGGCTTTCGGCATGGCCCGCTCGGCGATCTCCAGCACGGCACCCGCGATTCCGAGACGCCGCGCGATGGCGAGCCCGTAGGAGCGTCCCGGCACGCCTTTGA
>WNGL01010364.1_pt1 | contig 10759 bp, 9 predicted proteins | sample 5400591 | NCBI WGS metagenome assembly WNGL01 (sample SAMN13153377, study PRJNA577476) | soil metagenome | isolation source: 80 cm soil or saprolite under Garry oak tree replicate 1 | place: USA:California | collected 2016-06-15
GACAGGGTGGCCGCAAGCGGCGCAGGCTCGGACATGCGCGACATGATCGGCACGTCCGGCGCCGAAGGTCAACTCGGTCAGCTCAAGCCACCATGCCGACCGTCACCGCGACCACGTTCACCCTTGCTGAATAGCTACGTCTGCATAACGGCCGAGGGCTTCGATGGCATACTGGAACTTTACAAACTCAATGCCGCCACTATGTGTCTCAAACCATGGATTCGTAGCGATGATCTCACCTCCAATGAGGTGTTCTAAGAAATTGCTTTCTGTAATTGTCCATTCATACTTTCGAATCTCGGAACGTGGAATCCCAGGAGGTTTCGTAGCCGGCTGGCGCTAAGCTACGAGTTGAGAACCAAGCAGCTATGAGGGTTCGTCGTCAGGCCACTCGGCGGGAAGCTCATCAAGGTAGTGTGCCTCGAGTCGATCGTTGAGACTTTTCTTGAACCTCGAGACCCCCGACTTCACCGACCAACCTGCCATTAGGCTCACCACTGAGAAGATGGCCCCTACCACGAGTAGCCCGATGAACAGAATCCGACCAGGCCATTGGAAGCCTGGTGGGATTACGACACCCGGAACTGGGATCGAGCTTGCCAAGGAAGCGAATGCCGAGCCTGCTACCAGTAAGGTAAGCACCGCGACGGTGAGCCGTTCGACTCGACGCGCCCAGCGAGCTGCCTTCTTCTTGGCCCGATTGACCTGTGTCCGCTGAAAGGCATGCAGCGTTGCATTCGCTTGCGCGACCTGCTCGAGAGCCTGCGTAGCCTGCTGCTCGGCAGCGTCGGCCCGTCCGGTTGCCCGTTGAGCCTCGCGCTCAGTTGCTGCTTGTGCCGCCTCATGGGCGGCGAGTTGCTCAAGTAACGGCGACTTAATTGAGTCCAGCGTCGCGTTCAGGACGGCATGCACGGTGGTCCCAGAGATTGCCTCAGGATCACCAAGCGTGGCATCCATCAGGGCACGTCGAGCGTCGACGGAGTATCGCAACGCGGAGAAGTGGTCGTTGCTCAGCTCGCCTCGTTGTCGCAGCGCCTCGATCTCCTCCAGGTAGCGAGCCCACAACCGACCCTCAGGGCGAAGTGCTGCGTAGCAGTCCGCAATGATCTGCTTGCGGGGAAGATCGGGAGCGTGGAGTGGGCGTTTGAGCCACGCCACGGTGGCGAGGTCGTGGTCGAGGATCGCGAGCGGCCAGGTGAAGCCATCGCAGCTTGCGCCGAAGAAACGCCGAGCGGCCCGCACCAGTGGGGAATTGGTGGTGACGAAGATGGCGCGGCAAGTCTCCAGCCTGCGTTGTGCCTGGCCACGGCGGAGCCGCCAGACGGCGGTCAGGGCATCCAGGTCGTGCCGCCGAGCGTGCTGATTCTGGTAGCCGACCTCCGACTGAAGGAGGCCTTCAAGCGCTGGCTCGTCGACACCGAGGTGCTCCTCGTAACGAGGAGTGGAGCGGACGTTGATCCCGAGCGCGCGGAGATCCCGCTCGACCGTGTTCACGAATACCTCGATGTCGCTTGGGCCTAAGCCTTCACGTACGAAGTGCTCCTCCACCCGGCTCAGCGTCACCGCTGCGAGTCGCCGAGGATTGCGCAGCCCATTGGCGATCCCGCCCAGCACCCCTTGGAGCTCAGTGACGGTGTGATCGAAGCAGGCCAGCAGCGCGCCCAGATCACGGACGAGGCCGAGCAACTCAAGGGCGGGCTGAGCGATCTCTTTGCCGGCATAGCCGAGGGCATCAAGCAGGAACGGGGTGTCGAAGTAGACGGTCACGCGTTGGAAGCGCTGGTCGACCGTACCGAGGTTGCCAAGGTAAAGCGAGCTTGCCAGCATGCTCCCCTTGACGACGGTCTCCAAGTGCTCGAATCCTTGCGGGTCACGCTCGACCAAGTCGGCGATGAACGCGCTCACGATATAGCGGTCGCCTTGGTCTTGAGGGCCCGGGTCGAACGCTGCGGCGCCCAACATAGTGCGCAGCAGCGGGAGAGCGAGTTCCTCGACATAGGCGAGCAGGGCCTGTTCGGCTTCCTCTCGGGTAAGGGCACGGCGGTACTGCCCTAAGGCGAATTGGCACAGCTTGTCGACCAGCGCCGCTTGCTGGCGGAGCGAATCCTGACGTTGCTGCTGGAGACCGTCATCGAGCAGCGCGTCGGAGACGACGATGAAGCGACGACCCTGTTGAGCAGCAAGCCCACGCCGAATCGCGCGACGGACGATCGTCCGAACTACCCCGATGGGCACGTCCAAGCCGAACTGGTCACGCAGCGTCCGTTGCACCTCCCCCATCTCCAGGGGCCGTGCAGCAGAAATGCGTAGGCATTCCACAACGAAGGGTACGAAATTGTCGATCCAGCTCTGCTGCTGAGTATCCCAATTGATGCGAAGAATCGCGAGACTCGCAAGCCGGGCGTCACTGAGACCACCCGCGGATCTCGCCGATTCTTCCATGCTGCGACTCTCCTCCCTGTCCAGCGCCGGGCCTCAGTGAGGAGGTGGACACGCTGTTCGCCGAGAACCCGTGGCGACCGCCTCGCTATGAGGGGAAGCAGATGCTCGCGACGTACCTGGACGAGGGAACCCTGCCAGAGCAAGGTGACCAGGCGCGAAGCTGGTCGCATTGTGCCGTCGGCTCACCATCCGCGCAACGGAGTCGTTCCGCAGGATTGGAATGAAAGGGCAGTCCATTGTAGAAGTCCGCATTAGCGTGGCTCCTTGCCGACAAGTGCCATTGATCTTCGGCGTGCATGCCACTATCCGCCACGGGCCGAGACTCACTCAGATTGATGCCGTCGCCTACAGTCGGTCGGCAGGGGAGAGACGCCGGTGGGCTTGGCGGGCACGAGCGTCCGCCGCACTTGCGCCGGGCGCATCTCCGGGCGTCCGCACACGATGGAGATCTGGTTCGCACTCCACGGCGCGACCATGTATCTGCTATCCGGCGGCGGGGAAGACTCCGAATGGGTCAAGAACCTCCAGCAGGAGCCGGCCGTCCAAGTCCGCATCGGTCCCCGCCGGTTCACCGGCCGGGCGCGCGTGATCGACGGCGCCGCGGAGGAGGACGAATTGGCGCGCCGCATGGTGACCGAGAAGTACCAGCCCGGCTACGCCGGCGACCTGAGTGGCTGGCACGAGGCCTCCCTGCCGGTGGCCATCGATCTGGAGCATCACCCAACCGCCTGAGTTCGAATCCGTCCGATCGGGTCGCGATCAGGATCACGGTGCTGGCATGCCGCGACACCGCGGCACGTGCACTTGTGGCTGGACCGTCGGTAGACCAAGCGATGCGCGTTCCAGCTGCCAGCCCACCTTGCCGACATCCGCCAGCGCGCGGGCGTCGCACACGATGAGGCCGACGAGCTTGACCGGCCCACCATCAAGGACCGCTGCGACCGGTCCACGCCGCTCCCCGGGGCGCCGGCTCTGCCACCGAAAGCCCCCGTGCCTGGCGTTGCCCATGCGCGTGGGTGCTCTCACGCTGACGGTGCGCACGTCTGCGCAGGTCACTTCATCGATCGGGATCTCCCGGAGTGGTGGGGCTCCGGTGACCACGATGGATAAGTAAGCGATCACGAACCGCCTAGAACAATCCGAACAGGGTAGGGCCCAGCTTTTCCATCGAATCTAGACGTGGCTGTGATTGCCCACCGCCGGAATCGCGGCGCTGCCAGATCAAAACGATCGACACGCACTGAGGTGTCTTGCCGAGGCTCCTATGACATCAGGGAAGCCCCGCGCCGACGAATTGCTGAGAGAAGTAAGAAGCAGATCGCCCGAATTGTGGGGTGAAAACTCATCCGGAACCATCCGCACGCTGACACTCACGACCACTCCCTGCTACCAGGCGCGATGGACCAGAATCACGAGTGACCTGCGAAAATTGCATTCCCGCAGGTCATGGTCTAGAATCGGAATTCCCCTAGGCCATCCTTACCATGGATGTGCTCTGCCGACTGAGCTAGGGGGGCAGGCCGTCCCATCTTAGCTGGTAGTGAGGTTGGTAGTGAGTCTCCCGGTGAGTGTAGCGATGTTCTCTGGGGCCTCCTCAGCAAGAACTCAGCAAGAACTTGCCAAGACCGCGGGCCGCAACTCAGCAAGCGATCTGCGACACGGGAGGCATTCTACATGGCCCGGATCGTCAAGCTCCCCCACCCAACCCACCACCCAAACCCGCTGGCAGGTGCGCTATCGAGAGGGAGCCACGCCAGCGCTCCCGCCGCCATCCATCCAACCAAGGCCGAAGCGCTGAGCGTCGAAGCGAGGTCGAGCAGGGAGAGCACGTCGCATACTCCGACCTTATGCTGCCACCTCATCGTGTCTCACCGACCACGATAGGGACCCAGCATGAGGACGCCCGCACCAGCCGAGCCCCCCTCGACCGACCTTGAGGAACCAGAGTCCGATCGCCTCGGACAGGCGCTCGAGGCGATCGTCGACCTGCATCGCACACGACCCGACCTGGCGGCATGCTCGCCCGGGGTAGCCATCGACGCGGGCGACGTGCTGCGGCGCGCCGGCGCGGCCGATGGCCAGCCGTTCATCCTCGGCCCTGACGGCTCCTATGACCTGGAGCTGAACCGGTTCCTCCGCGAGCTGGACGCGTGGGGCGTCAGGGCGCCCAACAGCATCGACGCCTACGCCCGCGACCTGATGCTGTTCTGCCGGTTCCTGCACGAGGCCCGCGGTGGCAAGTCGATCTGGCAGTGTGACAGCGCCGACCTGCGAGCCTACAAGCGCGCTCGGTTGCGGACCGAGGGGCCGCTGCAGGTGTCGGCGGCGACCTGGAAGCGGTCGATCGCGGCGCTGGACAAGTGGGTGCGCTGGTCGGTGTATGAGGGGCTGCTGCCCGGCGAGCCGTTCCGGTATGTCGACAAGACGGTGCTCACCCCGCAGGGCCTGAAGCGGGTCCGGGTGAACGCCGAGCTGGAGCCCGACACCGGCAGGCCGCCGATCGAGTTCGTGTCCTTCGAGGACTACCTGCTGTGGCGCAATGTGGGCCTGCGCGGCGAGTTGCCTGACGGGCGGCCGGATCCGCGCTGGCGGGGCCGTCACGGCGAACGCAACGCGCTGTTTGCTGACGTGCTGGTCTACACCGGGATGCGGCTAGGGGAGGCGGCAAGTCTGCTGGTCACGGAGGTACCAGGGTTGGAGGGTAGGCGGGCCGCCGGGGAGGTTCGGCTGTCACCGGCGGTCACCAAGCGACACGTTGCCCGCAGCGTCTACCTGAACGGCCGGACCCTGCGCGAGGTGCACCACTACCTTGCCATCGAGCGTGACGAGCTGGTGGCTCGCATGCAGGCCCAGGGCGCCTATGCGGAGGGCTCGGGCTGGCTGATGGTCGGCCGTGCCGGGCAGCGTGCGCTGTGGCTTGCCGAGGGTGGCCGGTCCTGGCCGTATGCCAAGATCGGCCCGGCCGCCCGGCAGCGGCTGATCTACGCCGAGGGTGATGGCCGATCGGCGGGGCCGTTGTGGTTGTGGCTTGGGGAGGACGGGCAGCCGATGCAGCGCGCAAGCTGGCAGACGGTCTTCCGCCGCGCCAACCAGCGGTGCGCTCGGTTGGGCGTCCCGATCCGGCTGCACCCCCACACCTTAAGGCACGTGTTCGCAGTCCAGATGCTTGGTCTGCTGCTGCGGGAGACCCTGCGCGCCCTGGGGCAGCGCGGCGACCGGCGCCTGACCACCCAGCAGCTCCGGCGGTTGCTGATCGGCAACCCGATGCGCAAGCTCCAGCTCCTGCTGGGCCACAAGCACGAGGCCAGCGTCTGCGGCTACCTGGACGTATTGGATGAGGCGCAGGAGATCGTGCTGGCCGCGCTCGCCGAATGGGACGCCCGGGCCGCCAGCCTCCAGGTGGCCGCGGAGCCGGTCAGGTGAGCCGCCGTCCCGGCGCGAAGGTCCGTTTCCCGGCCCTGCCGGAGCCCCCGCCAGCACCTGAGACGGTGCCCAGCCTGGGACCGGTGGTCTTCTCGCTGCGGTTTGCGGGGGAGGAGCGCCGCTACGACTTGTCGGACCTTCCGTTCCCGCGGCTGGTGCGGCCCCTGGCCCAAGCGCTCGCCGAGATCGGCGGCGAGGACGGCGCCGTGCGCACCCGGTCGGGGTTTGAGCCGAAGCTCGCGGCGGTGTGGGACTTCGTCCTGTTCGCCGCGGCGGCCCACGCCGGCCGCGTCGAGGACCTCACGCTGGCCGACCTGGAGCCCGAGTTGCTGGACGCGTTTGAGCGCAAGCTGATCAGCGACCACGGCCTGGCCAACAGCCGGCCGCCCACGGCGATGGCCGCGGTCGCGAGGGTGCTGCGGCTGGCAGGCGACAACCACCCCGGCGCCTTGAGCACGGCCATGCTCGCCCGGGTCGCCTACGGGATGGCCACCGCCACCGAGTACGTCAAGCGGCCCCTGGACGCCTACCCGCTGCCGGTCTTTGAGCGCATCCGCGAGGCCGCGCTCGCCGATGTGCGCGCGATCCGGGACCGGATTCTGGAGGGCGAACGGCTGGCTGGGGCCGGGCAGGACCCACAGCAGGGCGGCTGGGGTCGGCTGGAGAACATCCTGTGGCACATCGCCCGGCACGGGCCGATCACTCCACGGCATCCCCAGGCCCGGCGCCTGGAGCGCTTTGGTTTCGGCAGCACCCGAGCGGTCAACGCCCGCCTGTTCCTCACCCGCGATGACCTGCTGGCCTTCCTGGTCGCGCTGATCTGCCACACCGGGCTGGAACCCGAGTGCGCCAAGGGGCTGCGCGCCGACTGCTTGACCAGCCCGGCGAAGGGCTACGTCAGCCTCGCCTACCTCAAGCGGCGCGCTCCAGGCGACGAGCGCAAGACGCTGCGGGTCGCCGACGGCGGCGCGTTGCACCACCCCGGCGGGCTGCTGCGGCTCGCGCAGCGCCTGACCCAGCGAGGGCGGGGGTTGCTGGGCTCTGAGGCGCTGTGGGTCGAGGCGTGGGACCAGGGTCTGCACGAACCCTTCAGCAGGCCACGGTCGATGGAGCGGTCCGCCGCCCGGTTCCTGCGCCGTCACGGGCTCACCGGCGCGGCTGACCGGGGCGGCCAAGCGTTGCAGTTGGACCTGCGCCGCCTGCGCAAGAGTTTCAAGTCCGAGCAGTACCACCGCACCGCCGGCATCCTGCCGGACTTCGCGGTGGGCCACTCCGAGCAGACCGCCGCCACGCACTACGCCGACATCGACGCCCACCGCGAACTGCACGAACGCGCGGTCGAGCACGGCCTGCAAGAAGCCCTGGATGCCGCCCTGCCGCCACCCGTTGTGCTGGACGAGCACGGCCAGCGTGTCGATCAGGGCGGCCAGCCGCTCACGCCTGAGGAGGTCGTCGCCGCCATGTCCGGCCAGCAGGACGTGTGGCTGGCCTCCTGCCGGGACTTCTACGACTCGCCGTTTGCCCGCACCAAGGGGACCGGCTGCCCGGTGGCGATCTGGGGGTGCCTGGAGTGCCCCAACGCGGTGTTCTCCACCCGGCACCTGCCCAGCGTGCTGTCGTTCCTGAGCTTCACCGAGGCCCAACACCACGAGCTGCCGGAAGCCGAATGGAAGCTGCGCTACGGGCTGGCCTGGCAGCGGATCACCCGCGGCATCCAGCCACGCTTCACCGCCGAGCAGCTCCGCACCGCCGCGCCATCGCCGAAGGCGCCGGGCCTGCCCTGTCCCTGCCCGCGCAGCTCCTGGAGCACCTGGGATGACTACAACCCCGCTCCGGCGCGGCGACCAGACGCCCCAGCCTGTGGCCGAGGACGCCTTCGTGCGCCCTGCCCACCTCACCGACGGCAAGGCCACCCGCGGCCCCCGGTTCGCCGACATGGTCTGGGACCTGCGGCCGTTCCTGCGGCGCACGGCCCGCCAGTTCCGTCTGGACTTCTCTACCTTGCCCGACGAGATCGCGGTGCGCACCGCCAAGGAGTACCTATATTCCCGCCTCCGGCGGGCGATCCCCGGCCGCGGCCACAGCGGCGGTCGGGCCGTGCCGCTGAAGCTGTCGGGGATGATCGCCGAGGTCCAGTCGTTCAGAGCCGTGTGCGCGGCCCTGCGCGCCGCGGGCGCCCCGCGGCTGCGCGACGTCACCCACGCGCACCTCGAGCAGGCCCGTGCCACCTGGCAGTCGAGTGAGACCGCCGCGATCTACATCGCGTTCCTGCGACACCTGGCCGACCACAGCCCGTTCCTGACCGCCGATCAGCTCACCGTCTACCCGTGGCCGGGCCGTACCGCCAACGCAGTGGCCGGCCGGGAACGCAGCGACGAGAACCGGACCGCGCGGATCCCCGAGGCCATCTCCGCGCCGCTGCTGGCCGGGGGCGGTCTTCTACGTCCAGACCGCCAGCAAAGATATCCTCGCCGCGTTGCGGGAGGTCGACGCCTTGCAGGCCGCCCGCGACGAGCTGGGCCTCAAGCCGGGCGAGGCCAAGAGGCGCCTGCAGGCGTTCATCGCCCGCCGTCGGCGCGAGGGACGGGGCATCCCCGCCCTGCCCGCCGCCAAGCTGGCCAACCGGCCCGGCGCCACCGTGGTCGACGGCGTCGTCCAGCGCGCCAACTGCCATACCGTCGGGCTGCTGACCGGGGTCACCGAGGGCACCTGCCGCCGCCACCACCGGCTGCTGGACGACGCCGGCCGCGAACTCGGGTTCGAGGTCGGCGGGCTGGACACCCCGAGGTCGCCGTGGCCCGCCACCGGCGCGCCGTGGCGGTCGCGGCTGGATCCCGTCAGCCTCTCCCTGGAGGTCACGCATCTGCGGGCGGCGGCCTGGATCGTGATCGCGTTTTTGTCCGGTATGCGTGACGAGGAAGTTCGGGAGTTGGGGCGCGACTGCGCCTTCACCGAGCCCGCCGACGACGGCCGCGTGCGCTACAAGCTCCGGGGCCGTGTCTACAAGGGAGCCCGCTTGTCGGGCGAGGAAGCCGACTGGGTGGTGCTGGAGGTCGTCCACCAGGCCGTGGACGTCCTGCTCCAGCTCAACGACGACCCCACCCACCTGTTTGGCTACCGTCGCGGCCCGCAGTACGGCTACGTCCTGCTCAGCACCCTACCCCTGCGGCTGGGCAAATTCCGCGACCACCTCAACGAGTTGTTCAGCACCCCCGACGGCCTGTATGTCCCCAACGACGTCGCCGGACCAGACCAGGACGAACCCGAGACCGACCCGGCCCGCACCCCAGCTCGGGCTGGCGCGCCAGGGGTCCCGTGGGCGTTCAACACCCGCCAGTTCCGGAGAAGCCTGGCCTGGCATATTGCGCATCAGCCGTTCGGGATCGTCGTCGGCGCCAAGCAGTACAAGCACGCCCGCCACGTCATGTTCTCCGGCTACGCGGGCACCTCGGCCTCCGGGTTCGCCGCCGAGGTCGCGGCCGAGGAGGCGGTCGCCCGGCTGGACTACGCCGAGAACCTCTACCGCGACTGGAACGACGGCGGCCGCTCCCAAGGCGGCGCGAGCGCCCGCATCGACGCCGAGTTCGCCCGCATCCGACGCGAGCTCGGCGACCTGCCCGGCGTGGTCTCCAGCACCACGCGGCTGCGGAGGATGCTGGCGCACCTGACCAAGACGCTTTACCCCGGCATCCTGAACGACTGCTTCTACCAGAGCGCCACCGCGGTCTGCCGCAAGCAGGCCAAAGCGCTGGGCCGCCCCCTGCCGCTGCACAACACGTGCCTGCACTGCCCGAACGCGCGCCGCACAGGCGTGCACCTTCCCCGGCTCACCCTGGCCCGCGACCAGGCCGCCGCGGCGTTGGACCTCACCCCCACAGGCGGCGGCGACCTGCCGCCGCTGCAGCGCGTCGCCTTGCAGACCCACATCGCCGACCTGGACCGAGTGATCAGCGAACTCCAACTCCGCGACGCCCCTGACGGCGAGGAAGCCGACCCGGCCGATGCCTGATCCGCCCCTGCAGCCCCACCACGACGCCTTCCGCCGGCTGGCCGACAGCCGGCCGTTGTCCGAGCTGGACCGCCGCCTCATCGACGCCTTCGACCGGCTGGCCGGCGGCCGGTCGGAGACCATTGACGGCGCGCTCACCGTCACCAACCTGTGCGCTGAAGCCAGGGTGTCCCGGGCCTCCTACTACCGCTCCCCGGTCGCCGCAGTGGTCAAGACGCTCCTGGCCTCCGACCAGACACCCCGTCCCGAGGTCGAACAACTCCGCCAACGAGTGCGGGAACTGGACAAGGCCGGCAAGGAGCAGCGGCGGCGGCACGCCCAGGAGGTAGGAGACCTCAAGGCCGCCGCGGCGGTCTATGCCAACCAGGTCCAGGTCCTGGCCCTGCGCAACGCCGAACTGGAGGCCGACAACCGCCGCCTGGTCGCGCAACTGGCGCAGGTGGAAGCGGCAGTGATCCCGATGGCTGACCGCACCTGACGGTCGGGCGGCTTGCCGGGCCGTCAACTCCGAAGATCGCTGAACAGTTCGGCAACATCTACGCCGAGCGCATCCGCGCTGGAGCGCCTCGCCTCCCGCTCCCACCCACGCCGCTGACCGCGCCGACCGCAGCGGACAGTACTCACGGAGGCCAGCGCAGTTCTCAACCCCGGCTTCCTCTGCATCCCGACCACCATGATGCCGCCTACACCAGCGTCTCCAGGAATCCCAGCAGCCTGCGCCGGGCACGTCAGCGGTTATGGAGCAGTCGGTGACGTCGGGTCAGGCGGGTCGACCAGGCGGTGCTGGTATGCCAGCGCGACCAGCTGTGCGCGGTCGCGGGCGCCGAGTTTGGTCATTGCCCGGCTGATGTGGGTCTTGGCGGTGGCGGGGCTGATCACCAGGTG
>WNGL01019477.1_pt1 | contig 10759 bp, 4 predicted proteins | sample 5400591 | NCBI WGS metagenome assembly WNGL01 (sample SAMN13153377, study PRJNA577476) | soil metagenome | isolation source: 80 cm soil or saprolite under Garry oak tree replicate 1 | place: USA:California | collected 2016-06-15
TTGGCAGTGTCGGTCGCTATAAGCTCAACCGCAAACTCGACCTCTCCGCGCCGCAAAGCGAGCGCATTTTGACCCAGGATGACCTGGTCAACATCATCCGTCGCTTGATACAGTTGAACAATGGACATGGTCGCAAGGACGATATCGACCATCTTGGCAATCGTCGCGTGCGCTGCGTTGGAGAACTGATCCAGACGCAGTTCCGCGTTGGCCTGCTGCGCATGGAGCGCGTCGTGAAGGAGCGCATGAGTATCCAGGAGCCAGGGCAGGCAACGCCCAACGCTCTTATCAACATACGCCCGGTCGTCGCCGCCATGAAAGAATTTTTCGGCGGCAGTCAGCTCTCGCAGTTCATGGATCAGACCAACGCCCTCGCTGAGATCGGCCACAAGCGCCGCCTCTCGGCTCTCGGCCCCGGTGGCCTCTCGCGCGAACGCGCTGGTTTCGACGTGCGCGACGTGCATCAATCGCATTATGGTCGTATCTGCCCAATCGAGACCCCTGAAGGTCCGAACATTGGACTTATTGGTAACCTCGCCACCTATGGACAGATCAATCCGTACGGTTTCATCGAGACGCCCTATCGTAAAGTGTATAAACGCTTCCTGGCCAGTGATCCCCGTCTGGTTGGTCGTGAGTTTCGCGGCGTTGTCGGGCGCGAGCGTGAAGACCTTGTCGCTGCCGATGGCACAGTGCTGATCAAAGCGCGCACGCGTGTGCGCATCGACCAGGCCCTCTTCGCTCAGTTGTCTGAACTCCTTGGGGATGCGGAAGTCAGGATTAAACCGTTTGTTACCCTCGAGGTAGATTACCGTACCGCCGACGATGAAGAGAATTTCTGGGTCGCCCAGGCTAATACCAGGCTGACCGAAAATAGCGAATTTGCCGAGGAGCGCGTCCTCGCGCGCTATCAAGGTGAGTTCGCTATGGAAAGCGCGGATATCATGGATTACATGGACGTATCGCCGCGCCAGACCGTCAGTGTCGCTACCGCGCTCATCCCGTTCCTTGAGCACGACGACGTAAACCGCGCCCTCATGGGCGCAAATATGCAGCGCCAGGCCGTGCCATTGTTGCGGCCACAATCACCCATCTGTGGAACCGGCATTGAACGGCAGGTGGCGATAGACTCCGGCCAGGTGCAGGTGAGCAAAGTCAGCGGCGAAGTTGTCTCGGCTACCGCGCGCAAAATTGACATCTTCGACGAAGAAGGCGAGCTGCATACCTATCGACTGCGTAAGTTTGTCCGCTCTAACGCCGGTACCTGTATCAATCAGCGACCGCTCGTGCGCAAGGGCGACTACGTCAACGTGGGACAGGTTATCGCCGACAGTTCGTCCACAGAGAACGGCGAGCTTGCCCTTGGGCAAAACATCCTCGTCGCCTTTATGAGCTGGGAAGGCGGCAACTACGAAGACGCCATTCTCATTAGTGAACGCATCGTTCGTGAAGACTACTTCACCTCGATACACATCGAAAAGTACGAGGTCGATGCTCGCGACACCAAGCTCGGTCCCGAGGAGATCACGCGCGACATACCTAATGTCGGTGAAGAGGGACTGCGAAACCTGGATGAACGCGGTATCATCTACGTCGGAGCGGAAGTAGGGCCGCAAGACATTCTTGTTGGTAAAATCACGCCAAAAGGTGAGACAGAGTTAACGGCAGAAGAAAAGCTCCTGCGAGCAATCTTCGGTGAAAAGGCTCGTGAAGTCAAAGATACCTCCCTGCGCGTGCCTCATGGAGAGCGCGGTAAGGTTGTCGAGGTCAAAGTCTTCGCGCGTGATGCCGGTGATGAGTTGCCTCCTGGTGTCAACCAGCTTGTGCGCGTGAGCATTGCCCAGAAGCGCAAAATCGGCGCGGGAGACAAAATGGCTGGACGCCACGGGAACAAAGGCGTTATCTCGCGCGTGCTCCCCATAGCGGACATGCCGTTTCTACCGGATGGCACACCTGTAGACATCATCTTAAACCCGTTGGGTGTGCCTCACCGCATGAATATTGGGCAGATTATGGAGACCCACCTGGGTTGGGCCGCGGAAAAGTTAGGCTTTAAGATAGCCACCCCTGTTTTCGATGGCGCAACCGAGGAAGATATCGAAGAATTTCTGCGCCGCGCCAACCTGCCTGACACGGGTAAAGTGCAGCTCTTTGATGGACGCACCGGGGAACCATTTGACCACCCAATTACTGTTGGCTATACCTACATGTTGAAGCTGGCTCACCTGGTTGAAGACAAAGTACATGCTCGTTCAACTGGCCCCTACAGCCTGATAACGCAGCAGCCGCTGGGCGGTAAAGCTCAGTTCGGCGGGCAGCGTTTCGGCGAAATGGAAGTCTGGGCGCTCGAAGCCTACGGCGCAGCCAATATCCTCCAGGAAATCCTGACAGTGAAGTCGGATGATGTCGTAGGGCGTGTGAAGACCTACGAAGCCATCGTCAAGGGCGAAAATATTATGGAACCTGGCGTGCCTGAATCTTTCAAAGTACTTGTCAAGGAGCTGCAGAGCCTGGGCATCAACGTTGAGGTTCTTAACGAGGATGAGCAAAAGATCCAGTTCGTTGAAGATACCTCCAACGACGTCATGCCCGAACTGGGCATCAACCTGTCCGGCTTTGAGGGCGATCACTAAATAATATTCCCATTTTCTAAATGTAATGCGACATGGAGGGGCGACCCTTGCGGGTTCCCAGAGGTGGGATGAGCGTGATTGACTCAGTCGTCTGCATTGATTGAGCAATCACGACCTTGCACCAGGAGGCAACATGCTCGAAGTAAATGACTTTAACGCAATCCGTATTAGCCTCGCTAGCCCAGAACAAATTCGTGGTTGGAGCTACGGTGAGGTCACGAAACCAGAGACGATTAACTACCGAACACTCAAGCCAGAAAAAGATGGACTGTTCTGTGAGCGTATCTTCGGACCCACGAAGGACTGGGAGTGCTACTGCGGTAAATATAAACGCGTCCGTTTTAAGGGAATTGTCTGCGACAAGTGTGGCGTCGAGGTGGCGCGCTCAAAGGTGCGTCGGGAGCGCATGGGACATATCGAACTGGCTTCACCCGTAAGTCACATCTGGTACTTCAAGGGTACACCCAGCCGTATCGGTCTCCTGCTTGACCTCTCGCCGCGCAACCTGGAGCGCATCCTCTACTTTGCGCTCTACGTTATCACCCATATCGACGAGGAAGCTCGCCAGCGTGAACTTATGCGCCTGGACGAGGAACTCCTCAACCTGGAACAGAACCTGGACGATCAGGTCGTGGAGCTGGTCGACCAGTTGAAAGATAGACGTGACAGCGATATCCTCAAAGCCAAAAATCGCATCGACGAAGACCGTGTAGAGGCTGAGGCGCGCCGCGAGCAAGAGCTGGAAGCGGCGCGGCAGGCCGAGAGCGACACGTTGGCTCAGTTGCGCGCAGCAGTGGGCCAGGCGGTTGAAGAGGATATCATTTTTGAACCAACAGGTCAGGTCATTGTACCCGAAGGCGATATAGTAACACCAAAACACATTGAATCGCTGGAACAAAAAGCCGAGATTTGCCGCAATGATATCGCTGAGAATGCGCGCCGCGAGATCGAGGCTACCCGCCTGGAAGGCGATCGCGACACCGAGCACACAAAGCTTGAATACCAGGGGCAAATTGACTCGGCGCAATCGCACGTGGAGTTAGAGCGTGTCAATACCAGGCAGCGATTAGAGCAATTGCGGCGCGACCTCGAGGGTCTCAAGAAGATGGACCTCCTGCAGGAGGGTCGCTACCGCGAGCTGAAAGACGGCTTTGGTGGTGTGTTCCGTGCAGGAATGGGGGCAGAGGCGGTACGCGAATTGATTGCTGGCCTGGACATGGATAAATTGGCCGCGGATATGCGTCGTGAAATCGGTTCAACGGTCGGTCAACGTCGTAAGAAGGCCACCAAGCGTCTGAAAGTAGTAGAGGCATTTCGTAAATCAAACACTTCTCCAGAATGGATGATCCTGACGGTCTTGCCCGTGTTACCGCCAGACCTGCGCCCAATGGTGCAACTGGACGGCGGCCGCTTCGCTACATCAGACTTGAATGATCTGTATCGTCGCGTTATTAACCGCAATAACCGTCTCAAGCGGCTATTAGAGTTGAGCGCCCCAGAGATCATCATCCGCAACGAGAAGCGCATGCTGCAAGAGGCTTGTGATGCTCTCATCGATAATGGGCGCCGCGGTCGCGCCGTGGCAGGCTCCGGGAATCATAAACTCAAAAGCCTCTCCGACATGCTCAAAGGTAAGCAGGGACGCTTCCGGCAAAACTTGCTCGGTAAACGCGTCGACTACTCCGGTCGTTCCGTAATCGTAGTTGGTCCAGAATTAAAGTTGCACCAGTGCGGTCTCCCCAAGAGAATGGCATTGGAACTCTTCAAACCGTTTGTGATGCGCAAACTGGTGGAGCAGAACTTCGCGCACAATATCAAGAGCGCGAAACGTTTTGTCGAGCGTGTAAAGCCCGAAGTATGGGATGTACTGGAAGAGGTCATCAAAGACCATCCCGTGTTGTTAAACCGCGCGCCAACGCTGCACCGTCTTGGTATTCAGGCATTCGAGGCGATATTGGTAGAGGGCAGCGCTATACAACTGCATCCGCTCGTCTGTTCAGCCTTCAATGCAGACTTTGATGGCGACCAGATGGCAGTGCATGTGCCGCTCTCTGATAAAGCTCAGGACGAGGCCCGCCAGTTGATGCTCTCAACGCGCAACCTGCTCTCGCCTGGCACCGGTGAGCCATCTATTGGCGCCAGCCAGGATATGGTGTTGGGCTGCTTCTACCTGACGCAGGATCGTCCAGGTCAGAAAGGCGAGGGGCGCGTCTTTACCGACGCGACCGAGGCGCTGCTGGCTTACCAGCATGGCATTGTCGCGCTGCAAGCGCTGATCGAGGTGCGTCTGGGCGATGTCGATGTCTATGACGATCCCCCGCCCGAAAAAGCTACCATATCGCAGGCAAATGGGAAGAGAGTCAGGACAACCGTTGGACGCGTCATTTTCAACCAGGCCCTGCCGGAGCGCCTGCGCTTCAAGAACTATGCCATGAAGAAAGAGAACCTGCGACAGGTGATCGGCGAATGCTTCAAGGAGTATGGACGCGCCAAAACGGCTGAACTGGCTGATGAAATCAAGCGGCTTGGTTTCACGTACGCAACGAAGTGCGGCGTAACTATCGCTATCAGCGATGTCAAGGTACCGCCAGGCAAGCAGGAAGAACTTGCCAGAGCGGATTCTAAAATCGTTGAACTGGAAGAGCAATACCGCGATGGCCTGATCACAGACCATGAGAAGTACCAGCAGACGGTGGATGTCTGGAATGAAGCAACCGACAATGTAACTAAGATGGTTGAGGCCACACTCGATCCCTTTGGTTCCATTTACACCATTGCCAAATCGGGCGCGACCAAAGCAAAGTTCCAGCAGATTCGCCAGCTATCAGGTATGCGCGGCTTGATGGCGAGTCCGTCGGGACGCATCATCGATGTGCCAATTCGCGGGAATTTCCGTGAAGGTTTGAGCGTGTTGGAGTACTTTATCAGTAGCCACGGCGCTCGTAAGGGACTCGCCGACACAGCATTGCGTACTGCCGAGTCCGGTTACCTGACACGTCGCTTGATCGACGTCGCACAGGATGTCATCGTCAACGATGAGGACTGTGGAACGACCGATGGCATTCTCATCAGCGAGGCCGATTGCAAAGAAATGATGCTGCCGGATATCCGCAGCCGCCTGATTGGCCGCGTGCTGGCAGAATCTATTCCTGGTTTTGATGATATCCTGCCCGGTGACGAACTGACCGACGAACAGGTCGATGAGATTGTCAACGCCGGAGTCAAAACGGTGCGTGTGCGCTCGGTGCTTGCGTGCCTGGCCCATCGCGGCATCTGCCGCAAGTGCTATGGGCGTGATCTCGCGGCGAATTCACTGGTGAAAATTGGGGCCGCGGTAGGTATTATTGCAGCCCAGTCGATCGGCGAGCCGGGCACGCAGTTGACCATGCGCACCTTCCACACGGGCGGTATCGCAGGAGCGCAGGGTGACATTACGCAGGGTCTGCCGCGCGTAGAAGAACTCTTTGAGGCGCGTGTGCCGAAAGACAAGGCGGAGATTAGCGAAATCGATGGCATAGTCGAGGTCGTGAAAGATCCGAACACTAATGCTCAAACGGTGCGCGTCGTTTCTTCGAACGTCTTCTTTGATGAGTATCCACTGCCTTCTGGCAGCGAGATACTGGTCAATGATAAGGAGCATATACATAAAGATCAGGTCGTCGCCATGATGCCCGCTGAAAATGGCAACGAGCCGCTAGCGGTGAGCGCGCGCACAGAGGGCGAGTTGAACATCAATGCAGAGGGTATGCTGACTATTCGCTTTGAAGAACGTGAGGAACGTTCGTATACTATCCCTCAGACTCGTAACATTGTGGTAAAGGATGGCGATAAGATTCAGGCGGGCACGCCTATCACCGGTGGCCAGCGCGACCCACAGGATGTCCTGCGTATCCAGGGGCGCGACGCTGTGCAGATGTACGTGGTCAAAGAGGTGCAGCGTGTGTATCGTAACACCGGTGTCTATATCAGTGATAAGCATATCGAGGTGATCATTCGCCAGATGTTGCGCCGCGTCAAAGTGGAGGAGCCTGGAGATACAGAGATGTTGCCGATGGATCTCGTAGATCGCTTTGTCTATGCGGATACCAATGCTCGTGTATTGGCGGAAGGCGGAGAGCCTGCTACTGCGCAAACCGTGCTTCTGGGCGTTACCAAAGCCTCGCTCAATACCGATAGCTTCCTGGCCGCCGCGTCCTTCCAGGAAACAACCCGCGTGCTGACGGAGGCTGCCATTGAAGCTCGCACAGATCACCTGGTAGGTCTCAAAGAGAACGTGATTATTGGAAAACTCATACCGGCTGGTTCTGGCATCGCGCAGCGACGCCGGGAGCAGATCGCTCGCCAGCAGGCGGCTGCCGCTCGACTGGCTGCCACCAACGCGGCCTCGATGGCCGGCATTGGCGCCAGCACTGTTGGTGTCGGAGTTAGTACTCTTGGAAACCCATCGCTTCACACACTTGACAGTTTGGGCGAGGAGTGATACTATAGAAACCCGCACGCATACAATGTAGGGGCGCGGATTAATGCGCCCTCGTGAGGATATAAAGAGGATAGGGAGAATCGTTCATTGCCGACGATCAATCAATTGATCCGCAAGGGTCGATCAAACAAAGAGAGGCGGTCTAAGGCCCCTGCGTTGTTGTATTCGTACAATGCGTTGAAGAACCGGACTTCCCGCCTGCGTGGGTCGCCACAAAAACGTGGCGTTTGCACCCAGGTGCGCACAATGACGCCCAAAAAGCCGAATTCGGCAATGCGTAAGATTGCCCGCGTTCGCCTGACCAACCAGATGGAAGTAACCGCTTACATTCCTGGTGAAGGGCATAATCTACAAGAGCACTCGGTCGTGCTCATCCGTGGCGGGCGCGTAAAGGACCTCCCAAGCAGCCAAGCGCCCCAAGCCCGGCCAGAGCAAAAAGTAGGGGCCCAATTTATTGCGCCCAACCGATACCACCTGAAATATTCAGGTAGGTCGGACTATCACACGTCATCGCGAAAAGACGATTTTGCGAGGATCATGAATAACGAAAACTGTGTTCTCGTCCTTTCGCAGTGAGAGTCGAGTGACCTCCATTTCCATGGATAGGCACCCGCGTGTAGGCGTCCGATAGAGATTGTAAGGTATTTCCCTACAATTGAATCGACGCCTTTTCTGGTGTCTGTTAGCATCGGCTTGCGAAGCCGTAGCATAGTAGGGGCGACGCCTTGTGCTCGCCCAGTGACGTAGCTCCTATAGTGGGAGCCGAAGAAAACCAGGTAAGTTCGTTGATGAGGAGGCAGACTGTGCCAAGACGCAAAAAAGTCGTGCGGCGGCCCGATGTACCTGATGCAAAGTACAAGAGCCGCAATGTGGCTCGCTTCACCAGTAAATTGATGTTGGATGGGAAGCGCAGCCTGGCTGAGCGCATCATTTACGATGCGTTTGATGCCATTGAAGCGAAGCAAAAGCGGCCACCGCTTGATGTATTTGAGCAGGCCCTTAAGAATGCAACGCCTACAGTTGAAGTAAAGCCTCGTCGTGTCGGCGGTTCAACCTATCAAGTTCCGATAGATGTTCGCCGGGATCGTGGTAATGCATTGGCGATGCGCTGGCTCATTAAGTCTGCGCGTGGCCGTACAGGTCGCTCGATGTCGGAAAAACTTGCTAGCGAATTGATGGATGCCGCCGCCGGACAGGGTGTGACTATTAAGAAACGCGAGGAAACCCACAAAATGGCGGAGTCTAATAAAGCCTTCGCGCATTATCGCTGGTAAACATCATATATCATGGCAAGAGAATTCCCACTCGAAAAAACTCGAAATATTGGTATTATTGCTCATATTGACGCTGGCAAGACCACTACTACTGAGCGCATACTCTTCTACACGAAAAAGATTCATCGCATGGGTGAAGTGCATGAAGGGGCCGCGACAATGGACTGGATGCCCCAGGAGCAGGAGCGCGGCATTACGATTACATCTGCCGCGACAACGTGCTTCTGGCTCGATCACCGCATTAATATCATCGACACACCAGCTCACGTAGACTTCACAGCCGAGGTCGAACGCTCTCTGCGCGTGCTCGATGGCGGCGTTGTCGTCTTTGACGCGGTTGCGGGCGTTGAACCCCAGTCTGAAACAGTATGGCGTCAGGCCAATAAATATGCCGTGCCCCGTATCTGCTTCGTGAATAAAATGGATCGTGTCGGCGCTGATTTCTGGCGCACCGTGCAGATGATCCGCGAGCGCCTCGGCGCAGTGCCGGTGCCAATTCAAATACCGGTTGGTCGCGAAAGCAATTTTAAAGGATTTATCGATCTTATCGAACATCAGGCGGTCATCTTTACCGATGATCTGGGAACAAAATCGGACCACACCGACGTGCCCACAGGCATGGAGGCCGAATACATACAGAATCGCGAGTTTCTGATTGAGCGTGTGGCTGAGACCGACGAGGAGCTTACCCTCAAATACCTTGAGGGTGAGGAAATTACCAAAGAGGAGCTTATTGCTGCGCTGCGTAGAGCAACCATTGCCGGCACACTGGTGCCGGTCATTTGTGGTACTGCCCTGAAAAATAAAGGGGTGCAGGCCATGCTGGACGCGGTGATTACCTACCTGCCCTCTCCTCTGGATATCCCCCCTCTAACTGGAATCAATCCCGATAGCAATAGCCTGGAGGCCCGCGAGGTAAAGGACTCGGCGCCTTTCAGTGCGTTGGTCTTTAAAATTGTTTCCGATCCCTTCGTCGGTCGCCTTTCATACCTGCGCGTGTATTCAGGCGTTCTATCTAAGGGTTCTGGTACCGAGAACAGCACCAAGGGCAAGACCGAGCGCATTGGACGCCTGTTGCGTATGCATGCCAACCATCGTGAGGATATTGAAGAAATTCGGGCAGGGGATATCTGTGCGGCTGTGGGTTTGCGCAACACCTTTACCGGCGATACCTTATGTGACCCCCAGCATCCAATCATTCTCGAATCCATTACCTTCCCTCAGCCGGTCATCTCAATCGCAATTGAACCTAAGACGCGCGCAGACCAGGATAAAATGGCGATCGCGCTGAATAAGCTGGCAGAAGAAGACCCGACGTTCCAGATGCATACCGATCTTGATACTGCGCAAACCATTATCAGTGGTATGGGCGAATTGCACCTGGAAGTTATCGTGGACCGTATGTTCCGCGAGTTTAAGGTAGAGGCCAACGTGGGACGGCCACAGGTTGCCTACCGGGAGACAATTACGCGCGAAGCGCAGGCTCAGGGAAAGCACGTTCGACAAACGGGGGGCCATGGTCAATATGGTGACGTGTGGATTAGGGTGGCTCCCAACGAGCGCGGCAAGGGCTTTGAGTTTGTCAATTCCATTATAGGCGGCACGGTACCAAAGGAATATATCAAGCCCACTGAAATGGGCATTAAAGAAACATTGGACAACGGTATTATTGCCGGATACCCCATGATCGACGTGAAAGTGACCCTCTTTGACGGGTCATATCATGATGTTGACTCGAGCGAAATGGCTTTCAAAACTGCCGGATCACTTGCAATCAAAGAAGCTGCTCGCAAGGCCGCTCCTGTACTGCTCGAACCGGTAATGTTGGTAGAAGTAACCACCTCTGAGGAATTTTACGGAGATGTGATCGGCGACCTCAATCGACGCCGTGGCACTATTCTAGGTATGGAGAGCCGTGGGATGATGTATGTGGTGCGGGGTCATGTTCCCCTTGCCGAAATGTTCGGCTATGTGAACGACCTCCGTTCTATGACTAGCGGACGCGCCAACTATTCTATGGAGTTTGCGCATTACGATCCTGTGCCAAAGAATATTGCCGAAGAGATTATCGCAAAGGCAAGCAGGTAAGAACCCGGGTTACAGGATTACCTGAAATGAAATGTAGGGGCGCCTGGTCTCCGGGGGAGACGACATCCCTCGCGGTCGCTCGGAGCCGAAATCAGGGAAGAGGCCTACCGGGCATATGCTATCTTGAAAGCTTCATCCATCTCTGAGGGTGGGTGGGGATAGAAACACACGAAAGAACGAAAGAACAAATCGAGTGCCATAGCAGGGTGCAGCCCCTGACGCACGCATGTTTTGCACCGAGCACTGTTTTGAAGAGGAACACAAACAAATGGCGAAGAAGAAAT
>WNGL01022815.1_pt1 | contig 10759 bp, 5 predicted proteins | sample 5400591 | NCBI WGS metagenome assembly WNGL01 (sample SAMN13153377, study PRJNA577476) | soil metagenome | isolation source: 80 cm soil or saprolite under Garry oak tree replicate 1 | place: USA:California | collected 2016-06-15
GGAACGTGGGAGGCTGCAAACGGAGCATTGAAGCAGAAGCTTCCTGTCTATGTGCGCCAGACAGATAATGATCCTTCGCTTGCAGGCAATAACATGCTGATCGAGCGAGGTGCCCGTCCTCTCTGTTGGCCTTCAGGTACAGAAGTTCTTTCCCCACTACTTCTAGAAAGCCAAACATTGCGTCAAAGGCAAATGTATCCGCGAACATTGTACCATCAACTCTCATTACTTCTAAGGGAGCAGGGAATTTGCTATGATGACCGCCCTTGACCTGCGAGGCCGCGACCTCATCATCACCCCACCTGAAGAAGATCTACATCTTCCAACACCCGAATTGCTTACCCACCTCTTCGGCTCGCATCTCCCCGCACCGGTACGTAGCAGTATAGGCCGTGACAAACGTCACCATTTCCTGCGTACCAAACCAATGTACTTTAGTGCCATAAAAGCTGCCCTGAGTCAGCAACAAACTCCATTCACGGTTGCATTTGAAGAGCGACCGGCATTACCCTACACACTTGCGCTCAGTATGGAACCACGTCCATATCAAGAGGAGGCCTTGACGAATTGGCTGGCAGAGGGGAGCAGCGGTGTCGTGGTCTTGCCAACGGGCGCGGGTAAAACCCTGGTGGCCGCGATGGCGATTGCCGAGATGGGGCTGTGGACCCTGGTGGTCGTGCCTACAATTGACCTGTTGCAGCAGTGGCGGACGGCCCTGGCCTCGGCTCTCGCCATGAATATCGAGGAAATTGGTCTCTTTGGAGGTGGCGAGAAAGATCTGAAGCCGATCACGATCATCACCTACGATTCGGCTGCGCTCTACCCTCGCGAACTTCGGCATTTTGGCCTGCTCATCTTTGATGAATGCCACCATCTGCCCGCACCGACCTACCGTCTCATTGCAGAAAGCGCATTTACACCTCTGCGCCTGGGTCTGAGTGCCACTCCAGAACGCAGCGATATGGCCCATATTGACCTGGATGAATTGATTGGTCCGGAGGTCTACCGGCGTTCTCCCACAGATTTAACGGAAGGTCGGTACCTGGCGCAATACCAGGAGGTGCAGATCGACGTGGCTCTCTCGGAAGAAGATGAGGCTCGTTATGCTGAGCAGAGGCGCATTTATCGCTCATTCTTGCAACGTCGGCGTATCTCTATTCGCTCTCCCGAAGATTTCCAGCAGAAGCTGATTTTCCTGAGCGCCCGCGACAAAGAGGCGCGGGCAGCCATGCTTGCCTGGCGCGAGGCTCGCAACATTGCCCTGAATACTCCGGCCAAATATGGAGAAATTGAGCGCCTCTTGCATCTGCATGCCGCCGACCTGGTGCTGCTGTTCTCTGAGTACAATTCAGTGGTAGATGAGATCAGTCGGCGTTTCTGCCTGCCGAGTATCACTTACAAGACCCCTGCCGAAGAGCGGCGCACAATTCTAGAGCGCTTCCGTACAGGCCAGTATAGCAAGCTAGTAACTGGTCGAGTGCTCAACGAAGGGGTCGATGTACCCGATTGCCGCGTGGCCATCATCGTCAGCGGCAACAGCACCAAACGCGAATATATTCAGCGCCTTGGCCGTATCTTGCGACCCAAGGCTGGTGAGGCATTGTTGTATGAGCTGGTGACAAGTGGGACGACAGAGGAAGAGATCGCCAGGCGTAGGAAGTAATTAACACCGACAGGGATAAATGGTACCCCCCAAGGGGTGCCATTTATCCCTGTCGGTGTTGATTTACGCTTTATACACCGTCACATCAAACGTAGCCAGGCGCTGGATATCGTAGTAAATCTGCGAAACACCAGGATCAACTCTATTGGTCACCGGGTTAGGCTGACCAATAAAGGCGTAGGTTGCCTGAGTCACCATATCATTCAGAATATCCAGGGACGAGGGTTGTAACAACTGCTGATCGTCCATCACGACAAGCTGCTTTGCGTCAGCACGTACCTGGCTTAACCACTTTCCTACGTTGTTGATAGCTTTGTCGATTTCAGTTGCAAGCTGACTCTGCTGCGGTGTCACGCCAGGAGCCTGAACTACTGCATGCATATGTTTGTCGATATGGTGCAGGTAGTCAGGAGGCTTCTGATTCACCGCATCTGGGAAGGCAAGCAGGGGCACCTGGGCAATCGTATTGTTCACATAGTTGACGAATGGCCTGTCTGGCACATCAAGCTGAACATATTGCAAGCTATCAAGGTACTCCAGGATGCGAATGAGATGCTTATGCGTGTTCTGCGGCGTCTTCGTCGTCCAGTCGTCTCTGGCACTACCAGCCCACTCCAGCACCTTCTGGGTGTTTCTGAAGAGCCAGATATTCAGCCCACCAGGCAGATTCAGTTTATCGAGGGTAGGGTCTGCCGACAGAAGATGACGGAGATGACTCAGCATGCTGAGGTTATCCGCCGGATTCACTTTCTGAGGAAGTTCAGCGTAGTAGCTCCATGCACTCTGGTTGAGGGAAGGCGTAAGCGGCGGCGCATTTGTATCCTCTTGTGTGATCAGGAAGCGGCTGTAGTGAGCGATCAGATTGGTATGCTCTGCATCACCTGGGTAGAATACATAGATGCTCCCATGATTGAGCGTTAATTTTCCAATCGGGACCGTCACCAACTCGGTCACTGTGGTATCGCTCACCAGCCAGGCATAGTAGCTTTTGCCGGGATCAGGGTCTTTGAGGTTGTGGAGGTCTATCACCAATTGGTCATTGATGCCGCGATTATCGGTCTCCTTAACTTTTCCGCTACTGAGAAAAAAGACGTGCCCCAGGACTGAGTTTGATGCAACAGTAACAGGAGGTGCCTTAGAAGTGAACAGCAAGAAAGCTCCCAGACCAGAACCAGCCAGGGCGATGATCAACAGTGCAATCAGGGCAATCAATAGACCTCTCCGTCGTTTGCCTGGTGCTGGCGGTGAGGACGGAGGTGCAGGTGTTTGAGGCGATGGGTGTAGCACGGTAGATGAAGATGAGAGCGTCTGAGGCTGCTGCAAAGAAGTTACAGCTGGCATATTTGGTGCTGATTGTCCCATAGCAGAGCCGCCAGAGAAACCACCTATAACTGGTGTAGAATTCGCTGGACCACGGCCCGGTGGTGTTGCCGACTGTTGGATTGCCGACGGCGGAGTAGACAGGGCTACTGGCTGGGAAGCTGACGAAGCTCCCATGATTGGTAACGAGGGTCCAGAAGGAGTCATCCCTGGGGGGATATTGGGACGTGCCGGGCTCAGATAGGTCGGGCTATACATAGCATCCACCGGATAGGCCGGAATATTGAGGGTCTCAGGAACAGGCAGGTTGAGCGACTCCGCCAGGGCAGCCACCAGCGAAGATGCAGCGGGAAAGCGTGCTGCCGGGTCTTTGGAGATGCTTCGCAAGATGACCATCGTCAAGGCCGGAGGAATATTGGGATTGATCAGAGCCGGTGATGTGGGCATCGTATTGATATGCTGCATCATGATCGCAGCTGGGGTCTCTCCCTGGAAAGGCAGGACACCTGTGCAGATTTCGTAGAGGATAATGCCCAGGGAGTAGATGTCGCTGCGCTCATTGCCGGGCGAGCCCATGGCTTGCTCTGGTGAGATGTAGAGGGGTGTCCCAAGCCACCAACCACTTAGCGTGCCAGTCGTAGCTCCCAGAAGCTTCGCAATACCAAAGTCAGAGAGGATAGGTTCGCCCATCGGGTTGCGCGTGATATTGCGCTTATCAAGCAAAATGTTGGCCGGCTTGATGTCGCGGTGAACCATGCCTTTCTGGTGGGCATAGTCAATCGCGCTGGCAATTGGCGTGAAGAGGTGCACAATATCCGTTGGGGCAGGAATTTTCCCCACACGAGAGGTGGTACGGATATATTCGGCCAGCGTCTGCCCTTCCACGTAATCCATGACCATGTAGGCGATCGTGCTCTCTACCTCTGGAGGACGCGAGATGTGGAAGTCGTGAATCTGCACAATGTTGGGATGGTGCAGGGAAGCGATTACCTGGGCCTCGCGTTCAAAACGTGTGATGAAAGAAGGGTCAGCCTGGAGATCAGCATGGAGCAGCTTGATGGCGACATAGCGTCGCAATTGGGTGTCGTGAGCCTTCCAGACTTCGGCCATCCCACCACGTCCCAAGCGCTCCTGTAATTCATACTTTCCAAGGCGTCGTGGACTTGTGCTCATAACTAACTATTCCTGTTTTCTATGGATGTGACTGCCAGGAGCAGCTACCCATTAACTGTATCCTTGTCTGAGGGATACACAAAAAGAGTACATCCTTTATTATCAGGATAAAACACGGCAATGTCAATATAATTATTGCTGATTATTCCGGCAAAAACAGCATTCTTGCAGAGTGGTCAGCTGGACCTACACCTTCCGTACATCTATTGTCGCCAGATACTGACACTCGACATATGCCTGTTGTGCTCCGGCTGAACCAGCAATTGGCAGAGGCCCTTCATTCGGCGGAATGGTATGACCGGTATAAGAGTCAGCTGCCACACTCTTGAGCTGCAGTGCCAGGGTGATAACTGCTGGATCGCTCAACCGGGGTGCCTTGAGTATTTGAACGGTGTAGGTGCGCATTTTTTGCACCCAATCCTGGAGGTCAGCAATAGCATTGTTAATATTCTGGAGGTGCTTCTGTAGTTCTGCGTTGTTCCCTGATGCCTGCTTTATCTTGTCTATTTGCACTACGAGTGTGTCGATGTAGCCCGGCTGAGTGGGTGAAGAAATGAGACCAGCCGGGATGGGTTTGGGTAGCACGATTTGAGCGTTTGCAGGCATGTCTCCGCTGCTCCTGGCATAATCTGTGCCATCGATCAGCTGGATAATGCGAAGGGCCTGGCGCTCGACGAGCGCGTAATCGTGCGTACCTTGCAAGTCATCGACGATACTTCCGGCCTTCTCATTAATTGACTTGATGGTTTCCAGCAGCCCTGCCACAATACCTACCTTTGTTGGGAGGCTCGAAGGAAAGCTGGGAAGCAGGTAGAGGATATTTTTGATGTAAGGTAAGATCGCAGAATCGAAGGTCCCTTGATATACTTGGTGACCGCCGGGAGCTTGTGGTTTGCTCCCACTATTTTCTAATGTAATAGAGAAACCTGTAGCTACAGATAACAAGTTGGTATGCCTACCATCTCCAGGATAGAGGAGGGTACCAGAGCCGTTTTCTACAGTGAGCGGCCCCAGAGGGATGGCATTCTGGGCAGTGCCTTGTAGCCAGGCATAATAGCTCTTGCCCGTCGCTGGGGCAGGAATGTTCTGCAGTTCGATACGCAGCATATCGTTACGTCCAAGTGCATCATCCTGGAAGAAGCCGTGTCCTACCACGTTATTAACAGGCGAAGTCACCTGTTGTTGTTTTGCGGCTGGTAAGAGGACGGTAAACAGTGCGCTCCCCAGAATAATCAGCAGGAGCAAGACAGCAAGCACGATATAGATGCGAATATTCTTGAAGTGCAGGCTTCCATAGTCTCTCTTTAAAGGTGGGAGATTTGCCGGTGTGGGTGCTTTGGGAGGCGCAGCCGATGCTTGAAGTCCTCCTGTGCTTGGAAGTGCTCCTGTTGTTACAGGAGAAACAGCGGGGAGAGCGCCACTCTGATTGAGAGAAGCCTGAGAAGCCACAGCAGGAACAGTGCCACTCGAATTGGGCGTAGCTTTGATGGACGGTGAGGTAACCGGGGGAAGCATCGGGAGTGGCTGTGAAACACCCAGGATGGTGAGTGGACGCGTTGTTGGGTTGCGTGCAGGTTCTGCTTCTGAGGTATCGTTAACCAGGCTCATATTCGTCTCTGGCTCCAGTGAGCAGGCGACAGCTATAGCAGTTGCCAGTAAGGAAGCGGTAGGAAAGCGTGTTGCCGGATCTTTCGCCATGGCACGCAGAATGACTTCAGAAAGTGCCGGGGGAATATTGGGATTGATCAGTTGGGGAGGAGTCGGCATAGAGTTCGGGTTGATCAGCTGCCTCCTGATACTTACGGAACTCTCGCCACGGAATGGTGCTACTCCTGTACATAATTCATAGAGGATCACCCCAAGGGAGTAGATATCACTACGTTGATCAGCAGGCTGTCCCTGGGCCTGCTCCGGCGATGTATAGAAAGATACGCTGCCGCCCCGGCTATTGCCTGGCAACCTGACCGTAGCGAAATCAGTCAGTAGTGGTTCTCCGATCTCACTGTTCCAGGTGTTGTTCTTCCTGAGTAGAATATTGGCTGGTTTGACATCGCCATGAAAAATGCCATTCTGAGATGCAAAGTCAATCGCTGCTCCCAGGCCCTTGAAAAGATGAACGATCTCGGAAACAGGGAGGAGCGTGCCTGTATGGTGACTGCTCCGGATAACCTCAGCAAGAGATGGGCCTTCGATATAGTCCATCACAATGTATGGTGTGGTACTGCTCGACTCTGGTGGGCGGGAGATGCCAAATTCGCGAGTTAGGACAATATTCGGGTGACGTAGAGATGTAACAGCTCGTCCTACCTGGTCGAAGCGTGTCATGAAGTTGGGATCAGATTGCAGGTCAGCATGTAGTAGCTTGACGACAACCTCACGCCGCGTCTGGAGGTCAATAGCTTTCCAGACCTCGCCGATGCTGCCCTGTCCCAGTTGCTTCTGTAATTCGTACCGGTTAATCCGTTTTGGACTCTTTGGACTCTGGAAGCTTGTGCTCATTGTACTCACACACACCGCCTTTTTCGCTAATGGGGGCACCCTGTCCGGGGGAGCGCAGGGTGCAGGGAGGCGGCTAGCCTCCCTGCCGGGGCTTCGGGGTGTCCCCGAAACCCTCTTTTCCCCCCTTTTCCGCGCCGCCGCGGAGGGTGCAGGGAGGCGGCTAGCCTCCCTGCCGGGGCTTCGGGTGTCCCCGAAATTCCCGAAATTCTCCTTTTATTATGCACTAAAAAGGTTAAACTGACTGAAATAACGGATATCCAAAGGGCATTTTACCTCACCTGTACCATACCAGATTTTAGACAAACGTTCAAGTCTTTAGGATATCTTTCCTATGGAAAATCTGTACCAAATTGATGCTTTTTCGCTTATAATAGACCTTGTTGTATTGTGCGCCGTCTAACGGCAAGTTGAATTCCTGCTAAGCAGGGGAAGGTTGGAAGCATTTGACCTTTCAGGGCAAAGGGTCTAACTTTAGAGAGGAAACTCTCTAGGGGACGGTAGCATGACCAGAAGCGGGGAGACACGAAGCTAGGTAGTGCAGCAGTACCCGCCAGCCCTGTGCGTATGGGAAAGCTTGAGGCTGAACCTGCGGCAAAGCGAAAGCCGAGCCTACGTCCGACACGATGGAACAAGGCATCCACCGTAGCCTAGATGTAACCGGTGACACCACAATGCATAGCTGGAACGTATAGCTATGATCATACGTTGAAGGAAATACAGTCAACGGAACGCTTCCTGTGGTGAGTGGCCCCTAACGAAGGGGTTGGAGGACAAGCAGGCCCTAAGCGCACTCGACGTTCAGCTTGACCGGAATTCGGGATGGCCTAAAGGCCGTAAGACCCATGGTCACGGAGCCTCCGTACTACTCGTAGGAGTCACGCCCTACCAGGGAGCCTGGGAAAGCCAGGTACAGGAGAAAGGGAGGTAAATGTATTACAGAGAGTTAAGGAAGGCAGTAGTTGCGAAATGCAAAGTACGAATACCGTCCTGGGACTCATTCACGAAAGAGGCAAAAAGGGACTGCCTCTGGAACGAGTTCATCGGCAATTGTACAACCCTGGTTTGTACCTGACCGCCTATGGAAAGATTTACCGGAATAAAGGGGCCATGACAGAAGGCGTGACAGACGAGACCGTAGAAGGGATGTCCCTGGACAAAATCGAAACGACAATCCGCGCTCTGCGAGATGGGATGTTTCGATGGAAGCCAGCCAGACGGGTATATATCCCAAAGAAAGATGGGAAATTACGCCCGCTCGGACTACCGGATTGGTCAAGTAAGCTGGTGCAGGAAGTTATACGACTCCTGCTCAATGCTTACTATGAACCTCAATGGAGCTCCCACTCACACGGTTTCAGGCCGGAGCGCGGCTGCCATACAGCCCTACGGGAGATCAAGACATGGGATGGAACGGCATGGTTCATTGAGGGAGATATCTCGAAGTGTTTTGACAAACTTGACCATCAAGTATTGTTAGCGATACTGAGAGAGAACATCCATGATAGGGAGTTTATTCGACTTATCAGCGAACTCTTGGAGGCAGGTTACCTGGAAGATTGGAAATACCACGCAACGCTGAGCGGTACCCCGCAAGGCGGCGTGCTGAGTCCCCTCCTAGCAAACATCTACCTCGACAAGCTAGATCAGTACGTCGAGCAGGAACTCATTCCAGCATATACCAAAGGGAAAGCGCGAAAGTTCAACGCTGCGTACCAAAATATACAGCGAAAAGCCTCTCGCGCCAGAAAAGAAGGAAGGACGGAAGAAGCGAAGCAGCTTCGGCAGCTACAGCAACAACTGCCCTCCGTCGACCCCAATGACCCTGACGCGTCGCGCGTCTGAGATATGTCCGATATGCTGACGATTTTCTCTTAGGGTTTAACGGCCCAAAAGAGGAAGCCGAAGAGATCAAGCAAAGGCTAGAAGTGTTTCTACGCGATAATCTCAAGTTGGAACTCTCGCAAGCTAAAACCCTGATTACCCACGCACGGACAGGAACAGCAAGATTTCTCAGCTACGAAATCCACACCCTCCAGAATGACACAAAGCAAACCAAAGGGAGGCGAAGTGTCAATGGACGAATAGGGTTTCGCGTGCCAAAAGATGTTCTCCGAGAAAAATGTCAGGATTACACAGAAGAAGGGAAACCCATCCACCGTCCTGAGATGATGAAAGACAGTGCGTTTACCATCATCAGCACCTATCAGGCGGAATATCGCGGAATTGTGGAATACTACCGAATGGCATACGACTTAAGCCTAACTCTGCCTCGACTGAGGAAGGATATGGAAGAGTCGCTAACGAAAACGCTTGCAGCCAAGGAGCAAATCCCCATACCGCAAGTCTATCGAAAGTATAAGGCCACGATCACGGTGGAAGGCAGGCTCTATAAAGGCCTGCAAGTCACCATTGAACGAGAAGGAAAGAAGCCACTGGTCGCGCAATGGGGAGGCATCCCTTTGAAGTGGAATACGAAGGCAGTCCTCGACGACCAGCCAGAGCGCATATGGAATACTCGATCAGAGCTAGAGGAAAGGCTGCTGGCAGATACGTGTGAGTACTGTGGCTCACACGAGAGATGTCAGGTGCATCACGTCCGAGCACTGAAAGACCTCCATCCAAAAGGCAGAAAGCCACGGCCCCGATGGATGGTGCTGATGGCCGCCCGCCAGCGCAAAACGATCGTCGTCTGCAAAACTTGCCATGAAGACATCCATGCAGGGCGTCCAATGCGCCAAAAAGAGACGCAAACCGGCTTCATGCATGGTGAACCTGTGGCAAGTCGGGGACGGAGTAGTGAAAACACACTGTAAGACTGGAGAGCCGTGTGCGCTGAAAGGTGCAAGCACGGTTCGGCGGGGGGCGGTTGGAAACGTGATAACCACAGTTCGGATGTGGATCACACGCGCTGGCCGCCTACCCGACTCTCAGGAAGGAGAGTCTCGTGCGTTTTAGCCTGCAAGACGTTAAGAAACAAGTACACCGGCGTGGTAGTGAGCTCTCTGTTAGTTTGCACTTTCTGCATCCTGGCGAACTACATACCGAAATGGAGAACCTGATAGCCTACCACGAGCAACACCTTCAGCTGCCACAACGACAATTTTCCCTCGATGAGGCCCGTGCCTGTGTAGGTGATTATCGTCTTGCGAATTGTTTGATCGCTACCCTCAGTGCCTGGTATAACTGGCAGCAACCTGGCTGGACGGAGGCGTTACAACGGCTGCATAATGCCGTCCCCGACCCTCTTCCCGCGGTGACAGTAAGGAGCGCTCCTACCCTATACGAAGCGGGGATAGCGTCCCCTGTAAACCTCCGCCTTGCGCTCTTTGATTACGTCAATGAGCACCACCATGGCTTCCTGGATACAAACACACGAACGTCAACCTTGCAGACATTTGCCGGATTGTACGGCCTCAGCGTTCCCGACCTGGAATATCTCCTCGCGCTGGATAGTGACGAGGAGGCTATCCTTGTGCGTGATGCATCCCAACCTCCTACTGCACAGGAGGTTGCTACGCTCTACAACCAGTGGGTCTTTGAAGCTGCTCTTTTCAATGCGTCGAGTGTGCATTTCGTCATCGATTGCAACGCTTTCGCCGGGGCCCAATTTAGTGCATCCCCGATGGGAACGGGCATCGGCGCAGTTATCAAACGCCTGTGTTACCTGGCGCGTCGCATAGGGGTGTACTACGATCTCGCGTATGATTCAACACAGGAATCCGCAGGGGATGCGACTCATGAAAAGGCGGCCAGGGCCTCCACAGGAAATGCGCCTACTTTGCATTTGATATTGTATGGTCCACAGGAGATGACAGGTCTGCCTCAACAGTATGGTATGCGTCTTGCTCGCCTGTGTCGAACATTGCTGGATTATGGTGTTTCCTCGCGCCAGAAGACGAGAGGAATGCCTCTACAGGCTATTGTAGAGGCAGAGGCCACAGTACATTTTTTGCAGCGCTCCTATCGCTTTGCGATAGATGCTCAACTGCTCCAATTGTTGCCACCAGGCTCAACGGCGATCAGCGAACGAGGCAGCGGTGATACTGCAACTCTCTTCGATAGCGGCATCGAGCAATCCTTCGCCGGGGCTTTTCAGGCGCTGCA
>WNGL01010366.1_pt1 | contig 10758 bp, 9 predicted proteins | sample 5400591 | NCBI WGS metagenome assembly WNGL01 (sample SAMN13153377, study PRJNA577476) | soil metagenome | isolation source: 80 cm soil or saprolite under Garry oak tree replicate 1 | place: USA:California | collected 2016-06-15
CGATCGAATCGGGCAACGCATGGCAAAGTCGAGCCTGCGTCCCAATATGGTTTACAAATTTCACGTTGTCGAGAGCCGGGAGATTAACGGCTTCTCGATTCCCGGAGGACACATTTACATAACCACGGCGCTGCTGAAGGTAGCGAATGACGATGAACTGGCTTCGGTCCTGGCCCACGAGGTTGGACACATTGTCGCCCGGCACAGCCTGAAGACGCTGAAACAAAGACAGGGTTACGACGATATTGCCAGGACGCTCGGTTCAATTACGGGAATTGCCGGCGATACAGCGCGCGATTTTGGAACTTCCCTGGGTCGCTTGGTCGGTGACGGTTTTTTGACCCTTCATACTCGCGATGAAGAACGCGAAGCAGATTATCTCGGTGTCCACACAATGGCGCGCGCCCGGGTAAACACGCAGGCGATGGTCAGCATGTTTCAAAAGTTGCAGCGCTTAAGCGGTGAAGAGGCAGACCTGCTGGGTTCGTTCTTTTCCGATCATCCGGACATGAACGAGCGAATTGATAATACGCGATACGAGATTGCCCGGATGCGGCGAAGGTAGAAGGTAAGGCCACGAAACGACAGAAGCTCGATGAAGGCAAAAGGCAGAAACCCGACCGTTAGGGACAGTGCGAACAAAATCAGACTGAAATTTCCACAGTACCTTTTGTGCCTTTTTTGGGCTCCAGTTTCTTTCGGTCCCCGAAAAAGACGAGCAGCACAGGAATTAGCAATGCAAGATTTCTAAGCGCCGTCTTCACGCCTAACTGACTCGCAATGATTCCGCCAAAGCATCCGCACTCCAGCGGCTCACCATGCAAGGCATAAACGTAGTAAAGCGCGAACGCGCTGAAGCCGACCAGCAATAGAGCCGACCAAACCGCTCCCAGACGGACGGTTCGAGGGATTAGCAACAAAATTGCGGCGAGAACTTCCGACAAGATGACGGCGATTGTTGCGGGCCACTTCCATCGTTCGGCGTTAATATTCGCGGAGATAAGCAGCGAAGCTACGTTCGATGCGAACGCCTTAATGATCACCAGCTTTGCTCCCACCGTGAAGAAAAAAAGTGCGGCCAGACCGAAGCGACAGATCCGGATAAGCCATCGAAAGGATGAAGGATGAAGGATGAAGGATGAAAAGCGGCTTCGCATCGTCGCATCATCCCGTAACCTGGTACTTACAAAGGCATCTTTAACAGCGTTCTCTTCCTTCATCCTTCATCCTTCATCCTTTTTCTTACGACGCAGCCAGGCTCACGACCTTCTCCGCCGCGTCCTTCATTCCGCCGGCAACAGTAAAGTTTAGTCCTGATTCACGAATCACGCGCTGGCCTTCTTCGACGTTGGTTCCTTCGAGGCGAGCTACGACGGGAACTTTGACGCCCAGGTTTTTTGCCGCGCCGACAACGCCGCGCGCTACCATGTCACAACGCACGATGCCCCCAAAGATGTTGATGAGGACTGCCTGCACATTAGGATCGGCCAGCAGAATGCGAAAGGCTGCTTCGACGCGCTCCTGCGATGCGCCGCCACCTACGTCAAGAAAGTTTGCCGGCTCGCCGCCCGCCAGTTTAATGATGTCCATCGTAGCCATCGCCAGGCCGGCGCCGTTCACCATGCAGGCGATGTTGCCGTCGAGCTTGATGTAATTGAGATCGAATTTCGAAGCTTCGATTTCCAGCGGCTCCTCTTCATTAAGATCGCGCAGATCGCGGAAATCCGGATGGCGAAACATCGCGTTGTCATCAAAGTTCACCTTGGCGTCCAGCGCGATCAAGCGGTTATCTTTCGTCAGCAGAAACGGATTGATTTCCATGAGCGAAGCATCCATTTGCTCATATGCTGAGTAAAGCGACTGCATAAATTTTGCGGCTTGCGATACGAGCGCGCCCGGCAGCCCCAAAGCAAAGGCCAGCTTGCGCGCCTGGAACGGACGAAAGCCAACCGCAGGATTGATCGTCTCCTTGAAAATCTTTTCCTGCGTTTTCGCCGCGACTTCTTCAATGTCCATCCCCCCGGCGGCAGAGGCCATGAATACCGGCCGGCCGGTGGCGCGATCGAGCACGATTCCCAGGTAAAACTCTTTGTCGATGGGCAGCCCTTCTTCGATTAGGAGCACCCGCACTTCTCTTCCCTCAGGCCCGGTCTGGTGCGTGATCAGTTTCATCCCGAGAATCTGACGCGCCAGCTCGCGCGCTTCGTCGGCAGTCTTCGCCAACTTTACGCCGCCGCCTTTTCCCCGGCCGCCGGCGTGAATCTGTGCCTTGACCACCACCGGCTCGGACGCCAATTCTTTCGCTGCCTGATACGCCTCTTCCGGAGACCGCGCGACGATACCGCGGGGGACGGGGACGCCGAACTTCTTCAGTAACTCTTTTGCCTGGTATTCGTGTATCTTCATGGCTGCTGGAGCGCGGGCATCCTGCCTGCAGTTCGCCGCAAGTTGGTGGCTTACATCTCTCGATAGTAATAAGAGCGCGATGAGTTTAGCGAGACCGATGAAGCCTCGCAAGTTGCCGGCACTCAGAGTCTCAGAAAGGATTGATGAAAGGATGGATGAAATGTTTCCCCGATGCATCACGTCGCTTCCGGAGGTTGATACAACTTTCGCCGGCGTCCGCGGCTGGGTAGCCCAGGGCGCAACCACGCAAACAGTTTTCTTCGACATCCAACCGGCGGGCGACGTCCCTCCACATTCGCATGGCGAGCAATGGGGAATCGTGGTGGAGGGCGAGTTGGAATTCACTATTGACGGCGTGACGCGCGTCTATCGCAAGGGTGATAGTTATCATATTCCCGCGGGCGTGGTGCACTCTGCCCGGATTCCGACTCGCTGCCGGGTAATTGATTTCTTTCCGGATCCGGATCGACATAAAATCAAGGCTTGACTGCGCCGCACTGCCAGGCATTCCTCGTTTCTGAAAGAACGAGCTTTACGGTTTACGAGCGATGCTGATTTCCAGACGTTCATTCTTACTATCTGCCGGTTCCGGCCTATTTCTTAGCAGAAGGATTACGCTTTGCCAGACTCCCATTGAACGCGGCCGATTCGATAATGATTCGGTTCCGCTCGCCCGCGAAAAACTTCTTCAATTGGTCAACGATGAACGCGCTTTCGCCGGACTGTCGCCTGTCGAAATGGACGACCTCGCGTGCAAGGTGGCCAGCGACCACGCGCTGGACATGGCCAACAGAGCATTCTTGAGTCACTGGGGCAGCGACGGGCTGAAACCCTATCATCGGTATTCATTCGCCGGCGGAATTGATGCAGTTCAGGAGAATGTCTCGCAGGCGAATCATATCGCTTCGGTAACGCCCTACGGCGTGCAATCGGATCTGAATGACATGCATTTGAAGATGGTCAATGAAGCGCCGCCAAACGATGGCCACCGGCGGACCATTCTTGCGCCGCAACACACGCATGTTGGATTCGGCGTAGCGCTCCATGAACACAATGTGAGTCTCGTGGAAATGTTTGTGGCGAGGTATGTGAAGGTCGATTCAATTCGGCCCTCGCCGAAACGTGATTCGACCATTTTCATCAGTGGGCGGCCGATCAATCCAAAACATTTTTTGCATCAGGTCGAAGTTTTCTACGAACCCTTGCCCGAACCTTTGGACATTACGTGGCTGCGCACGCCGAGACCATATTCGCTGCCGGATCTTTCCATAGCACTGCGGCCAAAAGCGCCGCAGGGAACTCTCTACACCGATGGCAGCAAAGGTGATTACGACTGGACAGCTGATGGCAGGTTCCGCGTGCCGGTCCTGCCTTTTGAGAACAAGCCGGGAATTTACACGGTTATCTTCTGGTTGAGAAAAGCTCCAGCAGATAAGGCTTTCCCGGCTGCCGGCATTTGTCTGCGTAGTATTACGGGTGAACATTTTCAGCTGTAGAGTTCGCGCTTCGATTTACTGAGAACATGCAAGCGCCGCTCGAGATCGTTCAACTTTGACGGCTTGATACAAGATAAAGAATGACGACGATTAGATTGAGCGCTGTTGTTTTGCTCGCCATTCTTTTGGCGACGATCGCGAACGCACAGTCGCCGCCAGATCGCCAAAAACTGGCCACCAGCGTTCGCGCCGAGTTCCTGCATGCCTGGAATGGATATAAGAAATATGCGTGGGGTCATGATGATCTGAAACCACTGAGCAAGACTTATCACGATTGGTACGGGGAACCCCTTTTGATGACGCCGGTCGACGCGCTCGACACCATGATTATTATGGGTTTGAAAGAAGAAGCGAATACCACGCGCGAATACATCGTAAGGAATCTCTCGTTCGATAAGGACATCGAGGTCCAGAATTTCGAGATCACGATCAGATTGTTGGGCGGCTTGCTTTCCAGTTATCAACTGACGGGTGACAAGCGGCTGTTGAATCGGGCGGAAGATTTAGGAAACAGATTATTGCCGGTCTTCGACTCGCCCACTGGTTTGCCCTACCGCTACGTCAATCTCAAAACCGGCAAAGTTCGCGGCAACGTGACCAACCCGGCAGAGGCCGGAACTCTGTTGATTGAGTTTGGCACGCTTAGCAAACTTACACACAACCCGATCTTCTATGACAAAGCCAAGCACGCCCTCGTTGAAATTTACAACCGGCGATCTTCGATTGGATTGGTCGGTACCTGGATCAATATCGAAACCGGCAAATGGACCGACACCGACAGTCACATCAGCGGCGCGATTGATAGTTACTATGAATATCTTTTGAAGTGTTGGATTCTGTTTGGCGACAAAGACTGTAAGCGGATGTGGGATGCAAGCGTTGCGGCGATAAACAAATATTTAGCGCAGCTAACTCTGAATGAAAAATACTCTGCGACGAAGCGACTTCCCGGCGGGATTTGGGGCGTCTATGGCACACTGTGGTACGGGCATGCCGACATGCGCACCGGCAGGCGCACCGCAACAACCTATGGCGCGCTTGACGCCTTTTTCCCGGCGGTGCTGGCCCTGTCGGGTGATGTTAATCGGTCAAGACAACTACAGCGATCGTCATTCTTGATATGGAAAAGGAATGGAATCGAACCCGAGGAGTTTGATTACCTGAAGGGCGAAGTCACGCAGCCCGGATATCCTTTGCGCCCGGAAATCATTGAATCGACTTACTACCTGTACCACTTCACGACGAATCCCGAGTACTTGCGGATGGGCGAGACGATGTGGAAAGACTTCATGAAGTATTGTCGCACGGACGAAGGCTACGCGGCGCTGAAGAGCGTGGTGACAAAGGAAAAGGCCGATTCAATGCAAAGCTTTCTGTTCGCTGAGACTTTCAAATATTTCTACCTGCTCTTTGCTCCGTCCAAAACTATCAACTTCGATCGTGTTGTTTTCAATACCGAAGCTCATCCGCTGAGGCGAACCAATCTCAAACATTGAGGAGACTTAAATGTTCCCGTCAGAAGAGAGTCCTGGTCATCACTCGATTCAAGAGTCACAGCGGCGGGCGGCCAGCCTTGGCTTGCTTGTCCTGTTTATCCTGCTGTCGCTAACGACTTGCCAGGGCGGCAACGCCAGGTTGCACCTTAAGTCAAGTGCGATCGGTGAAATGGACATGCCCGTTCGATCAAGCTACGCCTTTGCCGTCACCAAGACGTTCTCCGATATCTCCGGAAAGATGACGACCGCGGCGAGTTATCGAGTCTATGCGGCCAACTACGAACTCGATGCGAACAATTTCTCGATAACGATGGACAAACCCCTGGCGTCCGACAGTCAGTTGCGCGTAGTTTTTGGCCTGGTCGGCGCTGAAGGGAGCACTGAAAAATCGCCTCCCCCAACCGGAACATATTCAGCCAAGTCGGATAGGTACATGAAACTCGAAGACGTGGCCATCGTCTCTCGTAAGGGGAACGGGGATGCGAGGCTCTGGCTGGGACGCAGCACTTTGAATGGTGAGGTTAAGGTGACTTCCGTCACGGGCGACGAAGTGAATGGAGAAATCGATCTCACAAGTGGAGAGACTTCGATCAAAGGCCCATTCAAAGCAAAGATGCTGAACCGGAAATAGTTTCTCCGAACTCATTCTTAAGCGGATGCAAATTGATGAGCCGGCAACCACTTTCGGTTACCGGCTCAAGTTGCTTACTCTGACTGCTTACGGCTCAGTGCTCACCCCGCTAAGGTTTTTTCTTCTTCCCCGGTGGCTGAGCGTTCTGCTGTTGCTGTGGCTGCCCCTTCGGCTGAGCCTGCGCTTGTGGTTGAGGTTGCTGGCGCGGCTGTGGCTGCGCCTGCGGCCTCACCACGGGTGCTTGAACGCGGGGTTGCGGCCTCGCTTCTGTCCGCGGCATCGCTCGCGGCTGCGGTTGCGCTTGCACAGGTCTCTGCGGCTGAATATTGACCTGCGGTTGCGGCCTCGCTTCTATCCGCGGCATTGCTCGCGGTTGTGGTTGCGGCATTGCCCTGGGCTGTGGCATCGCGCGAGGTTGCGGCATCGCCCGCACCGGAGCCTGCGTCTGCGGATTTATTTTCGGCTGCGCCGGGCGAGCCGGATTTCCTGCTTTCTCGCCCTGTGCTCCACCGCTTACCGGCGGTCCGAGAGAACGCGGCGCACGCGAAGCCTTTTGCTCTTCGACTTGCTGTCGACGAAGTTGCTGCATCTGCTGCTTCGCGATTGGATTACCACGCGCCGCCTGTTTAGCGAACTCAGCCATTTGTCGCTCGCGCGCCAGCTCCGATGGTAGATTTGGCGCCTGACCGGGGACGGCTGGGCGGCCCGGTTGTTGGTTCGCCATCGCAGATCGGTGGTCTTCTAATTGAAGCTTTTTATTCTGCGCCTGAGCGGGTAGCGACTGAATTCGCATGGCCTGGGCCAGATCCTTTTTGAATGGCGCCGACGGCATTCTGGTGGTGACTACTGGAGTGTTTTCAATTCGCTGAGCCAGACTCGCCGGCAAATTGATTTTCCTCTGCGCGTCGCGCGTTTGAAACGCTGCGCGCCGTAGCTGATCAACCGCCAGCGGATCCCGCACCAGGCGAACATTCGCCAGCGTTTGCGGATCGGCCCTGGTAATGATTCGGCGATCTATTACCTGAGAAAAGTCCTGCACCGGCACAACTGTCACGGCGCCGGGCACGCCAAGATTAACGATCCGCTGATCGATAAATACTGTTTGGGTCGAATAAGCCGGCTGCCAGTACTGATCATAGTACAAAGGCGACCATGGATCTCCGGGTCCCAAAGCTACCCAGGCAACGCTCGTGTTACCGAATGGAATGAAGGCGACCAGCTCCGGCGAATAAGCCGGATAGGTATTCACCGCCGCGGGCACCCAGAACCACTGATTCGAATAGTACGTCCACCGGCCGTAGTGATAAGGCGCGTAGCCCCAAGGCTCGTTCGAGATCCACGTCAATCCGAATGGATAGTCTGTTTGCCAATAACCAGATTGGTACGGCGCCCACGCAGTATCGGCATATGGATGCCAGGCGTACCCGTAGTCGCTGATGTATTGCCAGTTACCATAGTCGTCGAGGTCTTCGACCCCGGGAACATATTCATCTACGTACTGATAGCTGACATCTCGCCGATACGGATCGTAGTAATACGGATCTTCGAGATAGGTGTTGTAATCGCGATAGCGCCCATCGTAAGTGCGGGGATAACGATAGTGGTAATAACTGTCGAGCACCGAACCTGCCTGCCCGGCATCGACGCGCGAGATCACGCCATTATCTCCCTGACAAGCAAGCGTCAGCGTCTCGCCCTTTTCAATAAAACCGTTCCCCCCGGAGCCGAGAATCTGCGCGCGCCCGCTGTATGCGGTCGCTACGGCATTGCCGTTGTTATCAATCGCAATTTGATAGACACCCGGTTGTTGCGGATCGAGAGCGCCGCAAGGCGTCGCTACCTCGAAGGCTTGCCCGGACGGCAACGCGCCGATGTCAAATAGCCCGGACCCGTTGCGAAGTGCTACTTGAGTCTGATCTCTTGAGAGCTGTAAGACGTCGAGTGACGTGTTGGGATCGATGGTGGCGAAATTTCGTCCGGTGAAAGCGATCTGTGTGCGCGAGTTATCACGCGTCAAGATGCGATCTCCGACGGAAATTGGCGTGTTCGGCGTCGCCTCAATCCAATCCTTGTTCGTCACACTCGCATCAAGGCTGCGATTCAATCCGACCTGGCCGTCAATCTTCTCGATTCGAGCTGCGGAAGGCATTTCTTTCGCGCTCGCGGTGCGTTCGTATTTCTTCCAGAGATACACACCAGCTCCGGCGGCCACGGCACAAAGTAAGATTATTACGGTTGCATGCGGCCAAAATTTTATTCGATTCATAAAAAGCTTCCTCCTATACGTACAACTCCGACAAACCTAATCGCCTAAATAACAGTCAACATCCATACCAGTTCGCCGGCAATCGATAATACGATTTGAAGTTATTCAGGAGAGCTGATTAAACGATGCGTTGAACTGCAGATGAGGTTTGTGAGAAAGCGGATCATCAGGAAATATTCATATGAATGTCGGTAGATTGTAGTGATTGAGTTGCGCGCCAGCCGGCACGATCATCAAATCAACATAATTTGCTCAACCATTCCGAACAAATCGTGTAAAATGACCGCCGTGAGCGAAACTAAGATGACAATTGAGCGCGTGCCAACGGGAGGCGAAGAGATCGCCAACAGTGTGAGTCACGGCATCGCCCTCGGATTGGCCATTGCCGCAGCACCGGTGCTGATCGTCATGGCGGTGCGCGCGGGAACTGCCTGGAACGCGGTCGGCGCGTCCGTTTTTGCCACAACTGTGGTGCTTCTCTACCTCGCTTCCACGCTTTACCACGCGATAACTCACCATAAAGCCAAACAGATTTTTCGCGTTCTTGACCACGGAGCGATCTTTCTACTGATCGCCGGCACGTATACTCCGTTCACTCTGGGTGTAATGCGCGGGCCCTGGGGTTGGACGCTCTTTGGCCTGGTCTGGACGCTGGCTATCGTCGGCATAACGATAAAAGCCCTGGCCGGCGCGAAGTATCTTTTTCTTTCAGTCGCGCTCTATATCGCGATGGGCTGGAGTGTAGTCATCGCGGCGAAGCCTGTTCTCACTCACGTTCCGTTGCCGGGAATTATCTGGTTGCTGGCGGGGGGGATCGCCTATACGGGTGGTGTCGCGTTCTTCGCGGCTCACAAGGTGAGGTACAGCCATTTCGCCTGGCATCTGTTCGTGATCGCCGGGACCACCTGTCACTTCTTTGCGGTGCTTTGGTATTCAGCCTAGTTCGGAAACCCGACCGTCAGGGAGGGTGCCGCAACGAACTGACTTCCGCGCGCAGTTTTCCCGGGGCCTTTTCCTTAGGGCCTCTGAATGCAGATTGGAGCCTCTATGCTGACGGGAATTCCGGTTGCACCCTCCCTGACGGTCGGGTTTCTGCACGCCTCTCAGTGGTCGTGTTTCTGCATGCCTTTCACGGTCGGGTTCTGTCCGGCACTTGTGATATCATCTGCCCACAAATCATGTTCAGTCGCCGTCAATTGCATCTAAGACCTCTCGAGAATCGCGCAAACCTTTTTGCGGACTAGTTTTTTTCTCTAATCAAAATCGTCTCGTCCGACTGACACCATTAGTGTCCAGCCCGAGTGTTTGAATGGAGGGAATCATGTCAACCGCAATCGCATTGAAAAGACCTGAAATCAAGACCGCTTTGCCGGGACCAAAGGGTCAGGCGATAGTCGCCGCCGACGCTCAGTTCGTTAATCCTGCTTATCCCCGCCCGGCGTTCAAATTGGTCGCCGAACGAGCGCAGGGAGTATGGGTCGAGGACGTTGACGGCAACATTTTTCTTGACTGCAACGCCGGTGTCGCCGTTTGTTCGACGGGTCATTGCCACCCCGAAGTCGTGCAGGCAATCAAAGATCAGGCGGAACAACTCATACACATGTGCGGCACCGATTTTTATTACCGGCACATGCCCGTGCTCGCGGAAAAGTTGGACCAGATCGTACCCGTGCCTTCCCCAACTCGGACGCATTTCGCGAACAGCGGCACCGAGGCTGTTGAGACTGCGTTGAAGTTGGCGATGCATGCCACGGGACGCGAAAAGTTCATCGCGTTTTTCAATAGTTTTCACGGGCGCACGCTGGGCTCACTTTCGCTGACATCTTCGAAAGTTGCGCAGCGTCTGGGATTTAAGCGGCAGGCCCTCGATGTTGTCCATGTCCCTTATCCGAACGAGTATCGCAATCCATTTCGCGAGGAAGATTGTGGCGAGGGCGGCGCCGGACAGGGCGCTTTGAACTGGATCGAGAATCGCCTGTTCGCAACTACCACGCCGGCCGAGGAAGTCGCCGCGATCGTCGTTGAACCTGTGCAAGGCGAAGGCGGTTACGTCCCGTCGCCGAAAGGATTTTTGCAGGGCCTTCGTCGTATCTGCGATGAGCACCGGATCGTTTTGATCGTCGATGAGGTTCAGAGCGGCATGGGTCGCACGGGAAAAATGTTCGCGTCCGATCACTACGATCTGAAGCCGGACATTATCTGCATCGCGAAGGGTATCGCCTCAGGTTTGCCATTGGGCGCGTGCGTGGCGCGTGCCGATTTGATGGATTGGAAACCCGGAGCACATGCCTCGACCTTCGGTGGTAATCCAGTAGCCATTGCGGCCGCGCTAAAAACGATCGAATTGCTGGAGCGCGATTTGGTGGCGAACGCGGCCTCAGTCGGTGATTACCTTAAGAGCGGCCTCGAGAAGTTAATGGCGAAGCATGATCGTATTGGTGACGTACGCGGCATGGGCTTTAT
>WNGL01030442.1_pt1 | contig 10757 bp, 12 predicted proteins | sample 5400591 | NCBI WGS metagenome assembly WNGL01 (sample SAMN13153377, study PRJNA577476) | soil metagenome | isolation source: 80 cm soil or saprolite under Garry oak tree replicate 1 | place: USA:California | collected 2016-06-15
CTTGATGCCTTTAGATACCGTTGGACGACAGATATCCTACGGCTTTTTGGAAAAGGAAATAATGTAATTTAATAATCATTTTTGCCTTGTTAGAAGAATTAAGTCTTGAGCATCGCTAGCTAGTAGAAAAAATTCATCCTTCTTCGCTTCTTTAATACCTATGACAGGCTCCTTGCAATCAGGGCAGATCTGGAAATAAACATACACATTGGCATTATTTGCATTTGTTCCCACAAGCGTGTTGTGCATCTGCGGATGAAAGCTGACCTGGCATGCTGGACATTTCATATGGTATTTTTCGGTATGCTTAGGTGATTTATAAGGATAGAAGACAAATCCCATCTTTGGAACCCAGAAATGGAATTCGTCTCCTTACTTAAATGTGGCTAGTTGCATGCGTCTTATTAGTTAGAGTAGTCTGGCAAAAACATCTCTTGGAACAAACATGGGAGCGAACATTAGTCTTAGTACAATCGAACTACAACGAGCTATCGAAGTAACTATTTCACAACTAACAAACGAAGGAAACTCATCATACGTCAAGGGAGTTAGGTAGTTTTATGGCGGGCGTTAGGAATTGGCTCAGTAGTAATTCTAGAGTTAGGGTAGATTTCTCCCTTAGAAGAGAGGTATTTTTTGTCGTCATTGGAGCCCTGCTAGGAGCAATAGCAATGATTATTCCGATAACTTTCCTATATGTGGGAATTGGTTTGCCATATTATCTCACTTGGATGGCGTTTGGGCATGTTATTGGAGTTTCTTCATCAGACTCTTCTTCCCTTACTGCTGGAATAGCAATCCATCTTATAACTGCAATCTCTATTGGAGTAGCCACTGGAGTATTTTTATATAAAACTGGCATATTGAATATTAGCAAGCTATCAAATGGGCTGCTATATGGGATTTTAGCTGGCTCTATTGTTTTCGTTCTTTTCTTTATACCCGTATACCATTTTATTTTGGCACCAGAGATTGCTCGAACAATGAATGCTATGCATTCTACTACTCCCCCTACTACTACATTTTCTTATGGTCAAGGTTCGGGATACGAGACCCCACATCAGCATCAAGGAGAAAATAACTTTCTGACGGTTATGATCGTTTGGATGATAATCCATCTGATTTTTGGCACCATTCTTGGAATGGTTTCATCAGCCTTATCGATAAAGTTCGGTAGCAGATACAGATGCGCAAAATGCGATATTTCATTTTCTAGAATAGAATCATTGCAAAAGCATATTCAAGTTGTTCACAGCGCAAGTCCAATCCAGTTAAAACGTATACTAATATTGGGAGGTGGATTTGGGGGAATAGAAGTTCTGAGACAACTTCAGAAGGCCTTTCAAGATGATATCGGAGTTGACATAACATTAGTAAGCAGAGATAATTTCTTTCTGTTTACACCAATGCTTCCAGAAGTATCATCTGGTATGATAGAGACGAGGCATATTCTAACACCTGTCAGAACCTTTTGCAAGAGAGCCAAGTTTTATGAGGCTACCGTAGAATCGATAGATCTGAAGAATAAACATGTTGTTATAGCTCATTCAATTGGAAAGCAGACCTATCCAATTAATTATCGCAGTCACACACTGAATTATGATTATCTTGTTTTGGCACTTGGTGGTAAAACAAACTTCTTTGGGATGACTGAAGTAGCATATAATGCTCTCACTATAAAGAACATAGGTGATGCAATATTGTTGCGAAATCACATCATAAGTATGTTAGAACAAGCTGACATTGAACACGAAGACCTAAAGCTAAGGAGAAGTTTGATGACATTTGTGATAGTTGGTGGAGGCTTCTCTGGGGTTGAAGTTGCTGGAGAACTAAATGATTTTGTGCGTGAATCGATCGAACACTATTATCACAATCTCGATCGGATAGATGCTAGGGTAATACTTTTTAATTCTGGTGATAGAATTTTGCCAGAAGTAACAGAGGATCTAGCACAATTTGCTTTGCAACAGCTGAGAAAGAATGGTGTAGAAGTAATGTTGAATACTCGTCTTATAGGCGCCACGAAAGATTCGGTAAAATTAAACAATGGCAGTTTGATATCTTGCAATACTTTGATCTGGGCTGGAGGAGCATTGCCTGATGATAAGCTTATCAGAAGTCTTCCATGTGGTCATGACAAATCTGGTAGAATAGTAGCCAATAAGTATCTAGAAATTAATGGGTACAATGGTGTTTTCGCGGTTGGTGATTGCGCATGTATCACAGATCCACACACAGGAGACCCTTATCCGCCCACCGCACAGCATGCAATAAGAGAAGGTTCAACAGCTGCAAAAAATATAATTGCAGAAATAGAGGGAAAACCACATAAGAAGACAATCTTTGATTACAAAACAAGGGGAGTTATGGCGCTCATCGGAAAGAGGAATGGTGTTGGAATTTTGTTTGGTCTTAAGGTGCATGGGTTTACCGCTTGGTTCCTTTGGCGTTTGTACTATTTAGCGAATTTACCAACAGGAGAAAAGAAATTAAGAGTAATGGTAGATTGGATCATAGACCTATTTTTCAAACGTGACGTAACTAGACTTAAGACCTTCACGGAGGAAGATTCTGTAAAAGCTAGCACCGAGATCCTCCGATAAATTATAGATCATTTATCATACTAGAATTATTGCGAACCCTTTTTGGTTATCTTCAGAGCGCTATCAACGCATCGAATTGGATTTATAATTTTATGCTATTTTTATTGTCTTTGTTTGTTTTTCTGATGTCAATTACCTGATTTAGGCTATCACATACTTCTAATACATGCAACCCTTTTCCAGTAATTTTATAGGTTTTCTTAATCTCATCATACTATAACAAGCGATTTCTCAGTAGGAGCGGAAAATACTCCTCTAGTTGTGAAAAAGAAAGAAAAGCCTCATGCATTATTCTTGTTTTAAAAGTTCCATTCACATTAGTAGCATATCTCAACATGAGCATAATTATTTCCGTTCTGTCTCTATATTTCATATATCAGGCCAGACGAAGTATTTCTGTTACTATTACTAATGCTAATGATGTTGGATGCAGAGAAAAAGATGTTTGCATGTAGCGAAATTTACTTTATCATTCTTATAAAGACAGCCGTCAGGATGAAAGTGGAGGCAAATATATAGTGGAGATAATGGAAGTATCACACGAATACTAAGTTAGACGGACTACTTCAACATACAAGTAAAACAAAAGAAAAGAGGTCTTCGTTGTTTCTTGTTTCCACAAATTTTTGAGTCAATCTAATTTTTGTTACCTGCCAAGTTACCTAGTAACCTGGCGATGAAGTTGTTGTAGTCGCCGTTGGCGGTCCTGAAGGTGCATCCGAAGTGGCATTTGCAGATGATACTTGTCCACGAACTTCTCCGGGCGGGTTTTGAGTAGTGTGAACGTTTACATATGCTTGGCCTGTCTTGATCAGATTAATCAAATCAGGCATTTGTTTTCCTTGTAATGGTCCTATTAGACTCGTAGAGTTAATGCTGCTTTGCGCAAGTGTACCACTTACCTTGCCTGTGGCTTTTGAAGGGATAAACAAATTGACGACAATAGGCCCGTTTTCAGTACTCTTGCCCTTGTGAATATGAGCTGCTATCACATGGTCGATATCAGTTACGTTCAGAGTATATTTCATTTGAGTACCTGCCGCATTCAGATCAAATGTAGCTACGCCTGATGACTTTGACGTGATTGGCGGTACTTAAGAGCTCCCCGAAAGCTTGGTGCTGAAATGTTGTTGTTGTGCAGCTGCTGTATTGACAAACACCGCTCCCATTACAGCTACTATTAGTAATGTTGCCGCAAATCCGGTAATGAAGATTACTGCCTTGTTCGTTTTAGTTGTCGAGATAAGACGATCTAGTCCCCAGCTAGAATTTAATATCCTTGAATTCATCAGCAATCTTATATGTGATTAGATAATAAGTATGATGACAAATCCCAGTTGTGGATGCCATCTTTGGCATTTGTATATAACTTTATATGAAACTTATGGATTTTGACATTTGAACAGGAGTCCCCGAATTAATTAAGGCAAAGATGCAAAGTTATGGGCTGTGTATCCGAATCCAGAAGCCTTAATGGATTGAAATGTATTTTGTGCAAGTTTAGATGCCAGATTGTAGGTAGATATCGCAGGCTCGTCGAATCTCTTAATTTTGAGGTACATTTTATTGTTCAAATTGATTCGTCGTTATGGAAAGCAATTTCATGATAATTAAAGGCGAGAGATTAAAACGTGCGCTGCTTGTTGCATTGGCTGATACCGACTTACAAAAAATTTTAGATGCAGCCATGTATCAGTCGAAGTCAGTTAATCAAATTATAAAGGAAACTAACATTTCTCATACTACTGCTTACAGAAAGATCAAATGGCTCCTTGAAGAAAAATTGCTTATAGTTGATAAAATTGAGATTACAGAGGAAGGTAAGAAATCAAGTTTTTTTCGTACAATACTGAAATCGTTCAATGTCAAATATGAATACAACAGCGTAGTTATTGAGGCCGAACAGAATATAGATACTTTAAGAAAAGTTACACAAAAGTTGTTTTCCTTAGATGAGTGAAATGACATCATTATAGGAAAAAAAGAGAAATAAGAAGGATAATCTGTATGGTTTCACTCTCACCTTATATTAGCATCCACATCTTCAATCATCTTTTTACCACTTCTTTCTGAATAATAGAATCTAAGCCACAACATCAAGCTAAAGAATACCATTGATATAACATGTATTTCTAATCCAAGATTTCCTTGCAGCGCAGGAAACACGATGATTCCAACATCTTCAAGAGTACCAACTATCTCTCCCAAAATCCATACTACTAGAAATACCGAGATCTGAAATTGAAAACTTCTGATACTTTTAGATCGCGTTGCTTGCCATACAAATATACCCAAAGCTATCAAAAGTAGAATTATTGTAATGTTGTTCATAAAAAGGAGGAAAATACCAGGATTCAATGCCATAACCATGTTTTTTATAGCCCCATTCTTTGGTTTAGTGAAACCAGAATAAACTATGCCAAAGAATATCAATACTGCAACAGAAAGTGGCTGGAATACTCCCTCTGCTAATATACTATAGCCAAGAAATCCAAATACATGGTATACAGTATGTATTAGGATGAAAACCGTAAGTATTAGTGTTAATTTCCTTAAATTGTCTTTCAATTTGATAGTGATATAAATTGGAACTGCTGAAGAAGCAAGAATAATAATAGCACTGATAAATTGAAGTTGAATCTCTATCATTTTTTAAAATGCCTTAGAATTTATAGATAATAGAAATCATTGCTCCGATAATTAGTGCTAAGAAGGTAGTATCTCCGATTGTTAAATACAGATTGGATCTGATCACTAGTTATATCCTTCCAGACAACACCGTCTCATTATATAGATATATTGGGGAAGATAATCTCAAGTAACATCAACCAAAAAATTGGCGGATTTTTTTTGGTTGATCACTTCACTTGTATTATTCCCTTCATTGCAGTTGGATGATAAAGGCAATGATATCCAAATGTTCCAATCATATTTGGCTTGAATGATACTTGACCTGAACTGCCTGGTGCAATATCTCCACTTGTTGCAAGTTGCTTACCGTTTTGGTCTATAATAAATTGATGTTTAAAGTCTGTTGGATTTTGGATTTGTATAGTTTGGTTAGTGTTTGCCTTGAAGTTCAGCGTGGGATTAACTACCCCGCTCGCAGGGTTTACCCACCTGAAAGGGGGATTAACGGAATTATCTAATTTAGCTGATAACTGAATTGCTATCATTGATATAAAGATAGAGACAAATACCACACTTGGGACCCACAAATGGAATTCGTATCTATATTCATAAGGATCGTGAAATTATTGCTCTCTAATGAATGATAATAAAGTAGCTAGAAGTGATGACGCATCGAAGAAAAAAACCATAGCTGCATTGGTTGTTTTTGGAATGATAATTGCCTTCCCACTCGCCATTTCAGACAAGCCTGCTTTTGCTATTGGCACGAACAGTACGACAAGTGGAACCAGAGCCCCAATGATGAAACTGACTACAACAAGTGCACCCGTAGTTCTTCCATTATTTAAGGCATTATATGATAGCAAAGGTGTGATGTTCATAATAACAGAGGTATCAGATAAAACAATGAGAGATCAAATTGGAAACTTTACAGGATCCCCTGTTAATTATGAACCTAATTTGACAAAGTCACAAGACATAGGACAACTATGGATATTCAAGAACGGTGTCAAAGGCTCTGGACTGATGGGCTTTCAAACAAATGTCTTAAATTCAATTCCTGGAGATCCACACTATACTCCTCTATGGAAAGTCAATATCGTAGAATGGAAGACTACAGGCACAAACGCCACCACACCAACTATACTTGGTTCTGATGATATAATTGCAGATGCAGTTAAAAAAGGTCAGATAACTGTTACTCCTACAAACGTAGTTATTAACTGTCCTGTAGTGCAATGGGGAGGTAACAAAGACAATACAATCCCTGCTGGACATATATGAGCATCGCTGAACACGTAGACACTTTTTGGTCTACCTCTCTCCAATAAATTTTTCGTCTGGTTCGAAACTTATGTCTGTTACAGATCAAAGTCAAAAACGATTCAATCAACAATACCAAGATATGCAATCTCGCTTCAACGCAGTATCATCATGATTCTTCGCACAGGTTATTTTAACCCATACCACAGAGGGGGTTTATATACTACGCTCGTGACTTTTGGTTGATAACGGACAAAGTGATTCATTTTTCGACTTCTCGCTCGATTCGTTCATTGGCGGTTAACCGCTAATGAATCTCTGACCTTTGATTGAACTTGGCTAAGTTATACTTACATAAGGATTTATGACAATAGGATGAAAGCGAGTAAGAATGGGTTCAAAGCATTTCGGGATCCTAAACTAAGGGAGGTAGGCGCAGAACATATGAAACAGCAAAAGTAGAATGGTAAACCTCTCAAAGTCTCATCAGCTAGAACGACCGGTAAGTAATAATAATATTATAGCAATTGATCTATAACATGCAACACGCTAAATGAGAAATTCTTTGTATGAAATAAACCCTTTGATTCTTAAAAGATGGTCTCCTAGAGCTATGACAGGAGAAGAGCTGTGTGAAGTTGACATAATGACCCTTTTTGAGGCTGCACGATGGGCTCCGTCTTCTTCTAACAATCAACCTTGGAGATTTATTTATGCCAAAAGAATTACACAACATTGGGATAAGCTTTTCAATTTAATGGTCGAAGGTAACAAAATCTGGACAAAGAACGCTGCAGTGTTAGTCGTCGTAATTTCAAGGAAGAATTTTGAGCATAATGAAAAACCATCAAAAACATATCAATATGAGGCGGGATCTGCGTGGGAGAATTTGGCATTAGAAGCAGCATCAAGAGGGCTAATTGCACATGGAATGGCAGGATTTGATTATGAGAAAGCAAGGAAAGATCTAGACATTCCAGACAACTTTGATGTAATGGCAATGATTGCGGTTGGTAAAATGGGACCGAAAGAGAGCCTCCCACCGCAGCTTCAAGAAAAAGAGCATCCAAATGATAGAAAACCTTTATCAGAAATTATAATGGAAGGACAGTTTAGAAAGTAGATTTTTTCATTCGAATAGATGGTTGAGATCAACCTAAGTGTGAATGAAGGTCACAGCCTGTATTGTAGTAGGCTCTGAATTACACATATATCTTTCCATACTGGCAATTTTCGAAATCATTATTAAAATGAATAAGCGATTAAATAGATCATCCCAACCATCACAGATGATCTTAAGGTAGTTCATTCTTGCCGTCAAATTTGAACTTGGAGTCCTAGGGAAACAGTAGAGACTGATCTCGATTTTCAGATATTCAAACAAGTGAGAGCGAATTATTTTGTAGCTATTTTCTTTCTTTTGCAGGAATTCACAAGCCGAGAAATGTGATAATCAACATCTTTATTAGATTCGTATGCATTATAATAATGTGGATATTCCTTCAGAAACTAGAGTAGGAGATTTCACATCTAAACCAAGTGAACTAATCCTTGCTAGCTGGCGTGACAGATTCTTTGCCTGGTTGATAGATTTTATAATAGTTACTATCGGTATTGAAATATTATTTTATGCAGCAACATTCCCATTATGGTTTGACAGCAACCCTGACAGATGGTATCGCGGTGGACTAAGCGTTGGGTTTGTTGTACGCAGTTTAATATTCCTCGCATACTGGACATATTTTGAATCAACAAGTGGTCAATCATTAGGTAAAAGGATTTTCCATCTAAAGACCGTAGGCATTACTGGACAGACTGTAAACATCAGAGATGCTTTATTGGAAAGTTTTGGCAAATCGTTTTTGCTTCCAATCGACTTGATTCTAGGATGGATCTTTACAAATGATAAAAGACAGAGAATATTTAACAGGGTAAGCAATACACTTGTTATCAAGCTGGGATCCTATGCGGAAGAATATTCAAGTAGTAATGTGCGGTATAAAAAAGATTCCTGACGCGGAAACCTCATAAGGACTTTTTTCTAATCTACACCTTAAATAAAATGTATATGTATATTTTATGAAATTATATGCAAGTAGGAATATAAAAGAAAATGTGTATGCCAAGAACCAAAATAGATTTTCTCCCTTTAATTACAAAATTGCAGATTAGATCACCATTACCAGCTCTATGAGTTGTCTAAATGTCTGCTCCGAGTAATTTTTCAAACAATTCTGTGGGCGTGCCAGCTGCTATTCTAGTTTCAACACTTTCTACTAAAGCGCCATGTTGCAAAAGTGCAAGATGCATGAACCGAATTGCTCGATATTTTCATAGCTCTGGAAAGTTCCTCCAACCCTACATGTTGCATGACCTAAAAAGCGCGTTGACACCATCATACCGGAGAGCGAACACATAGCAGATAGTATCATTACTTGGAAAAAAGACTATGTGTCAAGTTATGTTAGGTCAGAAATATTATCATGTGCCTTCCCTATTTTTATCGAACTCCAAAATCTTCTTTTCAAAAGTACAACACATTCTTCACAAATAACGTCACTTTCATGGGATTTAGGAGTAAAGTGTTTACCACAATCTATACAGATTTTTGTGCCACTCATTTTATTCTTAACTCCATTTAGGACCGGCTGCTAATCCTATCATCATTGTTGTGATTATGAGTGTCGTCGTTTATCGCTCTCCTCATCGTAAACACATCACTGTCTTATTTGTTTGCTTAATTATATTGAAATGATCCTGATCTAGTTTTCTTTAACGGTAACATTATCAACAAAAGCAGTATCGGAATTACTATACTGAGTTCCAAAATGAAGGATTAGGCGAGCTCGCATCCCTTATCATACTAAGGAGGAATCAGAAGTAAATCCACAAACTGGCAACGAATTATTAGGAATGCCAACGCTTATTCTAAGGTGCTTACGTATTAGATTCTGCTTCAGTCATGGCCTGGACAGACACGACATTCTTTTTTTTCTATAATAATTTAAATATGCCCTCAACGGACTTTTCGCTGTGGCTAAAGTACAACACTATAGAGGACTCAATACGAATTTAGATAATCTATACAACAATATAAAGCAGGTATTAGAAGCTCAAAAAGAGCTGCGAATTGTTTCAGAATATAAGGGCTTGCTTAATGGCGTTCCGCTAAGGAGTATTGTAGCAGTCAATACATCTCCAAAGGTATGGGCTGGATCTTTACGTGAAATACATGTCTCTATAACAGGGAATCCAGATGATTACGCAGTGGAAGTTGCTTCTGGAGCCTGGTTTGGTAGTCTTGTTTGGCCAGGTGCAGTAGGCCTTCTAGTTGGAGGGCCCGTGGGTCTTGCTGCAGGTGTAGCCGTTGGTGGAATAATGGCTTACGAGTTTGAGAAACATGTATGGGAGAAGGTATTGGAAGTGGTAAAGAAAGAGAGTGCAGTCCAGCCAACTATAGATTCGGTTAGTCATTATCATGATTGAAATCAATCACTTTGACAGCAGCACTGCCACGTTGGTGAGAGCACCATTATCTATACATAAAAGTACTACATAACCTGCTGTCGTTCAAACCTCGCGGCTATCCAGGTTAATGGCGATACCGTTCGTAAGAACGACCGAATGCTAATTAGTAAAGTAATTCGCGTAGCTAGATCGATACCAAAGAATGGTAGACTGAGCAAGCAAACTATGCACTTAAATGGGTAGAATTACACCTTCCATTAGACAATTATACGAGGAACCTTGAGGTTTCAAATTGTAGGATATTTCTTGTGCAGGAGATTAAATTATCTAAATTATAATAGAATGTTCCGATTTGCAGTAATAATTCATTTCTCCCACAGAAGGATTTTGAAGGCAATCTTAGCGTGCCTTCTTCATTTATTTTAGTATATCATACTGGGATGATAAATCCACCTGTAGATTACCGGCATTCAGAAATAATAACATTCGTTTTGTCTATTCTGGACACCGTACTCAAATCTACTTGCTACGCTGAGAATCTCTTAGGTTTTTGAGGGCATTATGTTAAATTCGTAGGACTTCATAATGCTAGCGCTAGCCCCATTTTCTAATTGGTAATGAAATGTCAAACTAGCCATTGTCATTCCTGATGCAACGGCCTGGTATGTCGTCCCGACGGATGTTCCTATTATTGATACTTTTTCTCCTGGTCTCAATTTAACGAGATGCATTGCTGCTGACGTTGATGATGCCCCTGCAAAACAGCTTACTTCATGTTTCTCAACTACA
>WNGL01010371.1_pt1 | contig 10754 bp, 11 predicted proteins | sample 5400591 | NCBI WGS metagenome assembly WNGL01 (sample SAMN13153377, study PRJNA577476) | soil metagenome | isolation source: 80 cm soil or saprolite under Garry oak tree replicate 1 | place: USA:California | collected 2016-06-15
CCGCCCTGCAGGCTCTGCGTCCATCCCCGCGGCAGGGTCCAGGTGAGCCGCGCGTCGCCCGAGGGCGGCGGCGGGGGCGTGACGTCCCCCACCATCCCGGGCGGCGCCGGAGAGCTGGGCATGCCTGCCGGCATGACGCCGGACGATTCGGCCGGGGTGGCCTCCTTGGGGACGCGGTAATGGGTGACCTCGTCGCGCCGGCAGCCCGCCGCGACGAGGAGCACGGCGGTGGCGCCGAGAACGCCCAGCTGACGTGTATTGACGGTCATCAATCCCCTAGCAACGCAGGAGAGTATCGATTTCTTCAAGGGGTCGCGGCGTCCCCCGCCTCTCGGGCCCGCTTGCCCGGAGGGCGGGCGGACCTGCCTGGGCGCGGATCTAGTGCGAATAAGTCCACGATGCCCGACCGTTTGTACCCTGACCGCACCTCACGGGCCAGCGCCGTGCGAACATGCGCACCGTGATGCCCGATTCGCTCGTCGCCACCGCCGCACCCGATCAGGATCGCGCACCTGCCCATGCCTCCGAGGGGCGGCGGCGGGCGCTCGGCATCGCCTACGTGGTGGCCTCCGGACTGTGCTTCGGAAGCATGCCGCTCTTCGCGCGCCGCGCGGCGGCAGACGGCGTCGACACGGCCACGCTGCTCCTCCTGCGCTTCAGCTTCGCGGGCGCTTTCATGTGGAGCCTGGCGCTCGCCCGGGGCGTGGTGGTCCCGCGCGGCCGCGCGCTGGCGATGCTGGCCGCCATGGGCGCCGTCGGCTACGCCGGGCAGGCGTTCTGCTACTTCGCCTCGCTCCGGCTCGCCTCGGCCGGGCTGGTGGCGCTGCTCCTCTACCTCTACCCGGCGCTCGTGGCCCTGCTCGCGCGCGTCGTCTTCGGCCACCGCCTGACGCCTGTCCAGCTCGGAGCCGTCGCGCTCGCCCTGGCCGGGAGCGTCCTCACCGTCGGCCGCGCTGGCGACGGACAGCCCCTCGGGATCTTCCTCGCCGTCCTCGCCGCGGTCATCTACTCCGCGTACATCCTGACCGGCAGCCGCCTGCCGCCGGGGGTGACCCCCACCGCCTGCACGGCGGTGGTCACGACCTCGGCCGCGCTGGTGTATGCCGGGGTGGTGGCGGTGCGCGGGGCCCACCTCCCTGCCACGCCGGGCGGCTGGGCGGCGGCAGTGGGCATCGCCCTCGTCGGGACGGTGTTCGCCATCGGCTTCTTCCTCGCCGGGCTGGAGCGGGTGGGGGCGGTGCGCGCCTCGGTCTACTCGTCGGTGGAGCCGGTCTTCACGCTCGGGCTGGCGGCGGTCTTCCTGGGCGAGGCGGTGACGCCGCTGCGGGTCGCCGGTGGCGCCCTCATCATCCTCGCGGTCATCCTGCTCGCGCGTGCCGACGGCCGGACCTGATCGGGCCGGCCGCAGCAGCGCCCACTTCCGCCAGCCGTGGCGGCCGGGTAGCATTGCCGGCATGTCCCGCCGCTTCTCCGAGCTCCTGGCCCAGCTGCCCCCGTCCGGCCCGGCGCGCGCCGCCGTCGTCGCTTCGCTCGTCCTGGGAGGCATCATCGCGGCGAGCCTCACCGTCCTCATCGGCATCTTCCTCTTCACCGCCTACGGCTCGCCCTAGCCCTCCCGCGGGAGCACACTGCCGCTATCGCTGCGCCAACTGACCCGTTTCGCGTGACGGCGGCGTGACTTCACCCACCGGTCGCCCGCTCGCTCGCCCGGCCGAACGGCCAAGCGGCGGAAACTGCGGGTAAACGCCGTCTGCGCACAGAAGCGTAGGCTGGCACTCTCCTCGCACACTTCTCGCCCGACTTCGGCCAGGAGGCCGCGGCGGGGTGAGGGGCGCGCCGGTGAAACGGTTGTTGACGGCCGCAGAGGCGATTGCGCGGGGCGCGAGCGAGCACGGCGTGGGGCTCGTCACCGGCCGCGCTGCCTCGCCGCCGCTCACGGCCCTCCTCGAGGCGGCAGCCTGTGAAGGGCTCCGCACGGAGCACGCCCCCTCGGAGCGCGTGGCGCTGCAGCTCGCCGCCGGCGCGAGCCTGGCGGGTGGCCGGGCCGTCGCGATGCTCGGCAGCCTCGAAGGGGCGGCCGACGTCCTGCACGCGCTCGCGACGAGCGGCGCCACGGGGGGCCTGGTGGCGCTGGCGGTGGATGACCCCGCCCTGGCCATTTCGGCCGTGAAAGGCGACGCGCGCTCCCTCGCGCGCGCGCTCGACCTGCCGGTGGTGGAGCCCTCCGACGCGCGCGAGTGCCGCACGCACCTCGCGGCCGCGCTCGACCTCTCCGAGCGCTGGGGGACGCCGGTCGTCCTGCGCCTCACCGCGCGCCTCGTCCTCGAGGCGCGCCCGGTGGAGCTCGGGGACCGCGCCGCGCCGGTGGCGGCCGGGCTCCGCCGCGACCGCGCCAGCCGCGTCCTCGTCCCCGAGCACGGCGCTCGCCAGCGCGGCCGGCTCGAGGAGCGGCTCGCCCAGCTCGCGGCCGAAGGCGTGGATAGCCCGCTCAACTCGGCCGAGCCCCGCGGGCGCGCCCTCGGGGTCGTGGTCGGCGGGGCGGCTTACCACCTCGTGCGCGAGGTCCTGCCCGACGCGTCGGTGCTGAAGCTCGGGCTCTCGTTCCCGCTGCCGACCAAGCTCGCCCGCGCCTTCGCGGCCTCCGTGCAGGAGCTGGTGGTGGTGGAGGAGGGCGAGCCGGTGCTCGAGTCGGAGCTCCGCGCGGCCGGGATCCGCTGCCGCGGCAAGGACCTCCTCCCCGGTGCCGGTGAGCTCCTGCCGGCGGCGCTGGCGCGCGCGGTGGGCGGGGCGGCGCGGAGCTACGACGCGCCGGCCGAGCTCGCGCCGCGGCCGCTCGAGGCGTGCCCGGGCTGTCCCGGCCGCGCGCTCTTCCAGGCGCTGAAGCGGCTCCACGTCGGGGTCACCGCCGACGTGGCCTGCGGCGTTCTCGGCGTGTTCGCCCCGCAGGCGGTGGTGGACTCGGCGCTCACGCCCGGGGCCGCGCCGGCGCTCCTCCACGGCGCCGAGGCGGTGCTCGCGGCGCGGGTGCACGGGCGGCTCGTCGCCGTCGTCTCGGAGCGCACCTTCCTCCATTCCGGCGCGCTCGCGCTGGCGCAGGCGACCTCTGCCGGGGGGCGCGGCACGCTCGTCGTGCTGCAGGACGGCGAGCTCGACCGGGCCATGCCCGCGGTCGATCTCGCCGCGCTGGCACGGGCGCTCGGCGCGGGGCGGGTGCGCACGGTCGACCCGTTCGACCTCGCCGGCTGTGAGGCCGCGCTCCGCGAGGAGCTCGCCGCCCCGGCCGCCGCGGTGGTCCTCGTCCCCTGTCCCTGCCCCCCGCCTTCGAGGAGCGGTCCCGCGCGCGCGGTCGCCCCCGAGCGCTGCAACCGCTGCGGTGCCTGTCTTCGGCTGGGCTGCCCCGCCATCTCCGACGGCTTCTCGTCGATGCTGATCGACCCGCGGGCCTGCGCCGGGTGCGGGCTGTGCGCGCAGGTCTGCCGCGCGGGCGCCATCGCGACCGAGGAGCAGCTCGCATGAGCGGCCTCGCGAACGTCGCGCTGGTCGGCGTGCGGGGTCAGCCGGTCCTCACGACGGCCCGCCTCCTCGCCCGCGCGGCGCTCATCGCCGGGCTCGACGTGGCGCTCTCGGAGGCGCCCGGGCCGGCGCTCCCGCGGGCCTCCATCGCGGTGCACGTCCGGATCGGTGAGGAGGTGCGCGCGCCCATCATCGGTGTGGGGACGGCGGGGGTGCTCCTCGCCTTCGAGCAGCTGGAGGCGCTCCGCGCGGCCCCGCTCCTCGCGCCGGGCGCCTTCGTGGCGCTGTGCGAGGAGGTGGTGCCGACCTGGCGCATGCGCGCCGGGCTCGATCCGCGCCCGACCGACGCGGCGGCACGGCTCGGCGCGCGCGGGGCGCGCGTGGTGGGCGTGCGCGCCGAGGGGCTCCTGCGTCCCTCCGACGAGACGTCGCTGCAAGGGGTCGTGCTGCTCGGCCTCGTCTCGGGCCTCCTCCCGGTGCTGCCCGCAGCCTTCGAGGCGGCGCTGGCCGAGGATGGGCCGGCCGGGCTCGAGGCGCGCCGGGCGGCCTTCTCGCGAGGCCGCGCGCTGTTCGAGCGCCTGCCGCCCCATCTGGCGGCGAGCGCGCCGAGGCAGTAATAAGGCCCGGCTGCGTCACAGCCTCGAGCGTGCAGCGCAGGTCCTTGGAGGAGCCAGGTGACCCCCATCCGCAGCATGCGTGAGCTCGTCGAGCGGGCGGTGGCGCTCGGGCCGTGCCGGGTGGTGGTGCCCGGCGCGGAGGCGGAGAGCGCGCTCGACGCGGCGGTGGAGGCACGCCGGCGTGGGCTCGCCGAGCCGGTGCTCATCGGCGACCGGAGCATCATCCAGGAGGCCCTGCGGCTCGCCGGCGAGGATCCCGCCATCTACGCTGTCGAGCACGAGCCCGACGCAGCGCGCGCCGCCCGGCGGGCGGTGGCCATCGTCCGCGCCGGCGAGGCGGAGGTGGTGCTGAAGGGCCGCCTCTCCACCGGCGAGCTCATGCGGGCGGTCCTCGATCGGGCGGAGGGCCTGCGCCAGGGCCGGCTCATCTCCGACGTGCTCGTGACCCAGCACGGCGCGGGCGAGCTGCGCCTGCTCGGGGTCAGCGATGGCGGCGTGAACGTCGCCCCTTCCCTGGAGGAGAAGCGGCAGATCCTCGAGAACGCGGTGCGGGTCTTCCACCGCCTGGGCGTCTCGCGGCCCAGGGTGGCGGCGCTCTGCGCGCTCGAGATGGTCTCGCCCGCCATGCCGCACACCGCCGATGCTGCGGCCCTGGCGGAGCTCTCGGCCCGGGGCGAGCTGCCGGGCTGCGAGGTGTTCGGGCCGGTGGCGCTCGACGGGGCGCTCTCGGTCGAGGCGGCCCGCGCGAAGGGACTCACGCACCCCGCCGCCGGACAGGCCGACATCCTGCTCGTCCCGGTCATCGAGGTAGGCAACGCGCTCGGTAAGGCCTTCACCTGGCTCGCCGCCCGGACGGTGGCGCACGTGCTCGAGGGCGCCCGGGCGCCGGTGCTCATCCCGTCGCGGGCCGAGGGGGCCATGGACAAGCTCTGCTCGATGGCGCTGGGCGCGCTGGTGGCGCGGGGGAAGGCGTGAGCCGATACGTACTTGCGGTGAATCCCGGCGCAGGCTCGACCAAGCTCGGTCTCTACCGCGGCAGCGCGGCCGTCGCCGACCACGTGCTCCGCCACGACGCGGCGGAGCTCGCGCGCTTCCGGCGGGTGGCGGACGAGCTCCCCTGGCGCGCGGAGGCGGTGCGGGCCTGGCTCGCAGGCCGGGCGCTCGCGCCGGGCGAGCTCCAGGCGGTGGTCGGGCGCGGCGGGCTCCTGCGGCCGATGCCGAGCGGCACCTACGCGGTCGACGAGGCCATGCTGGCCGACGCGGCGCGCGCCGAGCGCGGCGAGCACGCTGCCAACCTCGGGGCGCCGCTCGCGCGGACCCTCGCCGACGAGCACGGCTGCCCGGCCTTCGTGGTCGACCCGGTCTCGGTCGACGAGCTCGCCGACGTCGCCCGGCTCTCGGGCCTGCGGGGCGTGGAGCGGACGAGCCTCTGCCACGCGCTCAACATGCGGGCGGTCGCGCGCCGCCACGCCGCGGCGGTGGGCCGCCCCATCGAGCAGCTCGGCCTCGTCGTCGCCCACCTCGGCACCGGCTGCTCGCTGTCGGCCCAGGCCGGAGGGCGGCTCGTCGACGTGGTGAACCCGCAGGACGAGGGGCCGTTCTCGGGGGACCGCGCGGGCGGCTTGCCCGCCACCGCGCTCATCGACCTGTGCTTCGCCCCGGGCGCCGACCGGAGGGCGCTCCGCCGGCGGCTCTTCGGCGACGGCGGCCTCTTCTCCTACCTCGGCACGCGTGACGTGCGCGAGGCGGCCGCGCGCGCGGCCGCCGGTGATGGACAGGCGCGGCTCGTCCTCGACGCCATGGCGTATCAGATCGCGAAGTCCATCGGCGAGATGGCGGTCGCGCTCTCCGGGCGTCTCGACGCGATCCTCCTCACCGGCGGCGCCGCCCACTGCGAGGCGCTCGTCGAGAGCATCCGTGGACGGGTGGCCTTCCTCGCGCCGGTGGTGGTCTACGCGGGAGAGGACGAGCTCCTCGCGCTGGTCGAGGGGGCGCTGCGCGTGCTCAGCGGGGAGGAGACGGCGCGGCGTTACGGGTGAGCGGGCGGTTCCGCCACCACTTCACGAACACCACCACCGCCCCGACGAGCAGCACCGCCACCAGGAGCCCGAGCTCCACCTCGTGGATGCGCTTCTTCACGTCCTCGAGGTGCTCCGCGAAGAGGTAGCCGAGCGAGACCACGAGCGGGACCGAGAGCAGCGCCGAGAAGGCGTCGGCGAGGATGAAGGTGCGCGCCTTCATGCCGTGACAGGCCGCGAGCGCATAGGCGGCCAGGCGGAGGCCCGAGGTGTGGCGGGCCACCACGATGGTGAGGAAGGCGTGGCGCTCGAAATGGCGGTCGAGGAAGGCGCGCCGCGCGGGCGTCAGCACCCGCGCCACGGCCGGCCGCTCGAGGAGCTTGTTCCCCTGCCGCTGGGCCACGTGGAAGAAGAGCGAGTCGCCGAGCACGATGCCGACGTACACGGCCACGAGCGCCGGCCAGAAGGAGAGCGTCCCTTCGCGCGACAGGTAGCCGGCCGTCAGCTGGACGAGCTCCTCCGGGACGGGGAACCCCATCCCCCCGGCGATGAGCGAGCCGGTGATGGCGAGGTACCCGAAGTGGGTGAGGAGGCGGAGCAGCACCGTGTATCAAACATAGCCCCTCACCCACGCCCGGAGCGGGAATCGCGGGGACTGCGGGCACCCTGCCGGCCGCCCGCAGCCCCGGTCACGACTTGATTTAGCGCAAGGCCGTGACACGCCCGAGACGTGGGCTGTGCAGGATACCGGGATGAACGCACCGCGACGAGGCATGCTGTACCCGGAACTCTTCCGCTCCCTCGAGCAGGTCCGCTGGAACATGGCGGCGGACGTGCCGTGGGATCGCTTCGACCCGAGCCGGCTCACCGACGAGCAGGCCGAGACCATCCGCCAGAACGCCATCACCGAGTGGTCGGCCCTGCCGGCCACCGAGATGTTCCTGCGCGACAACCGCGACGACGCCGACTTCTCCGCCTTCATGTCGATCTGGTTCTTCGAGGAGCAGAAGCACGCGCTCGTGCTCATGGAGTACCTGCGGCGCTTCCGGCCCGAGCTCGTCCCGACCGAGGAGGAGCTCCAGGCGGTGCGCTTCGAGTTCGACCCGGCGCCGCCGCTCGAGACGCTCATGCTGCACTTCTGCGGCGAGGTGCGGCTCACGCAGTGGTACCGGCGCGCCGCGGAGTGGCACACCGAGCCCGTCATCCGGCACGTCTACGGCCTCATCTCCGGCGACGAGGGGCGCCACGCCGGCGCCTACCTCAAGTACATGAAGCGCGCGGTGGAGTCGGCGGGCGATGAGGCGCGGCACGCCTTCGCCAAGGTGGGCGTGCTCATGGCGAGCAGCGGCCGGCGGGGCGGCGAGCCGCTCCACCCGACCAACCTGCACGTCGCGAAGGCGCTCTTCCCGCGCGACACCGTGCAGAGCCGCCTCCCCGATCCGGGCTGGCTCGGGCGCTGGCTCGATACGCAGCTCCACTTCGACGCCGCCTGCGAGGAGCGCGTCCAGACGCGCATCCTGCGCAGCCTGTCGAGCCTGTTCGGGCACGAGCTCGGCAGCGTGCGGGAGCTCAGCCGGTACCGGCGCTCGCTGGCGGGCGAGCTGGCGGCGCAGCCCGCGTAGCTTCAGCCCGGCGCCCAGCGCACCCCGCGCGCCTCCAGCGTGGCGAGGAAGGCGCGGGTGCCGAGCGCCTCGCACCAGGCCTCGAAGCGCCGCCGCGGGAGGCCGCGCCAGGCGAGGTCGTCGAGCGACTCCCGGAGCGGCACCTCGCGCACGAGCGTGGCGAGGCGCCGGTAGAGGAGGACCTCGGGCGACGAGGCGAGCACGCAGGCGAGCTGGCCGGGGTTCCTGATCGTGCCGGGCCAGGCGCGGGGGTCGGCCGGGATGTCCTCCAGGTGCAGGTGGCGGCCGAGGAGCACCGCCGCGGTGCGCTCGCCAAAGCCCGGCAGGCCCGGGATCCCGTCGGCGTCGTCGCCGACGAGCGCGAGGAAGTCGGGCACGCTCTCGGGCGCGATGCCGCGGCGGGTCCGCAGCGCCTCCTCGTCGATCTCCTTTCCCCGCATGCGGTCGACCTGCACCACCCGCCGCCCGACCAGGCACTGGCCGAGGTCCTTGTCGGGGGTGAGGATGCGCACCTGGTCGACGGCGGGGGCGAAGCGCGCCGCGCCGGTCGCGAGCGCGTCGTCCGCCTCGAACTCCCGCATGGACCAGACCGTCACGCCCAGCGCGCGCGTCGCCTCCTCCGCGAGGTCGAACTGCGCCAGGAGCTCCGGCGGCACGCCCTCGTCGCTCTTGTAGCCGGGGAAGAGGTCGTTTCGGAACGAGCGGATCGGGTTGTCGAAGGCGACCGCGACGTGCGTCACGGCCTCGGCCGCGTCGTGCAGGAGCGCCAGGAGCGACATGGCGATCCCGACGGTCGCCTTCACCTCGCGACCGTCGGGGGCGAGGTGCCCGGGGCGCTTCGAGAAGTGCGCCCGGAAGAGCTCGAACGTCCCGTCGACCAGGTGGAGGCGCACGGGCGCGCCCGCTCAGTGGTGCAGGATCTTGGAGAGGAATTGCTGGGCGCGCTCCGAGCGCGGCCGGCCGAAGAAGTCGTCGGTGGCCGCGTCCTCGAGGATCTGGCCGTGGTCCATGAAGACCACCCGGTGCGCGACCTTGCGGGCGAAGCCCATCTCGTGGGTGACGCACATCATCGTCATGCCCTCGCGGGCCAGCTCGACCATGACGTCGAGCACCTCGTTGATCATCTCGGGGTCGAGGGCCGAGGTCGGCTCGTCGAAGAGCATGCAGATCGGGTCCATCGCGAGGGCGCGCGCGATGGCGACGCGCTGCTGCTGTCCGCCGGAGAGCTGGCCGGGGTACTTGGCCGCCTGGCTGCGCAGGCCCACCCGGTCGAGCAGCTTCAGGCCGCGCTCCATCGCCTCGGCCTTCCCGCGGCCGAGCACCTTCTCCTGCGCCAGCGCCAGGTTGGCGGTGATGTTCATGTGGGGGAAGAGCTCGAAGTGCTGGAACACCATCCCGACGTGGGCCCGCAGCGCAGGCAGCTTCGTCTTGCGGTCGCCGACGGAGGTCCCGTTCACCACGATCTCGCCCTGCTGGAAGGTCTCGAGCCCGTTCACGCACTTGATGAGCGTGGACTTGCCGGAGCCGGAGGGCCCGCACACGACGATCACCTCGCCCTTCTCGACCTCGGTCGAGCAGTCCTTGAGCGCCTGGAAGCTGCCGAAGAACTTGCTGACGTTGCGAATCGAGATCATGTGGCGAGCCTGTGCTGGTAGCGCTTCACGAGGAGCGAGATCCCGTAGCAGATGACGAAGTAGACCGCCCCCGCGAAGAGCAGGAGCTCCACCATCCGGCCGTCGCGGTCCCCCACCTTGGCGGCTGCGCCGAAGAAGTCGGCGAGCGCGCTCACGTAGACGAGGGAGGTGTCCTGGAACAGGATCACGCCCTGGGTGAGCAGGAGCGGGATCATGTTGCGGAACGCCTGGGGGAGGATGACGTACCGCATCGACTGACCGTACGTCATGCCGAGCGCCAGCGCCGCGCTCGACTGGCCCCGCGACACGCTCTGGATGCCGGCCCGGATGATCTCGGAGTAGTAGGCGGACTCGAAGAGCGCGAAGGCCACCATGGCCGAGGTGAGGCGGGTGTCGCCGGGGCGCGGCAGGTGCAACAGGTTCTCCATCACCGCCGGGACGATGAGGAAGAACCAGAGCAGCACCATGATGAGGGGGATGGAGCGGAAGACGTTCACGTAGGTGGCGGCGAGCCAGCCCAGCACGCGACTCCCGGAGAGGCGCAGCATGGCGAGCACCGTCCCCCAGACGATGCCGGCCGCGATGGCCGTGACGGTGATCTTCAGGGTGAGCTTCATACCCTGCCAGAGGAAGGGCAGCGCGCCGGGGATGGAGCTCCAGTCGAAGTCGTACACGGTCAGCGCCCCCCGCCGATGAGCCCGGGCACCCGCACCCGTCCCTCCACCACCCGCATCAGCACCAGCATGACGGCGTTGATGGCGACGTAGGCGAGGGTCACCGCGATGAACGACTCGTAGGGCTGCGCCGTGTAGTCGACGAGCTGCCGCCCCTCGGCCGCCAGCTCGAGCAGGCCGATGGTGGAGGCCACCGCGGAGTTCTTGAAGATGTTGAGCAGCTCCGAGGTGAGCGGGGGGACGATGATGCGGAACGCCTGCGGCAGGAGCACGTACCGGTAGGTCCGCGGCAAGGTCAGGCCGAGCGCGAGCGCGGCGCTCCGCTGCCCTCGCGACAGCGAGTTGATGCCGGAGCGCACCTGCTCGCAGACGCGCGCGCCGGTGAAGAGGCCGAGGCAGAACATCGAGGCCAGGAACTGCTGGACGAGCGGGTTGGCGCGCTTCATCGCGTTTCCGAGCGGCCCGGGGACGAGCTCCGGGACGACGAAGTACCAGATGAAGAGCTGGACCAGGAGCGGGATGTTTCGGAAGACCTCGACGTAGACGGTGGCGATCCCGGACAGGAATCGGTTCGGGACCGTCCGCAACACGCCCATGAGGGAGCCGATGGCGAGCGCGATGAACCAGGCCGTGAGCGACACGGCGACCGTCATCTCCAGGCCGGCGATCATCCACC
>WNGL01011321.1_pt1 | contig 10754 bp, 9 predicted proteins | sample 5400591 | NCBI WGS metagenome assembly WNGL01 (sample SAMN13153377, study PRJNA577476) | soil metagenome | isolation source: 80 cm soil or saprolite under Garry oak tree replicate 1 | place: USA:California | collected 2016-06-15
GGCTGAACTGGATGAAGCTCTGCGAAGCCATTTCGACCAGTGCGCGCGCCGGTTCCCAGGTTGATCCGCCGTCGGTCGTACGCGAGAACACCGCCGCACCGGTGTGAGGTGCCTTGCTCCCATCCCAGATGGCATAGACAAAGGACGCGTTGAACGGATCTGCCGTGACCGAGGGATGGTCGGCAGGCGGATCCACGTTGCTCGATCCTGGCGGTACGGACGCGGTCCAGTGCAGACCACCGTCCGTGGATTTCAGAACTTCTGGTAGCACCGCAGAAAGGGCGTTTCCCGCGAGAGCGATCCCATACAGGATCCCGTCGGGCGCGAAAGAGAGCCATACATCGCCAGCGATCAAGAACTGCCCGCCGGCGCAGGTCGTCAGCGGAACGGGAACCCGTTGCCACGACTGGCCTCCATCGAAGGAAGCCGCGGCGACGATGTTCTGAAACGGCCCCTGGATCCACGCCGCCACGATGTTACCAGCACGGACTGGGTTCACTGCGACGACGGGCTCTTCAGCTTCGTCAATAGACCAAGCCCCACTCGCAAATCCATCATCGCACGTCCCCACGGCATTGGGTCGTGAGACCTCAACAAGCGAGGTGCCGTTCTGGGCTGCCACAGCAGCATCGGCGCCGGGCACGCGAGGTGCCGTGGGGGTGTTCCGCTCGGCGCAGCCAGCCGTCAGCGCGGCTCCAAGCAGCAAGGTGCCCGCCTTCCGAATCGCGTTCATAGTCCCCTCCTCAGCGTTTTAGCTGTCAATGCTCAGTGTTGCCGCCACCCTGACCTTGCCAGAGAGCGGAGCGTCGTAAGTGAAGCTTCCCTTGAGTTGCGCCTTGAACGGGCCTGCGGGGTCGAACGTCCACGTCTTGCAGGTCGCGTTTACGCACGCGCTCAACCCGTCGGCGCTCGCCGGCCGCGTGCCGCTGCCGCTGACGGTGGTCCCGGCATAGCACCCCGCGGTCACCGCTGTCCCGTCGATCCCCGTCCCCGCGGAGGTCCAAGACCACGCTGCATGGGAGGCAAAAGGACTGAAGCCGAAGCTCGTGGGCTTGTCGCCTGAGCACTGGACGCTCCACGTGTACGGCCGGTCGCCGATGAAGCTGGCAGGGGAGATGGCTACCGCATCGGCGGACGGCGCAGTGGTGTTGCGGTCGCTACATCCGGCCACCGTCGCAGTAGCGAGCAGCAGCCACGAGAGTATGCGCATCCGGTTCATGGGAGGCTCCCAAGTTGGTCAATTCACGCCGACGATCGGCGCATGGATCATGAACAGGGGCCCGAGCACGAGCATCTCGCCGGCATCCACGGCCGCCTGCATGGCGGCGACGGATGTGATCGGCATGCGGCTCAGGTTGAAGTTCGGGAGTGCCACGACCGGAGTGATCCGATAGAAGCCCGTTTAGCCGCCGTCACCCGGAATGACCCCGACGACATGGTCGTGCGTCGGTGCGCTACCGTCCGGGCAGCCAGCGTGCTGCGTCGCGCCTGGAGCGATGATCACGTAGACCGGGCTCGCGAGCTCATTTTGGTCGCTCGGATTGAAATCGTGCCCGAAGTTGTAGCACAGGAACTGGAGCGGGTTTGGGTCGGAGCTGGTCGCGGCCGCGAGTTGCGCGAACAGGACCCGACCCTCGTAGTAGACCGGCTCGCGCAACGATCCCGCTGCCGGAGCCACCAGCTCGGCACGTACGGCGCCTGGTCCCGCGACGTTGCTGGTGTGATCGCACGCCACCGCGCCGGCGAGCGCGAGCAGCGCAGTGGTGGTGAACATCGGGCCTTTCATGGATGCCTTCTCGTGCATGTCGGTGGCGGTCGTGTGTCGCAGGGGCTAACGTAGGGTCGAGCGGTGAGGACCCGGTCAGAAACCGGTCAGATGGGGTTCGGATGCTGGAGCTCAGGACGTTCGGCGGGCTATCGGTGCAGCAGCAGGATGGCGCTCCTGGTGCCGGGGCGGGCGCGCAGCGGAAGACCCTCGCCCTCCTCGCGCTGCTCGCCGCCCATCCGCGCGGGCTCAGCCGCGACAAGATCGCCGCCTACCTCTGGCCTGACAGCGACACCAAACACAGCCGTGGCTTGCTCAAGCAAGCCTGCTACGCCCTACGTCACGACCTCCACACAGACCGGCTGTTCCTCGGCGCGAGCGAGTTGCGATTGAACCCGGCCTTTGTCACCAGCGACGTCCAGACCTTTGAAGACGCGACGCATGCGGGCGACCTGGCGAAAGCAGCCGATCTGTACGCCGGTGCTTTCTTGGACGGGTTCTATCTCCGCGAAGCGACGGAATTCGAGGATTGGGTCGAGGTCGAGCGAGGCCGCCTGGCGAAAGAGGTGTGCGATGTGTTCGAGCAGCTGGCCACACGCTCCGCAGCTGCAGGTGATCACCAGGCAGCGCAGCGGTGGTGGCGCAGACTCGCGGCGCTCGAGCCGTTGAGCTCCCGCGCGGCGCTCGGCCTGATGACCGCCCTTGCTGAGCGCGGGGAGATCCCCGAAGCACTCCGCCACGGCAAAGCCTACGAGGCGCTGGTCCGCGATGAGCTCGGCGCGCTGCCGGAACCCGCCGTCGCTGATGTACTGAACCGGCTGCAACGCGAGCCGGCGGCAGCCGAGGGCGTGACCGCCGATGATTTGCGTCTCGCCATGAGCGCGGGCGGGCGGCGGCGCACCGTCGGCTACGAGAAACAGCGCGCGACGTTGCGCGAAGGATTTCGCGCTGCGGTAGCGGGCCGCGGTCTCATGGTGTGCGTGGCGGGCGAGCCCGGTAGCGGGAAGACGACTCTGATCGAGGACCTGCTCGGCGAGGTGGTGGCGAGTGGACGGATTTCGCACGTCACTCGCGGTCGCTGCTCCGAACGTCTCGCGGGCAGTGGCGCCTATCTGCCGCTGCTCGATGCGCTCGAGAGTTTGTTGCGGGCAGACACTCGAGGCGCCATCGCACATCTCATGCAACAGCACGCCCCGAATTGGTACGCCCAGGTGGCGCCTGCACTCCAAACCGTCGGACAGGGAAAAGCGCCTCAAGTGCAAGCGGCCTCGCAAGAGCGTCTCAAGCGGGAGATCAACGCGTTCTTCAGGGAAGTCTGCCGTCTACGACCGCTCGTTGTTTTCCTCGACGACGTCCACTGGGTCGACGCATCAACCGTCGACATTTTGAGCTACGTCGCGAATCAGATGAACACGGCGCAGATGCTGATCCTCGCGACGTACCGGCCGTCGGAGCTACAACTCAGCAAGCACCCGTTTGGAGCGTTGAAGCTGCACCTGCAAGGTGAGGGAGTCTGCCAAGAGCTCGCGCTCGAGCTGTTGACGCCCGAAGATGTCGCGCAATTCCTGGAGCTCGAGTTTCCCCACCACCACTTCCCGCCCACCTTCGCGCGGTTCATGCACGCGAAAACGGAAGGCAGCCCGCTGTTCATGGTGGACCTGGTGCGCTATCTGCGGGCGAAGCAGGTCATCGTGCAGGACAACGGCGGGTGGAAGGTGGCGGGCTCGCTGCCCGACCTGGAACGCGACTTGCCCGAGTCGGCTCGGAGCATGATCGAACGCAAGATCGAGCAGCTGAACGACGACGATCGGCAACTGCTGATTGCCGCGGGCGTCCAGGGCAACGAGTTCGACACTCCGATCGTCACACAGGTTCTCAAAACCGACGTGGGGCTGGTCGAGGAGCGGCTCGGCACGCTGGACCGCGTCCACGGTCTCGTCCGCCCGCTGCGTGAACTGACATTCCCGGACGGGACGCCGGCCGTGCGTTACCGTTTCGTGCACGCGCTGTATCAAAACGCGCTGTACACGCGCCTCACACCGACACGGCGGGCAGCGCTCAGCCGTGACGTCGCCGAGGCGTTGCTCGCGCATTATGGCGACCGCAGTGCGGAGGTGGCGGCAGAGCTTGCGTTATTGCTCGAGGCGGCCAGAGACGTACCCCGCGCTGTGGAGTACTTCGCCATCGCCGCGGAGCGCGCGGCAGACGTCTATGCTCACGGCGAAGCGGTCGAGTTGGCGCAGCACGGACTCAAACTGTTGCAGAGTTTACCGGAAACTCTCGAGCGCGCCGGACGTGAGCTTGGCCTCCAGCTTCGCCTCGGATACTCGCTGATGTTCTCCAAGGGCTACACGCATCCCGAATCGGGCGCCGCGATGACTCGCGCGCGGGAGATCTGCCAGCAACTCGGCGATTCCGCGCAGCTGTTCCCAGCACTGAACGGCGTGTGGGCGTATCACCTCGTCAGCGCCGAGATGCGGGCGGCGCGAGAGGTGGCCACGGAGCTGCTGCGCATGGCCGAGAAGTCGCAGGATCGTCTTCTCTTATGTGGCGCGCACATCGCCATGGGTGCGAGTCTGCATCACACGGCGGAGCTTTCGAGTTCCGACGAACACTTCACTCGCGGTCTTGCTTTCTATGATCCAGCCCGGCATGCGGAATTCGTCGCGATCTTCCGGCAGGACTGGCGCGTGTACGGGCACGGCGAGTGGTTGCGAGTGCTATGGCTGTTGGGCTATCCGGATCGCGCGCTCCGCTGTTTGCAGGATGCGTTCACGCTCGCGCAAGAGATTCCCGAACGAACCGATCTCAAGTGGCCGCTGATCTTCGGCGCGTTGCTCCATCAGCACCGTCGCGAGCCCGAGCGTTGCCTCGAGTTGGCCGAGCGGACCGTGGCCCACGGTGAAGAGCACGGCCTCGACGCCCACGTACGATGGGGAACCCTGCTGCGCGGCTGGGCGATCGCCGAGCTTGGCGCGGTCGACGACGGCATCCAGCTGATGCAGGAGAGTCTCGTGGCTCACCGCGCGATCCGGCAGATGATCATCATGCCCTATTGGCTCGCGTTGCTCGCGGAACAGCTCGCGAAGCGCGGAGACATCGCAAAGGGGCTGGCGACCGTCGACGAGGGCCTGAGCGTCGTGCGCGACACATTCCAGCCGTTTTATGAGGCCGAGCTGCATCGCCTTAGGGGCGAACTACTCCTCTTGCGAGCGGACGTGCCGGGCGCCGAGTCGGCTCTCCGGGAAGCTCTCGCGATCGCGCGCCGCCAGGAGGCAAAGTCACTCGAGCTGCGCGCCGCGATAAGCTTGGCTCGACTATGGCAGCGCCACGGAAAGCGAGACGACGCGCGCGCACTACTCGCCCCGGTATGCGAATGGTTCACCGAAGGCTTCGGTACCCCCGACTTGCAGGACGCGAAAGCGTTGCTAGAGCAGCTCGCTTAGATTGACCGACGTCTCGCGCTCGATCAGTGTACGGCAGGATCACCTACCGTTCTCGGGGTTTCGCTAATGACTGCTGTCCTCGCGCTCGATCAAGGAACGACCGGCTCCACCGCGCTCGTCCTCAGCGCCGAGGGCCGCGTGCTTGGCCGCGGCTACCGCGAATTCACGCAGCATTTCCCGTCGCCCGGAGAGGTCGAGCACGACGCCGAGGAGATCTTGCGCGTCACCGTCGACGCCGCGCGCGAGGCGATCGCCCAGGCCAAGGTGACGCCCGCCGCTATCGGCATCACGAATCAGCGCGAGACGATTTGCGCGTGGGAGCGCGCCACCGGCCGGCCTGTCCATCGCGCCATCGTGTGGCAGGATCGCCGCACCGCGGCGCGTTGTGCGCAGCTCGAGAAGCAAAAGAAGGGCGCGCTGGTGAAGTCGCGCACCGGCCTCGTGCTCGATCCGTACTTCTCGGCAACGAAAATCGAGTGGCTGCTCGAGCACGTGAAGGGATTGCGCAAGCGTGCGAAGGACGGCGACGTGGTGTTTGGCACGATCGACACCTGGCTGATTTATCGGCTCACGAATGGCAAGACCTTCGCCACCGATCACACCAATGCGTCCCGGACGATGCTCTACGACATCGGCAGGCGCGTGTGGGATCGCGATCTCCTCAAACTGTTCGGCGTCCCCGCCGAGACGCTCGCGGATGTTCGGAAATCGAGCGGCGACTTCGGCACCGCCGTCGCCGAGCATTTCGGGAGCGAGCTGCCGATCAGCGGCGTGGCCGGCGACCAACAGGCGGCGCTGTTTGGCCAGGGATGCTGGAAGCCCGGCCAGGCGAAGAACACCTACGGCACCGGTGCGTTTCTCTTGCTCAACACCGGGACGCGGCGCGCCAATTCCAAACGCGGGCTGCTCACCACACTGGCGTGCGGCCCGCGCGGTGAGCCGGTGTTCGCGCTTGAAGGCAGTGTCTTCATCGCCGGCGCCGCGATGCAGTGGCTCCGGGATGGACTCGGCATCATCGCCCGCGCTGCCGAATCAGACCCCTTGGCACGGAGCGTGGAGGACACCGGCGGCGTGTACTTCGTTCCGGCGTTTGTCGGCCTGGGCGCGCCGCATTGGGAGCCCAATGCCCGCGGCACGATCGTCGGCCTGACGCGCGGCAGCAGCCGCGCGCATCTCGTTCGTGCCGCGCTGGAGGCGATGGCTTTCAGCACGAAGGACGTGCTCGACGCGATGCTCGCCGACGCGAAGCTCAAACTGTCGAGCCTGCTCGTCGACGGCGGCGCGGCCGCGAACGATTGGCTCATGCAGTTCCAGGCCGATGTGCTGGGTGTCACGGTGGCGCGCCCCGATCTCGTTGAGACCACCGCGCTCGGCGCCGCCGGGCTCGCGGGCCTGGGTGCCGGCCTCTGGAAATCGGCCGACGACTTCCTCGGGGGGCGCATGTTCACGCGATTTCATCCCAGCTTGCAGCGCCGCGCCGTCCAGGCACGCGCCGGCGAATGGCACCGTGCCGTGCAGACCGCGTTGCACTGGGCTGGATGAAGCCGATCATCGCGGTGATTGGCGGGAGCAACTGCACGACCGAGGAAACTGCGCTCGCCGAAGAGGCCGGCCGGCTGCTCGCCGAGCGCGGCGCGGTGCTGGTCTGCGGCGGGCTGAGCGGGGTGATGGAGGCCGCTGCGAAGGGCGCGAAAGCAAACGGCGGTGTGACGGTCGGCATCCTACCGGGAGCGGACGCGGCCGCGGCGAACCCCTATATCGATGTGCCGCTCGCGACCGGCCTGGGCGAGATGCGGAACTTCCTCATTGTCCGCACCGCGCACGCGCTCATCGCGATCGGCGGTGGCGTCGGAACATTGTCAGAAATCGCCCTGGCGCGGCGGATCGGGAAGCCGGTCGTCGGGCTTCACGATTCCTTCAGGAACGCCGTGGATATTCCGCGGGTGCAGAAGGCAGTGGAAGCGGTGCAGTGGGCGCTAGAGCGTGCGCGCGAGGGCGTGGTATAATACGCACATGAAAGCAGGCACGAAGTTCGCACTTGGTGCGGTGCTGATCGTCGGCTCCGTCGGCTATCTCATGGCGGCGGGGATCAAGCAGACGGGACAGTATTTCCTCACCCCCAGCGAGCTGGCGCAGCGCGTCTCCGCGGACCCCTCGTTTTATGATCTGGGCCTGAAGGTTGGCGCGCGCGTCGTGCCGGGCACGGTCACCAAAGAGATCGCGACGCAGACGCTGAGCTTCCATATCACCGATGGCACCGTCAGCTATCCCGTGGTGTTCAAAGGCCTCCCGCCCGATACGTTCACCGACTCCGTCGAGGTCGTCGTCGAAGGACGACTGCAACGCGATGGTGTGATTCACGCGACCAACGTGCTGGCGAAGTGCGGGTCGCGGTACGAAGCCGTCCCCAAGGCATAATGCCGCTGCTCGGTCATCTCTCCCTCTGGGTCGCCTTCCTGGTCGGCCTGTGGGGAGCGATCACGGGATTTGTCGGCGGGACGCAGGATCGCGCGGATCTGCAGCAGAGTGCGCGCCACGCCACATTCGCGCTGTTCGGCGCGCTGGCGGTTGCGGTCATCTCGCTCGAGATCGGGATCTTCCGCCACGACTTCAGTCTCGAATACGTCGCGGCCTACACCAGTCGCAATCTCCCGACGTTCTACCTCTGGTCCGCGCTCTACGCGGGACAGAAGGGCAGCTTGCTCTTCTGGGCGACGGTCCTGAGCTTCTTCGCGATGCTCGTGCAGGTGATGACGAGCGGGCGGCATCGCGTCTATCTCCCCTTCGTCGCCGCCGTAACGTGCACCGTGGCGACGTTCTTCATCACGGTGATGCTGTTCGCCGCGAATCCGTTCGAGCGCCTCGCCTTTGTGCCGCTGGACGGCCGCGGCATGAACCCGCAGCTCCAGAACCCGGGGATGGTATTTCATCCGCCCATGTTGTACCTCGGCTACATCTCGATCACGATCCCGTTCGCGTTCGCGATCGCCGCGCTCTTGTCGAAACGGCTCGACAGCGATTGGCTGGTGGCGATCCGCAAGTGGACATTGGTGTCGTGGCTCTTCCTCAGTATCGGTCTGATTCTCGGCATGTGGTGGGCCTATGTCGAGCTGGGCTGGGGCGGCTACTGGGCCTGGGATCCGGTGGAGAATGCCGCGCTGTTGCCGTGGCTCGTGATGACGGCGTTCCTGCACTCGGTCATGGTCCAGGAAAAGCGCGGGATGTTGAAGAAGTGGAACCTCGGGCTGATCATCGGCGCCTGGCTGCTGTCGATCTTCGGGACGTTCATCACGCGCTCGGGCGTTATCGCGAGCGTCCATTCGTTCACGCAGTCGAATGTCGGCTACTTCTTCCTCGTGTTCTTGATTGTGGCCGCCGCCCTCAGCTTCGCGCTCTACGCCTCGCGGTTGCCCTTGCTCGAGGCGGAGGCGACGCTCGAGTCGATGGTGAGCCGCGAAGCGAGTTTCCTCTTCAATAACCTGCTCCTGATCGGCATCGCCTTCTCGGTGCTGTGGGGCACGCTGTTCCCGATTCTGTCCGAGGCGATCAAGGGCACGAAGATCACGGTCGGGCCGCCGTTCTTTAATCAGGTCAACGTGCCACTCGGTCTCGCGCTGCTCGCGATGACGGGGATCGGCCCCTTGATCGCATGGCGGCGAGCATCGATCCCGAATCTGCAGCGGCAGTTCGCCGTCCCGGTGACGAGCGGCGTGTTTGTGTTACTGATCCTGCTGGTGGCCGGCGTTCGGGACCTCGGGGCGCTCATGGCTGCCAGCATCGGCGGATTCGTCCTCGGCACGGTCGTCCAGGAGTTCGCGCGCGGCGCGCGCGCCCGGCATCGCCAATACGGCGAGCCGACACCGTACGCGATCGTCCAACTGCTCGCCCGCAATCGCCGGCGCTACGGCGGCTACATCGTGCATGTCGCAATCGTCCTGCTCTTCGTCGCCTTCGCCGGGATGGCGTTCAAGACCGAGACCGAGGCGACGTTGCGGCCGGGCGAATCGGCCGAGTTGAAGGGGCGCGATGGGCACGTCTACACGTTCACGCACCTCGGGATCTCGCAGTACAACGCGCTGAACCGGCAGGTGACGGCAGCGCTCATCGACGTGCGCCGGGACGGGAAGGCGATCGGACGTCTTCGTACTGAGAAACGCCAGCACGTCGATGCCCTTGGCAACAATACGTTCGAGCCGTCCACCGAAGTCGGGATCATGAGCGGGCTCCGAGTCGATCTGTACGTCGTCTTGGCAGGGCTGGTCAACGGCACCGAGCAAGCGGTATTTCGTTTCACGATCAATCCGCTCGTCTGGTGGGTGTGGTTCGGCGGATTTGTGCTCGTGATCGGTGGACTGATCGTGCTGTGGCCGGGCGGTGCACCGGTGGCGGTGAAGGGGCAAAAGGGGCCGAGCTCACAAGCGGGATACACGGTGAAGCTCGAGGCGGCGCGGTGAGCGATCGCCTGAACCGCCGAGCATTCTTCGGGGCGGCCGCGGCTTTGGTCGGTGCGGCGCTCCAGGACACCGTCAATGCGGCCCGAGTCTACGATCCCAATCGCGCCGGTCGTGCGCAGACGCCGATCACGACCGCCGATAACGACGCGCATATCCAGGCGATCGAGAAGAAGCTGCGGTGTAGCTGTGGGTGCGGGCTCGACATCTACACCTGTCGCACGACCGACTTCCAATGCACCTACAGCCCCGCCTTGCACAAAGAGGTCCTGCGCCTGACGGGACAGGGCAAGACGGCGCAGCAGGTGATCGATGACTTTGTCGCGCAATACGGGCAGCAGGCGTTGATGGCGCCGCCCAAGCGCGGCTTCAACCTCGCCGGCTATTTCGTTCCTTCGATCGCGATCCTCGTCGCGGCCGCGATCCTGGTGCGCGTGTTACGGCGCTGGACGCGCGAAGCCGCGGCCGCGCCGGTGGGCCAGACTGTCGCGCCCTCCCCCGCCGCCACACCCGAAGAGCTCGAGCGTCTGCATCGCGAACTAGACCGGCTCGATGCTTGAGCTGGCTCAAAGAGATCGAGTTCGATCGCGCGACTGGCAAACTCTCCGACTCCGATTACGAGCAGCTGAAGGCGAAGTACACCCAGGAAGCGTTGGTTGCGATGCGGGGGGACGTGGGACGGGAGACGGGGGACGAGGCGATCAAGCGCACTTGCACCCGTCCCCCGTCCCCCGTCCCGCGTCTCTCGTGTCCCGAACATGGAGCTCGCCCGGAGATGGGAGCCATCTTCTGCTCGGATTGTGGCAGGCGGTTAGGGAGCGCACCGGGGTATTGCACTCGTTGCGGTACCGTATTGGAGAGTGACGCCCGCTACTGCAATCGCTGTGGAGCCCGCGTCGCCGCCTGACTATTGCATTTTCCAGTGCCGTTTCCTATCAGTCTGCATCCCTGAACTCTGGAGCGCGTTGTGAACCGATGGGTTTCGCGGTTGCTGGTCGTGCTGCTGCTCGTGGCGTTGACGGCGTCGACGGCGGATGCACAGCGGCGCTCACGCCGGCGCGCGATCGTGACCCAATCGGGTCCGCGCTACGG
>WNGL01041074.1_pt1 | contig 10754 bp, 5 predicted proteins | sample 5400591 | NCBI WGS metagenome assembly WNGL01 (sample SAMN13153377, study PRJNA577476) | soil metagenome | isolation source: 80 cm soil or saprolite under Garry oak tree replicate 1 | place: USA:California | collected 2016-06-15
CACGTTCTTCGAAGCGAAGGCTTGGACCAGGCCGGTCACGGTATCGCCGCCGCCCTGTAGGCCGCTGACTGTGGGCGTCGCGCTCGTGCTGGTGGTTCCGTCGTAGGTCTTGGAGTCGGTGGCCGCGGAGATGTCCAGCCCCGCCTTGCTGATGGTGCCGAGGGCGGTGTGCAGACTGACGCTGTAGTTGCCGCCCGAGTTGCCATCGTTGACCGTGTAGGCGGTCACCGCCAGCGTGCTCAGATTGGTGCCGAGCACGTTCTTCGAGGCGAAGGCCTGGGCCCGACCGGTCACCGTGTCGCCGCCCTTGAGCTGGTACGCGCCCACGGTCGGAGTCAGGCTCGAGGTCGTGGTGGCGTCATAGGTCTTGCTGTCGCTGACCGCGGAGATGTCCAGCCCCGCCTTGCTGATGGTGCCGAGGGCGGTGTGCAGACTGACGCTGTAGTTGCCCCCAGAGTTGCCGTCGTTGACCGTGTAACCGGTCACCGCCAGCGTGTTCAGATTGGTGCCGAGCACGTTCTTCGAAGCGAAGGCTTGGACCAGGCCGGTCACGGTATCGCCGCCGCCCTGTAGGCCGCTGACTGTGGGCGTCGCGCTCGTGCTGGTGGTTCCGTCGTAGGTCTTGGAGTCGGTGGCCGCGGAGATGTCCAGCTGGAAGTGGTGGTGGCGTCATAGGTCTTGCTGTCACTGACCGCGGAGATGTCGAGGGCTGCCGGCGTGATCGTGCCTATAACAGTGTGTGTAGTGACGCTGTAGTTGCCGCCCGAGTTGCCGTCGTTGACCGTGTAGCCGGCGCTGACCTGAAGCGTGCTGGCATTGGTCCCCAGCACATTCTTCGACTGGAGGGTCTGGGCCAGGCCGGTCACCGAGTCGCTGCCCTTGAGCTGACCGGCGCCCACAACCGGGGTCAGACTCGAAGTCGTGGTGGCGTCATAGGTCTTGCTGTCGGTGGCCGCGTAGATGTCGAGCGCCGCCTTGCTGATGGAGCCGCTGGCGGTGTGCAGAGTTACCAAGTAGTTGCCGCCAGAGTTGCCGTCGTTGACCGTGTAGCCGGCGCTGACCTGGAGCGTGCTGGCATTCGTGCCGAGCACATTCTTCGACTGGAAGGCCTGGGCCAGACCGCTCACCGTGTCGCTGCCCTTGAGCTCACCTGCGCCCACAACCGGGCTCTTGCTCGAGCTGGTGGTCGCGTCGTAGATCTTGCTGTCAGTGACCGCGTAGATGTCGAGCGCGGCCTTGCTGATCGTCACCGTCTGTGCCGCCGAGGTGGTGCTGTTGTAGTTGCTGTCAGCCCCCTTGGCGGCCGTAATCGAACAGTTGCCGGTGCCGCTGCTGATGTCCAGCTTGGTCGCGTCACCGCTGTTCAGGGCACAGGCTGTCGAGCTGCCAACCGAGTAGCTCACCGCACCGGTGCCGCTGCCGCCCGAGCTCGTGATCTGCTGGGTCTGGCCGTATGTCCCCGCCGTCGGCGAGGTGACCGACAGAGTCGCCTGGGTGGCCTTGCTGATGGTCACCGTCCGTGCCAACGAGGTGGTGCTGTTGTAGTTGGCGTCAGCTGCCTTGGTGGCCGTGATCGAACAGTTGCCGGTGCCGCTGGTGATATCCAGCTTGGTCGCGTCGCCACTGTTGAGTGCGCATGCCGTCGAGCTGCCCACCGAGTAGCTCACGAGACCGGTGCCGCTGCCGCCCGAGCTCGTGATCTGCAGGGTCTGGCCGAACGTCCCCGCCGTCGGCGAGCTCACCGATAGGGTTGCCTGGTTGGCTTTGTTGACGTTGATGGTGACCGACTTTGTGGCCGTGTTGTAGTCGGTTGTGTCGTTGGGCGTAAAGGTGACGGAGAGGCTTTGCCCGCTGCCGGCGTTGAGCACGGTGCCGGCGACCGGCGAGTAGACGAAGCTGCCGAGCACGCTGGCGCTGGCATTCAGCTGGGTGCCGTTGAGCGCGGTCGGGTAGGTGATGTCGGCCGGGTTGGACCAGGTGATGGTGGGCGTCGCCTTGTTGATGATCTCGAGCTGAGTGGCCGACGCGAGCCCGCTGTGAGCCCCACTGATGGTTGGCGATCCAGCGGACATGTCCTTGTAAAAGAAGGTGGCGCTGGAACCTGCATTCGGAATGGTCACTGTCAGGGTTGCCGTATACGTGCCGCCGGAGGTAGTCGAGAACGCGCCTCCACTGGAGTTGGAGCTGAGGGCGACAGAGAGCCCGCCAACGCCCGCGTTGACGGCGTTCCCGAACTGATCTTGCTGCTGCACCGTGATGGCGTTAGAAGCGACTCCTACGTTGAGAACCTGTGGTGTGCTTGTGAAGGCCAGTTTGTTCGCCGCGGCCGGGTTGACGGTGATTGTCGCGCTGCCGCTGATCGTGTTGTCCGTCGCGGTTATGGTCGGGCTGCCGGCAGTCTTCAAGGTCACGCCGTTTACGTTGCCAAATTGGTCTTCGACAGTTACGGTCACCGAGAACTGTGTGCCGGCCGTGACACCGGTTGGATAGCCCCTCAGCACGAACTGGCTCGCCGGCGCGGGATTGACCGTGAAGTGGCCGCTGCTGTCCTTGTCTCCGACGGTGTCAGCAGCTGTGATGAACTGGCCGTTGTTTGGAACCGCTGCTGTCATTGTGAAAGAGAAAACTTTCATCCCGGCATCGCTGGCGGTGTAGGTGTAGGTGGATGGCAGGGTCGCCCCCGCGTCCGCCTTGTTGAGGCTGAAACTGACGGTGCCTCTGTATGAGGTATCGGCGCCACCATTGCAGTTAGAGACCGCTTGCACTGTTACGGTCACGGTGAACGCAATCCCAGCTGTTTGATCCGGGATCGCGCTGAAGCAGAAATGGTCCGCCGGCGCCGACGCAGTGTACGGTCCAACGATTGGCCCGCCCGCCGGAACGCCAGTTGGCGTAACGGAAACGGTGCTCGTGTCGGCTGCGAGGCGTTGCATGTTCACTCGGCCGTTGCCGGTTTGATCAGCGGTTCCGGCCTGGTCCGCGTCCTGCGCCAGGCGTCCGGCGATGACCGAGTTGCTCGCGGCCGGATCCACCGCACGCTCGAACGCTGCGACGGCCGCGACCATCGCCGCAGATGCGGACGTCCCGCTGATCGTGGTGTATGCGCCTCTCAGGCCAGTTGTCGGAATGCCGACACCCGGCGCGGCGATGAAGGTGTCGGCGCCGTAGTTGCTGCCGCTCCACAGCGCGTCGTTCTGGTCCGTGGCGGCGACACCAACGACATCGGCGTCGCCGGCGGGGTACGTCGCGCTTGACGAACCGTCGTTCCCGGTCGCCGCGACCAATACGACGTCCTTCGACCATGCGTAGCTGATCGCGTCCTGCAGGCTCTGGCTGAAGCCGCCGTTGCTGAACGGCATCAGGATCACGTTCGCGCCGTTGTCGGTCGCCCAGATGACGCCGTTGACAATGTCGCTGTCCTGGCCGACGCCGGTTGAATCCAACACCTGCACGGGCATGATGGAGACGCCCGTGTAGGCGACGCCGGCGATACCCGTTCCATTGTTTGTAGCGCCGGCCACGATGCCGGCCATCCACGTGCCGTGCCCATTCGGGTCGGTCAGCGGATCGGAGCCCGCAAATGCCGAATAGCCAGACAGCACGCGACCCGCCAGGTCCGGGTGGCTCGCGTCCACGCCGGTGTCGAGAATCGCGATCGTCGCCGTGCCGCTCGGCGTCACGCTGCCGTAGACCTGGTCCCAACCGACCTTCGGCAGGTTCCACTGCGTCGGATACAGCGGATCGGACGGAGTTGCCGCAGCCTTGCGGACAAGATCAAGCTCTACTGACTTGACTCGCTTGTCCTTCTGGTAGCGCCCCCGGATTGACGGGAGCTGGCCCGAGGGAACGTCGACCACCACTAAGCGCAAGGCTGGGATGGTCGCGCGCTCCGACCCGCCGTTGTCGGTTACGAGCTGCCTGGCCTGGTCGGCGCTGAGATTCGTGTTGAGCTTGACCAGCAGCGACGTCGTCCCAGAAGCCGGTCTATGTCCGCTCGGGTCCGATGGCGAAGCGCTGTCACCAGATGGGCCGAGCGACGGTTGAGCGAGGCTTCGGGTTATCGTGTTGGCGGCCACGCCTTGCGCCGCCGCCGCGGCTCCGAATGCCAGGGCGCCCACGATAACGACGCCGAGGCGGAGCAGTTTCCACACTGTCCTCTTCGTGCCGTCTCGTTGAAATGGATACAGAACGCGACGTTGCCGGTACATCGCTTGGCGGTGCGAGGGACGTTACTGGAGCATTAAGTCAACCGCTATAGGACGTTCGTACCTACGCCTACCGAGCAAGATCGCCTTGCCTTCGCCGTCAGGCCGGGTGCACCCCACCAGCCATCAAAGCCGGTGGTTTTACCGGCACGGCGGAAAGAAACGCGGGACGTGTCGACCGCTCCGTGGTCCGCCGTGCCCGAACCCCTCGTTGACGGTTTCCCAGCCGAGTGATAGCTTCCTGCCGACTGAACCACCCGTTTCAGATTTAGGGGAGGGAAGCCTTGGAGGAACAAACACAACAGGCCGACGTCCACGACCTTGCGCGCTTCGGCTACAAGCAGGAGCTGCGGCGCGCCCTCGGCGTCTATTCGAGCTTCGCCGTCGCTTTCTCCTACATTTCGCCGTCGACCGGCATTTTCACCCTGTACGCGCTCGGCATTGGAATCGGCGGTCCGGCCTTCTTCTGGAGCTGGCCCATTGTCGCGGTCGGCCAGTTCATCATCGCGCTGAACTTCGCCGAGGTCAGCTCGCATTTCCCGGTCGCGGGGTCGGTCTACCAGTGGACGAAGTACCTGGCCAATCGGCACTACTCGTGGTTTTCGGGCTGGATCTATCTCTTTGCCGGCATCCTGACCGTGACCGCGGTAGACGTGACGATTCCGATCGTATTGATTCCACTCCTGAACAACCTGGGCGTGCAGGTACCGAACAACGCAACTTCGCAGATCACCATTGGCGCACTCGTCCTGATAAGTACGACATTGCTGAACATCTTTGGTGTACGTCTCGTGGCGATCGTAAACAACACCGGTGTCGTATTCGAGATCCTGGGCATGGTGGTTTTCGCCCTCATCCTCCTGCTCTTCTTCCACCACCAGGACGCGGGCGTCGTCTTCAACGGCAACGCGCTTAGCGCGGGAGGCGCCAACCCGTACGGCACGTTCTTCGCGGCGATGTTCATGTCGCTGTTCGTGATTTACGGCTTCGACACGGCCAGTACCCTGGCCGAAGAAACGAAGAATCCGCGACGCATGGCTCCGCGCGCGGTGCTCGCGGCCGTGATCGGCGCCTTCATCATCGGCGCGATCTTCCTGTACTCCACAATCGTAGCCATCCCCGGCAACATCGACCAGTACGTGGCCAATGTCGGAGCCGGCAAGGCGGCTCCGCCGGTTGACATCATCACGGGCAACCTTCCCGGCTGGGCCGCGAACCTTTACCTGTTCGTCGTGTTCGCCGCCATCTACGTCTGCTGCCTCGCGATCCAGACCTCGACGATCCGGCTCGCCTTCGGCATGGCACGTGACGGCAAGCTTCCGCTGGGCCGCATCTACAACAAGGTGAGCCCCACCCTGCACACCCCCGTCGGCACGTGCATTGTCATGGGTGTGGCGTCGGCCGTCCCCCTTCTCTACTACGCAGGAGCCGGGATCATCGCCATCGCGGCGACCGGGATGATCTACCTCTCGTACATCCTGGGCAACATCGCCATCCTGATCGCAAGGACGAAGGGTTGGCCGAAGGAGTCGGCGCCCTTCAAGCTGGGAAGTTGGGGCACGGCGGTCAACGTGCTCGGCCTGGTGTGGGGTGGAAGCATGCTCGTCAACTTCCTCTGGCCGCGCGCCTCGAGCAACCCGCCGCTGAGCTCTCTGCCGAATCTCACCATCGGCGGATTCCTCGGCAACATCCCGATCTTCGAAGCCACCGTCGGTGTGATCGTCATCATCGGCGCCATCTACTACGCGTTCGCGCAAAGTCGGATGCCCGACACGTCCGCCATCGCCCCCGCAGAAGCCCCAGCGTAAGTACCGTTTGAGGAGTCACGCCCGCGCCGTCGTCATCGGCGGAGGTGTCGGCGGCGCGGCGATCCTCTACTGGCTTGCGCGCCTCGGCTGGACCGACGTGGTCCTCGTCGAGCGCGCGCGAGTGACGAGCGGTTCCACCTTTCACTCCGCCGGTCTCGTCGGTCAGCTGCGCGGCTCGCTCAGCCTGACCCAGATGATGATGAACTCGGTCGACCTCTATCGAAACCTGAAGGACGAGGTCGGCCTCGAAACGGGCTGGCACGAGGTGGGCTCGCTGCGACTCGCCTCGAGCCAGGAGCGGATGGAGGAGCTGACGCGCCAGGCCGCATGGGCGAAGACCTTCGGCCTGCCACTGGAGCTGATCTCACCGGAGGATGCGCAGCGCATGTTCCCGCCCATGACCATCGAGGGCGTGGTCGGCGCGGCCTACCTCTCGACCGACGGCTACATCGATCCGAGCCAGCTGACGTATGCACTCGTGGAAGGCGCGCGACGTCGCGGCGCGGAGATCTGCGAAGACACCCGAGTCACCGGCATCGAGGTAAGCGATGGACAGGTGCGCCGGGTCCTTACCGATCGCGGCGAGATCAGCACCCAGCTGGTCGTCAATGCCGGCGGAATGTTCGCCCCCGAGATCGGCCGCATGGCGGGAGTCAACGTTCCGCTGATCCCCTTCGCGCACGAGTACCTCATCACGCGGCCCTCTGGCCTGCCCCTCGACATGCCTACCATGCGCGACCCCTCGCTGCTCGTGTACTTCCGCCCCGAGTCGGGCGGCATGATCATGGGCGGCTACGAGCGCGAGCCCGCTCCGTGGGGTCTCGACGGCATACCTTCGGACTTCAACGGCCGGCTGCTCGAGCCGGATTGGGACCGCTTCGAGCCGCTCATGACCAACGCGGTGGTCCGGACACCCTCATTAAGAGACGCGGAGGTGGTGCGGCTGGTCAATGGGCCCGAAGCCTTCACGCCCGACGGCGAATTCATCCTCGGACCGAGCGAGGTGCGCGGCTTCTGGGTCGCGGCGGGCTTTTGCGCCCACGGGCTCGCCGGCGCGGGGGGCATGGGCCGGCTCGTTGCGGAATGGATTGTGGAAGGAACGCCCAGCCTCGACACGGGCCACGAGCGCAGCGCCGGCCGGCCGCTGCGGCTCTCGCCTCTCTACGCACGGCTGACCGAGCTGGGCGCTGCCTTCGGCGAGAAGTCGGGATGGGAGCGTGCCAACTGGTTCGAGCCAAACGGCACCCGGGGCGACCTGTCGCTGCGTCCGCACGGGTGGGCCGGCCGCCTCTGGTCACCCGCCATCGGCGCCGAGCACGCGGCGTGCCGAAAAGCCGCCGCGATCTTCGATTTCACCTCGTTCGCCAAGATCGAGGTCCGAGGCCGCGGCGCGGCTGAGTTTCTCGAAGGTCTCGCCGACAACCGGGTCGCCCGCGCGGTCGGCGCGCTGACTTACACGCAGATGCTGAACGAACGCGGCGGCATCGAGTGCGACTTCACCATCACTCGGCTGGGCGAGAGGCGCTTCAGGGTGATCACCGGCACCGCATTCGGCATGCACGACCTGTCGTGGATCCGCGACCACGCTCCGCGCGATGGGTCGGTCGAGGTCGAGGACGTGACGTCCGCGTACGCGTGCGTCGGTCTCTGGGGACCCGCTGCCCGCTCCATCCTCCAAAAGCTCACCCCGACCGACATCGGTAACAGCGCCTTCCCGTTCATGACCGCGCGTGAGGTTGCAATCGGACCCGTGCCTTGTCTTGCGCTGCGCGTTACGTACGTCGGCGAGCTCGGTTGGGAGCTCTACTGCCCGGTCGAGTTCGGTTTGCGATTGTGGGACACGATCCGCGAAGCCGGCCACGACCAGGGATTGACGCCAGGCGGATACAAGGCGGTCGACTCGCTCCGGCTCGAGAAGGGATACCGCGTGTGGGGCGCCGACATAACGCCGGAGGTCGATCCGTACCAGGCCGGCCTCGGTTTCTGCGTCAAGCTCGACAAGGGAGAGTTCATCGGCCGATCGGCGCTGATTGCCAGGCGCGATTCACCTGCTTCAACGCGCCTGGCGTGTCTGTTGCTGGACGATCCGCGGTCCGTCGTCCTCGGCTCGGAGCCGGTGCGCATCGAAGGCAACATCGTGGGTCGTGTGACCAGCGGGGGCTATGGCTACACCGTCGGCCAGTCGATCGCGTACGCGTACGTCCCGGCCGACTGCGCGGCGGGCACCGCAGTCGAGGTGGACATCTTCGGCAAGTGGGTTGGAGGCCGGGTCGCGAAGGAGCCGCTGTACGACCCGGCCGGTGCGCGGATTCGCTCCTGATGACCGCGAGGTTTCCGCACGGCTGACGCCCAACGTGCGCTTCGGATCGCGGTTTAGCGCACGTCTGGCGTCAGACGTGCGAAATATTCGTCGAACTCCGGCGTCGATGCAGTGGCCTCCAGGCGGTCGAAGTGCTTGGCCGCGTAGTCCAGGAAAGCGAAATCCAGCTCTGAGATGCCGCTCTGCAGCACACCCCACATCGCCTCACGAAAATCGGACATGAAGCGCAACAAGCGCAACCTCGCAAGATCTGCTTCACGTGCCTCGCCGAAATACGCGGCAAGCAGCCTCCGGTCGTCATGGATGTCGAATTCATGGTTCACCGAGAAGTTGGCCAGGTCGAAGAACCGGTCCCCCATCCCCGCGTACTCCCAGTCCACGATCCGGATCTCGCCGTCGTCGATGAAATTGGCGTTGAGCAGGTCGTTGTGGCAGGGTACCGGCGCCTGCGGGCCGCGCGCCCGTCGAATCCGCTCTGAAACCTCATGCGCATCGTCGAACTCGGACGGAATCGCGACCCCGTGCTCCGCAGCCTTGTCGCGGTAGTCCTCGACCACGGCGTGTGCGTCGAACCGACCGGGGATTGGAGCCGAGTCGTGAAACCGATGCAGCGCCGCGGCGATCCGGGCCAGCATTTCGGGCTTCCGCATCTCCTCCGGCGAGATGGCGCTTCCGTCAATGAACCGGGCGACCAGCCACCCCTCGGAGCGCACGAACTCGACCACCTCGGGACCGACGCCGACCTCGTAGGCGCGACTCCCCGCCGCGTATTCGACCGCCCGGTCGATGCCGAGCAGCTCTGTTCTCGCACCCCCCATGCGAAGCACGAAAACGCCGCCCTGCACATCGACCTTGAAGTTCTTGTTGGTGATCCCGCCGCCCAGCTCCGTGATCCTCGCCGGCCGGTCCGGCCACAGGCGGTCGACCGCCGCGCGAGCCGCTTCCACGGTCCCCACGAATTCAGAGGCTGCGCCGTGAATTCGCGGGGGCCCCTCTCACTGGCCGGGATCGTATCTGCTTGAATGGCCGCGTGACCGTCCGCCATGTAACTGAATCCGAGCTGTCCGAACTGCGGTTCAAATACGTGCCGCGCGGCATCACTAGCGCCCACCCGATCACTGTGGATCGGGCCAAAGGATCCGAGCTGTGGGATGTCAGCGGCAAGCGCTACATCGATTTCGCCGGGGGCATCGGGGTGATGAACGTCGGCCACGCGCATCCGCGCGTGATGCAGGCGGTGCACGAGCAGCTGGAACGCGCGACTCACACCTCCTTCCAGGTCGTCCACTACGAGTCATACCTGCGGCTTGCCGAGCGCCTCTGCGAGGTCGCTCCCATCGCGGGCGCAAGGAAGGCGATCTTCTTCTCCACCGGCGCGGAGGCGATCGAGAACGCAGTCAAGATCGCGCGCGCCGCAACCGGCCGCCCCGCCGTGATCAGCTTCCGCGGCGGATTCCATGGCCGAACGCTGCTTGCGCTCAGCCTCACCGGCAGCGTCCAGCCTTACAAGCAGGACTTCGGCCCGTACGCGACCGAGGTCTACCAGACGCCCTTCCCGTACGCGTATCGCGGCTGGACGACGGAGGCCGCGATTGCCGACCTCGAGAACCTCCTCGAGTCGGAGGTCTCGCCAAAGCGAGTCGCGGCGATCGTCATCGAGCCCGTGCTCGGCGAGGGCGGCTTCGTCCCGGCGCCTCCCGACTTCATGCGCAAGCTGCGTGAGCTGTGCGACCGGCACGGGATCCTCCTCATCGTGGACGAGATCCAGACTGGCTTCGGCCGCACCGGCAAGTTCTTCGCCATCGAGCATTCGGGCGTGCAGCCGGACCTCATCACGGTCGCGAAGAGCCTGGCCGCAGGTTTCCCGCTATCCGGCGTGATCGGCCGAGCCGAGGTCATGGACGCACCCGACCCCGGCGGCTTGGGCGGCACATACGGCGGCAATCCCGTGGCGTGCGCCGCGGGCCTGGCCGTGATGGACATCATGCGCGACGAGAAATTGCCCCAGCGCGCAGCCCGAATCGGCTCGGTCGTGGAGGAGCGGATGCAGAGCTGGGCGCAGGACCACGAGCTCATCGGCGACGTCAGGGTCGTCGGAGCGATGGCGGGGATGGAGCTGGTCCGCGACCGCAAGAGCAAGGAAGCGGCGGACAAGGAAACCGCGAAGGTCCTGGCCACCGCGCGTGAGAAGGGGCTCATCATCCTGCGCTGTGGCATGCACCACAACGTCGTCCGCACTCTCATGCCGCTCACGATTCCGGACGATCAGCTGGAGCAGGGGTTGGACATACTCGGCGCCTTGCTTGGCGCGTAAGGAGGCTGAATGAGCACGACGCTGCGAAAACACGAGATGTTCATCGGCGGCGAGTGGACGCCCGGCGCGGGCAAAGACGCGCAGGAGATCGTGAATCCCGCGACAGG